>RRZT010108909.1_pt1 | contig 11661 bp, 11 predicted proteins | sample 2165551 | NCBI WGS metagenome assembly RRZT01 (sample SAMN10456910, study PRJNA506462) | wastewater metagenome | biome: wastewater; feature: sludge; material: wastewater sludge; isolation source: wastewater sludge with Escherichia coli K12::gfp cells carrying plasmid... | place: USA: Moscow, Idaho... | reverse complement strand
GACATCCTTCACGACCAGGGTGAGCACGGCCAGCACCACGCCCGCATCGTCCGCTTCCTTAAGGAGCACGGCGTGCAGCGGGTGGTCTTCGCCCATGCGGGCCAGCCGATGCTGCACACCATGACCAAGATGGGGCTGGAGTTGGTGCAGGTCGGCTCGATGGAGGCCAGACAGGCCGTCATCCAGGCAGCCCTCCTGCAGGCCGACTGATACCTTCGGCCTGTCGATCGCGCCGAAAAAGCACCGGACTGCGCTCCGGCAAGGCATCAGATCAGGCAAGATACTAACGAACCCGTCATGCGGCGGGATCAATTGAGTCAGGACTCGATGAGGAGCAAGCATGTCGGAAGCTGCGAAGAAGGCCCCGCTGATCATCACCATGTGGGAGACCTACGGAAGCGGTATGGAAGAGGTGGCCGCGCAGGTCGCGGAGCGCCTTGGTGTCCAGTTGCACAAGCAGGCATTCACCTCTGATCAGATCGAGGCGGCCGAGGCTGCTCGCGCCGAGGAGGGCGGCTTCATGCGCATGGTGCGCCGGGTCGGTTCGATGCACATCGGCGACGCCGTCTCCTCCGGCACCGCTCGTGCCGAGCAGGAGTCATGGGTTGAACTGGCTGCCCAGAACACCAAGATCGTCCGTGACCAAGCCGCGGTAGGCGGTGTCGTCCTCGGCCGCAACGGCGCGTTCATCTTGCAAGATGAGCCTCGTGCGTTGCACATCAAGCTGGACGGCCACCCGAGGGTCCGCGCCGAGCAGGCCGCCCGGTTGAAGGGGATCTCGCTCGACGAGGCGACCAAGCGACTTCCCAAGGAGGACGAGTTCCGCCGCAGCTTCTCGTTGAACACGTACAACTTCGACCCAGCCGGCAACGAGTACTACACCCTCGTGGTCAACTCGCCGAAGCTGGGCGTCGAAGAGACCGTTCGCCTGATTCTCGAAGCTGCCAAGGACCTCTGACAAGATCACGGCTCGTCCGAGCTGGGCCAGGGCGGCCCAGTTCGGGATCAGGAGATCGGATAGACGACGCGGTCGGGGTCGATGCGCTGCAGGATGGCTTCGGAGATTCCGTCCAACTGTTCGATCTGCTCGGGGCTCAGCGCATCGATGACGGACTCGCGGACCTGCCGCACGTGTCCGGGGGCGGCGGCTTGGAGTACCTGCCAGCTGGCCTGGGTCAGATGTGCGTTGGTCGCGCGGGCGTCCTGATCGCAGGGGACGCGAGCGACCAGGTCACGTGCCTCGAGACGCTTGATGACGTGCGACAGTCGGGGGAGCGACGCGTTGGTGCGACGAGCCAGGTCGGACATTCGCAACAGCCTGCCAGGAGCCTCGGAGAGCATGGCGAGCACCAAGTACTCGAAGTGCGTCAGGCCGCAATCTCGGCGCAACTGGTTCTCCAGGACGCCCGGCAACAGTTCGACCAAGGCTTGGAGCTTCATCCAGGCGGCGAGCTGTTGTTGATCCAGCCAAGGCGTTCCCATGACCACAAGCCTAGCAGATAGTTGAAAGAACAACTAATGGCTGATGGTGAGGTCCGCTGAGCCCGCTGTGGGTGCATGCCGTGCCCTTGAGGCGCCGGGGTCGAACTCTGCGGCATCGCAGGCAGCGGCCGACAGCAGCGCGCGATGGAAGGCCGTCTCCCCGGTGAGTTCTGGATGGAAGGCCAGTCCCATGATCGGGCCCTGCCGAACCGCCACCACCGCTCCCGCCCAACGAGCCAAGACCTCGACCCCCTCGCCCACCCTGACAACCTCGGGTGCACGAATGAAGGCGACATGGGTTCGACCCAGCTCGGTGTCGAGGTCGACCTCCGCCGAGTCGACTTGGGCACCGAAGGCGTTTCGTCGGACATCGACGTCGAGAACCCCGAGCGACTGCTGGCCCGGTGCCGGATCGAGGATTCGGCGCGCCAACAGGATCAGACCGGCGCAGGTGCCCAGGGTCGGCAGGCCAGCGGCGATGACGGCGCGCAGCGGATCGACCAGCTCGAAGATCCGCAACAGTCGGTCGATCGTGGATGACTCGCCGCCCGGGAGGACCAACGCGTCAACCCTTGGGCCGTCTGGGCCGGCCAGGTCGGACGCTGCCCGGATGCGTGTGACCTCGGCCCCCAGCCCGATGAGCAATTCCTCGTGCTCGCGGACGCCGCCCTGCACTGCCAAGATGCCGACCCGCGGCATCACCACCCCCGTTCAGCCAACCGGTGTGGTGCGGGAAGATCGGTCACGCTGATGCCAACCATCGCCTCACCGAGTCCGCGCGAAGCCTCGGCGATCACCGCCGGATCGTCGTACCTGGCGGTGGCCTTGACGATCGCTGCTGCCCGGGCCGCGGGATTGCCCGACTTGAAGACACCCGATCCGACGAAGACGCCGTCGGCGCCCAGTTGCATCATCATCGCGGCGTCAGCGGGCGTCGCGACACCTCCAGCAACGAACAGCACGACGGGCAGTTCACCCCGCCTGGCCACTTCGTGAACCAACCCGTAGGGCGCCTGGAGTTCCTTGGCGGCGACGTACAGTGCATCCGGTTCAGCCTCGAACAGGGCATGCAACTCGGCGATTTGCTTGCGGATCATCCGGATGTGCTTCGTCGCCTCGGAGACGTCGCCGGTGCCTGCCTCGCCCTTGCTGCGGATCATCGCCGCACCCTCGGTGATGCGGCGCAGGGCCTCGCCCAGGTTGGTTGCGCCGCAGACGAACGGCACGGTGAACCGGTGCTTGTCGATGTGGTTGGCATAGTCGGCGGGACTCAGTACCTCCGACTCGTCGATGTAATCGACGCCAAGCACCTGCAGCACTTGTGCCTCGACGAAGTGCCCGATACGGGCCTTCGCCATCACTGGGATGGAGACCGCCTCAATGATCCCGGAGATGAGATCGGGATCACTCATCCGCGCGACCCCGCCCTGTGCCCTGATGTCGGCGGGCACGCGCTCCAGCGCCATCACAGCAACGGCGCCCGCATCCTCGGCGATGCGGGCCTGTTCGGGGGTGACGACGTCCATGATGACGCCGCCCTTCAGCATGTCTGCGAGGCCGCGCTTGACCAAGCTGGTGCCCGTCTCGGGTTGAAGATCTGTCATTTCTCCATGTTGGGGGCCATACTGGCCCTAAACAAGAGCCGGAATATGCGCAAGTTCATTGGACCAGTTGGGAGGTGGTCATGCGTCAGGTGCCCGAAGCCGCCCTGCCCATCGTCCTTGACCGGACGACCGGCGGCCCGCTGCCCAACCAGATCGCCGACTCGATCCGGCGGCTGGCCATCGCGGGCGTCCTGCGGTCAGGCGAGGCGGTGCCGTCCTCGCGGGCGCTGGCCCGACACCTTGGGGTCTCCCGCGGCACTGTGATCGTCGCCTACGACCAACTGCTCGCCGAAGGCTGGCTGGTGGCCGTTCCGGGGGCGGCCACGTCGATCAATCCCCAGCTTCCCCGCTCCTGGATCTCGCCCCCCGCCGTGGACGCCGGCAGTGCGTCCCAACTGGAGGAACCACCGCGCCTCGACCTTCGGCCCGGACGCCCGTTGCAGGACGCTGTAGCCGGACCGAGTTGGCGTGCGGCTTGGCGGGTGGCCGCGGCAGCGCCAGTCGGGGTCGGGGTGCCCCCGCTCGGCTGGCTGCCGCTGCGAGCCGCAGTCGTAGAGCACCTTCGCCGGGTGCGCGGGTTCAACTGCGAATCTGACCGAGTCGCGGTCACCGCAGGGGGACGTGAAGGGCTCGGTCTGCTGTTGTACGCCAGCGGTGCCAAGGATGTCGGGGTTGAGGACCCGGGCTTTCCGTCGCTGCGCCGGGTGCTGCATCGCCACCACGTGGGCGTCCGGTCACTGCCCACCGACGACCGGGGCCTTGTCACCTCACTGCTGCCCGAGACCGAACCGCCCGACGCAGTCATCGTCACTCCCGCACACCAGTACCCGTTGGGCGGCACCCTGCACATCGATCGGCGACTGGCATTGCTGTCCTGGGCGCGGCGGCACGGCGTCCTGGTGATCGAGGACGACTACGACTCCGAGTTGCGATATGCGTCGGAGCCGCTGCCGGCGTTGGCGTCGCTGGACGCCGATCGGGTGGCTCTGCTCGGCACCTTCAGCAAGACGCTCACCCCCGCCTTGGCCACCGGTTTCGTCGTGCTGCCACGCCGCCTGGTGGGCGCGGTGGAGTCCGTCCGGGGCGACCTGGGCCAGCCGGTCTCGCTCGTCACGCAGCGCGCCGTCGCGGCATACCTGGCATCCGGGGCGTTGGTTCGGCACACTCAACGGATGCGCCGGGTCTACCGGAGGCGGCGCAACCACGTGGTGGACGCCCTCGCTGGACTGCCCGGCGTTCGCGTCAGCCCGATGGACGGCGGCTTGCACGCCGTCGTGCAGTTCGATCGTGACGAGCGACCGGTGATCGATGCGCTGCGGGCGCAGGGTCTGGCGGTGGCGAGCCTCGCCGAGTACTGGGCCTCCGAGCCGCCGGGTGCCCAACGCGGGTTCGTTTTCGGCTTCGGCGGCGTCTGCGATGACGATCTTGCCGAGGGCCTGTTCACAATCCGGGCGACGTTGGGAGGGTGGTGACCTGGCTGGCTACGGGGAGCCGACCGCAGCCAGCCGGCCGAGCGCTGTCGCAACGCGCCCTCGGCAGCCTGGTTCCGATCACCGGCAGGCGTCGACTGCGGACCTTCACCCGAGGCGGAGCACACGGTCTGCCCAGTTGACCAAGTCGGCTTCGTGGTGCGAGACGACCAGGACTCCGACACCCGAGTCGGCGACTTCGGCCAGCGCTCGGCGGATCGTCAGGGCGGTGGCAGAGTCAACCGACGCGGTCGGTTCGTCGCAGACCAGGTAGCGGGGTTCGGCGATGATCGCCCGGGCGAGCATCGCCCGTGCGAGTTGACCTTCCGAGACCTCTGCCGGCAATCGGTCCAGCAGTTCGGGCGAGAAGGCGGCCAGTTTGATCGCCCGGGCGAGTCGGTGTTCGGCCAAGTCGGGGTTGGGACGCGCAGCGCGCGGCAGCGTCCGAAGCGGTTCGGTGATGGCCGCCCGCAATCGCATCCGTGGATCGGCCGCCGCACGGGGTGACTGCAGCACCAGTCCGACCTTGCGTCGGACCTCGGCGGGCACCGCCCAACCGGTGCCGATCACGGGTTGGGCGTCCAACAGATATTGGCCCGACCACAACCGCAGTTGGAAGGTGAGCAGTCTGGTGACGGTGGTCTTGCCGGACCCGGATGGCCCGAGCAGGCCGAGGCGTTCGCCGGGCGCCAGCCGAAGCCGGAGGCCGGACAGCACTGCCGGGTCGCCAGCCGGGTCGCCATAGCCGGCGGTGGCGTCCCGAAGCTCAAGCATGCGCGACTCTTTCGGGGGCTGCCACCCGGTGGTGGGGGTCCTGCTGGGCCTGCGTCAGGGGGCTGATGCGTCCGTCAGCGAGCACCAGGACGCGGTCGGCACGGTCGAGCAGCAGGTCGGTGTCGTGGGTCGGCACGAGGACGCACAGTCCGCGTCGGCATTCGTCCTGCAGCACCTGCAGGACGTGGCCGGCAGCTTCGCGGTCGAGGCCGACGGTGGGCTCGTCCACCACCAACACTTCGGGTTCCCCGGCCAGCGCGAGCGCCAACAACCCCCGGCGGGCCTGACCGCCGGACAGTTGGTGCGGGTAGTGGCCGGCCAGCTCGGGGTCGAGCCCGACTCGTCGTAGCAGTTCCTCGGCGCGGGCCGGGTTGCCTGCGGCCAGGGTGCGGCCCAGACGCTGGGTCGGTGGTAGCGCTGTTTGGGCTGACTGCGGCACCAGTGCGAGGCTGCGGGCCATCATCCGGCGCCGCTTGCCTGTCAGCCCCAACAGCTCAACCTCGGCGTCGGTTCGGCGGTAACGGATCGAACCGGACACCTCGGCTGGCCCGGGCAGCACGCCGACCATGGCTTGCAGCAGCGTCGCCTTGCCCGCACCGGATTCGCCGAGCAGCACCACGAATTCGCCGGGCCGCAGCACCAGGTCGACGCCACGAAGTACGGGGTTGCTGCCGCGGGTGACCGACAGGCCGGTGAGCGTCACGATGGCATCCGCTGGCCGGGGCTCGCCGGTGGGATCCGGCTGGGCGTCCGGGTTCGGCTGCTCGGTGGTGGCCGGGTGGGGTTTGGCGATCTGGTGGACGATGCCGACCAGGCACAGCAGCACCAGCGCGACAGTGGGGGCGACGACCGGCCAGACCTGGCCGCGGGCCAGCGCGGCTGGGGCATCTGCCAACAGGGTGCCCAATGAGGGGTTTCCGGGCGGGAAGCCGAGCCCCAGGAACGAAAGCGTGGATTCGTGTCCGATCGCGCCGGGAATCGCCAACAGCACGGCGATGGCGACCTGCCCGGCGACCGCCGGGAGCACGTGTTCGCGTGCGACATGCCAGCGGGTGGCGCCCATCCCGATAGCGGCGGTGATCCAGTCGCGGGAACGCAGCGAGGACAGTTCGACCCGGATGATCCTGGCCAACCGGCTCCAGTGGGTCAGCGCGATGGTGGCGACGATGGCGCCCGGCGACGGCCCGAGCAGCGCGGTCACCATGATCGCTAGCAGCAGTGTGGGGACGGTGTCGGTGATCTCGACCAAGCGCATCCCCACTGCGTCGAAGCCCCGCGGCCCCAGCCCCATCGCCACACCTATCACAAGCCCCAACGCGCCCGAGATCACCGCCGCATTCACCCCCACCAAGGCCGAGTTGCGGATGCCGCGCAGGGTGAGGGCCACCACGTCGCGGCCCAGGTGGTCGGTGCCCAGCCAATGCGCCCCGCTCGGCCCCTGGTCGCGGACGGCCAGATCGGTGGCCAGGTCCAGCGGCAGCAGGGACGCCAAGATCAACAACTCGCCGACCACGGCTGCCGACATCAGCGGTGTATGGGATCGTGTGCGGGGTTCAGCCATGACGGCTCCGCGGGTCGATGAGTCGGGCCAGGTCGTCGCCCAGCCAGCCCGCGGCGATCACGATCAGTGCGGTGCCCAGGCTGGTCGCGAGCAGCAACGCCAGGTCGGATTCCAGGGCGGCGGCGATGGTGGCCGCCCCGATGCCCGGCCAGCCGAAGATCTGTTCCACGATCGCCGACGTGGCGATCAAGGTCGCGACCACCGAAGTGGCCACCCCAATCAGCGGCAACGCAGACTGCGGCAGCACTATCCGGGTGATGACCGCCCGCTCAGAGGTGCCCAGACCTCGCGCGGCTTGCGCAGAGTCGGAGACCATCGACGGACCCATTGCCCGGTGCAGGTGCGCGACGAGGGTGGGCAGCAGGCTCAACGTGAACGCGGTCAGCGGCATGATCGCGTGCCGCGCCACGTCGCCCGCTTCCAGTCCCAGCGCGCGGGCGCCGGGGGAGTAGGCCCCGGAGGCGGGCAACGGGGTGACGCCCAGCGCTCGGGCGGCCACCGCGAAGACCCCGATCACGCCGAGCGAGAGCAGGAAGGCAGGTAGCCCGGCCAGCACACCGGTGACCACCTGCACGCACCTGTCGAAGGCGCCGCCGGGACGCAGGTTGGCCTGCACCACCAGCCACAGCGCCAACCCCAACGCCAACGCGAACGCCGGCAGCGCCAAACCCAGCGTCCACGGCAGCTGGTCGGCGATGACCGTCGCTACCGGACGACCCAGCACCCGGGAGGTGCCCAGGTCGCCGCCCGCCAAGCCCTGCAGCCAGACCAACCCCGCCTGCCACCAGCCGACGTCCAGGCCCAGCGCCCGGGCGGCTTCGGCCCTGGTTTCCATTGACGCGTTCAGGTACGAGCTACCCAGGTAGCTGGCCAACGGATCACGGGGGGACAGGTCGGCCAGCACGAGGACCCCGACACCGATCACCAGCAGGGCGAACAGAGCCGAGGCCAGCCGCCGGGCCCAGACCCGGACGATCTTCACCGGGTCCAACGGGCAATGTCCCACCACGGCCCCCAGGAGACCGAATGCACGTGGCCCTCCAGGACCGGTTCGATGCCCTGCCAGGTGCCGGGCCGCACCAGGTAGGTACGTGAGACGGTGTTGAGGAAGACGTAGCCGGGGTCTGCTGCGAAGATCTGGTTGGCTTCGGCATATGCGGCGTTCTGTGCGGCTACCTCGGTGGTGGAACGCGCCCGGATCATGGCCTGGTCGAACTCCGGGTTGCAGTAGTGGCCCGGATTGTTGAAGCCGTCCCCGGCCAGTTCGCAGGCCATCCAGTTCCAGGCGGTGGCGTCGGGGTTGCCGGCGGTGCCGCCCGCGAAGACCAGCGCGTCGGTGCTCATGCGGGGCTCGATCAGATCCCAACTGAGGCCCGTCGCGGTGGCCTTGATGCCGATGTCGGCGAACTGGTCGGCGATCACCTGGGCCTGGTCGCGGCGTTCGGTGTCGTCGCTCGGATACATGATCGTCAGGCTGGCCCGCTGGCCGTCCTTCACTCGAAGACCGTCGCTGCCCACCCGCCAGCCGGCCTCGTCCAGCAACTGCCGGGCCCCGTCCGGGTCGTGGTTGAACAGCGACGCCTGGGCATGTACGCCGACCGAGTGCGGGAACGGGTTGTCCACCGCGATGGCGTACCCGTCGAGCACCCCGTCGACCAGCCCCTGCCGGTCGACGGCCAAGTTCAGGGCACGCCGCACCAGCGGATCGGCGGTCAGCGGGTTGTCCATCGGCAAGGAGATCGCCCGGGTGTCGGCGGTGTCGTTGACCATGACCTGCACCGCGGGGTCGGTGGTGGTGGCGCCGGTACGGCTACCGGCCGGCAGCAGGCTGGCCGCCTGACCGGGCGAGATCTGGGTGCCATCCAATGCGGCGTCGAAGACCATCTGGGCGCGCGTGGCATCGTTCGGCACTGCGGTCACGATGATCCGCGCCACCTCCGGCGTACCGCCCCACCAATCAGTGCGGGCCTTGAGAACCAAGTCGTTGCGGTCGGCCCACGACTCGACCTGATACGGCCCGGTACCCACCGGCGCATCATTCAGGGACGACTCGGTGAGCGGACGGCCCTGTTCTGCAGTGGCGACCTCGGAGGGAATGATGCCCACCGTCAGCCGGTCACCGAAGAACGCGTTCGGCGAACCCAAGCGGAACTCCACGGTGTCGTCGGCCGTCGCGAGAACCTCCGCCAACCCGGTCAGATCGGCCGCCCAAGGCGACGCCGCGGCGGGATCGAGCACCCGCTGGTAGGTGGCCACCACATCACCGGCATCCAGACCAGAGCCGTCAGAGAAGACCACCCCAGGACGCAACGTCACCGTCCAAACGGTCGCGGCGGCATTCGCAGTGGGCATCGAAGTCGCCAGCGCCGGCTCCAACTCGTCACCCGCCAACCGCAACAACCCGTCATAGAACCAAGTCGTGCCCTCCGACTCATGCCCCATCAGCGGATTCAAGGTCGTGGGCGCCGCCCGCGTCCCGATCCGAAACGTGCCGTTCTGGGCGGAGCTGGCGTCGTTGGCCCCCGAATCAGGCGGCCCGCCGCTGCAGGCGACCACCAACAGCAGTACGGCGAGCGCAACGACACTGGTACGTCCTGTAGGTCTCACAGCAGCGAGGATATCTGGACGCTTGTACAGATATTCAGATTTTGGCGACCGGGGTCAAGTCCAGTTTCGGGACAAGACTCAGAAGCTGTGTCGTGCGCCATCGCCGACATGTTTGATGCCCGGGGCGTGCCCCGAGCCGATGATGTGCAGCAGTTGGTGGGCCGCATCATCGGCCAAGGTGTAACGCATCGACCGGCCGTCGCGCGTGCTGGTGACCCAGCCGGCCGAGCGCAGCAGGCGTAGGGCATGTGACGTGGTGGTCTCGACCATACCGGCCACCTCGGCCAGTTCACGAACCCGGATACCGGGGCAGCAATGGATGGCGTACAGCAGCGCCAATCGGGACGGGTCCGACAGCAGCGCGAAGCGCTCAGCCCACCGCGCGATCTCAGCGCGGTCCGCCACCGCTTCCTGGGCGGCTGCCAAGGCGGCCGCGTCTGGAGTATCAGTCATCGTTCACCCTGCCAGCCCAGGCCTGGTAGGCCAGCTGCAGCACCTCGCGCTCGGGCTTGCCGAGTTCGCGGGCTGCGCGGGCCACGTCGTCGAACTCCGGGGTGACCTGCCGGACGCCGTGTTCGTCGCTGGAGACCTTCATCCGGATCGGCTGGCCGGCGACCTCGAGCTGCTGCCAGCTGCGGGCCAACACCCGGCGGTGCGCCGGCGCGTGGAACCGGACCCCGATGGTGGAGGTGTTGGTGAAGATCGCGTCGCAGACGGCCTGTTGGGTCTCGGGTGGGCAGAGCGCGTGGATGGTGTGGGCGGGCCGGCCCTTCTTCATCAAGATGGCGGTCAGCCAGGCGTCCACCGCCCCGGCCTCCAGCAGTCGGTCGATCACGCCCGGCCACAGGCGTGGGTCGAGGTCGTCGACGTTGGCCTCGACCTGAATCACCTGCCCGGGTGGCGCCGGCGGCGCGTCCAACCCGGTGGAGACGAAGACCCGAACCGTGTTCGAACGATTCGGCAGTTCCTTGGTGCCGGCGCCGGTTCCGACCGCCGCCACCGTCATCTGGGGTAGCCCGCCGGGGCGCTCGGCAAGGACGCGGACCAGCGCTACGCCGGTCGGGGTGGCCAGTTCGCCCACCTGCTCGTCGTCACCGGACTGCGACGGCCAACCTTTGAGCAGTTCGGCAACCGCCGGCGGTGGGATCGACATCAGCCCGTGGGCCATCTGCTGGTGTCCGGCGCCCACCGTAATCGGCGAGGCCACCACGCGTTGGATACCGAGCAGCCGGACGGCCTCGCAGCAACCGACGACATCGGCGATCGAATCGAGGGCACCCACCTCGTGGAAGTGCACGTCGGTGGCGGGGACACCGTGGACCCGTCCTTCGGCCTCGGCCAGCCGCCGGAAGCAGACCAACGCGAGCTCGCGGGTGCGGGCGGGCACCGTGGCGCCCCGCAGGAGCTCCTCGACATCGCTGAGGTGCCGGGCCGGGGGATTCGGCTCGTCGGCGATGACCTCGACCTTGGTGGCGCGCTGGCCGCCGCGGATCACCTCTGCGATCTCCAAGTGCAATTCACCCGGCACAAGGCCTTCGAGAAGGGCGGCGATGGCTCCGGCGTCCGCGCCGGCGTCGATCAGTGCCCCGAGCAGCATGTCGCCGGCGATGCCGTTGCCCGCGTCGATCCAGGCCAGCCGGTTGGCGGCCAACTCGCCCGCGATCGCCGTGGCCTGGACGCGGGTGGGCCCGGCCGGTCGATGCCGGTGGCCGTGCCCGGGTGTGTGTTCGTGATCGTGGGTGTGTTCGTGATCGTGGGTGTGGGCGGCGGGATTGTTCACTGTGCGGTCCTCCGAGGGGCGGCGATCTGGGCAGCCAGGTGCCCGGCACCGTAGCCGTTGTCGATATTCACCCCGCCTACTCCGGGGGCGCAGGCGTTCATCATCGACAGCAGCGCGGCGAGGCCTTCGAAGGACGCGCCGTAGCCCACCGAAGTGGGCACCGCGACCACCGGGCAGGAAACCAGCCCCGCCACCACCGACGCCAGCGCGCCCTCCATGCCGGCGCAGACGACCACCACCCCCGCCGCATCAAGTTGCTCGCGGCGGTTGAGGATGCGGTGCAGGCCGGCCACCCCGACGTCGACCACCAGGTCGGTCTCGCGTCCCAAGTAGCGGCTGGTGAGCAGCGCTTCGCGGGCGACCGGCAGGTCGGAGGTGCCGGCG
>RRZT010070196.1_pt1 | contig 11661 bp, 9 predicted proteins | sample 2165551 | NCBI WGS metagenome assembly RRZT01 (sample SAMN10456910, study PRJNA506462) | wastewater metagenome | biome: wastewater; feature: sludge; material: wastewater sludge; isolation source: wastewater sludge with Escherichia coli K12::gfp cells carrying plasmid... | place: USA: Moscow, Idaho ... | reverse complement strand
GCCCGGTGCGCTCAGAACCGGGTGGTGCCTGAGTGCGTCGCGGCCTGGTGAACTTGCGGCGGCGTCCGAAACCACCACCACCGACGAGCTGCTCGACCTGCTGCTCGTCGCCCTCATGGACGTCGCCGAAGGCGACGCCACCGTGCACCGCATCGTGTCCGACACCCTCCGCGACCGCCACATCACCCCCGAAACGCTCGGCCGGCGCATCCTGGGCCGCGCCGGCGTTCACGAACACTCACCTAAGGAAGAGTCATGAGCACCACCCGCGTCACCGTCACCGCGACCGAACTCATGGTCGAACCGCGCGGCCTCGACAAGCTGTGGTCGTTCCGCAGGCGCATCGTCGTGCCGCTCTCCCACGTCCGCGGCGCCACCCACGACCCCGGCATGAAGCACGAGCCCCGCGGCCTGCGCGCCCCCGGGCTCGGCCTGCCCCAGCAAGCTCGCCGGCACCTTCCGGCGCGACGGCGAACGCCACTTCTGGAACATCACCGGCTTCGGCAACGTCGTCGTCATCCCCCTGACCGACGAATACTTCACCAGCCTCGTGCTGTCGGTCGACGACCCGCGCCGCGTCGAGTCCGAGATCAACAACGCCATCTCAGCCCAGCGCACCTGACCCGGTCACGCCTCGTCGTCACCGTCGAGGTCTTCGAGCACCTCGAACGGTGACTCGACGTCGCCGCCCCACGCCTCGACGCCCTCGCGGACGGCCAACACGGCCACCACGAGGGCGGCGACCGAGTCGGCCCACTGCCACCCGAACAGGCTGTTGGCCAGCAGTCCGATGAGCACGGTCGCCGACAGGTAGCTGCACAACACGAGCTGTTTGGCGTCCGCTTGGACGCTGCGTGAGCCCAGTTCGCGGCCCGTGCGGTACTCCACCCACGCCAGCGCCGGCATCACCAGCAGGCTGGCCACGGCAATGCCGATGCCCCACGGGCTCTGCCCGGGCTCGCGGACGCCGACAAGGCCGAGCACCGCGTCCACCGTCACGTACGCCGCCAGAGCGAAGAAGCTGAGCGCGATCGCGCGGACTGTGACCCGCTCCCAGCGCTCCGGATCCCGGCGCGTGAACTGCCACGCCACCGCGACCGCCGAGGCCACCTCGATCACCGAGTCCAGCCCAAAGCCGATCAGCGCGGCCGACGACGCCGCCACCCCCGACGCCAGCGCGACCACCGCCTCCACCACGTTCCAGGTGATCGTGAACGCCACGATCAGCCGCACGCGTCGGTGCAGCGTCCGCCTGCGCTCGTCGGTCACCACGACCTCGACGCTACCCCGCCACTGGCGTTGGCGTCGCTCCCACTGAGGTCGGTGCGGCCGCGGGCGAGTTCGTGCTGCCGGCTGTGCTCGAGATTGGCGCTCCGGACGAGTTCTTGCTGCCGCTCGTGCTCGACACTGACCCTATAGAGCCAGCGTCGAGACGGAACGGCAGCAGGAAGTCAGCAGCGGCAGCGGCGGGTCAGCACGCCAGCGGGAAGCCAGCACCACCTGCGGGAAGTCAGGACCGACACGAGCGGCGTCCGACACGCAAAACCCCTAGCCAGATCGCCATCCGCACAGCCCCCACACCCACCCGGCGTTATCGAACCGTGACATTCCCGCGACATTTGCGTGACCTGACAGACACCATTCAGTGACGCTGTCGAAACTGAAAGAACCCTTCAACTTCTACTCGAAGTTCAATAAGCTTCCATCACCCTAGATCGTTCAAGCACTGGAGTCCCCCTCATGCTCAACCGTCGCCAGCTCATCGGCTACAGCGCAGCTGCCGCTGCCGTCGCCACCCTCCCCAGCGTCGTGGCCCCCACCGCAGACGCTGCCACCGGCCGCCTCCTCTTCGACGCCTCCTACGCCACGAAGTCGTTCACCCGCTACCCCGACATGAACCCGAACCTGGCCCGCGTCGGCTCCGACTTCCGCCTGGTGGCCGACCCCGGCAACGCCAACCGCAAGGTCGCTCTCTTCGACGCGAGCCGTCGCCTCACCCAGGGCAACACGTACCCCCGCGCCAGCGTCACCACCGGCGAGGTGTTCCTGCCCGGCCAGGAGTACTGGGCCAGCGTCTCGCTGCTCATGCCGACCAAGATCGCCAACGGCGACTGGAACTCCGTCTTCACCCCCGCGTTCGGACGCCCCTGGGTAGGCCCGTCCCCGCTCGGCATCGCCTTCCAGCCGACCGCCCGCGCCGGCTACAACCAGCTCGTGTTCAACCGCACCGCCTCGAACGGCGGCGTCCCGATGGCGCCCATCCCCGTGCAGGTCGGCACCTGGATCCAGGTCATCCAGCACTACCAGCTGGCCACCAAGGCCCAGGGCGGCTTCGTCGAGATGTGGATCAACCAGGGCCCGACCGCCGACAGCTGGCGCCGCGTCGTGACGCGCACCCCCATCGACGCCCTGGCCCCCGGCACCCTGCCCACCTACAAGCAGTACTCGTCGGTCGGCTCCTACGGCGTCACCCCGCACCGCCTGTACGTCGGTGACCACAAGGTCGCCCAGCACGACCAGCGCCTCGTCGCCCTCAACGACTTCGGCACCTGGAACGGCCGCCTCCCGGCCTGACCTGCCCCACAGCCCCCCGCGCATCCCCCCGCGCACGACGAAGGGCCCGGTCCATCAGGACCGGGCCCTTCCTTGTCTCACCTCACTGGAGGTCTCACCTCACTGAGCCGACGACTCCACGTCATCGACCGGATCCGTCTGCGACGCCCACGCCTCGGCGGCCGCGCGCGCCTCGTCCTCGCGGGACTTGAACACCACGTACACCGCCGCAGCCAGCGCCACCAACCACCCGATTCGCTTCATGGCCTCAGCCTAGTCCCCGGCTCGCGCGTCACTTCAGCAGATCGGCCACGGTGCGCGCGATCATCGCCAGCGACACCGCACCCGGGTCCGGCGTGCCGACGCTCTTCTCGCCGAGCGGACGCGAACGCCCCAGCTTGGCGACGAAGTCCTTCGTCGAGTCGGCGCCGGCCTGAGCCTTGGACGCCGCCCGGTCGGCCGCGTCCGCCAGGCTCGCACCCGACGCGAGCGCCGCCGTGAACTCGTTCACGAGCGGTTCGAGCGCGTCGACCAGCGTCTTGTCGCCGACCTTCGCGCCGCCCATGCGCACCACGGCGTCCAGCGAGCCCTGCAGGCCCTCGCCCACCGTGGCGTCCTTGGCGGCGTCCTGATCGCCGAAGGCGTTGCCGAGAGCGGTGAGCATCGCGCCCCAGATCGCGCCCGACGTGCCGCCCGCATTCTCCGACCACGCCTGCCCGGCGCCGACCAGCAGCGTCTGCGCACCCGCACCCTCGGACGCCAACCGCTCGGCCTCCTTTGCCGCCGCGCGCGACCCGCGGTGCATGCCGATGCCGTGGTCGCCGTCGCCGGCGACCGCGTCGAGATCGCCCAGCATCTTCTCGTTGTCGGCGATCAGCCCGGCGACCGCACCCAGACCGGACGCCAACGCTCCGGCCAGGGCCTGCGAGTCGGCGCTGCCCGGTGTCTCGACCGTGGCGACGATGGCCTCGTTGTTCAGCACGGTGTCATCGCGCTCGGTGTCCCCGACGCCGCCGCGGCGGTAGGCCGGGGTGTCGCAGGGGGCCGTCCAGAGCTGCTCGAGCTCGTCGTCGAGCCAGACCAGCGTGAGCGACAGGCCGTTCATGTCGAGCGAGGTGACGAACTCGTCGGCCTCACCCTCGACGATCTCGATGCCTGCGTCGGTCAGGTTCTTGTGCACCGAGCGGTAGACCATGAACAGGTCCTCGTAGGTGGCCGAGCCGAGGCCGTTGACCAGCGCCACGACGCGCTTGCCGCTGTTGTCGGGGCGGTCGCCGAGCAGCCCGTCGACGAGCATCTTGCCGAGGTCGTCGGCGGTGCCGAGATCCTGCTCGTCGATGCCCGGTTCGCCGTGGATGCCCAGGCCGATGCCCATCTTGCCCTTGGGCACGGTGAACAGCGGCTCCTGCGAACCCGGCAGGGTGCAGCCCGAGAACGCGACGCCGAACGTCCGCGTCCGCTCGTTGGCCTTGTGGAACACCTCGACGACCTCGTCGATGTTCTTGCCGGCCTCGCACGCGGCGGCGACGATCTTGAACACGGGCAGGTCTCCGGCGATGCCGCGACGCTTCTGCCACTGGTCTTTGGGCGCCGACGCGATGTCGTCGGTGACCTCCAGCGACCGGGCGTCGATGCCCTGGGCCTTGAGCTGCTCGATGGCCTGCCCGAAGTGCAGGACGTCGCCGGCGTAGTTGCCGTAGCCGATCAGGACGCCGCCGCCCCGGTTGGCCGCCATGCAGACGCTGTAGGCCTGCGAACCGGACGGGGACGCGAAGATGTTGCCGGCGACCGCGCCGTCGGCGAAGCCGGGGCCGACCCAGCCTGCGAACGCCGGGTAGTGGCCCGAACCGCCACCGACGACGAGGGCGACCTTGCCCTCAGGCGTCTTGGTGGACCGGACGACCCCGCCGAACACGGGCTTCACATAACGGGAGTTCGCCAGGGCGAACCCCTCCAGCGCCTCGATGGCGTACTGGGTCGGATCCGAATTGATGAGACGTGACATCGGTGTGTGCCTCCTTTGGCTCACGATGCGGATGACAAAGTCACACAGAACGTGTGAGATGTTTCACAAGCATCCCGTCCGACGCAACAGGCGTCAAGGCGGCGACCCACGAGGAGGCTCCATGCTCGCAGCCCAGTTCCTCCGGCCCGACGAACTGTCGCTGGTCGAGGTTCCGACCCCCGAACCCGGCCCGGGCGAGGTGCTGCTCAAGGTCGAGGCCGCCACGATCTGCGGCACCGACCTGCGCATCGTCAGCGGCGCGAAGAGCGCCGGCGTCCGACCCGGTGTCATCATGGGGCACGAGATCGCCGGACGCGTGCACAGCGTCGGCGCCGGCGTCGACGAGTCGCTGGTCGGCAAGCAGGCCGCCGTCGCCATCGTGGTGTCGTGCAACCACTGCCGCGCCTGCCTCGCCGGGCGCGAGCACCTGTGCCCCAACGCCGAGCTGTTCGGCTACGCCATCGACGGCGGCCTGGCCGAGTATGTGCTGGTGCCGGCGAAGGCCGTCGCGCAGGGCAACCTGATCACCACGACCATCGAGGTGAAGCCGACCCATCTGGCGCTGGCCGAGCCGCTGTCGTGCGTGCTGAACGGGTTCGAGCAGTACCGGGTGCGTCCCGGCGACACGGCCGTGGTGCTGGGTGCCGGGGCGATCGGGCTGCTGCACACGCAGCTGATCAGGCTGGCCGGGGCGTCCCAGGTGATCGTGACGAACCGCTCCGAGGCGCGCCGCGACGTGGCGCTGCGGCTCGGGGCGACGCACGTGGTGGCGCCCGATCAGATCCGGGCGACGGTCGACGAGCTGACCGACGGCGCCGGGGCCGACGTCGTGGTCGTGTGCATCGGCGCGCTGCCGCTGGCCGACGAAGCGCTGGCGCTGGCCGGGCCGGGCGGACGCGTCAACTACTTCGCCGGCTTCCCGAAGGGGTCGCGCACCGAGTTCGACCCCAACGTGATCCACTACCAGGAGCTGCAGGTGACCGGCGGGTCGAATGCGAGCCGCGAACTGGTGCGCCGGGCGGTGCGGCTGCTCGAGTCGGGCGCGATCGACGGCGACGCCATCGTCACCCACACGTTCCGCCTCGACCAGCTCGACGAGGCGTTCGCGGCCGTCGAAAACCGGGCCGGCGTGAAGGTCGCGATCACCCCGTAGCGCTAGCCTTCGGCCATGACGGCCCGCTTCGACGACTGCGTCACGGGCCGCGCCCTGGTCTTCCCCGAGCCGCGCGAGGTCCTCGTCGCGACCGACGCGGCGGGGGTGCGGGGCGTCCTCGATGCTGTGTCGGACGCCGCCCGCGCCGGCCTGTGGGCGTCCGGTTTTCTCGCCTACGAGGCCGCGCCGGCCTTCGACCGCGCACTCACCGTGCGCGGGGGCGGCGAGCTGCCGCTCGCCTGGTTCGCGCTGAGTGACGCGCCGGCGTCCGAGGATGCTCTCGCCTCGCTGCCCGAGGTGGATGAACCCGACCTCGACTGGTCGTTCGACTGGACGCCGGCGCAGCACGCCGACCGGGTGCGGCAGGTGCGCGACCGGATTGCCGCCGGTGACACCTACCAGTGCAACCTGGCGACGCGGCTGACGGCGCCCTACGCCGGCGGCGTCGAGGGCGTCTACCGCGGGCTCGCCGACCGGCAGCGCGGCGCCTTCCACGCCCTGATCGACACCGGCCGGTGGGTGATCGCCAGCGCCAGCCCCGAACTGTTCTTCTCGTGGGCACAGGGGCAGATCACCACACGTCCGATGAAGGGCACGACGGCTCGCGGCGCCACCCCGGACGCCGACGCCGCAGCTCGCGCCCGCCTGCTCGCCTCCGGCAAGGACCGCGCCGAGAACGTGATGATCGTCGACCTGCTGCGCAACGACCTGTCGCGGGTGTGCGACGACGTGCGCGTCACCCGACTGCTCGACTGCGAGGCGTACCCGACGGTCTGGCAGCTCACCTCGACCATCACGGGCGGGGCACGTCCGGACGCCGATCTGGCCCGAGTTCTCGGCGCACTGTTCCCCTGCGGCTCGGTGACCGGCGCGCCCAAGGCGAGCACGATGGGCCTCATCGCCGACCTCGAGGACGCCCCCCGCGGCGCCTACTGCGGTGCGGTCGGGTGGGTGGCGCCGCCCGGGTCGGCGACCCGGGCGGTGTTCAACGTGCCGATCCGCACGGTGCAGGTCGACCGGGACGACAGTCTGGCCACCTACGGGGTCGGCGGGGGCATCGTGTGGGACTCACGCCCCGACGAGGAGTGGGCCGAGGTGCTCGCGAAGAGCCGCGTCCTCACACCCAGCCGTAGAACGCTCCGCCCGGCGGACGACCGCCCGCCGCGGCAGCGCTGAGCCCGTCGAGCAGCGACCGCGGACGCGGAAACACCCCGTCGGGGAACCCGCCGACCGGCGCGCTCGCGACGAAGGCGGCCACGGCGTCCGGGCCGGCCATCGACAGGAAGAACACGGCCTGCCGCCAGGCGTAGGCCGCCTTCTTGCGGTGCCGCAGGCCGCGTGGCCCCCGAGCGAGCGCGAGCTCGTCGAGCGCGGTGCGCCAGGCGCCTGCAGCGGCGTCCGACCAGTCGAGGCGCAGCCCTTCGATGACGAGGGCGGCCAGGTTGTGGGTGGTCAGCACCTGCGCCTGCTCGATGAGGCGTCCGTTGCGCGCGGCCCAGGACGCCAACCCGCGCGGCACCCGGTCGGCGACGCCTTCGTCGAACGGGACGGTGGTGCCCTTGCGGCGGGCGCGCTGCACGTCGGCGTCGATGGTGGTCCAACGGCGGGTGGTGTCGAGGTCGTAGTAACGGGCGTAGGCGGTGCCCTCGAGCAGGCCGGACGCCAGGTCGGCCGCCCGCGCGAACGCGGGGCCGAAGCCGCCCATGAAGATGTCGGCGGCCAGCTCGGAGGTGAGGGGCACGTCGGCGTCGGCCCGGGTGAACAGCCTGGTCAGCTCGCGAACCAGAGAGTTGGGCAGCAGGGTGCCCGGGAAATGGGTCAGGCTGAGGCGGGCCAGATCGATGGCCTGCTCGTGGGTGGGCGCGGTGCGCTGCCGGTCGGCGGCGACCCTTTCGAGGGCGGCGAGCCACGGCACCTCTTCGAGCCGCACCTGCGACTCGTAGTTGAGCAGCAGGAGGCTGCGGCGTCCGGAGAAAGCCAGGTAGGTGCGGGCGGCGAGGTTGGCGGCCGCCGGGTCGGCGTAGCGCGACGCCAGGGACGCCGCTGCGAGCTGCGGCGACAGCTCGGCGAGCCCTTCGGCCGAGCCGACGATGCGGGCGGCGAGCAGGTCGGGCAGCGTGCCGTGCGTGGCGCGGCGCACCGCCCTTCGCACCGACGCGACGCCAGCACCCGGCGTCCCGTCGAGCAGCCGGATGGGGTCGGGGTGGCCCCCGGCCAGCCCGGTCGAGGCGAGCGTGCGTGCCGCATCGTGGGCGAGCAGCGCGTGCGAGGGGGACGCCGCGGCGGCCCCCTGGGTGCGGCGCAGGTCGGCCAGCTCGGCCGACCCCGGGGTACCACGCTTGGCGACCATGGCGGCGACCGACCCGCGGACGCCGGCCATCGCGTGGCGGTGCGCCGCCGTGCCGGGGTCGTGGCGCAGGCCGGCGAGGAGGCGTTGCAGGTTGCCCTTCGGGTCGGCGTGCTTGCCGCTGCGGTGGTGGGCGGCGGCCAATGTTGCGTACTCGGCGAGCAGGTCGCGGGAGCGCTCGCGCCAGCCGGGCGGCGTCACCGCCCCGACCGTTCCGTCGTCGCCGCGGGTGGCCCACCAGTGGGCCAGGACGCGGTCGGTGAACGGCGTCCACACGGCCAGCGCCTCGCGCTGGGCCTCGACCTGGGGTCGTGGACGCCGCGCCTTCAGCGCGGCCGCCACCTCGGGGATCGTCGCGACATGCACGCCCGGCGGCTCGGAATGGGGCGTTTCGAGCGGCGCGAACCGCAGCCGGGACGCCCACGGCGCGAGCTCGGCCAGCAACTGGTCGGCCTCGGCCGGGTGGCCGTTGCGGAGCAGCCAGGCGACGGTCAGCAGGGCCGTGTGTTCGGGGAGTTCGGCGCGGTACAGACCGGAGGCGAGGAGTCCGCTGAGGTGTTCGAGGCCGTCGTCGGTGAGCAGCCAGGCGAACAGGGCCGCGCGGCGCGGCTCGACGCCTGCCCTCTCGGCGAGGCCGACCTCGTCGGGAGCGAGCGGACCACCGGCGAGCGGCTGGCCGGTGACGAACCCGCCGCGCAGCACCTCGGGGGTCACCCAGACGGGCAGGTCTTTCACGGGCTGGCGCGAGCCGACGCGGAGGCGTCCGGACGCCATGCCTTCGAGGACGCCGACCCACTTGCCTGCCCGTTCGGTGGCCCGACGCAGGCCGGCCGTGCCGTCGGCTGCCGCCCCGAGAGCCTTCTGCAGCTGCCCCCACGCGTAGTCGAACACGAACGCCTCCCCCCGACCACTGATCGCCGACGCGGCAGGTGCTGCCCCTGCTCCCTCCGGGTCCCAGCCCGGCGCTCTCGCTGATGAGCTACACGTCGCTCTGCCTGCAGCCTACGGACGCCCGGGCCCGTCGTCACCCCCTCGGCAGGGGGACCGGGGTGGACGACCGGGGTGGCACGCGCCTGCGACCGCGGTTGGATCGCGCCGGGGAGACTCGCCCCTAGGCTGGGCGGCGATGACGAGGGAGATCTGGTTTCCGCCCGGCGTCACGGCCCGCGATCGGCGTCGTGACGTCCTGCTGACGGTCGCGCTGTTGGCGGTGTCGATGTTCAGCGCGTTGCTGTTCGGATACGGACACATCTACGCAGCCGAACTGGCGGTCACCGGCATCCTGATGTGCCTGCCGGTGTTGGTGCGACGGACGTCGCCCTTGCTGATGATGCTGGGGTGCACGGCGGCGTCCATCCTGCACCTGGTGGTGCTGCCGTGGCCGACACTCGTTCTGGTCGTGGTGCCGGTGGTGAGCTGGTCGGTGGCGCGCTGGGTGCCCGGCTCGGCTGCGCGCTGGGTGGTCGCGGTCGGCGTCGTCGGCTCGGTGGCGGGCCCGCTGCGCTGGTTCCTGTCCCCGTACGCGTCCCCGTCGGTGGCGGTGGCTGCCGCCGCGACGAGCGCGATCTGCCTCGCTCTGGTGCTCACTCCGTATGTGATCGGGCGCCGCGCCTTCGAGAACCACCAGACCGCGCTGCGCGAACAGAGGGCAGCAGAGGAGCGGATGCGGGTCGAGATCGCCGAACGCGAGCAGGCCGCGAAGCTGGCAGAGGCGTCCACACGGTCGGTGATCGCCCGCGAACTGCACGACATCGTCGCGCACTCGCTGTCGGTGATCATCGTGCAGGCCGAGGGCGGACGGGCCGCGGCGCTGAAGCGGCCGGAGGCCGCGCAGCAGGCACTCGACACCATCGCCGAGACCGGACGCGAGTCGCTGCGCGAGATGCGCCGCATCGTCGGCGTCCTACGCGAGGGCCCGTCGGCGGCCGAGTTCGCACCGGCGCCGACGATCGCCGACATCCCGGACCTGGTGAGCCGGACCACCGACCGGGCGCGGCTCGTGGTGCGGGGGACGCCGACGCCGGTGAGTCAGACCCTGGAGCTGACCGTGTACCGGCTGGTGCAGGAGGCGCTCACCAACATGCTGAAGCACGCCGGCCCCGACGCGCGCGCCCTGGTCACGCTTGTGCACGAGCCGAAGCTGATCACGGTCGACGTCACCGACAACGGACAGGGCGACGGCGACGGCGACGGCGACGAGCCGACCCTCGGGGGTGGCAACGGCCTGCGCGGCATGTACGAACGGGTCACCGCGATGGGTGGCACGCTGTACGCAGGGCCGCGGCGCGATGCTGCCGGGTATCGCATCACGGCATACCTGCCGTTGACCCCGCCCCCATCGCCCACACCGACAGGAGCTCTCCGATGACCGATCAGATCCGCGTCCTTCTCGCCGACGACCAGGCCCTGGTGCGCGGCGGGTTCCGCATGCTCATCGAGGCCGAGGACGACCTGGTGGTTGTCGGAGAGGCGTCCGACGGGGCTGCCGCGGTCGCAGCGCTGCGGCGGACCGAGTGCGATGTGGTGCTGATGGACATCCGCATGCCGGTGATGGACGGGGTCGAGGCCACCCGGCAGATCGTGGCGGCTGGGCTTTCGGTGAAAGTGCTGGTGTTGACCACATTCGATCTCGACGATTATGCCTACAGCGCGCTGAAGGCCGGGGCGAGCGGGTTCCTGCTGAAGGACGCCCGGCCCACCGACCTGCTGAACGCGATCCGCAACGTGGCGGCGGGGGACGCCGTGATGGCGCCGTCGACCACCCGCCGGCTGTTGGACCACGTGCTGCCGACGTTGTCATCGACACCGACCGGAGACGATCCGCGGCTGGCAGCGTTGACCGACCGGGAGCGCGAGGTGCTGGTCGAGATCGCGAACGGTGCGAACAATGCCGAGATCGGGCGGACGCTCTACATGGCCGAGGGCACGGTGAAGACCCACGTCGGACGCCTCCTCTCGAAATTGCGTTGCCGCGACCGGGTCGGGTTGGTGCTCTTCGCGGTCGAAGTGGGGCTGGTCCGCCGCTGAGTGTGGGGCGGAGTTGAAGAGGTGCCCTGACTTTCGGCCAGGTGGGGCGCTGGAAGCGACGTGGCGCACCTGAAACCACCCACGTGGCGCACTGGACGCCCCCACGTGGCGCACTGACATCCGACGTGGCGCACTCCACCCGACATGGCGCACTGAGCTCGCCCAGATATCGGACTGCACCCGCCCACATGGCGCACTGAAACTCGACGTGGCGCACTCAACCGGACATGGCGGACGGTGCATCGCCCGCCACGTCGTGTTCGACGCGCCAAGACGAAACTCGACGCGCCAAGACGGCCAGTTCGACGCGCCATGTGCGGGGGCAGGCCTATCTGCCCTGACGTGGGCGGTGACGTCGGACGGCCGACCTACGTATATCCGGCACCGTCCCCAACCACTACCGCCAATCACTTCCCGAGCATCCGTTGCCAGGTGGAAGTCCACGCCTCCCTGCCGCGCCGCGACCGGCACTCGACGTGGCGGACTGCACCCGCCCACATGGCGCACTGAAACTCGACGTGGCGCACTCAACCGGACATGGCGGACGGTGCATCGCCCGCCACGTCGTGTTCGACG
>RRZT011870535.1_pt1 | contig 11662 bp, 11 predicted proteins | sample 2165551 | NCBI WGS metagenome assembly RRZT01 (sample SAMN10456910, study PRJNA506462) | wastewater metagenome | biome: wastewater; feature: sludge; material: wastewater sludge; isolation source: wastewater sludge with Escherichia coli K12::gfp cells carrying plasmid... | place: USA: Moscow, Idaho... | reverse complement strand
CCACGCTGATCCCGCCGGGCGAGCGCGAGCCGCTCAACGACGCCGACGAGATCCGCGAGCGCTTCGAGCGCCAGATCCAGGCCATCGTCGCCGCCGGCCCCTGCCCGGCCGAGCCGACCACCGTGATCGACCTGAGCGGCGGCGAGCCGGTGGTGATCCGCGCCGGCCGCGGCGACCTGGCCGCCATCGGCCTGGCCTGAGCGCGGCAAGAACCGCAAGAAGCGCAAGAACCTCAAGATCAGCACGATGGCGAAGAAGACCGCCCACGTCAGCGAGACGCCCGCCACCCAGTGGCTGCGGGCCCACCGCGTCGAGTTCACCGAGCATCCCTACGACTATGTCGACCACGGCGGCACCGCCGAGTCCTCGCGCCAGCTCGGCGTCGACGAGCACGCGGTGGTCAAGACGCTGGTGATGCAGGACCAGGACGCCAAGCCGCTGATCATCCTGATGCACGGCGACCGCCAGGTCAGCACCAAGAACCTGGCGCGCCAGATCGGCGCGAAGAAGGTCGAGCCCTGCAGGCCCGAGGTCGCGCAGCGCCACAGCGGCTACCTGGTCGGCGGCACCTCGCCCTTCGGGCTGCGCAAGACCATGCCGGTCCATGTGGAGTCGAGCATCCTCGCGCTGGAGCGCATCTGGATCAACGGCGGGCGCCGCGGCTTCCTGGTCGGCCTGGCGCCGACGGTGCTGACCGAGGTGCTGGGCGCCCGGCCGGTGCAGGCCGCCGATCCGGCGTCGGCCGGCTGAAGCCGCGCGCTTACACTGGCGGGCTGTTCCTCCGAACGATACGCATCCGTTCCCGTACACCATGACCACGCTCTGGATCGCGGCGGCCTTCGTCGCCGCCTACCTCATCGGCTCCCTCTCGTTCGCCGTCATCGTCAGCCGCGCGATGGGCCTGGACGACCCGCGCAGCTACGGCTCGGGCAATCCCGGCGCGACCAACGTGCTGCGCTCGGGCAGCAAGAAGGCCGCCGTGCTGACGCTGCTGCTCGACGCGGTCAAGGGCCTGATCCCGGTGCTGCTGGTGCGCCTGTTCGGCGAACGCGTCGGCCTGGGCGAAGGCAGCGCGATGCTGGTCGGCCTGGGCGCCTTTCTCGGCCACCTGTGGCCGGTGTTCTTCCGCTTCCAGGGCGGCAAGGGCGTGGCGACCGCCGCCGGCGTGCTGCTCGGCTTCGAGCCGCTGCTCGGCCTGGGCGTGCTGGCGATCTGGATCCTGGTGGCGAAGACGACGAAGTACTCCTCGCTGGCCGCGCTGATCGCCTCCGGCGTCGCGCCGCTGCTGCACGCGATCTTCTGGGGCGGCTCGTCGGCGACGCTGGCGATCTTCGTGATGTCGCTGCTGCTGATCTGGCGCCACGCCAGCAACATCGCCAAGCTGATCAACGGCACCGAGAGCCGCATCGGCCAGAAGGCGAAACCGGCCGAGGCCGGTGGCGCCGCAGCGGCAGACGCAGCCCCGGTCGCCGCACCGGCCAACCGCGCCGAACGCCGCCGCAATGCCCGCCAGGCCAAGCGCAAGACGCACTGAGCCTGCCGCCCCGACACCCCTGACCCGGACCTCGAAAGATGACGACCGCCTCCCCCGCCCCGCTGCAGCGCTTCGACGTCGGCCCGCGCCTGTCGGAAATGGCCATCCACAACGGCACGATCTGGCTGGCCGGCCAGGTGCCCGACGACGCCAGCCAGGACATCCGCGGCCAGACCGCGCAGGTGCTGGCGATGATCGACCGCCTGCTCGAGCGCGCCGGCTCCGACAGGACCCGGCTGCTGATGGTGCAGATCTATCTGGCCGACCTGGCCGACTTCGACGGCATGAACGCGGTCTGGGACGCCTGGGTTCCGGCCGGCCACACGCCGCCGCGCGCGACCGTGCAGGCGAAGCTGGCGCGGCCTGACTGGCGCATCGAGATCGTCGCCACCGCTGCGGTGGCCTGAGCCGCGCCCCCGCACGCCTTCCGATGAGCGACACGTCGCCCCCCCGCCCGAGCCTCTGGACCCGCGCCCGCCAGAGCGGCCTGATCGCCGCGCTGGTGATCGGCGTGGCCGCCTGGGGCGTCGGCCGGCTGGTCCAGCAGCAGGCCCGCGACAGCCATGCCGAGACGCTGCGCCAGCTCGTCCAGCCCGGCGACCTGAAGCTGATCTCCTCGACCAGCTGCCTGTTCTGCACCCGCGCGCGCCAGTACCTGACCGAGCAGCGCATTCCCTTCGAGGAATGCTTCATCGAGCGCGACAGCGCCTGTCTGACCGAGTACCGCGCCCGCGGCGCCGCCGGCACCCCGACGGTGCTGGTGCGTGGCCAGGCGCGGCTGGGCTTCGACCCGGGCCAGGTGGCCGAGACGCTGGCAGCGGCGCGCTGACGCTCGTGGGCCCCCGCCTGCGCGGGGGTGACGGTGGCGGCAGGCTCGCTCGTCGGCGTCAGACTGCCGGATCCCAGTAGCGGCGGCGCAGCGCGTCGATGCGCTCGAGCAGTTCGGGCGCGAGCGCCACGTTCCACGCCGCGACGTTCTCCTCGAGCTGCGCCACGCTGGTCACGCCGATGATGGTGCTGGCCACCGACCAGCGGCGGTAGCAGAAGGCCAGCGCCAGCTCGGTCGGCGTCAGGCCGTGCTCGCGCGCCAGCGTGTTGTAGGCACGCGCGGCCTCCAGCGCTTCGGGCCGGGCCCAGCGCTGCTTCTTCATGCTGTCGAACAGCGCCAGCCGGCCCGGCTGCCGCGCCGGATCGTGCAGGCCGACCTCGTCGTACTTGCCGGTCAGCAGCCCGAAACCCAGCGGCGAGTAAGCCAGCAGCGAGACCTGGTGCTGGTGCATCGCCTCGTCCAGGCCGTTGTCGGGCACTCGGTTGACCAGGCAGTAGGCGTTCTGCACCGTCGCCACCCGCGCCAGACCGTGCTGCTCGGCCAGGCGGATGAACTCGCACACGCCGTAGGGCGTCTCGTTCGACAGGCCGATCGCGCGCACCTTGCCCTCGCGCACCAGCCGGTCGAGCGCGCGCAGCTGCACCTCGATCGGGGTGACCTGCGCCTGCACGGCGCGCACCGGGTCGAAGTAGGTGGCGCCGAACATCGGCACCGGCCGGGTCGGCCAGTGCAGCTGGTAGAGATCGATCGTCTCGACGCCCAGGCGGCGCAGGCTGCCCTCGCAGGCCGCGACGATGTCGTCGGCGCTCAGGTCGGCGCTGCCGCCGCGGATCCAGTCCATGCCGCGCGACGGGCCCGCCACCTTGGTGGCGATTGTCAGCTTCTCGCGCACGCCCGGCCGCGCCGCCAGCCAGCGGCCCAGGATGATCTCGGTGGCGTTGAAGGTCTCGCGCCGCGGCGGCACCGCGTACATCTCGGCGGTGTCGATGAAGTCGATGCCCAGCTCGAGCGCGCGGTCCAGGATGCGGAAGGCGCCGGCCTCGTCGACCTGCTCGCCGAAGGTCATCGTGCCCAGGCAGACGGGCGAGACGCGCAGATCGCTGCGGCCGAGGGAAACGGATTGCATCGGGAGGACTCCTGCAGGAAGGACACCGATCTTAGGCGACCCCGCCGCGCGCCGCTTCACACGGTTTCTCCCCGCTTCAGCCCACCACGCTGCGCACGAAGCGGGTGCAGACCTCGCCCGGATTTTCGTAGACGTAGGCGCGGGCGCTGCTGTAGATCGCGTGCGCGCCGGCCTCCAGGCGCAGCGTCTCGTCCTCGAAGCGCAGCAGCAGGCAGCCGGCGGTGACGACGATCATCTCGTGCCAGCCCGGCGGATCGGGCTCGGCGCGGTAGATCTCGCCGGGGCCGAGCGTCCAGGACCACAGCTCGACGCTGCTGCGTGCCGGCGCGCTGCCGAGCAGCACCGCACGGCTCTCGGCGTGGGCGCCGCGCCAGGCCAGCGCGTCGACCCGCTGGCGTGCGGCGCCTGGCGCGGCCACCAGCGTGACGAAGTCGGTGCCCAGCGCACGCGCCAGCCGGTCCAGGCCAGCCAGGCTGAGGTTGGCCTCGCCCGCCTCCAGCCCGACGATGGTGCGCCGGCTCAGGCCGGCGGCCGCAGCCAGCGCGGCCTGGCTCAGCCCGGCGGCCGCACGCAACCGGCGCAGATTGGCCCCGACATGCGCCAGCACCGGCACCTCGCTGGCCTCGGCGTCGGTCTCCGGTTGACTGCGCAATATTTTGCTCATACGCTCAGACTTTTCGTGATGCGCGATATTTTGCGCAATTTCTTGCCCGCATCGTCCGTCTCCATGTCCGCCTTGCCCTCTTCCGCCTCGCGCAGCACGCTGCGCACCGACCTGCTGATGCTGCTGACCGCAGCCATCTGGGGCTCGACCTTCGTCGCGCAGCAGATGGGCATGGACTCGGTCGGGCCCTTCACCTACACCGCCTCGCGCCTGCTGCTGGGCGCGCTGCTGGTGGCGCCGCTGTGGTTCTGGCGCGGCGGGCCGTTCGCGGCCATGCCGGTGGTCGAGAGCCGCGGCTGCATCGGCGCGGGCGTGCTGCTCGGGCTGGTGCTGTTCATCGCGATCAATCTGCAGCAGGTCGGGCTGCTGGGCACCTCGGTCAGCAATGCCGGCTTCATCACCGGGCTGTATGTGGTGGTGGTGCCGGTGCTGATGCGCCTGGGCGGCGCCAGCGTGTCGGCGCAGGTCTGGGGCGCGGTGCTGCTGTCGGCGGCCGGCCTGTACTTTCTCAGCGTCAAGCCGGATGCGGGCATCGCACCGGGCGACTGGCTGCAGCTCGGCGGCGCGATGCTGTGGGCGGTGCATGTGCTGCTGGTCGGGCATCTGGCGCGCCGGCATGATCCGCTGCGGCTGTCGGTGCTGCAGTACCTGGTGGCGGGCGCGCTGTCGTGGGTGGCGGCGCTGGTGCGCGAGCCGGTCAGCCTCGACGGCATCGTGCAGGCCGGCGGCGCCATCGCCTGGGGCGGCATCCTGTCGATCGGCGTGGCCTACACGCTGCAGGTGATCGCGCAGCGCGACGCCAAGGCCTCGCACGCCGCCATCATCTACAGCAGCGAGGGCGTGTTCTCCGCCATCGGCGGCTGGCTGGTGCTGGGCGAAAGCATCGGGCTGCGCGGCTGGAGCGGCGCCGGCCTGCTGCTGGCGGCGATGCTGCTGGCGCAGTGGCAGCGCGAGCCGAAGACGCCGGAAGCACCGGAAGCACCGGAAGCACCGGAAGCACCGGACAAGCCTGTCGCGGCTTCGCCCTGAGCTTCACCCGGATCAAGGACAGCTCAGGGCGACGCGGCACAATCGCGACCCACAATCGCGCCCCATCATGTCCGTCACCTTTCCCCATCCCGACGCCCTGCAGCGCGCTGACAGCCAGCGCGCCGCCTCCTGCCTGCGCGAGCAGGGTTTCGTGCGGCTGTCGGCCGCCGCGCTGGCCGAGATCGCCGGCACCCCGAGCGAGGCGCTGCAGGCGCTCGGCGCGAGCTGGCGCGAGCTGCCCGCCGACGAGCACCTGAAGGACGGCGGCCGCTACCGCCGCCGTCGCCACGGCAGCCTGGTGCAGGACACCCGCACCGGCCGGCTCGAGACGGTGCCGCACCGCCCGCACTGGCAGCCGACCACCTACAACGCGCTGCACGGCGGCATGCTGCGCCACTTCGCGCCGCTGGACCCGGCGATGGCCGCCTCGCCCGCCTTCCTGGCGCTGGTGGCGCGCCTCGGCGAGGTCTTCGCCGCGGCCGCGCACGACACGCCGACCGAGCCGGCCTTCGACGGCCGCTGGTTCATCGAGGCCCACCCCTTCCGCATCGACACCACCGGCGGCGTCGGCCGGCCGACGCCGGAGGGCGCGCACCGCGACGGCGTCAATTTCGTCGCGGTGGTGCTGGTCGACCGCCAGGGCGTGCGCGGCGGCGAGACGCGCGTCTTCGAGGCCGAGGGCCCGCACGGCGTGCGCTTCACGCTCGACGAGCCCTGGAGCGCGCTGCTGCTCGACGATCCGCGGGTCATTCACGAGAGCACGCCGATCCAGCCCGACGGCGATCGCGGCTGGCGCGACACGCTGGTGCTGACCTACCGCGCCGGCGGCTTCCAGGACCCGCCCTCGGCCTGAGGCACGGCATCGGCGCCCCCGGCGCCGGCATCGATCGCGCGCAGCAGCGCGATCTTGTCGTGCACGCCGAGCTTGCGGTAGACCTGCTGCAGCTGGCTGCGCACCGTGTCGGGCGCCACGCCCATCGCCCGGGCGATGACCTTGTAGGACTCGCCCGCGGCATAGCGGCGCGCCACCTCGGCCTCGCGCGCGCCGAGCCGCGCCAGGCAGGATGGCGGCGCGGGCCGGCCGGCGGCCTCGGCCTGCGCCAGCCGCGTCGCCAGCCGGTGCGCCTGACGCCAGAAAGGCAGCGCCTGCGCCAGCGCGAGCTGCTCTCGCCCACCCAGCGGCCGGTTCGCCTCGGCGCGGTAGAGCGTCAGCCAGACCAGATCGTCGCCATCGCCCTCCTCCAGGCCGCCGAGCATCAGCTGGGCGATGTCGTACTGCGCCAGATAGTCGCGCAGGTCGGCGTGGCCGGCGGACCGGTACAGGCCGAGCGGCCCGTCGACAGCACCGCCGCGCACCGGCCGTGGCGCGTCGATGAAGGCCGCCGTCAGCGGATCGGAGGCGGCCACCGCCGCATAGTCGCTCAGCAGGCCGTCCGGGCGCTGGTGCACCACCGCATGCCGGATCCGCATCGCGCCGCCCTCGCGCCGGCCCCAGCCCCAGACCGCGCCGTCGCAGTCCAGCGCCTCGGCCAGCAGGCGCAGCGCCTGGCGCTCGAAGCGCGGCAGCGGCTCGTCGCCGGCGCAGTCGAACAGCGCCAGCAGCGGCAGCACCGGAAGCAGCGACAGATCGGACGGATTCGTGGGGGGCGATGAATGATGCATCTGCATGATGGATCGACGGATCGCGACGCCCGATCATCGCCGACACCCGAGGAGGAGACACCCGATGCGAACCCGAACCCCGATCGCGCTGGCGGCCGCCACCGCGCTGGCCGCGCTGGGCACCAGCGGCTGTGGCAGCCTGTCCGACGAGGACGATCTCAACACCCGCCCGAGCTGGCTGGGCAGCGTCAGCGCCGCCTCCTACGACGGCAGCAGCGACGACCTGCTGACCGCCGGCCTGGGCAAGACCGGCCTGGGCTCGGCCACCGCGCCGACCTTCGCGACGCCGACCGCCCCGACCGCGGCCGAACTGCGCCGCCTGGCCATTCACACCAACTACCGCGCGCTGGCCGACATGACGGCCAACGGCGGCTACGGCCGGCTCTACGGCCCGAACATCGACCTGGCCGGCAACGACACGCTCGGCGAGGGCCGCATCGCCGGCATCGAGTACCGCGCGCTGATGGACGACGGCTCCGGGCGCGACAATGTCGGCGTGATGGTGCAGGTGCCGGCGAGCTTCAATCCGGATGCGCCGTGCATCGTCGCGGCGCCCTCGAGCGGCTCGCGCGGCATCTACGGCGCGATCGGCACCACCGGCGAATGGGGCCTGAAGCGCGGCTGCGCGGTCGCCTACACCGACAAGGGCACCGGCAGCGGCGCGCACGAGCTCTCCACCGACACCGTCACCCGGCTCGACGGCACGACCGCCGCGGCCTCGGCCGCCGGCAGTGCCGCGCACTTCAATGCCGGACTGAGCGCCGCGGAGCGCGCGGCCGTCAACACCGCCCGGCCGAACCGCTACGCCTTCAAGCACGCGCACTCGCAGCGCAACCCGGAGAAGGACTGGGGCCTGTGGACGCTGCGCTCGATCCAGACCGCCTTCTGGCTGCTCAACGAGACCTACGCCGGGCTGGATGCGAAGGACCGGCGCAAGGTGCGGCTGCGCCCGGACAACACGCTGGTGATCGCCGCCAGCGTCTCCAACGGCGGCGGCGCGGTGCTGGCGGCGGCCGAGCAGGACAGCGGCGGCCTGATCGACGGCATCGTCGCCACCGAGCCGCAGGTCAGCCTGCCGGCCCATGCCGGCATCGCGGTGCGCCGCGGCGGCATGGCGGTCAGCGCCTCCGGCCGGCCGCTCTACGACTATTTCACCACCGCCAACCTCTACCAGCCCTGCGCCGCGATCGCCGCGTCCAACGCCGCCAGCCCGTTCAACACCATCAACGCCACCCGTGCGGCCAACCGCTGCGCCAGCCTGAAAAGTGCCGGCCTGCTGAGCGCCGCCACCACCGCCGAGCAGGCCGAGGAAGCCCGGCAGAAGCTGCGCGACGCCGGCTGGGAGGCCGAGACCGACCTGCTGCACGCCTCGCACTGGGCGACCAACGCCACCGCCGGCGTCGCGGCGACCTATGCGCAGGCCTACAGCCGCGCGCGGGTCGACTCGGCGGTCTGCGGCTACTCCTTCGCGACGGTGGCCGCCGCCACCGGCATGCCGGCCACGGCAGCCACCAGCCCGATGACGACCCTCTTCAGCATCGGCAACGGCGTGCCGCCGACCAGCTCGATCGCGCTGATCGCCGACAACGCGCCCGGCGGCGCGATCAACTACCTGCTGGCCCGGTCCGCATCGAGCAACACCGAGGATCTGGACTTCGACGGCGCCAGGTGCCTGCGCGACAAGCTGAGCGACGCCACGCTGGCCGCCGGCATCGACGAGGTGCGCCGCAGCGGCCGGCTGCAGGGCAAGCCGACGCTGATGCTGCACGGCCGCGCCGACACGCTGGTGCCGGTCAACCACAGCTCGCGGCCCTACTTCGGCCTGAGCCGCCAGGTCGACGGCAGCGCCAGCCGGCTGAGCTACATCGAGGTGACCCACGCGCAGCACTTCGACGCCTTCATCGGCCTGCTGCCCGGCTACGACACCCGCTTCGTGCCGCTGCACCACTACAACCTGCAGGCGCTGAACTGGATGTGGGACCACCTGCGCTCGGGCAAGGCGCTGCCGCCCTCGCAGGTGGTGCGCACCACGCCGCGCGGCGGCACCGCGGGCGCCGCGCCGGCGATCACCGCGGCCAATCTGCCCGCCATCAGCGCCAGCCCGGCCAGCGCCGACCAGATCGACTTCGCCGCCGGCACGGTCAGCGTGCCGGACTGATCCGGCGGACACGGCGGACGTCACCGGCCGGACACCCGGCCGGGGCGGCCAGCCCCTACAGTGGCGCGGATGCACACCTCCACCGCCACCCCCGCACCTGCCCTGCCCTACGTCCCGCGCCGGCGCGCGCGCTCGCTGTTCGTGCCGCTGCGCGGGCTGCGCTGCCATGTGATGACCTGGGGCGAGCCCGCGCTGGCCACGCCCGAGCGGCCGCCACTGGTGCTGGTGCACGGCTGGATGGATGTCGGCGCCTCCTTCCAGTTCCTGGTCGATGCGCTCGACGCGCTCGAGGTCCGGCACGGCGGCGGTGCGGCGCGCTTCATCATCGCGCCCGACTGGCGCGGCTTCGGCCGCAGCGACAGCGCGCCCGGCGGCCAGCGCACCGACACCTTCTGGTTCCCGGACTACCTGGCCGACCTCGACGCGCTGCTGCGCGCGCCCGGCCTGGGGCTGGCGCACGAGCCGGTGGTCGATCTGGTCGGCCACAGCATGGGCGGCAATGTGGCGATGATGTATGCCGGCATCCGCCCGGCGCGGGTGCGCCGCCTGGTCAATCTGGAGGGCTTCGGCCTGCCGCAGAGCCACCCGGCGCAGGCGCCGGGCCGCTACGCGCAGTGGCTCGACCAGCTGCGCGAACCCGCCACGCTGCGCGACTACGACAGCCTGGACGCGGTGGCCGCGCGGCTGAGGAAGAACAACCCGCGCCTGCGCGCCGACTTCGCCGACTGGCTGGCGCCGCACTGGTCACGGCGCAACGAGGCCGGACGCTTCGAGATCCTCGGCGACCCCGCGCACAAGCAGCTCAACCCGGTGCTCTACCGCAAGGAGGAGGCCGTGGCCTGCTGGGCGCGGATCACCGCGCCGGTGCTGTGGGTCGAGGGCAGCCAGACCGACGTGAGCAAGTGGTGGGGCGACCGCTACCCGCGCGAGGACTTCGAGGCACGCCTGGCCGCCGTGCCGCAGCTCGCGCGCGCCACGCTCGACGACTGCGGCCACATGCTGCACCACGACCAGCCCGAGGCGCTGGCGGGGTGGATGGCGGGGCATCTGGGGGCGGCCCCGCGAGGCCCAGGTCACGCTTAGCCGCAGGAGATGCCCGGTTCGGGTGTGGCAGGCATCAGACACCCTCGATTTCATGACTTATGTACATCGCGCCGCAAGTTCTGCAGAGCATTCTTAACAGAATCCAAGCACGATCAACCCTGACAATGCGGGTCAACCCTGGTGGCGTCAGCATCCGTGCCTGGCTCATCCGCTAAAAAGGCGGACCGCTGGGATCTGGATTCCAATGCTGGCGTCCAGTCTGCAACCTGAACACCATTTCGCACTTCTTTTCGCGCTCCTGTCGGGCGCTTCGTTTTTGAGGACATCCAAGCAATGAAAGTCACCGTCATCGGCACCGGCTATGTGGGACTCGTGACCGGCGCGTGCCTGTCGGAAATGGGCAACCATGTGATGTGCCTGGACGTGGATCCGGCCAAGATCAGGATCCTGAACGACGGAGGCATCCCGATCCATGAGCCGGGGCTGCTGGAAGTGGTCCGGCGCAACGTGGCGGCGGGCCGGCTGGAGTTCACCACCGACATCGAGAAGTCGGTGGCGCACGGCACGCTGCAGTTCATCGCGGTGGGCACGCCGCCGGACGAGGACGGCTCGGCGGACCTGCAGTACGTCACCGCGGCAGCGCGCAACATCGGCCGGCTGATGACGGACCACAAGGTGATCGTCGACAAGAGCACGGTGCCGGTGGGCACGGGCGACAAGGTGCGCGCGGCGGTGGCCGACGAACTGGCCAAGCGCGGCCTGTCGGAGATGGAGTTCTCGGTGTGCTCGAACCCCGAATTCCTGAAGGAAGGCGCGGCGGTGGCGGACTTCATGCGCCCGGACCGCATCGTGGTGGGCGCCGAGGACGAGCGCGCGATCCTGCTGATGAAGGCGCTGTACCAGCCCTTCGTGCGCAACCGCGACCGGATGATCATCACCGACATCCGCTCGGCGGAGTTCATCAAGTACGCGGCCAACTGCATGCTGGCCACGCGCATCAGCTTCATGAACGAGATGAGCCGGCTGGCCGAGAAGGTGGGCGCCGACATCGAGATGGTGCGGGTGGGCATCGGCTCGGATCCGCGCATCGGCACGCAGTTCCTGTACCCGGGCGTGGGCTACGGCGGCAGCTGCTTCCCGAAGGACGTGAAGGCGCTGGCGATGATCGCGGCCGAGAACGGCATGCCGAGCAAGATGCTGACCGCGGTCGAGGAGGTCAACGAGGAGCAGAAGATGGTCCTCGTGCACAAGATCGTCGCCCGGTACGGCGAGGACCTGTCGGGCAAGACCTTCGCGATGTGGGGCCTGGCGTTCAAGCCCAACACCGACGACATGCGCGAAGCCCCGAGCCGGGTGATCATCAAGGAGCTGCTGGCGCGCGGCGCCAAGGTGCAGGCCTATGACCCGGTGGCGGCCACCGAGGCGCAGCGGGTGATGGAGGGCTGGGCGGGCCTGAGCTACGCCGAGAGCCAGAAGCAGGCGCTGGAAGGCGCCGATGCGCTGCTGATCGTCACCGAGTGGAAGGAATTCCGCACGCCGGACTTCGACGGCATCGCCGCCAGCCTGCGCGACAGGATCGTCTTCGACGGCCGCAACCTGTACGAGCCGGAGCTGAT
>RRZT010114821.1_pt1 | contig 11664 bp, 10 predicted proteins | sample 2165551 | NCBI WGS metagenome assembly RRZT01 (sample SAMN10456910, study PRJNA506462) | wastewater metagenome | biome: wastewater; feature: sludge; material: wastewater sludge; isolation source: wastewater sludge with Escherichia coli K12::gfp cells carrying plasmid... | place: USA: Moscow, Idaho... | reverse complement strand
CCTGAACTGTGCCCTCGGGGCGGCCGAGATGCGCCAGTACGTCGCGGAGCTCAGCCGCGTGGCCGACTGCTACGTCTCGTGCTACCCGAACGCGGGCCTGCCCAACGCTTTCGGCGAATACGACGAGACCCCCGACCACATGGCTGAGGTCGTGCGCGAGTTCGCCGAGTCCGGGCTGGTCAACCTGCTAGGCGGCTGCTGCGGCACCTCGCCTGCGCACATCGCCACCATCGCTCACGCCGTCGAAGGGCTTGCCCCACGCACACCCGGCTCGGTCGCCCCCGCCATGCGGCTGGCCGGTCTCGAGCCGGTCACGATCACGGACGACTCGCTGTTCGTCAACGTCGGCGAGCGGACCAACATCACCGGCTCGGCCCGCTTCCGCAATCTGATCAAGGACGGCGACTTCGACACGGCGCTGTCGGTCGCGAAACAGCAGGTCGACAACGGCGCCCAGATCATCGACGTCAACATGGATGAGGGCATGATCGACGGCGTCGCAGCCATGGACCGCTTCCTCAAGTTGGTCGCGGGCGAGCCAGACATCAGCCGGGTGCCGATCATGGTGGACTCCTCGAAGTGGGAGGTCATCGAGGCGGGGCTCAAGTGCATCCAGGGCAAGCCGATCGTCAACTCCATCTCCATGAAGTCCGGTGAGCAGGAGTTCCGCGAACAGGCCCGCCTCTGCCGCAAGTACGGAGCCGCCGTCGTCGTGATGGCCTTCGACGAGGACGGCCAGGCCGACAGCCTGGAGCGCCGCAAGCAGATCTGCCAGCGCGCCTACACGATCCTCGTCGAGGAGGAGGGCCTCCCTGCCGAGGACATCATCTTCGACCCGAACGTCTTCGCCGTCGCGACCGGCATCGAGGAGCACGCCAACTACGGACTCGACTTCATCGAGGCGACGCGCTGGATCCACCAGAACCTGCCAGGCGCCCTGATCTCCGGCGGCATCTCCAACGTCTCGTTCTCCTTCCGCGGCAACAACGCCGTCCGGGAGGCGATCCATGCGGTCTTCCTGTACCACGCGATCCGGGCAGGTCTGTCGATGGGCATCGTCAACGCCGGCGCGCTCGTCGTCTACGACCAGGTCGACCCGGCGCTGCGCGAGGCGATCGAGGATGTCGTGCTCAACCGCACGCCTGCCGACGGGGGTGACGCCACCGAAAACCTGCTCGCCCTGGCCGAACGGTTCCGTGGGAAGGCCGGCGAGACCGAGGAGCGGGCCGAGGAATGGCGCTCCCTTCCGGTGGCCGAGCGGATCACCCACGCCCTCGTCAAGGGCATCGACGCCTACGCCGAGGCCGACACCGAGGAGCTTCGTCGGGAGATCAAGGCCCGCGGTGGACGCCCCATCGAGGTCATCGAGGGACCGCTCATGGACGGCATGAACGTCGTCGGCGACCTGTTCGGCGCAGGAAAGATGTTCCTGCCGCAGGTGGTCAAGAGCGCCCGCGTGATGAAGAAGGCCGTGGCCTACCTGATCCCGTTCATCGAACAGGAGAAGGCCGAGGACCCGTCGCTGGCCGGCGCGAAGGAGACCAACGGCACCATCGTGATGGCCACCGTGAAGGGCGACGTGCACGACATCGGCAAGAACATCGTCGGCGTCGTGCTGCAGTGCAACAACTACGAGGTGATCGACCTCGGGGTCATGGTGCCCGCCCAGAAGATCCTCGACACCGCACGCGAGGTCGAGGCGGACATCATCGGCCTCAGCGGCCTGATCACCCCGTCCCTGGACGAGATGGTCAACGTCGCCTCCGAGATGCAGCGGCAGGGCTTCACGATCCCGCTGCTGATCGGCGGCGCGACCACGTCACGCGCGCACACTGCCGTGAAGGTGGACGGCCGCTACGACGGCGCAGTGGTCTGGGTGAAGGACGCCTCACGGTCCGTCCCCGTCGCCGCGTCCCTGCTGAACGAGACGCTGCGGCCCAAGCTGCTCGAGGACCTGAAGGCCGACTACGACTCGCTGCGGCAGCGCCACGCCACCAAACAGGAGCGGCCGCTTGTCACGTTGGAGCAGGCGCGGGCCAACCGCACGCCCATCGAGTGGGAGGGCTACGTCCCACCGCTCCCCCGCGACCCCGGCGTGCACGTGCTCTCCGACTACGACCTCGGCGAGTTGCGCGACTTCATCGACTGGCAGCCCTTCTTCAACGCGTGGGAGATGAAGGGGTCCTTCCCCGACATCCTGCACAACCCTGCCTCCGGCGAGGCGGCCCGCAAGCTGTACGACGACGCTCAGGCGATGCTGGACAGGATCGTGGCCGAGAAGTGGCTGAAGGCCAACGCGGTGTTCGGCCTCTTCCCGGCCAACGCCGTGGGCGACGACATCGAGGTCTACACCGACGACACGCGAACCGAGGTCCGCGCCCGTCTGGTCAACCTGCGCCAGCAGGGAAAGCACCGTGACGGCGTCCCGAACCGCTCGCTGGGCGACTTCGTCGCTCCGAAGTCGACGGGCCTTGCCGATCATGTCGGCGCCTTCGCCGTCACCGCCGGACACGGCACGGGTGAGCGGATCACGGCCTTCAAGGCCGACCTCGACGACTACTCGGCCATCCTGCTCGAGTCGCTCGCCGACCGCCTCGCCGAGGCCTTCGCCGAGCGCCTGCATCAGCGCGTCCGCACGGAGTTCTGGGGGTACGCGGCCGACGAGATGCTCGACAATGAGGCACTGATCGCGGAGCGCTACCGCGGCATCCGCCCCGCGCCCGGCTACCCCGCCTGCCCCGAGCACACGGAGAAGCGCACCATCTGGGACCTGCTCGACGTCACGGCGACCACCGGGATCGAGCTGACCGACTCGATGGCCATGTGGCCGGGAGCTGCGGTGTCGGGCTGGTACTTCTCCCATCCGGAGTCGCAGTACTTCGTCGTCGGACGGCTGCAGCGCGACCAGGTGGCCGACTACGCCCGCCGCAAGGGCTGGACGCAGGCCGAGGCTGAGCGGTGGCTCTCCCCCAACCTCGGCTACGTCCCCGAGGACTGAGTCTCGTCCAGCCGCACGGCCCGGAAGGTGAAGCGCGGGTCGACCAGGTCGTCCTGCGCCGGCACCAGCCGGAGTTCGGCCTGGTCGGCCGCGGACGTGGCCTCCAACAGCGAGTAGATGGCCGATGCCGTCGCCTGCAGCGCGTCGGCGAGGTCGCCTGAGCGCAGCCACCGGGCGAGGAACAGCGCAGTCGTGACGTCCCCCGAGCCGGTGAACTTGCGCTCGAGCACCGGCGTCTCGACGAGCCACACGCCTCCCGGCCCCACCGCGAGCAGGCGCATGGCATCCGGGCCCATGTCGGCACCGACGACCGACGTGACGAGCACCACGTCGGGCCCCCGCCGTCGAAGCTCCTGCGCCGCCGCCACGACCTCGTCGAGCGTCGTGGTGGTGCGACCCGTGAGGAACTGCAGTTCGAACAGGTTCGGCGTCATGATGTCGGCTGCCGGCACGACGTGGTCGCGCCAGAACTCCGGGATACCCGGAGCCGCGTAGAAGCCGGTGTCGACGTCGCCCATGACCGGGTCGGCGCAGAACACCGCCTGTGGGTTCCTGCCGCGGATCAGCTCGGCGGCGTCGAGGATGACCCGCCCGACCTCAGGCGTCCCGAGGTAGCCGCACAGCAGGGCGTCGGTGTTCTCCAGCGCACCGCGCTCGTCGATGCCGAGCACGATGTCCCACACCTCCTCCGCCGGGATCGCCTTGCCGCGCCAGGAGCCGTAGCCGGTGTGGTTGGAGAAGTTGACGGTGTGCACGGGCCAGACCTCGACACCGGTGCGCTGCAGGGCGAAGACCGCAGACGAGTTGCCCGCGTGGCCGTAGGCGACGGCTGACTGGATGGACACGACTGAGGTCACTGCGCAATCTTGACCCTGGCCGGGTCTGGCCGCAATCCCCCGCCATCGGTTATGGGCACTGAAGGCACACGCTGGCGAAAACTACGTTCGCAGCAATAGACTTCGAACCCATGGCCGAGGTGTATTCGGACTACACGTCCCCGCAGTTCACTGCGATGGCCCACCGTGGGGGTTCGCTGCTCACCGCGAACCTGGGCATCGAGAACACGACCCGCGCGTTCAGCAACGCCGTCAGACTCGGCTACCGCTATCTGGAGACCGACGTCCACGCCTCCGCGGACGGTCGTCTCTTCGCCTTCCACGACGACAAACTCGAGCGCGTCACCGGCTTCGAAGGATCACTGCACCAACTGGGCAGCACCGAGATCGAGGAGATCAGGGTGGGCGGACGCGAGCCCATCCCGTCGCTCGACGAGCTGTTGGAGACGTTCCCCGAGGCCAACTTCAACATCGACCTCAAGCACGACCCGGCCGTCGCCCCGCTCGCTGGGGCCATCCGGCGCCACGGGGCGGAGCGGCGCGTGTGCGTCGGCTCGTTCTCCCGGCCGCGGATCAAGCGCTTCCGCACTCTGCTGCCCCGCGTGCCGACCTCCGTCTCCTCGGCCGGAACCGCTGCCCTGACGCTCGGACGCATCTCAAAGGGCGGCCAGATCTACCAGGTGCCGCTCAGGCACAGCGTCGGACCGGTCAGCGTCGACATCGTGACCCCGCAGAACATCGCCCGCGCCCATGCCGCAGGCCGCAAGATCCACGTCTGGACGATCGACGACCCGACCACCATGCATCGCCTGATCGACTGGGGTGTGGACGGCATCATCACCGACCGCCCCGATTCTCTGAAAGAAGTGCTGCGCGCCAGAGGGATGTGGTCTACTCAGTAGGGAACGATTCGGCCCTCCGAATCGTTGTACACATCGGAGAACGAAGGAGGGATGATGGCAGATCGTGCACTACGTGGAGTCGGCCTCGGCTCGAAGACGTTTGAGGACGAGCAGGGCGTCGAGTTCGCAGAGCGCCAGAGCCTTGCGTTTGACTGCCCCAAGGGGCACCACTTCACCGTGACCTTCTCCGTCGAAGCGGAGCTCCCCACCCAGTGGGAGTGCAAGAAGTGTGGCCTGATGGCCACGCGCTCTGATGGAGTGGTCGGAGAAGAGAAGGTCGAGAAGCCCGTGCGCACCCATTGGGACATGCTGCGCGAGCGGCGCTCGATCCCCGAACTGGAGGACATCCTCGCCGAACAGCTGACCAAGCTGCGCGAGTCCGACCGGATCTACTGATTCAACGTCGAACGCCCGCCACGGCCATCGGCCGGGCGGGCGTTTGTCGTGTCCTGGCTCAGGTGCGCGGGTCGCCTGGCTCGATGATGGTCCCCTCGACGACGGTCGTCTCGTCGTCGGCCTTCGCCGGGCTGATCCCAGGGATGAGGGTGTCGGGCTGCTGAACCGTCTCGCCCTTGATCACCACCGGAGCCATGCCGTTGCGCTGCAGCGTCCTGGTGGCCCACCAGGAGACGGCGGAACGGACGAACGGCCGCGTGAACGGCAACAGGAGAAGAGCACCGGCGATGTCGGAGAGCAGACCGGGGAGCACGAGCAGGATGCCGCCGATCAGGATCAGCGTTGCGTCGGCCAACTGACCCGACGGGAGCTGCCCCGTCCTGAGCGACTCGGAGAGAGCGCCCCACGCCTTCTTCCACTCGCGCTGGAGCAGGAAGATGCCGATGAGGCTGGAACCGAGCAGGATCAGCAGCGTCCACCACCCGATCTCACCGGCGACCCAGATCAGAGCGGCCACCTCGGCGACCACGTAGAGCAGGAGGCCGAGGCCGGTCAGAGCAAGCCAGAGGTTTCCGCGGCGCTGTGCCATGGCGTTCAGCTCTTTCCGCGGCCGATCGCCCTGCGCATGGCGCCGGTTGCCTGGTTGATCCGGTGCTCGATGCCCCAGAGGGTGGTGCGGATCAGCGCCTCGATGACGATGTTCTTGCTCATCTTGGAGTCGCCGAACTCGCGCTCGACGAACTCGATCGGCACCTCGACGACCTTGAAGCCGTTCTTCAGCGTGCGCCAGACCAGGTCGATCTGGAAGCAGTAGCCGGCCGAGGCCACCTCGTCAAGGCTGATCCCGCGCAGGGTGTCGGCCTTGTAGGCGTTGAAGCCGCCGGTGGCGTCCTTGACGGGGATGCCGAGCCAGAGGCGGGTCCACAGCGAGCCACCCTTGGAGATGAACTCGCGGCTCTTCGGCCAGTTGACGACCGATCCGCCCTTGACCCAGCGCGATCCCTTCGCCATGTCGGCACCATCGGCAAGCGCCTGGAGCAGCCGTGGCAGTTCCTCGGGCTGGTGGGAGCCGTCGGCGTCGTGCTGGACGAGCACGCCGTAGCCGTTGTCGAGGCCCCAGTGGAAACCTGCGAGGTAGGCGGCACCCAGGCCCTCCTTGCCCTTGCGGTGCATGACCTTGATGTGATCGTCCTCGGCGGCGAGTCGATCGGCGATGTCGCCGGTGCCGTCGGGAGAGTTGTCGTCTGCGATTAGGATGTCGGCTTCGGGAACCGAGCGGCGGAGACGATTCGTGATGCTCTCGATGTTCTGGGACTCGTTGTAGGTCGGGATGATCACGAGCACCCGTCCGAGGGCTTCCTGCAAGGTCATGTGCTTCCTTGGTGTTCGAGGACTTCGGATCAATGCTACCGGTCGGCCGAAGGCTTCCGGCGGTACGTGAGGCCAAGAGCGACCAAGGTTGTACCAACGGCCAGCCAGGACAACCAGGGGCTGAGCCGCACGGACAGGTTCACGTTGTAGCGCAGCGGCACCGTCGCGAAGAGGGTGCCCGCCTCCAGCTCCTGGGTCTGCTCGACGATCCGGCCCCGCGCGTCGATCACCGCGGAGTACGAGTTGAGCGTCGCGGCGAGCACCTCCCGGCCGGTCTCCATGGCCCGCACCCGGTTCATCACGAGCTGCTGGTGCGGCTCGAGCGTGCCCGCATAGGTGTTGGTGTTGGACTGCGAGAGGATCACCTGCGCTCCCCCGCGGATCAGGTCGTAGGCGGTGTCGTCGTAGGCCAGCTCGAAGCAGATCATGGTGCCGACCTTCAGGTACGGCTGGTCAGGGCTGGACACCTCGACCACGCCGATCCCCTCGCCAGGGATGGAGTCGCGGCCGACCTGCTGCAGGATCGGCAGCACCGGGAGCAGTTGCTGGCGGAAGGGGATGTACTCGCCGAACGGCACGAGGTTGCGCTTGTGGTACTCGGCACCCGGCCCTGCCTCCGGGTCCCACCAGATGCTCGAGGTCTGGCGCGTGTCTGGCAGGTCGCCGTCGGTGACGGCTCCGACGAAGATCGGCACTCCGGCGATCGCCGTTGACACCTCGACGAGGCGGCGGGTCTCGGCGTCGAGGACGGGATCGATGTCGGTGGCGTTCTCGGGCCACACCACGAAATCGAGGTCGTGGCCGGCGGTCCGTGCCTCGGCCGCGGCGAAGATCGTCTCGCTCAGCGCGTTGTTCGTGACGGAGCGTGCGTAGCTGGAGGTGCCCTTCTCTGCCCGGTTCACGTTGGGCTGGACAAGGGCGACGGTGACGGTGTGCTCCGGCGCGGCGAGCGGCACGAGGTTGAGCAGTCCTCCGACGACGAACACCGCGACGACGGCGATGACGCTGCGCAGGCGGACTTCCCTGGAGACCACGGCCCACAGCAGGAGGCAGGCGACGAGCGCGACGAGGTAGCTGACGCCGGTCATCCCGACCCAGGAGAGGTAGCCGTTCATGGGCTGGTCGATCGTGGTGAAGGCCAGCCGGGTCCAGGGGAACCCGCCGAAGGGGATCTTCCCCGATCCGTACTCGACGGCCACCACTGCCGCCGGGACGAGGAACGGCCAGGCGCGCAGCCTCACGAGTCGCGAGACGACCAGGCCGAGGAGGCCCCACCACAGCGACATGAACGCGATCAGGGCGACCGCCACCCACACGCCGAGGACTGAGACCCAGGCGACGGTCAGGGTGTTCAGCGCGAGCCCGACGAGGTAGCCCCAGCCGAAGGCGGCCCGCCCCCTCAACTCGGCCATGAGCCAGGTGAACAGCGCGACGCCAGCGATCGTGGCCGGCCACACACCCATGGGGGCGTGGCCCGCTCCGAGCAGCAGTCCGGTCGCGACGGCCAGCAGCGCGGTGATCAGCGGCGGGAACGTTGGGCGGGTCAGCACGCACGAAGCCTACCCGTAGGCCGTCGTGTGCCACGATGTCCGGGTGAGCACGTTGATGGCGTTTGACACCTCGTACCTGTACTTCCGTGCGTTCTTCGGGGTTCCCGACTCGTTCCATGCGAAGGACGGTCGTTCGGTCAACGCGGTGCGCGGGACGCTCGACTTCATCTCACGGCTGCTCGACCAGTACTCCCCCGATGCGTTCGTCTGCGCCTGGGACGACGACTGGCGCCCGCAGTGGCGCGTCGATCTCGTGCCCAGCTACAAGACGCACCGGGTCGTCGAGGTCGCTGGGGCTGAGGCCGAACTGGTGGAGGACGCGCTGGCCGTCCAGGTGCCTCTGATCCGCGAGTGCCTCGACGCCCTCGGCATCCAGATCATCGGTGCGGCCGAGCATGAGGCCGACGACGTCCTCGCCTCCCTGGCCCGGCAGCACGACGGCACCAGCCTGATCGTGACCGGCGACCGCGACCTGTTCCAGCTGGTCGACGACGACACCTCGATCGTCTACGTCGCCCGAGGGGTGGCAAAGCACGAACTCGTCACCCCCGAGGTGCTCTCCGCCAAGTACAACCTCGACCCCGCCCGCTATGTGGACTTCGCGGTCCTGCGCGGGGACCCGAGCGACGGTCTCCCCGGAGTGAAGGGCATCGGCGAGAAGTCGGCGGCGAGCCTTGTGAGCACCTACCCGAGCCTCGAGGCGATGGTCGAGGCCGCCGTCGACTCCGGCACGAAGATGCCGCCGTCGATGCGCTCGAAGCTGCTGGCAGACGTCGACTACCTTGCAAGAGCCCGCGAGGTCGTCACCGCCGTCGACACCCTGCGCCTGCCCGCCCTCACACGCGGGCCGGTCCGGGAGGACCTAGTCGCCGAGCTGACCGAGGAACTCGGCCTCGGCGGCTCGATGACGCGCCTCGCTGGAGTCCTCTCCCGCTGACCGCCACCTGGCATCGCAGGCGCGTGCCCGGGAAAGTGTTCATCGAGCCACTGGCCCGACGGCCGTCAGCGCTTGGCGTGTAGCACGTACAGCGATGAGCTGGCGAGCAGATTCGGCGCGAACCGCCCAGCCCGATGGGGGTGGCCGTCGCCGTCGAGGGCGATCCTGCGGTCGATCACCATGTCGAGGCTGGTGAACAGCGGCTCGAGGTCGGGGATCGACGAGTGGTGCAGGTTTGGCGTGTCGTACCAGTCGAAGGGCAGGTCCTTCGACATCGGCATCCGGCCACCGAGCAGCCGCAGCCGGTTGCGCCAGTACGCGAAGTTGGGCATCGACACCAGCGAATGGACGGCGATGCGCCCCATCTCGGCGAGCACGCCGCGCGGCTTGTAGACGGTCTGCAGCGTGCGGGAGAGGACGACGAAGTCGTAGGAGTCGTCCCCGAACTCGGCGAGCTGCGTGTCGAGGTCGAGTTCGATCACGTTGACGCCTCGCCGCAGACACTCGAGCACGTTCCCGGGGTCGAGGTCGACCCCTGTGCCCGTGCACCCCTTCTCCATCAACAGTTGCAGCAGGTCGCCGTTGCCGCAGCCGAGGTCGAGCACGCGGGAACCCTCGGGGATGAGGTCGGCGATGACGGCCAGGTCGGCCCTGAAGCGCTCGGTCATGCGATCTCCTCGCCAGCCCGGTCGAGGAAGGCGCGCACCGTCTCGTGGTACTGCTCCACCTCGAGCAGGAATGAGTCGTGCCCCCACGGGGAGTGGATCTCCCGGAACGAGGTGGGGAGTCCGGCACCCTCCAGGTGCCGCACGATCCGGCGCGAGTGCTCGGTCGAGAAGCGCCAGTCCGTGTCGAAGCTCACGACCAGGAACCGCACCGGATCCGCGATCAGCGCATCGAGGGCCCTCTCGTCGGCGAACGGATCGAAGTAGTCCATCACCCGTGTCAGGTATAGGTAGCTCAGCGGATCGAAGCGGCTGAGGAACCGCTCGCCCTGATGCTCCAGATAGCTCTCGACGGCGAAGTCGATCCCGAAGTTCGGCGACAGCTCGCCCTCCTGGGCCGAGCGACCGAACTTCTCCTGGAAGGCCTCCTCGGACAGGTAGGTGATGTGGGCCATCATCCGCGCGACCGACAGCCCCTTCGACGGCGTGGTGCCGCGGGTCAGGAACTGGCCGTCGTTGAAGCCCGAGTCGCGCATGATCGCCTGCCGACCGACGGCGCTGAACGCGATGTTCTGGGCCGTCAGTCGCGACGAGGCGGCGAAGATCAGCGCCCTTCCCATGTCGGCCGGGTGGCTCAGCGCCCACTGGAGCACCTGCATGCCGCCGAGCGAGCCTCCGACGACGGCGGCGAACCGCTCGATGCCCAGGTGCCGGGCGAGGCCTCGGTGCACGCTGACGAAGTCGGCCATGTCCAGCAGCGGGAAGTCCAGCGCATACGGCTCCCCCGTCGCGGGGTTGATCGACGACGGCCCCGTGGTGCCACGACAGCCGCCGAGGATGTTCGAGGCGACGACGAACCAGCGGTCCGTGTCGATGGGCTTGCCTGGGCCGATCATGTTGTCCCACCAGCCGGGACGGTCCTCGCCCTCGTGATGGCCAGCGGCGTGCGCGTCCCCGGTCAACGCGTGGCAGATGTAGATCGCATTGCTGCGCTCCTGATTGAGCGTTCCGTACGTCTCGTAGGCGACCTCGACGTTCTCAAGCGTGGCGCCGCTGCGCATTCGAAGCGGGTGTGCCGGGTCGAAGACGGTCGCGGTCTGGGTCTCGACGATCCCGAGGCTGGAAACGCTCACTCCCCCATTCTTGCGCAACCGGTGGCGGCAGCCCACAAGCGACCACTCCTGCTGGATCATTGACCCATGACACACACACCGAAGTTCAGCGTGACGATGGACGCCTCGGATCCGCGCGCCCAGGGTGAGTTCTGGGCACTGGCGCTCGGCTATGTCCGCGAGGCACCTCCCGCACCGCACGGGACGTGGGAGGAGGCGCTGACCGCCTGGGGTCTTCCAGAGGAGCGGTGGAACGACGCCAACGCCATCGTGGACCCCGACGGCCTCGGCCCGCGGATCTTCATCCAGAAGGTGCCCGAGGCGAAGACGGTGAAGAACCGGATCCACCTCGACGTGCGCGTCTCGGTCTCTCCCCAGGACAAGGACCGGTTGGCCATGCGGACGAAGGCCGACGAACTCGTCGCGGCAGGCGCCACGCAGCAGCAGATCTTCGACCATCCGAGCATGGGTTACTGGATCGTCATGGCCGATCCAGAGGGCAACGAGTTCTGCATCGTCTGAGCGGCCCTGCCGGAATGACGGGCGCGGCCGAGTCGTAGGCTCCCCACATGGGCCACCTGCTCACTTTGTCCTGCGTCACCGTCAACAGCCTCGACCCACGAAGGCCCGCCTCATTCTGGGGGAGGCTGGTGGAGAGGCGCTCGGACAGCTAAGGCGCCTGGGTGGTGATGCCGACCCCGACGGAAACCCCTCCTCTGATCAGGCTCAGCCGACGGCGACGCCGAGCAGGGCGCCGATCCCGTAGGTCGCGCCGAGGGCGAGCACGCCGCCGATGACGACCCGCCGGATCGCGGGCGCCACCGGGGAGTCGCCGAGCTTCGCGCCGAGTCCGCCGGTCAGTGCCAGGGCGAGCAGCACCGCGAGCACGGTCACCGG
>RRZT012639106.1_pt1 | contig 11665 bp, 9 predicted proteins | sample 2165551 | NCBI WGS metagenome assembly RRZT01 (sample SAMN10456910, study PRJNA506462) | wastewater metagenome | biome: wastewater; feature: sludge; material: wastewater sludge; isolation source: wastewater sludge with Escherichia coli K12::gfp cells carrying plasmid... | place: USA: Moscow, Idaho ... | reverse complement strand
TGAGCCCAAAAAGCGAAAACAAGAGCCGGAATAATCAAGATCATCGTCGGGTCAAACATCATCGGCATCATCAGCCAACACCTCCTTACTATCAGAGCAATTATACTCACTCAGAAGACAAAGTGCAATATTAGTCAAAATGCGGAATTTCTTTCATTTAATGGGTAGCATAAAAATCAGCAATAGCCTCGACCACTCGAACCTGTTCGTCTTCCTGTAACTCGGGATACATCGGAAGAGCAAGCACTTCACGCGTTAACCTCTCCGCCACCGGACAATCGCCCTCTTTTCCTCCAAGATAGCTGAAGCACGGCTGCTGATGAAGGCAGAGCGGGTAATAAACACGTGTGACGACATTTTTTATATCCAAATAGGCTTTCAGCTCATCCCGTTTTTCAAATCGTGCCACGTATTGGTGGTAGGTGTGTCTGTTTCCCTCCATTTCAAGGGGGATATGAATTCTGTCCAAGAGTCCCTTCTCTCCAAAAAGCAGGGCATAACGGGCGGCAATCCGGCGGCGCTCCTCCGTCCACTCCTCTATGTGACGCAGCCGAACGGCAAGTATGGCAGCCTGCAACGCATCCAAACGACTGTTCAATCCAACTTCGTCGTGAAAATAGGTCTGAGAAGATCCGTGAACCCGGAGGCTTTTCAAACGATGAGCAGTATCCGCGTTGTTGGTGGTGATCATCCCGCCGTCACCATACCCGCCAAGATTTTTAGTCGGGAAGAAAGAAAAGCAGCCGACATCTCCCCACGTTCCGGCTCTATGAATAACCCCATCCACTATCCGATGTGCGGCAAAAGCCTGAGCACAGTCTTCAACCGTTGCAATGCCCTTTTCTTGCAGTTGCGGCAACACTTCTTCCAGACGGCACATCTGCCCGAAAAGATGCACGGGAAGAACGGCTTTTGTTTTATGCGTGATCTTCTCCAATATTTGATCGGAACGAAGGTTGTATCCATCCTCCTCTACATCGACAAACACAGGAGTAGCTCCCACGCGCGTAATACAACTGGCCGTAGCAAAGAAACTGAAGGGTGTCGTTATTACTTCGTCCCCTTTGCCCACGCCAAGAGCCATCAACGCCAGCAGCAAGGCATCCGAACCGGAGGCACAACCGACAGCCGTATCTACTTCCAGGTAACGCTGAATATCACTCTCGAAAGATTGGACTTCCGCCCCAAGAATGAAACTCTGGCTGTCGAGAACTCTCTGAATCGCATCCGCTATTTCGCCGCGTACCCGAGCATAGTTGCGTTTCAGATCAAAAGATTGAATCGTTGAATTCGTCACGGTAACTCCCCCTGCAGCTTTTCTTAGAATTTTTATCGCAAAAAAACGTGATCTATTATACTATCTATATATGAACTTTGCAATAGATTTAACAAAATATTAACAAATAAAATCTCTCTTACATCAATCGTTTGACGTTTTCAGCCATTTCAACAAGTTTTTGACCTTTTGCGACAAGAAGAGCATGTTCTTTTATGTACTCATTCTGCAACGGGTATATCGACATTCTTTCCGTAAACTCTCTTATTACATTAATGCCTCTCATATTCTCATTATCGTTTCTTATGAGAATACAATATGTTTTATTCAGCTTAAAAAGGCTTGCTTTTGAAAGAATACTTTTATCCATTTCGCTTATAGCGCCGCACATATCATTAAAAGTTTCAAAATAAAATACACATTCCGTACCCAGTTCTTTCTTTTTAGGCTTGACCGAAACAACTTTTTTAAACTGCTCCTCGGTAATTTTTTTTATACCCTTGTTTAAACGTTTAACCAAAATACTTATACCGTCCTGTGACGGAGTAGCCTCAACGACCACTTGGCCGTTATACGGATTAAAACCTGTTTCTTCCCTTATCGTTTCCATAATATGAAATAAAAATGTATGTAATTCTTTTGAATCGGGCGAAAGCCTTTTCACGTCTATATCAAGATTAATTAATTCCGCAGTTGTAAGCGTTACCTTTATTTTGTCTTTGTTTAGCTTTTCAATTCTCACAACCTACCACCTACTTTCTATTTCTATTATACTATATATTTTTCGTTTTGGGAATACCGATTTTAATATTTATTCTTTTAAATTTATTCCATATGATAAAAAAAGCGGCAGTTTTTATACTGCCGCTCAACCGTCAAATAAATTAATACGATTAATTCTTGTCCTTCAATAATGGACGCATACTGTTCGCACTTATAAGCATAGTTGACGAATTATGCAAAAGTGATGATGCAGACGGAGTTATAGTACCTTTCAATCCAAGCAAAATAAGCAATGAATTAAATGCCATAATAAACGTATAATTACGTTTAATTCGTCTGAACAGTCTGCTGCTTAACTTGCGAAGAAGCGCTAAATCTCTCAAATCGCCCGAAAGCAATGTGACATCAGCCACTTCTCTTGCCAAATCGGCAGAATCTTTCATAGCAATTGAAACGTTGCTAAGTGCCAATGCAGGAGAGTCATTGATACCGTCACCGACCATTATAACCGTTCTTCCCTCGTTCTTCAATTCTTCAATAATTGTCGCCTTATCCTCAGGTAATACCTGTGCACGGAAATTGTCTATACCGAGCATATCGGCAGTGCGTTTTGCAGCACCTTCATGGTCACCTGTAAGCATAATAATATTATCAATACCGCTTTCACGAAGTAACTGAATTGCCTCATGAGCCTCACTTCTCGGCGGGTCGCTTATACAAATAACTCCCGACAACACGCCTCCGATTGCAAGGTATATAACAGAAAAGCCCTCACATTCGTTTTCAATAACAGACTTCTGTTCATCAGTTATCGGAATATTTTCGTCCTCAAGCACAAAATGCTCACTGCCTATAATTGCACGCTTGCCATGCAACATTGTAGCTATGCCGTGTGCAACTACATATTCAACTTCAGCATGTTCTTCTTCGTGGTCAAGCTGTTTTGCTTTAGCGGCTTTAACGATTGCCTTTGCCACACTGTGAGGGAAATGTTCTTCAAGGCACGCAGATATTTTAAGTATTTCATCTGATGTATACTCACCGAATGAAAGCACTTTTTCTACTGTCGGGCATGAATTTGTAAGTGTACCTGTCTTGTCAAATACAATAGTATCAGCATGAGATACACTTTCAAGATAACGTCCGCCTTTTACAACAAATCCTCTTGAGGATGCCTCACGCATAGCACTTATAATACTTATCGGTGTTGACAATTTAATTGCACAAGAATAGTCCACCATAAGAACAGACATTGCCTTTACAACATTTCTTGTTGTAAGATAAACAAGCAACGCCAATCCCAAGCTGTACGGTACAAAACCGTCTGCAATTTTCTCTGCACGGCTCTGTACTCCGGCTTTCATACTTTCACCGTTTTCAATCATTTCAATAATATTTGAAATACGTGTATTATCAGCCGCAGCACTAACCTTAATTACTATATTTCCCGCCTCTACAACTGTACCGGCGTAAACAGTACTGTCCTTATCCTTTACAGCCGCAACCGATTCGCCTGTCATAGACGCTTCGTTTACACTTGCCTGTCCGGATACGACCACACCGTCAAAAGTGATCATTGCACCGTCACGGAATACGACAAAGTCACCCTCTTTAACGGTTGAAATTGGAACTTGTTCCTCGTTTTCGCCGTTCTTCTTCCATACAGTGTCAATCTTCATTGCAAGACTGTCCGCAAGTGCATTTTTTGTACGTTTTCTTGTATATTCTTCAAGAAGTTCCGAAACTCCAAGCAAGAATGTAATTGAATTAACTTCCGAATACATTCCTCTTGAAAGTGCCGTTCCGAGTGCAACACCGTCCAAAAGTGCCACATCGGCCCTTAAATTAAGTACACTGCCCACAGCTTTCTTCACATATGGGAATGCCTTAAAGTAAGCCATTGCAACTCGTACAGGATACGGCAATATTCTTCTAAGAACAAAACGCTTTATAAGCATTTTTATAATCTCATTCTTGAAATCAGCCTGTATATCCTCAGACTCATCTTCAACAGCCGCTAATTGATTTCGCTTGATTCCTTTTATGTAGTTCAAAAGCTCCTGTCTGTAATCGGATTGATAGGTAATTAAAATACCGCCGTTGACGCTTTTAGCCTTTACAGACTCGACATACTGTTCCGATAAAATTGTTTTCTCAAGAGATTTTTCTTGATTTTTATCAAAATAATATCCACCACAACGCAATCTGATACGACCCGGAGTATCATGTACGATTTTAAATTTCATTATTATTCTTCCTCGTCGTTTAGCTGTGACTTAGCCTCATAACACATATCTTCAGCCTCTTCACGCATATTTTGTAGTGTTTCTTTAGCCTCTTGCTGGAACTTCATACCCTTTGCAAGACCTGAAACGCACATACTTCTAACCTTATCGCTTGTAGCAATCTTCTTACCTACTACTGCAGTAGCTACACCCGCCGCAAAGCACCAACATTTCTTATCCTTTAAAAAATCAAATTTCATAATCAATCTTCCTCTCTGTGTATATTTCAGTGATTTATTTAATCAAATCTATTTTAGCACGCAATATATTTTTTGTCAATAAATGCCGAAAAATTTTTTTTACTTTTTTGCATGAAAAATATCGACTTTTTAATATTGTGGTGTTAATACAACAATGCCATAATGGAAAACATACAAGCAGAAAAAAGAATGCCACAGACGAAGATGTTATCGCTGTCGCAAAGTTGGCGAAATTCGATAAATTTGTGCATAATTGCTTATCAAAAAAAGTTGCGGTGAACAATCACCGCAACTTTTTTATTAAAACAATTTATTAAGCGATAATTTTTTAACCATTGGTACAGACATACAACCGACAGCATTACCAAGTACAGCACATAAGAAATATACTGCCGCCTGTGACGCATTAGCACATTTACTTATAAAGAAGTAACAAGTATCTGCGATACAGTGATTAAATCCGCAAAGTATGAACACCATAACAGGTAAAACCACTATAAACAGCGACATCACAAAGTCACCTTTTTCAGTCGCTCTTTTATTTCCGTCAACCGCCGTAAACATCAATATACCGCAGAACACCGCCAATACAAATATACTAAGCGGTGAATCGGCGAACTTTGTTGCCGTGATAGCAGCTGCCTTTTCCGATAAAGTCGCTTCCAAACGTGTAAGGTTAAGCAAGAAACCGCCTATCGCCGCACCTGTTGCATTACCGATAAAGGTAAGTACAACTTCCAGCACATACGACAACGGTTTTACCGCCATATATCCGGCTTTACCCGTAAACAAACCGAATTTAAACACAATAATTGCACACAAACCTAAGCTGAACAAGAACGCTCCCAGCGGTTTTGATTCGACCGACATACTCACGCAACAGCCTACGCACAAAAATATTCCCGACAAAATGCCGTCAGACAAAAATGATATAATCTTTTTCCCCATATCTTCTATTCCCTTTTCTTTTATCCTAAGCAGACAAAATTAGCTAACGCTAACTAATTCCACAAAATTAATCCACTTTCTAATTTGCACATAAAAACCACGATAAACTTATCGTCTACCGTGGTTTAATATACGGTTTAGTTAAATTACTTTACCATTGATGCAACTTCTGCTGCGAAATCGTCTTCACGCTTTTCAAGACCTTCGCCTGTTTCAAAACGTACGAATTGCTTAATAGTAATGTCGCCAACGCTCTTAACGTACTTAGCAACGTTTTCCTTATTTTCAGCCTTAACGTATTCTTGCTCAAGTAGGCAAACTTCCTTGAATTCCTTAGCAAGACGACCTGTGATCATCTTTTCGATGATGTTTTCAGGCTTAGATGCATTCTTAGGATCATTCTTAAGTTGCTCAATAAGAATCTTCTTTTCGTGTTCCTTATATTCTTCAGGAATATCATCGCTTGAAAGATACTTAGGGCTAAGTGCTGCAACTTGCATTGCAACGTTTCTTAGACACTCTTTTGTAGCGTCATTGTTTTCAGCCTCAGCCTCAACCAATACACCGATTTTACCTGCAGCGTGGATATAATCTACAACTGCACCTGTTGTTTCGATTCTTGCGAAACGTCTGATGTTCATATTTTCGCCGATCTTAGCAATTTTTTCTGTAAGCATTTCGCCGATTGTGCTATCTCCGCACTTTAATTCTTTAAGTGCTTCAACGTCAGCAGGATTTTGTTCAGCGATTGTCTTGGCAACGTCTGAAACAAACTGTTGGAATTCATCATTCTTAGCAACGAAGTCTGTTTCTGAGTTTACTTCTACAAGTACGCCTACGTTACCGTCAACATAAGCCTTAACGATACCTTCAGCAGCAATTCTGCCTGACTTCTTAGCAGCTGTTGCAAGACCTTTTTCTCTCAAATATTCAACAGCCTTATCCTTGTCACCGTCTGTTTCTGTAAGAGCCTTCTTACAGTCCATCATACCGCAACCTGTCATTTCTCTTAATTCTTTTACGTCTTTAGCTGTAAATGCCATGTTACTTTTCCTCCTATATTAATTATATGAAAATTATTCTTCTACTGTATCTTCTTCAGCTGTTTCAGCATCTGCAAGAGCATCTTCGCCCTGTCTGCCTTCGATAATAGCGTTAGCCATTGTTGATGCGATTAGCTTTACGGCTCTGATAGCGTCGTCGTTACCAGGGATAACGTAGTCTACTTCATCAGGGTCACAGTTTGTATCAACGATAGCTACTACAGGAATGTTAAGTTTCTTAGCTTCTGCGATAGCAATCTTTTCTTTTCTTGGGTCAACGATGAACATTGCGCCAGGAAGTTTCTTCATATCTTTAATACCGCCAAGATACTTTTCAAGCTTATCTCTTTGAGCCTTTAGCTTAATAACTTCCTTCTTTGGTAGCATATCGAAAGTACCGTCTTCTTCCATTTGGTTGATTTGAGCAAGTCTTGCAATTCTCTTTTGGATTGTCTTGAAGTTTGTAAGCATACCGCCAAGCCATCTTGCGTTTACATAGTACATACCAACTCTTTCAGCCTCTTCTTTAATTGAGTCTTGAGCTTGTTTCTTTGTACCAACGAATAGAATATCTTCACCGCTTGCAGCAATATCTCTTACGAAATAATAAGCTTCTTCAACCTTTTTAACTGTCTTTTGAAGGTCGATGATGTAGATACCGTTTCTTTCTGTGAAGATGTATTCAGCCATTTTAGTGTTCCATCTTCTTGTTTGGTGTCCGAAGTGAACACCTGCTTCTAAAAGCTGTTTCATTGAAATTACGTTTGCCATTTTTATTTCCTCCTCGTTTTTTGATTATTCCTCCATTTGTTTCACCTTATGTGAAGACCCAGGCAAAACAGGCAACTTTCACACAATCCACAAATGTGCGTATTTTTCATACTAAAATAGTTTACCACATAAACCCTTATAAAGTCAACCCTTTTTTCATATTTTTTTATTTTATTTGATTTACATAACATAATATATGTTTTAATCGCATATTAACGTAAATTTTGTGTGGTTTTCAACTGTTTTTTTATTGATGAGTTTTCTATTTATTATGAAAGAATTCTTTAAAATTAAAACCGGGAACTTTAGATTTAAAGTCATTTCCGACACACATACAGTCAGAAGTGATTACAACCCGAAATTGCGCGTTCCCCATAAAATAATGCAGACAAAACCGCTGCGGTTTTGTGTAAAATATTGTTTTAACGTGATTTTGTGTCAAAAAAATGGCATTTGAGTTAGATTATATTGACATTTATTTAGACTATATTGACATTTATAATAATCATAATATATACTTTTATTATATATAATTATTTCTCTGTTTTAAAAGAGAAATTCTTTTACACTACCAATATTTCTAATATGAAAGGAAGGATTAAAATGAAAAAATTACTATCATTGCTTTTGTCGCTGTCAATGCTTGCCTCTATGGCAGTTATTCCTGCAAAAGCAGAAGAAACGGTCATGCCGTTAAACGCATCACGAATTGATTCGGAAAAACTTCCAAGCGGTAATTTAATTTACCTTGGTACTGCGTCAGCAAACGTCAAGGAAGAAGATGCTTTTTATTCATTCCCTATTTAGCGTGAGGGCGATTTATCAGAAGAAGCAAGCGTCACAATCCACTCGCTTGACTTAACTGCGATATACGGCGAGGACTATATAATTCTTGACGATAACGCAGAGAAAACCGGTGATGGGGTTTCAATACTTGAACGTTATGCCACGGCAGAAGCTGACACTGATGAAACATCGGATAACATTTCGGAAGAGAATACAGATATTGAAAATTATTCGGAATTTGATTCAGAAATGGCACAGCAATTTGCAGACGAAGTAGTGCCGGATGCAATGGCAGAAATTGAATACTCAAGCAGTACAACCGTTACTTTCGCACCGGGCGAAAACGAAAAAACGGTTAAATTCAAAATATTGGACGACAAAAAAAGCGAAGGCACAGAAGGTTTTTCTTTACTTTTGGTAAATCCCGATAATGCCGAACTTTATGAAGTAACATCACTTTCTGTAAATATCGAAGACGACGAGCCGAAAGAAAAAAGCGTTGTTTCTTTCAGCAGAAACAGTTACACGTCAAAAGACGGAAATGCCACTGTTACAATAAAGCGAAAAAATGCAGAATATTCTCTTTGCGATTTCACTTTGCTGTCATCGAGCATTACCGCAGTAGCAGGAGAAAATTATGAAGAACAAATCAAAACAGTTACATTCATTCCTTATGAAACGGAAAAGACAATCGAAATTCCCGTATCCGGCGAGGGTGAATTTAAACTGCTGATGAGTGATATGACGAGCTGTGAAAGCGGCAAATATGCCGAAACCGTTGTCAAAATCAAAAATAACGCCGATGATGAGAGTGATATTTCTCTTATGGGCAATGAAAATCAGACAAATGACATCACCATAAACGGTCTTAAATACAACGTTAAATATACAATGCCGTCAGATAATACAAAAGATCCTGCCGAAGGTAAAATATACGCAACAGGTGACGGAACTCACAATTATGACATTCCTCCCGAAGTCGGTACATACTACTTTGCAACAGAAGTAAACCGCGACGGTCTGTTTTATTATGACGGATATTGGGGTGATAAGCCCTGGGGTTGCGGTCATTGGGACAACAAATATGAAATAGATACACGTGAAAGAAATATGGGTAGCTCTCATTACGGAAAACTTGAATATTACCATACAAGTATGTGGGATAAAGGCGGAGTATGGACACATTCCAAAACTGTACCGTCGGTATATTATCAATATATGACTCCCGATATGGAATCAACATCAAACGCCTTTGGCGGACAGCTTGCAAGATTTAAAATTGCAAATAATGACAGTATTGTTATCAATGAATCAAAAAGTGGGAAATTCGGCAGAACACTTGACGCAATGCCTGCAACTCTCTTGAATAACAACCAACCTTTAAACGGAAATATAAGCATGGAAATACATTCGGCTGATGAAGACAAATCAAAAACTCCGAAAAGTTATGTACGCTTTTACGGTGTTGCGGCTATGTATAAAAAGGTTAATGTAGAACTTAACCAACCCCCAACACAGGAATACTGTATCGGTAATGAAAAGATAAAGGCCTTACCTATGCAGGTTGAACTTAACAGCGGTGCTCAAATCGCCGGAAGTAAAACGCGTGATTTCTGGACCAATCCGAATGAGGATGACTGCAATATTGTATTTACAATAAATGATACAGACATTAATGGTCACAAAGGTAAATACGGATATATTTCAGGCTATAAAATCACCATAGATCCGGGTACAACTGATGATAAAATAACTGTAAATTATCCCGAAGAATTCATTTCATACCTTAACTCAAAAAAAGGAACAAAACTTTCTGACGAAGTAAATTTCACATCGGATAACGTAAATAATGAGCTGAAGAAAACAGAAAAGCAAAATCTTTATTACATTCCATATGATAAATATTTCATATCATGGATTGAATCAGTTCAAAAAAATGTTGCACATGACACATACGGTTATCATCAAAATCTGAAGATAACACCTAAAGTATCATATGCCGATGTTACAGTCGAAGTATTACCGTCAGCCGGTGAAGGAAACGGCAGTTTTATATCAAGCGAGCTTGCCGCAGGTAAAACAGTTACTCACCATGCAGGTGATACACTTGATTTAAGTGCAACAACTCCGGATGACGGATATCATGTTGTAGGTTATCAAGTTTCAACAAACAACACAAGTTTCAACACAATAACCGATACAACAAAATTATTCCTTGAGCCTAATACGAGTTACAGAATACGTCCTCTTATAGCGAAAAATTCAAACAAAATCGAAATTAAATTTGAAAACGGTGCTGAAAAGTATTTAACGGTACAGGGTCTTATCAGTGAAAATGATCTTAATTCAAGTTCCGATGAACAACTGAAAAAGGAACTAAGCGGTAAATATGTTATTAACGCAAATCCGTCAGAATCAAATCTTTCAGATAAAATAACACCGATTACAGGTAAGATATATACATTAAATTTTGCCTCCATTGAAGATAATGAATACATATACCGTCCCGTTATCAAGCAAGGCAACGACACGTTTACAACCAATTCTTATCACACCGTTGCGCAAGCACAAACAACAGACAATGTTATAACTGTAAATTACAAAAAAGTTAAAAAGAGCGATTTAAAATCATTTAATATATCAGGTACTGTTGTTTCTAAAAATGCGTCTATCCGCGATAACGGCTTAGAACCGTAATCTCTTCCGCTTGTAGGATATTCCGTATCAGCCGGAAAAGGTTCACAGTCGCTAAACTCCGCAAACTCAAGCTATATGCCTGACAGTGCGACCGGTACAACTTCCGATACCGGTACTTATATATTGACAAACGTATTGGGTGACACAAACGACCTTATTACAATGTACATCTCAAACGGTGTTACGACAGGCTATGTAGCAAAAGTAAAGCTCACAGATGCACTTGGTCAAGCAGACGGTGCTTATACCGTAAATGCAGGTAACACAAATATCACCTACCCTTACGGTGCTCCTAAGGTTGCGTCAATTATGTACACATATGACAAGAACACAGCCGACTTAAACCAAAATCAAATAAGAATACTCGACGACAATCTTACAGTCACAGCCGTTATAGACAGCTATGGAAGAAGTGTCAGTGAGGCAGTATTTACTGTTCGTACATCAACCGGTCAGACAACCGAATACAAAGGTTATCCTCGTGAGGATGGCAGCAGTATTATAGAATGTACAATTCCTAAGATGACAGAAAATCTACATTCTGGTGACAGTCTTTCTGTACGTCTTGTAGATTCAGAAAAATTATCATCAGGTGATACTGAAATTGAAATTGTGTATCCCGATGTTGCAACAGGTCTTTCATTCTATACGGAATTTGCACTTACAACACCTCAAACTTTCGATGCGGATAAAAGCGGTACAATCGATATTCCGTTAGTCGGCTCAGCAATAGGCAAATGCCAATCTGGATTGATTACATTCGGCAAAACAAACTGGCCTGACAACACCGGTTATACTATTCAGGCAAATATTGACACAATACTCAATAGTATGGGTAAGAAAACCGTTTACGAGAAAAAAGAGTCTTATGACAAATTCCGCGGTGCAGTTCAAGAAAATCAAAATCACAGAAGTAATGCTATGAAAATAATGGCT
>RRZT012168185.1_pt1 | contig 11667 bp, 10 predicted proteins | sample 2165551 | NCBI WGS metagenome assembly RRZT01 (sample SAMN10456910, study PRJNA506462) | wastewater metagenome | biome: wastewater; feature: sludge; material: wastewater sludge; isolation source: wastewater sludge with Escherichia coli K12::gfp cells carrying plasmid... | place: USA: Moscow, Idaho... | reverse complement strand
GAAATCCCGGCTGATGCACGTGTATTGATCACTTACGGTGGCGGCAGCATCAAAAAAAATGGCGTGCTGGATCAGGTTCATACAGCACTGAATGGCTACGCCTGTTTTGAATTCAGTGGTATTGAACCTAACCCGCATTTTGAAACGCTGATGAAAGCGGTCGAAATCGTCAAAAAAGAAAACATCACCTACATCCTGGCTGTCGGCGGCGGTTCAGTGATCGATGGCAGTAAATTTATTGCTGCAGCAGCACTATATCCGAATGATCCATGGGAAATCATTCAGACCTATGGTGCGAAAGTGACCAGCGCATTACCTTTGGGCTGTGTGCTGACACTGGCTGCGACAGGTTCAGAAATGAACAAAGGAGCGGTAGTTACAAAGGCTGAAACGAAAGATAAGCTGTTTTTCTTCTCAGATCATGTGCAACCGCGCTTCTCGGTGCTGGATCCGGAAACCACGTTCAGTCTGCCACCAAGACAAACCGGTAACGGCGTTGTAGATAGTTTTGTGCATGTGGTCGAACAGTATGTGACCTATCCGGTCAACGGAAAGGTGCAGGATCGTTTTGCCGAAGGCCTGCTGCTGAACTTGCTTGAAGATGGTCCGAAAGCGCTGGAAAACCCGACAGATTATGATGTTCGCGCCAACCTGATGTGGACAGCCACACTGGCGTTAAATGGCCTGATTGCAACCGGTGTTCCTGCAGACTGGGCGACCCATATGATTGGTCAGGAGATTACCGGACTGTATGGCCTTGACCATGCTCAGACGCTTGCCGTTGTGCAGCCAGCGGTATGGATCTACAAGAAAGAACAGAAAAAAGCGAAATTGCTCCAGTATGCCGATCGCGTGTGGGATCTGCGGGAGGGTGATGAAGAAAGTCGTGTGATGGCTGCGATTGAAAATACCCGTCAGTTCTTCGAGAAGATGGGTGTTCCAACCCGACTGAGTGCTTATGGCCTTGATGCCAGCATCATTGATGCTGTCGTGGCAAAACTGGAAGCGCATGGCCATGTCAATCTGGGAGAGCACGGAGATATTACCGCTGCTGATGTGAAAGAAATTCTGAAACTGGCGCTATAAGTTCAGCGTAACAAGCCCGGTTTATCCGGGCTTATTTCATAGGAATAAAACAGGAATTAAGCGGAACAGCGTTATTGACATTAGAGTAACTCTAACGATTAGAGTGTTATGACTCTAACAACAAAGGGTTATCTATATGAAGCTGTTCCTGAACTCTGTCATCATCACATTAACTATCAGTTCACTATTCAGTGCGACTACTGCTTTGGCGGATGAAGTCATCTTCATAAGCCAGGCATTCGAAACTATGTCAGTCGAAACAATGTCAGTTAATCGACTAACCGACATTGCTTCAACCAAATTAAAGCTTAGCGTAACAACAGCAATGATACCGGACTCTGGCTTAACATCCGGCTGGTATGACTACCCAGCAGGAATTGACGCAGGCGTGAGTGGCCATAGGCACCCATGATAACCAGATCAATCTGGTGATGCTGAATATGCTCTTTCAAGGCGGCTTCTACATCGCCTTTCAGCTGATAAGTTGTCGTCATAATACCGGCGTTATGCAGTAACGATTGGGCAGAAATAAGCTGCTCATATTCACCGCCAACCATGACCAGATCGCAACTCAGCCCCTTGAACAGAGGGCTGATCGTTAATCGTTCCAGCACTTTTTTACCGGTCTCGCTGCCATCGTAGGCAAACATAATTTTTTGCGGTGCGTTAAATTCACCGACCGAAACCAGGATCGGGGTATGCAATACACGGACTACATTTTCCAGTTGGCTGCCAACCTGGCTGACCTGTGAGCTGATTTCGCCCTGTCGGCCCATGATCACCAAGCGCGTATCAGCTTCAAGATCGGAAAGTGTTTCCACTAAATTACCATGGCGAAGGCAGGTTTTAATGGTGATAGCGTGATCATTGGGTAGTTCAGAATCGAAGAGATCTTTCGCTGCTGCCAGTAGCAATTTGCCTTGTTCCTGAGTAATGCGGCTGCGTTGTTCATCCAGCTTTATCAGCTCAACCATCAGCTCTTCACGACTGCCTAACCCGATACTGCCGGATAAATCTCCGGCGTCAGTATTAGCGGGTTTCTCCAGCGTATGCAGTAATTTCACTGGCGCATCTAATCGCGGTGCAACCCAGGCTGACCACTGGCAAACTGCCGTTGTAGAGCGAGAGCCATCGACACAGGCAATAATTTGTTCTTTCATCTTATTCGTCCCTTATGATTAATGGCCATTCAGTAATTTTTCTACTTCTTCCGGTTTGTCGTGTATACCAAATCGGTCAACGATTGTGGCACTGGCCTCATTCATACCGATGATTTCAACTTCAGCGCCTTCACGACGGAACTTGATCACAACTTTGTCTAATGCGCTGACCGCGGTGATGTCCCAAAAATGCGCGTGTTTCAGGTCAATAACGACTTTATCCAATGCTTCTTTAAAATCGAAATACTGGTTAAAACGCTGGGATGAGGCGAAGAAAACCTGTCCTTTCACTGTATAGCGGCGAGTCGCAGTGAATTCATCCAGTTCCGAATCGATCCGTAAAAAATGCGCAATTTTATTGGCGAAGAAAAGAGCGGCAAGCAATACACCGGCAAAGACGCCCAGCGCCAGATTGTGCGTAAAGACAACGACAATCACCGTAGTCAGCATCACGCAACTGGTTGAAAGTGGATGTTTTTTCAAATTAATGACCGATTCCCACGAGAATGTACCGATAGAAACCATGATCATGACAGCAACCAGCGCCGCCATCGGGATCTGAGAAACCCAGTCACTTAAAAATACCACCATCAGGAGTAACATCACGCCCGCAAACAGCGTCGATAAACGCCCACGACCACCGGATTTCACGTTGATAACCGACTGACCAATCATGGCGCAACCCGCCATACCACCAAACAGACCCGCGACAATATTGGCAATGCCCTGACCTTTACATTCCCGGTTTTTATCGCTGTTTGTATCGGTAAATTCATCCACAATAGTAGCGGTCATCATTGATTCCAGCAAACCCACGACGGCCATCGGTGCTGCATAAGGAAGAATGATCGTCAGGGTGTGCCATGAAAAAGGCACGTCTGGCCACAGGAATATCGGTAGCGTATCGGGTAATACACCCATATCACCGACGGTACGAATATCTAAATTCAGCCCCATGGAAATGGCCGTTAACACCAGAATACAGACGAGCGGCGAGGGGATGGTTTTATTCACTAATGGAAACAGATAAATGATGGCCAACCCGCCAGCAGTCATCGCGTAAACTTGCCAGCCAACATTCGTCAACTCGGGTAATTGAGCGAGAAAAATCAGGATCGCCAGTGCATTCACAAACCCGGTAACAACCGAACGGGAAACAAACCGCATCAGGCTACCCAGCTTCAGATAACCCGCCAGGATCTGAAATACACCGGTCAGCAAGGTTGCTGCCAGCAAATATTGAAGACCATGCTCTTTTACCAGCGTCACCATGAGTAGTGCCATCGCACCGGTGGCAGCGGAAATCATGCCGGGTCTGCCGCCAACAATGGCGCTGACAGCTGCAATACAGAAAGAAGCATACAAACCCACTTTCGGGTCAACCCCGGCAATGATAGAAAAGGCAATTGCTTCGGGTATTAAGGCGAGTGCCACCACGAGGCCAGCCAAAATGTCGCCTCTCAGATTGCCAAACCAATCCTGACGTTTGGATAAAAACAGCATATACAATGATCCTATGTATAAAAGACGAATAGCTTCAACGCCAGACGAGGTATGGAGAGAAAGAAATTCAATTTTTTGTGGATATAGAAAAACCTTCCTGCCAGCAGGAAAAACAGAGGTGGAAGCCATGTTTGGCTGTAAGAGCTAACAGCTTCCGATAGGGATTGCCAACTAAGGCGGCGTGATCTGCACGGTGATTAAGTTATCAATATGTTGAAAAGTCGCGGCTATGATAGGGAAAAATGGTAGCTGGATCAAACTTTTCACGGCTATCGTTTATGAAGCCAAGAGCCTTACCTGCCATGTACGATGAAATGAAACGAGCCCCGGTTTAACGGAGCTCATTAATTCTTGGGTTCTGTTATCTGAGCTTTTCAGCGTTTATAACGTTCGAGCCAGTGCGCATAAGGTGCGGGTAAAACCCATGCCGGGCGATCCACCTTCAGTGCCTGTGCCGCCTGATACGGCCAGTTCGGATTAGCCAGATGCACACGGCCAATCATCACCAGATCAAGTTGTCCGTCTGCGACGGTTTTGTTGGCAACGACTGGATCATCAATCCCCCATGATGATGCTACCGGCAGATTGGCTTCCTGACGAACACGCTGTGCAACCGGCGCCAGGAATGCAGATCCCCATGGGATAGTGGCATCCGGCGTTGAGAAACCGACACTGACATTGACCATATCCAGACCATTATTGCGGAACAGTTTGATCAGTTCGATTGATTCCGCCAGTGTTTCTTCATCCCGGCCATCATATTCAATGACACCAAAGCGGGCAGTGAGCGGCAGATTTTCCGGCCAGATTTCACGCACGGCAGCCAGTGTATCCAGCAGGAAACGGCTGCGGCCGGCAAAATCACCGCCGTACTGATCTGTACGCTGGTTGGCATGAACGGAGAAGAAGCTCTGTGCCAGATAGCCATGCGCAAAATGCAATTCCAGCCATTCAAACCCTGCATCACGCGCTCTGCGGGCGGCATTAACAAAGTCATTTTTCACCCTGTTAATTTCTTCAATGCTCATCGCTTTAGGTATTTTTGGCAGATTCGCGCCAAAGGCAACTGCGGAGGGGGCGATGGTTTCCCAGCCGCGGGAATTGTCCATAATATGATCATCACCTTCCCATGGGATATTAGCACTGGCTTTACGGCCCGCATGTGCGATCTGGATCCCCGGTACGGCGCCACCAGCTTTGATGCCTTTTGCGACTTTGGCCAGCGCGGCGGCCTGTTCGTCATTCCAGATGCCAGCACAGTGTGGCGTGATCCGTCCTTCCGGCGATACCGCTGTCGCTTCAACAATGACAAGCCCTGCGCCACCTCTGCCCAGACTGGTGTAATGGACTTCATGCCACTCATTGACCATTCCATTCACCGCGGTGTACTGGCACATTGGCGGAATGGCAATGCGGTTACGGAGTGTCACATCTTTTAATTGGAACGGTGAAAATAATGCTCCGGTTTCTGTCATCTTGTTAACCTGTAATGATGTTTGATGGTGTAAGCGTATGCTAGAGTATTTATAATGAAAACTATCTAACCATTATGCATTTGATAAGAGTTCTTTATGATTAATCCCCAATGGTTAAGGACATTCTCGGTTCTGGCTGAACTGCGTCATTTCACAAAGACAGCAGACAGACTCGGGCTGACCCAGGCTGCGGTGAGTCAGCATTTGCGACATCTGGAAGGCGAGTTTGGTGCTTTATTTGTCAGAAAAGGGCGTCAGCTTGATATCACGCCTGCTGGTCAGGCTTTGCTGGATTATGCCCTGGAAGTGGAACAGGCCAATAACCGGCTTACGCTCAGACTGACAGAAACGGATGCCGAGCATGGCGAGATCTGCATCATTACGCCCGGCAGTATCGGCTTGCTGATTTATCCTATGTTGCTGGAGTGGCAGATACAACATCCGGGTTTATCGGTTCGTCATCGCTTTGCTCCGGATGCCGAAGTGCTGGATGCCGTGCTGAATAATAAGTATGAGCTGGGGATACTGACATTTAAACCGGATGATTCCCGGATTATGGCCACCCCGTTTGCAGAGGAAACGCTGGAACTGGTTGCGCCTGCAGGCCATAAGCTCTGCTCGTGGGCTGATCTGATGGATCTTGGATTTATAGATCACCCAGACGGACAGGCGATGGCGACTCGTTTATTCAGTCGTCGTTTTCCCGGTAATGCGGGTATCCGCTCTGTTCCGGTGAAGGGATATTGCAATCAGGTCGGGTTACTGCTTGAACCGGTAGCTCGCGGTCTGGGTTTTACTGTTTTGCCTTGTTATGCCCGGCAGGCATTTTCCCGACAGAATGAAATTGCGGTAATGGATTGCGGTGTTTCGGTAGTGGATCAGCTTTGGCTTATCCATAGAGCTGAATGGCCACTTTCCTGTCGGGCAACGGTTACGGTTGATTATCTCAGAACGAAGGTCGACAGGGCTTATCAGAGCTGCATACAAGCTTCGGATAATAATGAACGGAACCACTGAAGTTCATCCACATAAATACAGGTAACAGAGAAGCAGGGATCGTAATTTTATGGCACTTCATATTGAAACACCACTTGTTGAATCCCGTCCGTTGAGTCTGATTGCGGAACGGTCTGTCTATTTAAAACTGGACGCGTTGCAACCACCGGGATCATTTAAGATCCGCGGAATAGGTCTTGCCTGTGAAACCTATCTGGCACGGGGGGCACAACGTTTTATTTCATCATCAGGCGGCAATGCCGGGCTGGCTGTTGCTTATGCCGGGCGTCGTCTCGGTGTGCCGGTGATCGTGGTTGTTCCGGAAACCACCAGCAACAAAGCCAAAGAACTCCTTCGCATGGAAGATGCCGAAGTCATCGTATATGGCGCATCCTGGCAGGAAGCTAACGCATTTGCACAATCGCTGCTTGGTGAAACCGATGCATTCCTTCATCCGTTTGATGATCCTTTGCTCTGGCAAGGACATGCCTCCATGATTGATGAAGTTGCTCAGACGGGGTATAAACCCGATGCTGTTCTGCTTTCTGTCGGTGGTGGCGGCTTACTTTCAGGCGTTGTGGAAGGCTTGCAACGTAATAAGTGGCATGATGTGCCTGTATTCGCGATTGAAACCGAGGGTGCCGCTTCATTTCATGCCGCTGTAAACGCCGGTCATACGGTCGAGCTGGACAGTATCACCAGTGTGGCAACATCTCTGGGCGCGAAGCGAGTATGTGAGCGTGCACTACAATGTGCGAAAGAACATCCGATCCACAGTGTCGTCATTTCGGACAAAAATGCGCTGGCTGCCTGCGAACGTTTTCTGGATGATCACCGGATCCTGGTTGAACCTGCCTGTGGTGTGAGTCTGGCCATGGTTTACGATCACGCACAGATGTTAGAAGGTTATAAAAACATACTGGTTATCGTGTGCGGCGGAGCTACAACCACGATTGATCAAATCCGGGATTGGTCTGGGAAAAATAGGATACAACCATGCTAAAAGAAAACATCAATGACCTTCTCTCGTTTCTTGTTGTAGCGCAGGAGAGCAGTTTCACCAAAGCGGCGGCAAAACTGGGTGTATCACAATCGGCGCTGAGTCACTCAATCCGGGGGCTGGAGGAGCGGTTGAATTTACGCTTGCTTAACCGCACAACACGAAGCGTTTCTCTCACCGAAGCCGGAGAGAGATTATGTCAAACGTTATCCCCACGTATTGAAGAAATTGAAGAAGAATTAGACGCCCTGAATGAAGAGCAGAATGGCCCATCAGGGAGTATCCGGATCAGTGCCCCTGAATACGCAGCACAGAACATTCTCTGGCCGGTATTAGAAAAGTTTCTGGTTCAGTATCCGGATATCCGTGTTGAAGTGAATATCGAAAATAGCTTTACCGATATTGTGGCGGAACGTTATGACGCAGGTATTCGTCTTGGCGAACAAGTGGCGAAAGATATGATTGCGGTTCGTATTTCGCCTGACCTGAAAATGGCTGTAGTAGGGACACCATCCTATTTTTCCAACCGGGAAATACCTTTAATCCCTGAAGATCTGCATCAGCACAGATGTATTAATTTAAGACCATCTACTGCCGGTGGTGTCTATGCCTGGGAGTTTGAAAAAGAGAACAGAAATATAAACGTGCGTGGTGAAGGGCAATTGATCTTTAACACCACGACTCAAAGTCTGAAAGCATCATTGGCCGGATTCGGTGTTTCGTATGCCCCCGAAAATCTGATTAAGGGCTATGTAAAAGAAGGAAAGCTAATCAGCGTATTAGAAGATTGGTGTCCTACCTTTCCCGGCTTTCATCTGTATTACCCCAGCAGAAAGCAGCATAAAAAAGCGTTTGCGCTATTAATTGATGCTTTGCGTTACAAAGGTGCGTAGCACCGCGAAAGCCTGACGATCACAAACAACAGAAGCGGGGAAAACCTGCCTCAGAAATTAATGATTCAGCGGCCAATATGCCAAGACCATCAGAAGAGCCGGTAATAAATATTCGTGACATTCAGCGTTCCTCATTCTGCGGATTTGTTCATCGTATGTTGATATACGATGAACAAGACCCATATGTGAGATTGTTATTTACTCAACGAGTTCCAGAATTCGCACTGGTGCTGACTGGCGAACTTACCAGCAGCCGCTGTTGCTGGTTTAGGCTGTTGTAGTAATTGCCAGTGATCAGTACCGGATTTATCTTTATAACTTGGCCAATGTGGTGTTTTCTTTGAATTCGGATTACCGTTTTTGGCAAACGTTGTCCAATACGCCACCATTTGATCAGATAAATGTGTTTGTCCTGCATTGAGTGGATGTGGAGTCCCCGTTGAACCATGATAGAGCGGGAACAGATATTGGATCTCCGATGTATGCGCAGCCCCATAAGGGAATGAAACCGGCTGCATATAAGAAGGCGCAGTTTCATCCATAAATTCATATGCATAAGTATTTGATTCATAGCGTGCAACGTCTTGAATCATTTCTCGCATTGGACAGCTGAATCCCCCATCTGTTTCTGCTGCTGCCAGTGCAACACTTGCTGAAGGGTATGCACTCAACGGGTAATGACGAATGATTTCCTCTGCATTTTTGGCGCCGAATGTTGCTGCAATAGCGGCTGGATAGTCTGCTGCTTTCATCGGTTTACCAGAACCAATTTCAACAATACCTCTGAGCCAACGCCATTCGTCCTTGTTCATCCCCATGATTAATGGCATATGGTTGAATTGACCGGTAGAAAAGGCTTTGGCATAAGACAGAGGAAGAATGGCGCCATCGACAATATGCTGGTTTGTTTGAAATTCTCCGCTCCGTTTCAAAATATCAGCGGCAGAGAGCGCACGCAGGCATTCGGCTGATTGGTCTGGACAACCAACGGCATCAGCAAAACGTTTGCCGAATGTTTCTGCTGTCGGTAAGTCTTTATTCCAATTACCTAAAATCGGGCTGACAACCGGCCCACTTTCGACAATTCCCCGATGAAATAAACCGTGTGCTGCTGGGGAGACCATATTAGCCAGTGTACTTTCACCTCCGGCAGATTCACCAAACAACGTGACGTTATCTGGATCTCCTCCGAATTGTGCAATATTGTCTCTGACCCACCGAAGTGCGGCTTGTTGATCCAATATGCCGTAGTTTGCAAATGGATGACCTTCATTATCTAACGCGGGATGAGCCAGAAAACCAAAAACATTAAGTCGGTAATTGAATGTGACAACAATGGTATGCCCATCTTGTACCAGTTTAGTGCCATCATAATCATCGCCGGAACCGTTGAAATGACCGCCACCGTGGATCCACACCATAACAGGACGTTTTTGTTTCAGATCTGTTTTAGCCGGTGCAAACACATTCAGATAAAGACAGTCTTCCGACACGCTCTGAGATGCAAAAACACCAAAAGTGAATGATTGGGCACATTGGTTGCCATATTTATTTGTTTCTATTAAGTCGTGATTAGCGACAGGCGCAGGTGGCATCCAGCGTAGTTTACCGACTGGCGGTGCCGCATATGGAATACCTAGAAACAGAGCTAATCCATTTTTTTCGATACCACGGATCGGACCGTTGGCCGTTTGAATAACAGGGCGTGTGTTTTCAGCCTGCTTATTTTTATCAAGATGTAGACTCTCTGCCGTGGCAGAAAACACGATGGCTAAACCTGTCAATGTAGCAAACAAGTAACGGGCCAATGAGGCTGTGATTTTATTATTTCTGATCATTTATTTCTCTTTAGACGAATGTGTTTTACAGACATTGTGTTGAAGCGTGGTAGGTCGTGAGCGTTAGTTGTTTTTTCTGGATGTCTTTACAGTGTTGGTTACTTCAACTGACAAATTGAGTATAACGAGCACCTATATATGTCGGTAGGTGGTATATTTTGTTAATCGTTATGACAGGAATTCATATATGAATGACATCGACCTGAATAATCTTTTGGCTTTCATTGTGGTTGCTCGTGAACGTAGCTTTACACGAGCAGCAGCACAGTTGGGTGTTTCTCAATCGGCGCTCAGTCATACCATTCGCCGACTGGAAGAGAAAATGGGGATCCGACTTCTAACACGCACCACCCGAGGTGTGTCTACCACGGAAGCGGGTGAGCGGTTATATATTAATCTGGGACCGCATTATGAGGGAATACAAACTGAGCTTTCAGCGCTTTATGCTTTGAATGATAAGCCTGCCGGGACAATACGTATTAGCACGCATGATCGTCCAGCAGACACAATCCTTTGGCCCAAATTATCAAAATTATTACCACTGTATCCCGAGCTTAATATCGAAATTTCCATTAATTATGAGTTAATTGATATCGTGGCTGAACGCTTTGATGCAGGAGTCCGTCTCGGAGATCAAGTGGCAAAGGATATGATCGCGGTCCGGATTTCCCCCGATGTACGAATGGCAGTCGTGGGGGCACCATCTTACTTTAAGAACAGAGTCATACCACAAACACCGCAGGAGCTTACTGGGCAGAATTGCATCAGACTACGTTTGCCAACACATGGCGGTATCTATGCCTGGGAATTTGAAAAAGGCGGGCAGATTTTGCATGTGCAGGTTCAAGGACAAATGATATTCAACCAATCAGTACATATCCTAAATGCAGCCCTGCAAGGTTATGGTATTGCTTATTTGCCTGAAGAGCAGATCAAACCTTATGTCGATCAGGGGCAATTAATACAGTTACTTGAGCCGTGGTGCCCGACATTCCCTGGCTACCATTTATACTTTCCAAGTCGTCGGCAATCATCACCCGCTTTTTCACTGGTCGTCGATACCTTACGCTACAGAACATAGCGCTTTGCCATTACCTTATCTCTATTTTGTTGTCCCTGAGCGTATTTAATCAGCTTAGGGCAATGAACACTGATACGACAATATATGAATTATTGTCATATCAATATCAAAAATACCCCATCTACCGTCATTAATTTAACCTTCCTATACTGAACATCCTGATAAGGGAATTGAGTAGTTTACAGGCTGATGCCCTAAGTAATTCTGACTTCTTTTCTCATGGGAAAGCGCTACTGACACCATGACAATTCGGAGCGTAGCCGCTTTTTATCTTGGTATTTTGCTGAACTGTATATTAAGGAAAGCACATGCAAAAACGTAAATTAGGTAACGGTGGTCTTGAGGTATCTGCCATTGGTTTGGGGTGTATGGGCATGACCTTTGGCTACGGTCCAGCAATGGAAAAAACGGCAGCGATCAAACTGATTAGAGATTCATATGAACTTGGAGTGACCTTTTTTGACTCGGCAGAGGCATATGGCGAAGCTAATGAAATATTAGTGGGTGAAGCATTGGCTCCTGTGCGTAATCAAGTGGTAATTTGATCTGACCCAGCAACAACGGACACTGAGTTAAGCGATTTTCTGTTGTTCAAATTCATCTGGGCTTTTGTAACCCAAATAGCTGTGTAAGCG
>RRZT011428204.1_pt1 | contig 11667 bp, 6 predicted proteins | sample 2165551 | NCBI WGS metagenome assembly RRZT01 (sample SAMN10456910, study PRJNA506462) | wastewater metagenome | biome: wastewater; feature: sludge; material: wastewater sludge; isolation source: wastewater sludge with Escherichia coli K12::gfp cells carrying plasmid... | place: USA: Moscow, Idaho ... | reverse complement strand
TGGGTGTTTGTTGCCCACGTAACGCCGGCATTGTTCATGGTATTGTTTGCCGAGTCCTGGGGCACATCCCGTTCGTTGGCGTTGGCGCATGGTGATGCCGTGCGGCCGCGCCGGGAAATGCTGGCGCTTGGTGTTGCAAATATTGCCAGTGGGATGCTGCAGGGTCTGCCCGTGGGCTGCGGCTATTCGGCATCATTGGCCAATGCGGCAGTTGGAGGCCGCAGCAAATGGACAGGCGTATTCGCCGCTGGGCTGATAGCCCTCATGCTCTGGAATTTTCAAAAGTGGCTGGCGATGCTGCCAACCCCGGTTTTGGCTGCGATGATTGTTGGCATGTTGATGGATAGCTTTGGGCCGAGGCCATTACTGGCATCCCTCAAACTTGGAGGTGACGCTTGGCTGGCGCTGGTTACTGTCGTGGGTGTGCTCGTATTGGGTGTAATGATGGGTATGTTGTTGAGCGTGGGCTTGTCGGTGCTATTGGCACTGCGGCGTTTTTCCCGGCCTCATGTGAGTGAACTGGGGCGTTTACCGGCAACGCGTGATTTTTTAGATATGGCGCAGCACTCCGAGGTACAGCGGCAGCCGGGTGTGCTGATCATGCGCCCGGAAGAGCCTGTTTTTTTTGCCAATGCTGAAGCCATCTTTCAGCAAGTGCATACCCGTTCCCGTGAAGAAGGTCTGCGTACCGTGGTGTTGAGCCTGGAGCAATGTGATGATCTGGACACGACTTCGGTTGAAACCCTTTCTGAACTGCAGCAAAAATTACGTACAAACGGCCAGCGGTTATTGCTGGCCCGTGTTAAAGATCGGCCGCGTACGGCGTTGAAACGTTTGAAAAATAAATGGCTCGATCATGAATGGGACTTTTACTGGAGCGTGGACGATGCTGTTAATGATGCGCAGGCACTGGCTCGGGCAGAATGAATCCAAAAGGTAAGCTTGAAAAGGATCTCTTATATTGACCGCCGGTTTTTAGAGCAGAGTCAGCTGACGCAAATGTGATGAACAGGGTTTCATATAACGCCTTTTCGTTGGCATGACTGCATTTTTTTGCCCGTATAAGCCGAAGCGGACACAATGTTGGTGTAATAAATATCTTGGAGGTTATGGGCATGAAATTCCGTTTTCCCATTGTCATCATTGACGAAGACTACCGTTCTGAAAATACGTCGGGTCTGGGCATCCGGGCGCTGGCCAAGGCCATCGAGAATGAGGGCTTTGAAGTGGTCGGCGTCACGAGCTATGGCGACCTGAGCCAGTTCGCCCAGCAGCAGAGCCGTGCCAGCGCCTTCATCTTGTCGATTGACGATGAAGAATTCGTGGCGTCCGGGCCTGAACTGGATCCAGCTGCCGTGCTGAACCTGCGCAAGTTCATCGAGGAGGTGCGACGCAAGAACGAGGACGTGCCGATCTACTTGCATGGCGAAACCAAAACCAGCCAGCATTTGCCCAATGACATTCTGCGCGAGCTGCATGGCTTCATCCACATGTTCGAGGACACGCCAGAGTTCGTTGCCAAGCACATCATCCGGGAAGCCAAGTCGTACATGGAAGGCATCCAGCCGCCGTTTTTCAAGGCGCTGCTTGATTATGCAGAGGACGGATCGTATTCCTGGCACTGCCCGGGCCATTCAGGCGGTGTGGCGTTCCTGAAATCGCCCATCGGTCAGATGTACCACCAGTTCTATGGCGAAAACATGCTGCGTGCCGATGTGTGCAACGCCGTGGAAGAGTTGGGCCAGTTGCTTGACCACAACGGCGCCATTGGCGAAAGCGAACGCAATGCTGCGCGCATTTTCAATGCCGATCACTGTTTTTTTGTCACCAACGGCACCTCCACGTCCAACAAGATCGTGTGGCATCACACCGTGGCGCCGGGTGATGTGGTCGTGGTCGACCGCAACTGCCACAAGTCGATCCTGCACAGCATCATCATGACGGGCGCCGTCCCGGTGTTCCTGCGGCCCACGCGCAATCACTACGGCATCATCGGGCCGATTCCAAAAAGTGAATTCGAGCCGTCGCGCATCCGTGCCAAGATTGCCCGCAATCCGCTGCTCAAGGGGGTGGATGCCAAGATGGTGCAGCCACGCATCCTGAGCCTGACCCAATCCACTTATGACGGGGTGCTTTACAACACCGAGGTCATCAAGAAGACGCTGGACGGCTATGTCGAAAACCTGCATTTCGACGAGGCCTGGTTGCCGCACGCAGCCTTTCATCCTTTCTATGGCACCTACCATGCCATGGGCAAGAAGCGCTCCCGTCCCAAGCATTCGGTGGTGTATTCCACGCAGTCGGTGCACAAGCTGCTGGCGGGCATCAGCCAGGCCAGCCATGTGCTGGTGCAGGACTCGCAAACCATGCGGCTGGACCGGCACCTGTTCAACGAAGCCTATCTGATGCACACCTCCACCAGCCCGCAGTACAGCATCATCGCGAGCTGCGATGTGGCTGCGGCCATGATGGAGCCGCCAGGCGGCACCGCGCTGGTGGAGGAAAGCCTGGCGGAATCGCTGGACTTCCGCCGTGCCATGCGCAAGGTTGACGATGATTTCGGCAAGGACGAATGGTGGTTCAAGGTCTGGGGACCGGACAAACTGGTAGAAGAAGGCATTGGCCGCGCGCAGGACTGGATTCTGAAGGTAGGCACCACGCGCAGTGCCAACTGGCATGGTTTTGGTAACCTGGCTGCGGGTTTCAACATGCTCGATCCGATCAAGTGCACGGTCGTCACGCCCGGGCTGAACATGGACGGGCGCTTCGAAAAAACTGGTATTCCAGCCAGCATCGTGACCAAATACTTGGCCGAACACGGCGTGGTGGTCGAAAAAACCGGGCTTTACAGCTTCTTCATCATGTTCACCATCGGCATCACCAAGGGCCGCTGGAACACGCTGGTGACGGCCTTGCAGCAATTCAAGGACGACCATGACAAGAACCAGCCCATGTGGCGTGTCATGCCCGAGTTCTGTGCGCAGATGGCCAGCCGCTGCGGCGGTGCGCGTTACGAACGCATGGGCCTGAAAGAGATGTGCCAGATGGTGCATCAGATGTACGCCCGCCACGGCATTGCACGCCTGACCACCGACATGTACCTGAGCGACCTGACCCCGGCCATGCGCCCGGCAGATGCCTATGCGGCCATTGCGCAGCGCAAGACGGAGCGCGTACCGATCGATCAGCTCGAAGGGCGCATCACCACCAGCCTGGTTACGCCATATCCGCCGGGTATTCCACTGTTGATTCCCGGTGAAGTGTTCAACAAGAAAATCGTGGACTATCTGAAATTTTCACGCGCCTTTTCCCAGGAATGTCCCGGCTTTGAAACCGATATCCATGGTTTGGTGGAAGAAATCAACGATAACGGCCAGGTGGTGTATTTTGCCGATTGTGTGAAAGAGGCATAAAAACCCCGGAACCGGTCACTTGAGGGAGCGGCAATCCGTTTGCCGCAGCCCTCGGCAGGGGGTGGTCCAAGGAAAACGGGGCATAGATGACCGCCCCCGGTTCCGCAAGGATTGCACACAGGGCGCGTCGTGTATGGGAACTGGCCCGTTGGCCCTGTATCTGTGTCTGCTTGCGCCCTGACAGCGGCTGGCCTTCAAAGCATGTGTTGCAGGAAGGCGCAGGCGCGAGGGTGCCTTGGACTGGCAAAGAATTCACGCGCGGGCCGGTCTTCAACGATTACACCCGCATCCATGAAAAGCACCCGGTGCGCCACTTCACGGGCAAACGCCATTTCATGCGTAACCACCAGCATGGTCATGTGTTCGGCCGCCAGCTGCCGAATGGTGCGAAGAACCTCTCCAGTGAGCTCGGGGTCGAGCGCGCTGGTGGGTTCGTCAAACAACATGATGGCCGGCTGCATGGCAAGCGCCCGAGCGATGGCCACGCGCTGCTTTTGCCCGCCTGAAAGCCGTCCCGGATAGGCGTCGCGCTTGTCCAGCAGGCCGACCTTGCGCAGCAACGCTTCAGCTTGCGGAGTGATTTGTTCACGCGTTATATTTTTGACGGTGACGGGTGCTTCAATCAGGTTTTGCAGAACCGTCATGTGCGGAAACAGGTTGAAATGTTGAAACACCATGCCCGTGTGCGAACAGATGCGCCGCACTTCACGGTCATTGGGATAGCTGGCCCTGCCGTCCGGCCCGTTGCAAACCAGCGTTTCGCCGGCGATTTCGATGCAGCCGCATTCGATGGTTTCCAGGTGGTTGATGCAGCGCAGCAGCGTGGATTTCCCGGAACCGGAAGATCCGAGAATGGCTATCACCTCGCCCGGGGCCACTTGCAGTGAAACGCCCCGCAGCACTTCGTTGTCGCCAAAGCGCTTGTGCACATCGGTCATGCGCAGGGCAGGGGTGGTGGTGGAGTGGGTCATGGTGTCACAGGTCTTGCCGGGCATAGTGACGCTCCATGCGCTGGAAGGCCCATGTCAGCACCGCAGTCATCACCAGATAAAACCCGGCTGCGACGATGAACGGCGTGACGGTGAAATCGCGCTGCACAAGGTTGCGCGCTGCGCGCAGCAGGTCGTTGAGCGCCAGCACGTAAATCAGTGACGTGTCTTTCACCAGCGTGATGGCTTCATTGCTCATGGGCGGCAGGATGTGCCGCACCATCTGGGGCAGCACCACGCGGCGCATGGTCTGGCCGTAGCTCATGCCGAGCGACTTGGCTGCTTCGTACTGGCCGCGATCCACACTCTGGATGCCGGCACGAAAAATTTCGGCGAAATAGGCCGCGTAGTTGAGTGCAAACGCTACGACGGCCGACGGAAAGTCAGGCAATCTGATGCCAATTACCGGCACGAACGGCAATGCAAAATAAATGAACAACAGCTGAAGCATCAACGGTGTGCCGCGCATCAGCCAGATGTAGCCGTTAACCGTCTGCCGTACCGCCGCCCAGCGTGAAACGCGCTGCAACGCCAGTACCAGTCCCAGCGGGATGGACAGCAGCAGCGTGATGACAAATAGCTTGAGTGTCGTTCCTGCGCCTTCAAGCAGCGGAGGAAGCATGAGCAGAAGGGAATCCATATCCCGTGTGATGGTCCGAATCAGCCCAATCCAGCCGCATCAGGCGGCCGGATCAGGGGGCATTTACATTTATTTTTTTGCTTCCTCAAACCACTTCGCGTAAATTTTTGCGGCCGTGCCGTCGGCATTCATGGCGTCGAGTGCGGCATCCAGCTTGGTCAACAGCGTAGTGTCTTCCTTGCGCAGGCCCACACCATAGTCTTCGCTGCCGAAATTGTCGGTCAGGACCCTGTATTCGCCCGGCTTCTTGCTGGTGTAGTAGCGCCCCACCACTTCATCCACCACCACGGCGTCAAGGCGCCCGGTGCTCAGATCCATCAGTGCGGCCACGTTGTCGCCAAATTTCTTGAGTTCCTTGAACTGCTTGGAAATGTCTTCCTTGCTCACAGCGTCCACTGCGCTGCTGCCGTCCTGCACACCCACGACCTTGCCAGCCATGTCGGCCTTGGCCTTGATTGGCGATTTAGCCGTGACAATGACGATCTGGTGGTTTTGCATATAGGGCTTGGTGAAGGCCACGTTCTTCTTGCGCTCTTCGGTGATGGTCATGCCATTCCACAACGCATCCACGCGCTTGCCATTGAGTTCGGCTTCTTTGGCGCTCCAGTCGATTGGCTTGAATTCCATTTCCACGCCCAAACGCTTGCCTGCTTCGCGGGCCAGGTCGATGTCATAACCTACCAGTTCGTTTTTATCGTTCTTGAAGCCCATGGGCGGGAAGTTGTCGTCCAGGCCAATGATGATTTTCTTGGGAAGTTCGGCTGCTGCAGCCGAAGCTGGCGCAGAAGCGGCCGAAGCAGCCGCCGTTTTGGTATCGGCCGGCTTGGAGCATCCCCACAGCATGGCAGCGGCCGTCAGGGCAGAGAGTGTGGAAAACAAGGCGAAGGAACGTCTGTTCATGGTGTCAACTTTCAAAATTGGAAAAGTAACAATGCCAAAGGATGTAAAACTGTAACCGCAACCGTGAATGATACTGCGCCCGCTGGCCGGATCGGCATTCTTGACAAAGACAATGGAAAAACCACACAAATGACTGTCTTTGCAGATGCTGGGCAGCCAACCGGGCCCATTGGCTTTGGGGTAGACAGGCTGACGCCCTATCTGCCGTTGCCTTAGCCTTACATAAGCAGCGTGTCTTGTGGTCCGGCATGCGTTCATTGCCGGTGGTTCTGCCGGTAGAATCAGCCATTTTCCAGCCGTTTTATGCCGAGAACAACCGCCATGACGCCCACTTTCCAACAGATCATTCTTTCTCTTCAGGAATATTGGGCGGCACAAGGCTGCGCTCTTCTGCAGCCCTATGACATGGAAGTGGGCGCAGGTACGTCACATACGGCCACGTTTCTGCGCGCCATTGGCCCGGAGCCATGGAAAGCCGCCTATGTGCAGCCCAGTCGGCGCCCCAAGGATGGGCGCTACGGTGAAAATCCAAACCGCATGCAGCACTATTACCAGTACCAGGTCGTGCTCAAACCCGCCCCGTCCAATATTCTGGACCTGTACCTCGGCAGCCTGGAGGCGCTGGGTTTTGACCTGAAAAACAATGACATCCGTTTTGTGGAAGATGATTGGGAAAACCCGACGCTTGGGGCCTGGGGCCTGGGCTGGGAGGTCTGGCTCAACGGCATGGAAGTCACGCAATTTACCTATTTCCAGCAAGTGGGCGGCATTGATTGCAAGCCGGCTACGGGTGAAATTACTTACGGCCTGGAACGTCTGGCCATGTATCTGCAAGGCGTGGACAACGTCTACAAACTGCAGTGGACCGAAGGGTTGACCTACGGCGATGTATACCTGCAAAACGAGCAGGAACAAAGCGCCTACAACTTCGAACACAGTGATCCGGATTTCCTGTTTACGGCCTTTAACGCCCACGAAAAACAGGCCCAATACCTGATGGAGCAGCAACTCGCCTTGCCAGCTTACGAGCAGGTGCTCAAGGCCGGGCACACCTTCAACCTGCTGGATGCCCGCGGAGCGATCAGCGTGACCGAACGGGCCGCCTACATTGGGCGCATCCGCAACCTGGCGCGCGCGGTGGCGCACAGCTACTATGAAAGCCGCGAACGCCTCGGTTTTCCCATGGCGCCGCGCCAATGGGTTGAACAACTGCCGCCGTCCGAAAAGAAAGCCGCCTGACTGGCGCAAGGAGTTTTTTCACATGTCCCTGTCCATGCACCAGGCCAGTGTGCCCGTTTTCCTGCGCGCGCTCGACAACCTGCACGTTGTACTGGTTAAGGGCGCGGCCCATGCCAAAAGCAAAAATGTCAGCGATGCTGTCATGCTCAGCACGCGCCTCATTCCCGACATGTATCCGCTATCGCGACAAGTGCAAATTGCGTGCGACATCGCCTGCCGTGGCGCCGCCCGGCTGGCCGGGGCCGAGCCGCGCAGCTTCCCCGATACTGAGCAGACCTTCGACGAACTGCTGGCGCGCATCGACACTGCCAAATCGTACATCCGCAGTTTTGCTGCCGCAGACATCAACGACAGCGAGGAGCGTCAGATCACCCTCAAAACCGGCGGGCGCGAATGCACCTTTCGCGGCCAGGATTTTCTGTGCCATTTCGTGCTGCCCAACATTTTTTTCCATTGCACCACCGCCTACAACATCCTGCGCGAAGCAGGAGCCGCGTTAGGCAAGGCCGACTTCATCGGGCCGCAGCCTTGAGCCCATTGCTCCGCACCGCGAGAGATTCTGTGCCCGGTGCGCTGGCGTCTGGCGGCAGGGCCAGATTCCAGCCAGGCCCCATGCAACCGTAACATTGCGCGCATGACTGCTGACCTCTTTCCCCATCCGTGGTTGGTCAACAACCTGCTTGATGCCAGCTTTGTCGATCAAAAAACGGCTGAGCTGACAAACCAGCCCTTGCCCTATGGGCTGGCAGACTGGCTGGCGCAGCACTTCATGCCCGAGCTGGCGCACACCAACGAAGCGCAACTGGAGCATAGCTTCATCCGGCCTTTGCTGGAGCGCATGGGCTGGCGTCCCGTGCCACAGATGAACTACACCGTGCAGGGCAAGCAGGCCAAGCCGGACTGGTGCCTCGCGCTCAATGCCTCTGCTGCCAGCGCCTTGCCCGGCAGCGAAGCGCACGAGGCCCTGCAGCACATGGCCGCCATTTGCGAAGCCAAGGCGTGGAACAAACCGCTCGACACCGGCAAGGCCCATGCAGACAACCCGCACCACCAGTTGATGGATTACCTCGCCACGCTGCGGGTGCGCTTTGGCATACTCACCAACGGGCGGCATTGGCGGCTGTACGACACACGCGAAATCACCGCGCGCAAAACTTACCTGCAGATGGATCTGGAGCAGGTGCTGCACCTGCCTGACGGTGCAGAAAAAGACCGCGCGCTGGCGCTGTTTGCCTTTTTCTTCGGGCGAGACACCTATGCGCCACCGCCGCAAGCCGGTGTGGCCAGCTCCACCGTCAGCGCCATCGAACAGGCCATTGCAGCCGCCGAAACGCACGCACTGGCAGTTGAAGAAAACCTCAAGGCCGTCATCTACGGTTTTGATGGCGAAGATTCGCTGTTCGAGCACATGGGCAAAGGCATCTGGCAGGCGCACCAAACCATGCCCGCTGCGCAACACCCCACGTTGGAGCAGCTTTACGAAAACACCGTCATCCTGCTGTTTCGCCTGCTGTTCGTCGTCTATTTTGAAGACCGCAACCGCGAACTGCTGGCCGCGCACCCCTTCTACCAGCGCTACAGCCTCAAAGGCCTTTACAGCCGCCTGCGGGCCGGGCAGGACCAAACTGGTCACCAGTTCGACGGCATACACGACCTCAAAGAACTGTTCCAGGTGCTCGACGAAGGCGCGCAAGACATCGACATCCCGCTGTTCAACGGCGGCCTGTTCGACCCGGCCCGCGCCCCCTTGCTGCTGGCGCCAAAAATCTTCAGCAACGCCAGTCTGCGCCAGATATTGGAGAAGCTGCTCTACAAAACGCAGCGCGGCCAAACCCTGTTTGACACTCCGCGCGACTTCAACACCATGAGCGTGTCCCACCTGGGCCGCATCTATGAAGGATTGCTCGAATTCCGTTTCGAGCAAGCGCATGAAGCCGCCACCTACCTTGAATACAGCAGCACCGCCACCAAGGGCAAAACCGTCGAAGCCTATTTCGATGCCTACGACGCCGCCCTCATCCGCAAAGACAAGGGCTTTCGATCCTTTCGCGAAATCAGCGTCAAAAAGGGCGGGATCTACCTGAAAAGCGCCAGCAACTCGCGCAAAACCAGCGCCAGCTACTACACACCTGCGGTGCTGGCATCGCGGCTGGTCAAGGCGGGTATTGACCATGCGCTGGCGCAGGGCAGGGCGCTGACCGGCCTGCGCGTGCTCGATAACGCCTGCGGCAGCGGCCACTTTCTGGTCGAAGCGCTGGGCTACCTCACCGACCTGGCGTTGCAACGCCTGCCGCACGATGAGGCGTTGCAATGTCTCGTGGCCGAAGAAGGCGAAAAAATCGCTCAGCAACTGGCCTTTCTCAACCTGCCGTACCAGCCAGCGGATGCGCAAATCATCAAACGCGTGCTGCTCAAGCGCTGCATTTATGGCGTGGATTTGAACCCATTTGCGGTCGAATTGGCACGCCTGAGCCTGTGGATGGACAGCTTCATCTTCGGCACGCCGCTGTCGTTTATCGAGCACCACATCCGCCACGGCAACGCGCTACTGGGAGCCTCCATTGCCGAATTTGTGGCCTACAACGCCAGCGAATGGCAGCAAAATGACTTGTTTGTGGACGACCTGCGCCACCGCTTTGACGAGCTGCGCGGCGTCATGGCCGAACTCGATGCCCTGCGCGACACCACTGCCGCCGAGGTGGAGCAAAGCAAGGCCAAATGGAGCACCGATATTGCTCCGCGGCTGGGGGTGCTTTCGCGCACCCTCAGTTTTTTAAGCACCCGGCGCATGCTGCTGGCCGCGGGCGATAAAAAAGCGGTGGAAGCGCTCGATAAAACCCCCGACCTGCTCACCACCCTGTTCGACAGCCCGCTGCAGGGCAAAGGCAGCCAAAGCGGCATACTCAAAACCATTGCCGCGCACCAGCTCCGCTGGCATTTCTTTCACTACGAAGTCGCCTTTCCCGAAGCCTTTGGCGCGGCAGACACCCGGCAGCGCGGCTTTGACGTGATTGTGGGCAACCCGCCGTGGGACAAAACCAAGTTCGCAGATACCGATTTTTTCCCGCAGTACCACAGCAATTACCGCAGCCTCAAAAACACCGAAAAAGCCGCCGTGCAGCAGCGCCTGCTGGGCAGCGCACACCTATTGCAAACGTATCAGGCTACACGGCAGCACATGGAGCAGGCCAACGAGGCTTACAAGGCGCTGTACCCGCACAACAAGGGCGCGGGCGATGGCAACCTGTTCCGTTTTTTTGTCGAGCGCAACCTGGCCTTGCTGGCTCCGGGGGGCAGCCTCAACTACTGCCTGCCCAGCGCCCTCATGTTTGAAGAAGGCTCGCTGGCCCTGCGCCAGCACATCTTCAACCGGTATCGGCTGGCGTTTTTTCACAGTTTTGAAAACAATCGTGGTATTTTTCAGGACGTGCATCGCAGCTACAAATTCGCCCTCATGCAGGTGGTGCACCCTGTTGTTGCCAGCGCATGTGCAGCATCCATGCGCCCTGCAGGCCAAAAATGTGCCGAAGCCCCCGTCGATACGGCACAGGACTCTGCGTCTTCCGTCATCGACACCGCGTTTTACGTACTCGACCCGGCCGAGCTGGACGACCCTGCGCGCCACGTGCCGTACCCGCTGGCAACACTCAAAACCCTCTCGCCGCAGCAATGGTCGCTGATGGAGCTGCGCCAGGGCGCCGATCTGCCCATTCTGCAAAAGTGCTACAGCGCGTTTCCCCCGCTCTCACCCGATTGGCTGGATTTCCGCAGCGAACTGCACATGACCAACGACAAGGACTTGTTCATCGAGCAGCCTGCCGTAAACCTGATACCGCTTTATCAGGGAAGAATGATTTGGCAATTCGATCATAAATATGAAAAGCCGGAATATTGGTTAAATATTGATGCATTCGACGAACGCCAGCGCAGCAAAGAACTGCACCGCATGGCGCAGGACCTGGGGCTGAAAAAGGCCGAAGCAGAACAGCACGCCAGCGCCATCCGCTTCGACCGTGAGTTTGTGCGGCTGGGGTTCCGCGATATTGCACGAGATACGGATGAGCGAACAATCATTTTTTCGCTATTGCCCAAGAACGTTGGGGCAGGAAACAAAGTGCCAGTGCTCATCCCCAAGGTTTATAAACGCAATGATCAGGAAACAGTTGGCATCAACGTGATTTCGGATTTAAGAAAGATATTTGCGCTGGCAATTTTCAACAGTTTGGTGTTTGATTGGCTGGCACGGTTCATGATCCAGATCAGCGTCAATTTGACTTACCTGTACCGCCTGCCCACGCCGCAGCCGGCCAGCGACGTCGATATTTTGCAAAGCCCCAACTACCGCACGCTGGCACGCAATGCGTTGCGCCTCACCCTGCATGCGGGCTACAGCGATTTTGCCGCCGATCTGGCCGGGGCCATGCAGGCGCTGGGCGTGACGGCAGCCGATGTGCCCGCCACCGCCAAGGAAGCCGACCGCCTGCGC
>RRZT010733730.1_pt1 | contig 11669 bp, 7 predicted proteins | sample 2165551 | NCBI WGS metagenome assembly RRZT01 (sample SAMN10456910, study PRJNA506462) | wastewater metagenome | biome: wastewater; feature: sludge; material: wastewater sludge; isolation source: wastewater sludge with Escherichia coli K12::gfp cells carrying plasmid... | place: USA: Moscow, Idaho ... | reverse complement strand
TCTTGCTAGTGCTTTTAGCTGTCTAGAGATATCAGATACTTCCTGCTGTCTTGATTCTCTTGATGAAGATGGACCAGAGATCAACTGAAGGTAATCGATAATAACCATCTTTAATCCCTGTTCTCTTTGTAGTCTTCTGCATTTAGCTGCAATTTCACCAATCTTAACAGCTGGTGTATCATCAATATATAAATTACAACGTGTGACACGATCTGCTGCTGCATAATATTTATTCGCATTCTCTTTTAAAATCGCACCTGTTTTTAATTTATCGTTATCAATAGATCCTGCACAGCATATTAATCTGGTGACAAGCTGTTCAGCAGGCATTTCTAGTGAAAATATTGCGACAGCTTCTTCACTATTAAGTGATGAGTTAAAACCAATATTCAAGGCAAAGGCTGTTTTACCTACAGAAGGTCTAGCTGCAAGAATAACTAAATCACCTGGCTGGAATCCTGATGTTAATTTATCTAATTCTTTATAGCCTGTCTTTACCCCAGAGACAACTCCACCATTTTTCTGAAGGAGATTCATTCTGGCTGTGACATTCTGTACAACACTTTCAATTGTCTTGAATTCCCCGGCATTTCTATCTCTAGTGACTTCTAAGACATCTTTTTCTACTGTATCAATAAAATCATTAATATCAGTAATTTCACCATAAGCATCTTGTACGATGTTTGTAGCTTCTTTAATAAGTCTTCTAAGTAATGACTTCTCATTTAATATCTGAAGATAATGTGTTGTATGAGCGACTGTCGGTACTGAATTCGCAAGTACCAATAAGTAGTCTACTCCACCTACTTTTTCTAATATCTTCTGGTTAATTAAATAATCAGTCACTGTAGTGGCATCAATTGGTTTATTACCGTCATGAAGGAACTTCATACCTGTAAAGATCAGTCGATGCGCATCAAGATAGAAATCCTGAGGTGTTGCCATGTTGATGACATCATTACATGCGTTCTTATCAATCAACATCGCCCCTAACAAAGCACGTTCTGCCTCTAAGTCATGAGGGAGTTCTCTTGTATCCATAAGTATTCACCTTATTTTTCAGATAGATGAACATTGATAGTCGCAATAACACCTTTATAAAGTTCAATCTTCAACTTAGTAGTTCCTAAAGCACCTACTGGATATGCATTGATGAACTTTCTCTTATCAATCTTAATACCATATTCTTCTAATAATTTCTTTGCGATATGTTTTGTAGAAACATGATCAAAGCTCTTACCATCCTTACCAGTCTTTACCTTGAATTCTACTACAATAGTTTCAAACTTCTTTGCAAGTTCCTGAGCTTCTTCTTTCTTCTTTAAGTCTTCCTGTTTCTTTTCTTCTTCCTGCTGGGCAACAATCTTCTTACCTGTTTCTGTTGCCATTAAAGCTTTCCCATTCTTAATTAAGAAGTTCTGTCCATAACCGTCAGATACATTAACGATTTCACCCTTCTTACCAACTTTTTTCACATCTTCTAATAAAATAACTTTCATATTTATACACCCCTATCTTCCAAATATGCATCTATTGCATGTTCTAATCTCTCTTTTGCTTCTTCGATTGTCACATTTTCAATCTGACAGGCAGCCATAGAGAAATGACCACCACCATTTAGATCTTCCATAATCATCTGGACATTGATCTTTTTAGAACTACGTGCACTGATTGCCACCGTGTTCTTAGATATATATCCTATCGCAAATGCAGCATAAATGCCAGAAACATATACTAATTGGTTTGCAGCCTTTGCGAGAGTAGAACGACTCAGTTCGTCATCTTTGCCTGTCGCAATAAGGAATCTATCCTTATAACGATAAGCTGATTCTGTGATATCAAATATTTCTTTCATACATTCAAATGAATCTTCTAATAATTCATATGCAAGTGCTAAGTCAGCCTGTGCTTCTTTGAGTTTAGCTGCTGACTGGAATGTTCTTGTACCCACATGCTGTCTGAAATAGTTTGTATCTACTAGCATCCCCGTATACATAACTGTCGCATCAAGTGATGAAATTTCAATTTCATGTTGCTGGTAGTCAAATAGTTCTACAAGTAATTCTACTGTAGAGGATGCAGATGGTTCTAAGTATGTGAGAACCGGTGAAGAAATAAATTCTTCACTACGACGATGGTGGTCAATAATGACCTTGTTTTTTACTTTATCAAGTACTGAACGGCTAATAGCCAATGAATCCTTATGATTATCTACACAGATTAATAAAGTATCTTTATTAGTTTTTTCAAGTGCTTCTGAAATAGTCAACATTAAACCCTTATAATCAGGATTACTTCTCAACATTTCTACGACACCTTTTGTTTTTTCTTCAAGAGATTCATAGTCAATTACGATATTGGCTCTCTTACCTAAATTCTCTGCAATACGCGCAGCCGCAAGAGAAGCACCAAATGAATCCAAATCTGAGTTCTTATGTCCCATAACTAAGACATTACGTGAACGACTAATAAGACCGGCAAGAGACTGTGCCATAATACGGGAACGTACTTTAGAAGATGTTTCAAATGCATCTGTTTTACCACCAAAGTAACGTACATGATCTTTACCACTCTTAATCGCAATCTGGTCACCACCACGTGAATAAGCAAGGCTTAATGCTGAAGAAGCAAGTTCTTCTAATTCTCTTAATACCTTTGTACTTCTACCAATACCAATAGATAATGTCATAAGTACATCTAATTCTTCTATCGCATTCTTGAAATCATCCAAAATAGAGAATTTAGATTCAATAAGTTTCTTATAGATACGTTCATTAAAGAAGACAATGTATTTACCTGTCTGATAACGTCTAATGATCATACCATTCTTATATGCCCAATCAGTAATTAAGCTACGACATTGGTTTTGAATCTTTACCTTCTGTGATTCATCTACATTCGCAATAATTTCATCATAGTTATCCACAGTAATATAACCCATGCATACCTGCATATCTTCATAGTCCTGTGATAAAGAGACATATTGTGTCACATCCTTCATATAGATGAGTCTTGTATCCGCACTATTATATACTTCGAATTTCTTTCCTTTGACTTCTATTGTTTTGACATCTTCATCATCAAAAAGACTAGCAAGTGTAGGCTGCCATTCTAATAGCTTGATTCCTACAATATTGATATTTAATGCCTTTAAGAAGTCTGAAACCCATGTAATGTTTCTGTTTTCATCATATTGAATCAGTCCTACGCCACCATAGATCAAAGCATTCTTTGCATCAATACCTAAAGCATCACTGACTGAATAGCTGTTTTGATCCATTAAGTAGCCCATATAGAATAGTAACGATATGTAGATTACATTCGTAATAACCGCAAATATCGCAAGACGAAGCATCCAAGCCTGATGAAATATACCAAAAGCCGCAAAGGTCGCAAAGGTAATAAATACGAGTAAAAGAACAAAGATATTTCTAAGTTGCGCAACTTTTCTCGTCATTGTAGAAGCCCTCCTTATTGATACTTATTATACAGTATTTGACGTATTTCAACAAATATATCAATAATTCCTAGAATCACTAATAGTGTCTGTAGGAACGGAATGAATACTAAAAATATAAGTAAGTTAGAATAACGTCCATGGTTTCTGATAATAAGATAGAAAGATAAGAAAGAAAGTCCATCCACCATAAATCCTAAGATACTAATAAAATAGATATATTGTACAATAACAACATTTCCAAAATATTGTCTCGCAATCATACTACCTGCAAGCATGATTGCGAGAATATATCCCATTTTAGGACTGAATCTAAATGTCGCAATATGAATACTCATATCAAAAGGTATTCTTAAGCGTTTAAAGAATAATGCACATAACATCATGACTAGATAACTCTGTAAGAATGACATAATGAGTATAGAGAGTGGAATGAGATTATAGAAGTCCTGAAAAGTAAAGGCATTAGTTATAGAAGGCACTGCCGCAATAATCTGGTTATACATTTCTTTTGCTTCAGTGAGTAAGTTAATACCTAGTACTCCTGAGAATACATAGAAATATAAAAAGTCAGATAAAAAGAAGAATGTAGCACCAAGCACCAACATTGTTTCTTTCTTAGCTTTATTTTTTAAACATAGCCCTACAACTGTTCCCATACCAAGTGATGAGAGGACAATTAATACAGAACTGAGTGTTCCAAATAGGAAGGCAATGACCATGGAAGCAACGGAAGTCATTAAAGCTTCTTTAAGGCCTGTCTTATAGCTATAAATAGCCATAGGAATAGCCATTCCATAGCCAATTAAGCTATCAAACATCGTACCTGTCATTGTATTGAGTACTGCAAGGACACCAAAGAGTGATGCGATGAGTGCACCCTGCACGAGTTTATTTGTTTTCATAATTCATTTCTCCTTGTGGTCATTATACAACAATCACATCGCTTGACGTATACCCCTACAGGGTATATGATTGGAGTAGGAGGTGAAATAATGGATAAAAAAGATTGCTGCTGCAGTGAACGTCATAAGGATCGTAGTGAAGAAGAAAAGAAAAAACTCATGAACCGCCTCAAACGTATCGAAGGTCAGATTCGAGGAATTGAAGGCATGGTAGAAAAAGATGCTTATTGTCCTGATATTCTTGTTCAGGTTTCTGCAGTCAATGCAGCTTTGAATAGTTTTAATAAAGAATTACTTGCAAAGCATATTAAGACATGTGTTGTGGATGATATTAAAGAAGGTCATGATGAAACAATTGATGAATTAGTAAAAGTATTACAGAAGGTGATGAAATGAAACAATATAATATTACTGGTATGAGTTGTGCAGCGTGTGCCAATCGTATTGAAAAAACTGTAGCTCATATTAATGGTGTAGATAGCTGTTCTGTTTCTTTACTTACAAATTCTATGGGCGTAGAAGGAACAGCATCTTCTGAATCTATTATTCAGGCAATTGAGAATATTGGATATGGTGCAAGTGAAAAAGGTGTTAAAAAAGTAAAAGATGATTCTTTAGTCGATCATGAGACACCAAAATTAAAGAAGAGACTGATTACTTCTCTAGTATTCTTAATACTATTAATGTATTTATCTATGGGTCATATGATGTGGAAATGGCCTGTACCTTCGTTTTTGGAGAATCATGTATCTCTTGCAGTAACAGAAATGTTATTGACTATTATTATTTTAGTCATTAATAAAGCATTCTTTGTTAATGGGTATAAGAGTTTATTTCAATTATCCCCTAACATGGATGCTTTGGTCGCATTAGGGTCTAGTGCTGCTTTTGGTTATAGCTTAGTTGTTTTATATTTAATGATTGATGCCATGAGCCAGGGACAGATGATGAAGGTGATGAGTTTAGGACATGATCTCTATTTTGAATCTGCGGCAATGATTCCTACTTTAATTACTGTTGGTAAGATGTTAGAGGCAATGTCTAAAGGACGTACTACAGATGCCTTAAAGAGCTTAATGGATCTTGCGCCTCAGACTGCCGTTATTATTAGAGACAATAAAGAAGTGACTGTAGGAATTGATGAAGTCAATAAAGGGGATTTGTTTATTGTCAGACCGGGTGAAAATATTCCTGTCGATGGTGTGATTGTGGAAGGTTCTACAGCTATTGATGAATCTGCCTTAACAGGTGAAAGTATTCCTGTTGATAAAACAGTAAATGATACAGTATCTGGTGCAACACTTAATCAGTCAGGCTTTATTAAAGTACGTGCCACTCGTGTAGGAGAAGATACAACACTTTCACAGATTATTCAGATGGTGAGTGATGCAGCAGCCACTAAGGCACCTATCGCAAAGAAAGCGGATCAGGTCTCTGGTATCTTTGTACCTGTGATTATCGGTATTGCGTTAGTCACATTTATTGTCTGGATGATTCTAGGAAAGAGTATTGGATTCTCTATTGCCCGTGCTATTTCTGTATTGGTTATTTCATGTCCATGTGCACTTGGTCTTGCAACACCCGTAGCTATTATGGTCGGCAATGGTATGGGCGCTAAAAATGGTATTCTATTTAAAACTTCTGAATCATTAGAAGTCACAGGATCTATTGATATTATTGCGTTAGATAAGACAGGTACAATCACAAAAGGAACTCCTGTAGTCACTGATGTGGTCCCTTATAAGATAGAAAAAGAAGTACTATTAAATTATGCTTCTAGTCTAGAAAAAAAGAGTGAGCATCCTCTTGGTAAAGCTGTGACTGATTATTATCAAGGTAGTGAAGATGTTGAAGACTTCGAGATATTACCTGGTCATGGGTTAAGAGGGTTAATTCATGGTAAAGAAATATTAGGTGGCAGTATCAAGATGATGGAAAAACATATTCCTGAAGAAATGATGAAACAGGCATCTGACAAGGCAATGGAAGGTAAGACACCTCTATTCTTTAGTTATGATGATACTTATCTTGGTATGATCTGTGTGGCTGATACAATGAAGGAAGATAGCGCTCAGGCTATTAAAGAAATGCAGAACATGGGTATTCAAGTTGTAATGTTGACAGGTGACAACAAGAAGACTGCAGATGCAATTGGTTCAAAAGCAGGTGTAGATGAGGTAATTGCAGGAGTATTGCCTGATGGTAAAGAGAGTGTTATTAAAGATTTACAAAAGCATGGTAAAGTAGCAATGGTGGGTGATGGAATCAATGATGCACCTGCCCTCACACGTGCGGATATTGGAATTGCGATTGGGGCAGGTACTGATATTGCGATAGATGCAGCTGATGTTGTCTTAATGAATAGTAAGCTGACAGATGTCACTGCCGCTATTAGACTCTCTCGTGCGACATTAAGAAATATCCATGAAAACTTATTCTGGGCATTTTTCTATAATGCGATTTGTATTCCTATTGCTGCTGGTGTATTTATTCACTTAACAGGATGGCAGATGAGTCCTATGTTAGGGGCTGCTGCCATGAGTTTATCTAGTTTCTTTGTATGTATGAACGCGTTGAGACTCAATACTTTCTCTATGCATGATGCATCTAAAGATATAAAAAGAAAGAAAAAGGAGAAGAAAACAATGGAAAAGACTTTAGAAATTACTGGTATGATGTGTGGTCATTGTGAAATGGCTGTAAAGAAGGCATTAGAAGCTGTAGATGGTGTAGTAAGTGCTGATGTAAGTCATGAAAAAGGCACTGCAGTTGTCACTTTAAGTAAAGAAGTATCTAATGATGTCTTAAAGAAGACTGTAGAAGATAAAGATTATACAGTTACATCTATTAAATAAAAAAGAAGTCCTAAGACTTCTTGAGATCCTCAAATGCATAACTATGCATTTGGGGATTTTTTCTTTCAAACTCTTCTTTTTGGATTTTAGAACGAGAAATGACATCCTGAAGTAATTCTCTTGATGAGATACGTGTCGCCCCATGGCCTAATACAATTTTCTGTTCAAGATTATCACTTGTGGCTACCACAAGACGATATTGCCCTGCCATCTGTTTTGTGATGCTTTCAATATAAGCATCCGCTGTCTGTCCTTCTTTTGTATAAACGATTTCCATATCATGATACATCTGACTCTTGCCTTTATTCTGTGGAACCTTATAAGCGTCAAAGACAAGGATCATATGACAGCCACGATACCCTTTATAGCTCATCAATATATCAATAAGCTTATCTCTTGCACTACCTAGGTTTTCTTTCGCAAGTTCTTTCAATTCATCCCAGGCAAAGATGACATTATATCCATCCACAATCAAATATTCATCTAATACCTGTACTGTATTAGAAGAAACATGATCTTGTTTTGGTTTATAGTAGTCACTTGAAAGTTTTGTGTTTATTGGACCATAGGTACGTTCATATACTCTTTTAAGTTCTTCATCACTAATATGTACAGGATTATGTATATAAGTATGTTCCTGTTTCATCGCACTATAAAGAGGTAAATGCATCTTCTCTCTTACTTCATCATAAGGGACATAATATCCTGCACCATGTGAACAGAAGATAGAACCTGTAGGATTATCTAAATCTGATTCACTGTCATAATCACATTTAGTTATCACTTCTTCCTGATTTTCTACCGGTGCATAGAATGTATCTAAGAAGAAAAGCTGTCCTTTTCCTTTTGTGGAAGTCAGAAGTTCTTTTTGGTAGTGAGTCAAGAATAGAACAGGTGCTTCTCCATGAAGTGTTGTAATATCATTATTCTCATTCACTACAGTAGGTGTTGGATAGTCTTCTAAAGCATAGTAAACCTTACTCAAAGCTTCTGTAGGAATGACTAATTCATATTTATAATATGGCTCTAAAATAACTGATTCAGTCATTTTTAACCCTTGTCTAATAGCACGATAAGTGGCTTCTCTGAAGTCTCCTCCTTCTGTATGTTTTAAGTGGGCTTTACCACCTAGAAGTGTGATTTTCATGTCTGTAATAGGAGAACCTGTGAGTACACCTAAGTGTTCTTTTTCCTGTAAGTGTGTCATGATGAGATTTTGATATCTCTCTTCTAAGTTATTCTGACATTGATTATCAAAGACAAGTCCTGAACCTTGAGGAAGTGGTTCTAAGTAAAGATGGACTTCACTATAGTGTCGTAATGGTTCAAAGTGTCCTACCCCTTCTATTGGTTCTTTGATTGTTTCTAGATAAGCGACATCTCCTTCATCCACTGTGATGTCCTCATTAAAACGATCTTTCATTAATTGTTTAAGAATATCTATCTGTACTTCACCCATTAAAGAAACCTGGGCATGATCATCAAAGAGTTTTAAATAAAGTAATGGTTCTTCTTCACCTAATACCTTTAAAGAAGAAAAGAAATGGTTGATATCTGCCTCTTTGGACGGTTGAATTGAATACAACATAGAAGGTCTCAGTGTTGAATGAATCACATGCCCTAATCCAATATAATCCCCTGCCTGAAGCTTCTTAATACCTGTTAAGGCTACAATATCATTCTGAGATGCTTCTTCTACTAAAGTATAGCGGTTCCCTTGATATAACCTAATTTGATGAATCTTTTCATCATGAATTGTATCACGTACATGAAGCCTGCCACCAGTGACCTTAATAAAGACAAGACGTTCTCCTCTTTCATCTCTCGTAATCTTAAAGACTTGTGCGGATAATTCTTTCTGTGGTTCTTTTTCTAAAGTATAACGGTCTAAGGCATCGAGTAATTCATCCACACCTTGATTCTTAAGTGCACTACCAAAATAGAGTGGATAAAGATGTCTATTAGAAATCGCTTTTGCGATAGATGTATCCTTTAAAGACTCTGTTTCTAAATATTCTTCTATCATCTCTTCATCAAGTGCTGCAATATCTTCTTCAGAAGCACTCATATCCATAATATGAGGAGATAATTGTGATAAAGAGTCCAATAACTCTTCTTTTGTATAATGTGTTAAATCCATCTTATTCACAAAGATGAATGCTGGTACATGATAGTGTCTCAATAAGTTCCAGATTGTTTTAGTATGCGCCTGTACACCATCTAAACCATTGATAATCACTATTGCATAATCAAGAACACTTAATGCACGTTCCATTTCTCCACTAAAATCAGCATGTCCTGGTGTATCAATAAACGTGAAATGGTTATTCTTATAATCAAGAGCAGAAACCTTAGAAAAGATAGTAATGCCTCTTTCTCTTTCCTGTGTATTATAGTCAAGGAATGTATCTTTATGATCAACACGACCCTGATGTTTAATTGTCCCTGTCGTATAGAGTAATGACTCACTTAATGTGGTTTTACCTGCATCAACATGAGCCACCATTCCAAGTGTTAATTGTTTCATCAAATCACCTCTTGATTATTGTATCATAGATCAATCAAAAAACACCTTGGTTTTATCCAAGGTGGAAATACATAAAGTTTACTGCCTGTTTTAACTGCAGTTCTATGAATTATGCATTCTTTAAGAATGCTTTATATGCTTGATATGTTTCGTATACGTCTACTTTAGATACGACTTCCATTGGTGCATGCATATTTAATACTGCAATACCTGCATCAATAACATCCATGTTGTAGTTTCCTAGGATATAAGCAATAGTGCCTCCTCCACCTAGGTCTACCTTACCAAGTTCAGCTGTCTGATAATGGATATTTGATTCATCCATGACAGCACGAATTCTCGCAACATATTCAGCAGAAGCATCATTACTTCCACTCTTACCTCTTGCACCAGTATATTTATTAAATACAATACCATTACCTAAATAAGCAGCGTTCTTCTTATCATTCACACTTACAAATAATGGATCTACACCAGCAGATACATCACTTGAAAGCATCTTTGATCTAGATAAAGTAAGTCTTGTCTGTACAAAACTATCAATACCCATCTTCACTAACATTTCACCAACTGTATTTTCAAAGAATAAAGATTGAGCACCTGTAGCACCTACTGAACCGATTTCTTCTTTATCTACAAGAATAGTACAGCATGTATAGTCACATACATCCATATCAAGAATTGCAGTTAAAGATGTATAGGCACATACTCTATCATCATGACCATAACCAGCGATCATCGAACGATCTAAACCATAGTCTCTTGCTTTACCACTTGGTACAACTTCAATTTCAGCTGATACAAAATCTTCTTCTTCGATATCATATTTATCTTTTAATAGTTTTAAGATATTTGCCTTCACTGCATCTTTTTCTTCACCTACTAAAGGCATATTACCTAAAGTAACATCAAGGTTTTCACCTTCAATCACTTTAGCTGCTTTCTTATCTAACTGTTCTGCAGCTAAGTGAATAAGTAAATCAGAGATACCTACTACTGGATCATTATCATCTTCACCAATGACAACAGCTACGACAGTACCATCTTTCTTTGCGACAACACCATATAATGATAAAGGAATAGTCACCCACTGGTATTTCTTTACACCACCATAATAGTGTGTATCAGCTAATACAAATCCTTCTGATTCATATAATGGATTCTGTTTTAAGTCCATTCTAGGAGAGTCAAGATGAGCACCTAAGATTCTCATACCTTCTGTAAGTGGTTTATTACCAATCACAAATAAAGCAATATTCTTATCTCTGTTGTTGACATAAACCTTATCTCCTGGCTTAAGTGTTTGAAAAGAGTCTAATGGCTTGAATCCTTTTTCTTTGGCTAAACGAATAGAGTCTTTAACACAAGCACGTTCTGTTTTGTTTTTTGAAATATAATCTTTATAACCTTCATTATATTCCATGACTTCATTGAGATTGTCCTTATACTTTTCCCATGTATTTTTTGCGTACATTTTCTAACCTCTTTTCTTTATATCTCTACAACAGTATACCATGCTGAATAAATAAAGATAGTGTTATGAACTGTTTGCATCATAATTCTATATTTTGGTAGAATGAGGTGAGGTGATAGTATGCATCCTACGATTCTAGAACAGTTTAAAAAAGATTTTAAACTCAATGAAAATGATTTATTTATCATACAGTATATTATTGAACATAGTGAAGAGATTACATCTTATTCATCACATCAGCTTGCGAAAGAGACTTACAGCAGCCCTACTGCAATCATTCGTTTAGTAAAAAAGATTGGCTTTAAAAACTATAAGCACAATCTAAATGAAGTCATGGAAGATAATGAAGATTATAGATAAAATAATTCAAAAAACAAAACACAACGTGCTTGTATTAAAGACTCTATTCATTTAGCCAAAGAAAAAGGATTTAAGCCATTAGACTCTTTTG
>RRZT012236104.1_pt1 | contig 11671 bp, 11 predicted proteins | sample 2165551 | NCBI WGS metagenome assembly RRZT01 (sample SAMN10456910, study PRJNA506462) | wastewater metagenome | biome: wastewater; feature: sludge; material: wastewater sludge; isolation source: wastewater sludge with Escherichia coli K12::gfp cells carrying plasmid... | place: USA: Moscow, Idaho... | reverse complement strand
CGGTGATCCGCGAAGCGCTGGAAGAAACCGGCTATGCGTTCGACCCGAAATTCATCGTCGGCATCTATAACTGGCGCAACGAAGCGAAGGATATTACCTATCTGCGTTTCGCCTTCGGCGGCGAAATCGTCGGCCACGATGCCGGGCGCAAGCTGGACGCAGGGATCATTGCCGCGCACTGGTTGACGCTCGACGAGATCCGCGCGCTGAAGGATCGCCATCGCAGTCCGCTGATCCTGCAGTGCATCGAGGATTGGCAGGCCGGCAAGCGTTATCCGCTTGAACTGGTGACGCACTACGCATGAGACTGCTGCCGCTGTTTCTGATGTGCTGCGCCTTGTCGGCCGGCGCGGTCGAGCGGGTGTCGGTCTGTTTCAACTACGGTTGTCTTGCGCAATCCGAGGTGGAAATCAGCGATGAACGGCTGGCTGAAATCGGCCGCCTGCTCAAGGTTGCAGGCGATGCCGAGAGCGAGCGCAAGGCCATTTCCACGGCAGTCGGCCGCATGCTGGCGTGGGCGGGGGAGCAATCACCGATTAGAGCCGATCGCGGCGGCAATTACGCCGACGAAGGCGTCTATGGAAGGATGGACTGCATCGACCACTCGACGACGACGACGCGGCTGCTGCGCTTGATCGAGGCCAAGGGCATGCTGCGCTTTCACCACGTGCTCGACCCCGCCTTGCGCCGACGCTTTTTGCTCTTCGAGCACTATTCAGCGTTGATCGAGGAACGCGAGCCAGGCGCCAGCGATTGCGGGTGCGATGGTGAGACGGAGACGGATCCGTCGAAGCAATTCGTCGTCGATAGCTGGTTTTTTGATAATGGCCATGCCGCTGCGGTGATGCCGCTGGCGCGCTGGAAATCGGGCGAAAGTCCAGGAGAAAGTCCAAATGAAAACGAGTGAAGGCAAGGGAAAGACAGTGGTTGTCGGCCTTTCGGGCGGCGTTGATTCGTCGGTCGCCGCCTTGCTGCTCAAGCAACAGGGATGGAACGTCGTCGGCCTGTTCATGAAGAACTGGGAAGACGATGACGACGACGAGTATTGCTCGACGCGGCAGGACCTGATCGACGTGATGAGCGTCGCCGACACGATCGGCATCGACGTCGAGGTCGTCAATTTTGCCAAGGAGTATCGCGAGCGCGTCTTCTCGATCTTCCTCGATGAGTACAAGGCCGGACGCACGCCAAATCCGGACGTGCTGTGCAATTCCGAGATCAAGTTCAAGGCTTTTCTCGACCACGCGATGCAGATGGGCGCCGACAAGATCGCCACCGGACACTATGCCGGCGTGCGCGAATCGAACGATGGCAACGGCAAGTTCCAGCTGCTCAAGGCCGAGGATGGCACCAAGGACCAGAGCTACTTCCTGCATCGCCTGAAACAGGCGCAACTGTCGAAGGCACTCTTTCCGCTGGCCGACATCTACAAGCGCGACGTGCGCAAGATGGCTGAAAATGCCGGCCTGCACGTGGCGGTCAAAAAGGACTCGACGGGTATCTGCTTCATCGGCGAGCGGCCGTTCAAGGAATTCCTGATGCGCTACCTGCCGCCGAAGAAGGGCGAAATCCGCTGTCTCGACGACGAGCGCGTCGTCGGCGAACACGACGGGCTGACCTTCCATACGCTCGGCCAGCGCAAGGGTTTGCATATCGGCGGTACGAAGAAATACGCGAAGGACGGCGAGCACGACGCCTGGTTTGTCGCCCGGAAGGACATGGCCAACAACGTCCTCTACGTCGTCCAGGGGCACGACCATCCGGCGCTGTTTTCGGAACAACTCAACGCCAACCAGCTGTCCTGGATATCGGGCGAGCAGCCGCACACGCACTGGGTGTACGCCGCCAAGACGCGCTATCGCCAGCCGGATGCACCGTGCGAGATCGAGCGCGTCGATGCCGACTCGTGCCAAATCAACTTCGCCGAGCCGCAGTGGGCCGTGACGCCGGGTCAATCGGTGGTGGTGTATGAAAGCCGGGTTTGTCTCGGCGGAGGAATCATTCTTTGACGGCGGCAGCGAGCATCGCTGCCTTCTTCGCCGAACGGCTGAGCGACCTGCTCTCGGTCGTGATCCTGGCCGCGGTCGGGCTGTGGGCCTACGCGGCCGCGCGGCCGCAGAGATGGGCGCAACTGCTCATCAAGCTGTGCGAGATCGTGCTGCACTTTCGCCGCTGCTTCAGCCTGCCGGCGATGACGATGGACCTCGGCGCCGTCTTCCTGGCGAGGCATCGCTGATGGCGCTGCGTGCGTGGGGGCAGCTACCGGCCGAACCCGCTGCCGCCGAGCGTTGGCTGACCGATCGTTCGGCGCGCCTGCCGGTGGTCGAGACGACGATGCTGGCCTACGGCAACGGGCGCAGCTACGGCGACGTCGGCCTCAACAGCGGCGGCACGCTGCTGCACACGCGCGGGCTCGACCGCTTCATCGCCTTCGATGGGACGACCGGCGTGCTGACCTGCGAAGCCGGCGTGCTGCTCTCGGAAATCCTCGATCTCTTCGTGCCGCGCGGCTGGTTCCTGCCGGTGACGCCGGGCACGCGCTTCGTCACCGTCGGCGGCGCCATCGCCAACGACGTGCATAGCAAGAACCACCACGGCGCCGGCACCTTCGGCTGTCATGTGCGGCGCTTTGAACTGCTGCGCTCGGACGGCTCGCGTCTGCTCTGTTCGCCCGACGAAAACCCGAAGTGGTTCGCCGCAACGATCGGCGGCCTCGGGCTGACCGGTCTGGTCACCTGGGTCGAGATGACCTTGAAGCCGATTACCGGCGTCGGCATCGCCGTGCGCAACAGGCGCTTCACCGGCCTCGACGCCTTCTTCGAGCTGAACGCCGAGGCCGAGGCGCAGCACGAATACACGGTCGCGTGGATCGACTGCCTGGCCAAGACGCCGCGCGGCATTTTCATGGCCGGCGACCATTCGAGCGGGCGCGGATTTCCGCCGCGCCACAAGAAGCCGCTGAGCGTGCCGCTGACGCCGCCGGTGTCGCTGATCAACGGCCTCTCGCTCCGCCTGTTCAACCAGATGTATTTCAACCGGCCGCTGGCCGAGAGCGGCGTCGTTCATTACGAACCGTTCTTCTACCCGCTCGACGGCGTGCTGCACTGGAATCGCGCCTACGGCAAGGCGGGCTTCTTCCAATACCAGTTCGTGCTGCCGATGCAGGCGCGCGAGGCGCTCGACGACGTGCTCGGGGCGATCGCCGCGAGCGGGCAGGGGTCGCTCCTCGCGGTGTTGAAGACCTTTGGCGACAGACCGAGCCCGGGAATGCTCTCCTTCCCGATGCCCGGCGTCACGCTGGCGCTGGACTTCCCGAACAGAGGCGCGGCGACGCTGGCGCTGTTCGACCAGCTCGACACGATCATCGACCGCGCCGGCGGGCGACTCTATCCGGCCAAGGACGCGCGCATGAGCGCGGCATTTTTCCAGAACAGCTACCCGGGGCTCGACGACTTCGAGCCCTTCATCGACCCGAAGTTTTCCTCGGATTTCGCGCGGCGGGTGTTGAGATGAACGGCAGAGATCGTGGTGGTGATTCACGGCCGAATATCCGTTCGTGGTGAACTTGTCCCACAGGGGGATTTCCTTCGGGGCATCGAACCATGAACGGACTCCGGAGCCATGGCATCCCGCCCTTCGACAGGCTCAGGGCGAGCGGCGCTGGGGGTTCTGCAGTCACTCACAAGGACGTCGATAAATGGCGGAGAAGAAAATGAAGAAAATCCTGATCATCGGCGCCACCTCGGCGATCGCCGAAGCGACGGCGCGGCTGTGGGCGGCGCGCGGTGCGGCGCTGTTTCTCGGCGGGCGGCGCGCCGAGCGCCTGGAAACGATCGCCGCCGACCTGCGCGTGCGTGGCGCCGCTTCGGTCGACTGCTTCGCGATGGACGCCTGCGACGCGGCGGCTCACGAAACCATGCTGCGGGCAGCGGAAAAAGCGCTGGGCGGACTTGACGTCACGCTCATCGCGCACGGTTCGCTGCCGGACCAGAAAGCCTGCGAAGCGTCGGTCGAACTGACGCTGAAGGAGATCGACACCAACGCCCTGTCGGTGATCACGCTGGCGACGCGGCTGGCCGAGCGCTTCGAGAAGCAGGGTAGCGGCACACTGGCCGTGATCAGTTCGGTGGCCGGTGACCGCGGTCGGCAGAGCAACTACGTCTATGGCGCCGCCAAGGGCATGGTCAGCCTCTTCCTGCAGGGCTTGCGCAACCGGCTGGCGAGAAAGGGCGTTCAGGTCGTGACGATCAAGCCGGGATTCGTCGATACGCCGATGACTGCCGCCTTTCCGAAAGGCGCGCTGTGGGCCAAGCCGGAAACCATCGCGCGCGGTATCGTCAGGGCGGTGGAGCGCGGCGCCGATGAAGTCTATCTGCCGGGATTCTGGCGCATCATCATGCTCGTCATCCGGCACATTCCGGAACGCGTATTCAAGAGAATGGCGCTTTAGGCATATGGTATATAAGGAAAAAACTCCGTTTGGCGCGATGTCCGTCGGCGACGAGGCGCAAGTCTCGCCGAGTGTTTGCTCTTCCTTACACCTTCTGTCGGAGTTTTTTACAGTCATCCTTTCGGCTTTGTTCACCCGCTTTGATTTGTGCTCGTAAGTTCAGGATTTTTATAACGAAAGTATCATTGGTATGGTCTGTGCTTATCGTTGTGTGTCGGCGGGTTGGTTTTAACCCATGAGCCTTTCGCGACAACCAGATCATGGACAGATGAGTAAATCGATGAAGACTAAATTCCAATATGCATGCAGTGTGATGGCGGTGGCCGGCGGCTTGTTCTCCGGCGCGGCGCACGCGACCCTGACCGGCCTGTCCTGCTCGACGACCGATGTGAGTGTGACAAGCGTCGCCCAGTACTCGGATACGAGCAGCTCAGCAAAGCTCGGTAAGCCGCAGGAAGCGAACATTAGTTCGGCGGCTTGTCTCGGTGCGTACGTCGGCAATGACGCTTTCTATCCGACGACCAACCTTGGCTACGCCGGTGATGGCATCCTCAACGGTGGCACGCAGGCCAAGACCGGGGAGATTCTGTTCCCGAATCCGCCGGGTGCGTTCGTTACGCCGACTTATCCGTTGCATGACCTCGATGGCGATGGCCAGGTGAACGACCCGGGCTGGATCATGCTCGGCAAGTTCGAGCCGTTGTTTAAGGGCGGCCCCTTTGTCTTCTCGCCGAATGCGGTTGGCGGCGATAGCAGCATCGTCCTGAGCACGTTCTTCAGCGCAACGATCACCGGCGCCGGCGTCGGCACCTGGGCCTTCACGCCGGACGCGACCGTCGCCCAGCGCGCCAGCGCCATGCTCGGGAAAAACTACTTTGATCAGTTCGCACTCGTCTTCAAGGCGGGCGACGAGTTCGCGGTGTATGACTTCACGGCCGCACAGTTTGGCGTGGCGCATCCTTCGGCCGAAGAGCCGATCCTGAACTTCTTCGGAACCTACGATACGCGGACGACGTTGCGGGCCGGCGGGGCGGATGGCAGCAAGAATCCGGCCGGACTCTCGCACATCAGCATCTGGGTGCGCGATCCTGGTCCTGGAGGGAGCGTACCCGAACCGGCGACGCTCGTCCTGTTCGGCATCGCGGCGCTGGGTGTTGCGGCGGTGCGCAAGTACAAAGCCTGACCGTCGTCATCGGCGGAACACTTGGAGGTGTAAGTCCTCTACTCGCCTGGCAAGGGGAAGAGTTGGCTGAACGGCAAGGGTAACTGAAAATCTGGAGGAAGCCGAAGGAAAAGCGCTGGCCTGACGAACACCTCGGCCCCCCTTGAGGGGGAGGAAGCGGATATGAAGCGTTGCAGCGGGGTGAGGCGGCCAATATCGTCAAAGCCCGAAACTTGCACGGAACGCTGTGGCGAAAATCCGACGCTGACGGATCGACTGATCCAGCAAGCATTGCATCAGGTGCTCTCACCGATTTTCGAAGCGGATTTCTCCGAGTCGAGCTACGGCTTCCGACCGGGAGGTCTGCCCATCAGGCGGTCAAGGCGGCGAAGCAATATGCTGCCCAAGGCCTGCGCGTGGTGGTGGGCATGGATCTGGAGAAGTTTTTCGACCGGGTCAATCACAACCACCTGATGGCGAAGTTGGCGAAGAAGATCGGAGATGGGCGGGGCCTGGCCGGTATCAGCCAGATCCTGACCGATCGGCTCAAGCTCACGGTCAATGAGGCCAAGAACGCGGTCGCACGACCGAAGAACTGAACCCGGTGCTACGGGGTTGGGCGGCGTGCTTCAAGCTGGCCGAGACTAATCGGGCACTGGAGGACCTCGACGGTTGGCTCAGGCGCAAGCTGCGCTGCATCCTGTGGCCGCAGAGGAGGCGCCCATATACTCGCGCCAGAAACCTGATGAAAGCGGGGCTGAGCCAGCGCCGTTTGATCAAATGTCATTTCACCCATCGGGTGTCTCTCCATGTCCGTTGCAAACCCTTGCCAAGGCAAATTTTGCACTGATTTCGCAGCGGCCAACTGAGGAAAACAGGATAAACAAGCAGGAACCAGGCATGACGGGTCTGTCGCCGTCACAATCCTGCCATCGGCGGGCAGTACATCCGTCGATGCCGGCGGCGAACCAGAAGGAAGCGTCGCTTTGGTGGATTTTGAGTTTTTCCGCAGAACCCGACTTTCCCCCGGTCTCTGCTACAGCCCGAAGATCTCGATCAGCTGCCGGGCGACGCCGTCTTCGTCGCAGTGCTGGGCGACCGGGTATTCCGGCAGCGCGCGCTTGAGGCGCTCGGTCGCGTTGTCCATGACGAAACCCCTAGCGGCCATGGTCAGCATTTCGAAGTCGTTCATGCCGTCACCGAAGGCGATCGCGTCGTCGATGCCGAGGCCGAATCCGGCGAGCGCTTCCCTGGCTGAGTTGCCCTTGTTGACGTTGGCGGCCATCACTTCGAGGCAGTCGTCGCGCGAGAAGACGATGCTTGCTTCGTCCGGGTAGCGCTCGAACAGAAAACGTTCAAGGCCGAGCAGCGCCTGGTGTTCGCCGGTGAAGCAGAATTTGTGGATGCCGGTCATGTCGATCTGCGACAGATCGGCGACCGTGTAGAGAAAGCCCGAATCCTTGTGGAATTCGAGCAACTCGGGCACCTCGCGCGCCAGATACCAGTCGTTGCGCGTGTAGATGTTGGCGTCGTAGTCCCGATTGCCGTCCGATATCCGGATCAGGTCTTCGGCCATTTCGGGCGCCAGCGTGTATTGGAAGAGCAGGCTGTCGTCGGCGGCGGAGACGAGCGCGCCGTTCGACGTGATCAGCTCGCATTCGAAGCCCATGGTCTGGCGGATGCCCTGAACGTCGATGATGTGGCGCCCGGTGGCGACGATGAACTTCACGCCGCCGTCGATCAGCGTCTTGAGCGTCGCGCGCGTGAAGTCGGAGACCTGGTGCTGGCTGTTCAGCAGGGTGCCGTCCAGATCCGAGATGACTGCTTTGTACATTTTGATTTACCTGAAAGCTGCGTTTTCATGGAATGAGAGGCGAGGAGTTTACTCCTCCCGGAGACAGACAAAAAAATCCCCGCGAAGTTGTCGCGGGGACTGAAATCTCGAAGGGGTACTTCGAGACGGAGGGTGATGCGGAGGAGATGAGATGTAAATTCACTGAAACCTGTTGAAACCGCTTTCTGCTACCCAGTTATCGAGAGTCACAAAAGTGACTGAAACCCCGGTTTCCGTTCGTGGTGAGCCTGTCGAATCCTGCCCTGAGCCAGTCGAAGGGCATGAACAGGCGCCCGTGTGGCGTCGTGCCCTTCGACAAGCTCAGGGCGAACGGGGGAGGTATTCAGTCACCGGTACGAACCTCAATAAGGCGACTTAACCCAGCATGTAGCGCTGGAAGACGAGTGCGTCCTGCGCCTGCTTGTCCATTTCGGCCTCGTTCGCACCTTCGGAGAGGTCGCGCCAGACCTTGATGTCGGAGCCGACGGTGCCGCCCATCTTGATGAACGGTTCCATGACGACCGTGCCGTTGTAGCCGATGTCGCGCAACGCTTCGCCGATCTCGCGCCACGGCGTGCGGCCTTTGCCCGGCACGCGGCGGTTGCATTCGCCGGTGTGCAGGTGGCCGAGCAGCGAGCCGGCGGTGCGGATGGCGCCGCCAATGCTGTCGTCCTCGATGTTCATGTGGAAGGTGTCGAGCATGACCTTGACGTTCGGCTTGCCGACTTCCTTGACGAAGGCGACGCCTTCGGCGGCGGTGTTGAGCACGTGGTTCTCGAAGCGGTTGAGGACTTCCATGCACAGGTTGATGCCCAGATCGTTGGCGAAGTCGGCGATGCCTTTGATGCCTTCGATGCCGCGCGCGCGGTCGCCGATCTTGTCGACCGGCTTCGAATAGTCGATCGGCCAGTACGAGTAGAGCGCGCCGCCGATCAGATGCACGTCGAGCTTGGCGATGTTGGTCAGCGTTTCACGGAAGAAGGCATCGCCCGCCTTGCGCACCGCGGCGTCGGCTGAGGAGAGGTTCTTCTCCTTCGTAGGGCCGATGCCGGCGGTCAGGATGATGCCGTTATCCTTGGCGCACTGGCGGATGGCGGCGAGCTGTTGCGCGTTGTAGGAGTTGATGTGGTGCGCCGCGATCTCGAGCACGTCGAAGCCGAGCTTCGCGACTTTCTCGATGTAGTAAAGGAAGTCGCCGTTCCATTCGTTTTCCCAGAACGCGTAGTAGATGCCGTGTTTCATTCGTTTGCCCTTTCCAGTGGTGTTGCCAGTAAAACCATCATTCAGTCCGGGCCGGGGCGGGTTGCTCGCCATGACCTTCGCAGGATCACGGCGAGCGTCCTTCGCTAATCCTGCCTGGCCTGCTCCAAAACAGCATCGACGACCGCCGGCGCAAACACCGCGTCGCTGACCAGTTGCGCCGCGCCCATCAGCCCGGCGTCGTGTCCCACCGTGCTCGTTGCAATCTGCAGGTTGCGCGTGGCGAGCGGCAGCGAGCGGCGATAGACCGTTTCGCGCACGGCGGCGAGTACGTAGCCCTGGCACAGCGCCAGTTCGCCGCCGAGAACGACGAGCGACGGGTTGAGCAGGCTCACGGCGACGGCGACCGATTCGCCGATCAGCCGGCCCGACGTCTGCAGCAGTTCGACTGCGTCGCGCACGCCTTGCTGCGCCAGCGCGGCGATGTCGCGCACGTTGTCGGCCTTGTAGCCTCTTGCCGTGAGATCGCGGCAGATCGCCCAGCCCGAGGCGTAAGCCTCCAGACAGCCGGTATTGCCGCAACGGCAGATTTCCGTGTGTTCGGGTTCGATGTTGCCGACGAAGAGGTGGCCAAGGTCGCCCGCCGCGCCTTGCGCGCCGCGCTGCAGCGTACCGTCCATGATCAGGCCGGTGCCGATGCCGGTACTGATCTTGATGAACAGCATGTGCGTCACGTCCGGCCAGGCGCCGCGGTGTTCGCCGAGCGCCATCAGGTTGGCGTCCTTGTCGACGACGATCGGACACGCGTAGTCGGCGGCGAAGAAGTCTGGCACGCGGTAGCCGTCCCAGCCGGTCATGATCGGTGGGCGAACGACGCGGCCTTCGGCGAACTCCACCGGGCCTGGCACGCCAATGCCGATGCCCTTGACGTCGGCGCGCGTGCGCTTCACTTCGGCGAGCAGCTGGTCGAAATGCGCCATGACCGCGCCGAGCACGACCGTCGGCCCGTCGGCCACCGAAACGCCGTGGCTCTGGCGCGCGAGGATCGTCCGACCCATGTCGCACACGGCGACCTGCATGGCGCCGGCGCCGATCGAAGCGAGCAGCATCACGCCCGCGTCGGCATTGATCTGGAAAGCGCCGGCCGGACGCCCGCCAGTCGAGCTTTCTGTCGCCGCTGGCGCGATGTAGCCGTGCGCGATCAGCGCATCAAGGCGCTGCGCCACCGTTGACCGGGAGAGGCCCGTCACCGCCATGATCTGCGCGCGCGTGACCGCCTCGCCTGATCTGATCAGCGCGAGGATTCCACCCGGACCGGCAGTAGCCGCCACATTCAGCATCGTTGAATTGCCCAAAGACATTCTTGTAACCCCCTGTGCGAAAGCCGTTCGCGATTCATCAAGTAATCGTGAATCATAGCTTTTGCCGCAGTGAGAGTCACAACGGACGGTTTTTTACAGTTGTTCTTACCATTCAGAATACAACTACTGTGTTGTGAAGTGTTGACTTTTGCGTAACAGTTACACAATGTGCACACGTGCACTGCAAATAAGCAACCGAATAACTCACGAAAACTGGAGATACGGAATGTCAGGCGCGAAGGACGCAACGATTGCCGAAACCTACAAAGACCGGCTCAACGCCCTCAGGAATGGTGGCGGGCGCAAGATTCTCGGCATCGTCGGCCCACCCGGCTGCGGCAAATCGACGCTCGCCGCCGCGCTGCTCGACCTGCTCGGCGACGATGCGGTGGCGGTGCCGATGGACGGCTACCACCTGGCCAACGTCGAACTCGCCCGTCTCGGCCGCGCCGGGCGCAAGGGCGCCGAAGACACCTTCGACAGCGCCGGCTACGTTTCTCTGCTGCGTCGCCTGAAAAACCAGCAGGGCAACGAGATCGTCTATGCCCCCGAATTCCGGCGCGAGATCGAGGAGCCGATCGCCAACGCAATCCCTGTTTTCCCCGAGACACAGCTTGTCATTACCGAGGGCAATTACCTGCTGCTCGACCACGGCCACTGGGCCGGCGTCTCCGAACTGCTCGACGAGATCTGGTACGTCGATATCGATCACTCCGTGCGTCGCGAGCGCCTCGTCAAGCGTCACATGCACTTCGGCCGCTCGCAGAACGCGGCGGAAGACTGGGTTGCCAATACCGATGAACCGAACGCCGTCCGGATCGAGGCGACAAAGCACCGAGCCGACGTCCTTTTCAACTGGGAAGGAGAGTGACCACCGCACACAGGCCGCAGTTAGCAAGTGAAGAGTTTCATGGCGCAGGGTCGGCGTCCGGGGCAGGGTTGGCAACACTTGGACGACGAATCATGAAGTAAGGCGGCTCCCACGAGCCTCACAATTTTTCAGGAGAACCCGTAATGAAGAAAATGACGAAACTTGTTGGTGCAATGATCGTGACCGGTATGCTGGCTTTCGGTGCAACCGGTGCCCGCGCAGCGGACGACATCGCGGTGGTGGTCAAGATTGGTGGTATCCCATGGTTCAACTCGATGGAGCAGGGGATCAAGAAGGCCAGCGGCGAACTCGGCGTCAATGCCTGGATGGTTGGCCCGACCGAAGCCGACGCAGCCCAACAAGTTCGCGCCGTCGAAGACCTGATCGCCCGCAAGGCCAAGGTGATCGCCGTTGTTCCGAATGACGCCAAGGCGCTGGAGCCCGTCTTCAAGCGCGCCCACGACGCCGGCATCAAGGTGCTGACGCACGAATCGCCCGAGCAGAAGGGCGCAGACTGGAACATCGAGCTGACCACGGTTGAAGGTTTCGGCGAGACGCACATGGAAGCGCTGGCCAAGGCGATGGGCGGCAAGGGCAAGTACGCGGTTTATGTCGGTTCGCTGACGGTTCCGCTGCACAACGCCTGGGCTGACGCCGCGATCGAATACCAGAAGAAGAAGTACCCGGAAATGAAGCTCGTCGCCGACCGCTTTGGCGTTGCCGAAAGCCTGGACGACACCTATCGCACGACGCAGGACTTGATGCGCGCCAACGCCGATCTCGGCGGTATCGT
>RRZT010873594.1_pt1 | contig 11672 bp, 12 predicted proteins | sample 2165551 | NCBI WGS metagenome assembly RRZT01 (sample SAMN10456910, study PRJNA506462) | wastewater metagenome | biome: wastewater; feature: sludge; material: wastewater sludge; isolation source: wastewater sludge with Escherichia coli K12::gfp cells carrying plasmid... | place: USA: Moscow, Idaho... | reverse complement strand
GAACCAATAACTGCTACTTTGATTTCTTTATCCATTTCATGAAGTTCCCTTAGTTTATCATTTATTCCTATCATTTTATCCTCCATCGATCCTTAATTTGTAGCCGCATCTTTTCCAGCTAGATATCCTGATGACCAAGCCCATTGTAGATTAAATCCTCCACAATCTCCATCAACGTCTAAAATCTCTCCTGCAAAATATAATCCTTCTATATTTTCTGACTCAAGAGTTTTATTGTTTATATTAACAGTTTCAATACCGCCAGCAGTTACTTGGGCAAATTTAAATGGTTGGCTTCCTATTACCTTAAATCTCCAGTCAATTAAAGTCTTTGCCAATCTTTCTATTTCTTCATTTTTAGCTTGAGAAACAGCTTTATTTTTATTGATTTTTGACTCTCTTAATACTGGTTCAATAAGTTTTGTATTTATCAACCCAATCAAACTTTCCAATACTGTTTTATTACCCATTAAACCTAGTCTATAATAAAGATAATTTAAAATTTCTTCATATTTTTTTTGATATATAATACTAACTCTTATTTCTACATTCTTACCCTCATCTACTCCTTCAATTGCATATCTACTTAATTGAAGAATCGGAGGACCTGATATACCATAGTCAGTAAATAATATATCTCCTATATCACTTTTTATAAATATATCATCAATATATAATGAAACTTCTCCTACAAATTTTACCCCAGAAATAGGTTTAAATACTTTTCCATCAAGTTTTAATTGTACCAATGCTGGAAATACATTGGTCTTATTGTGACCAAAATCTTTTACTAGACTATATCCATTTCCATCTGATCCAGAATCAGGCAATGCCATACCTCCAGTTGTAACTATAACTCTATCTACAATATAGCTTCCACTACTACTAATTACTTTAAAATTATCATCTTCTTTTATTATTTTCTTAACATAAGATTCAAATATTATTTCCACTTTCAAATTTTTTAATTCCATAGTCAGAATATCCAACATACTGGAACTTTGATAAGAGTTAGGAAATACTTTTCCTCCTGTATCAACGGATGGAGTTATCCCCAGTTCTTCAAAAAATTCCATAGTATTATCCACATCAAACTGAGATAATGCGGATATCGGAAATTTATCATTTTTTCCATGATAATTATCTATATTTGTATATATATTTGTATAGTTACATCTACCATTTCCAGTTGCTAAAAGCTTCTTTCCCAATCTATCATTTCTCTCAAAAAGTAACACATTATTACCTTCTCTTTTAGCAATTATTGCAGCCATCATTCCTGCTGCACCACCACCAATTATTGCAATATCTTTCATATTTTTTACTCCTTTATTCTACATTCCTATTATATTTTATACTTAAATAATGTTTTTGTCTATTTCATAAAAAAGGTTTTCTCTCAATTGAGAGAAAACCTTTTATTTACCATTCACTATAACTATTTATAATTCTTACATCTTCTGGATAGTCTAATTTAAACATATCCTCTGTTAATACAATCTTGTCATTATATTCTTCTAAATTTGTAATAATTTTAAATATATTATCATCAATAATTGTTCTTACAATATTAAATTCCTTATCATCTACCCATATATCATAGGTAAAAGGATAATCCTCATCTTTTTCTATAAGCTCTAAACTTAGATGATATGTATTATATCCATCTATCTCTTCCTTACCTAAATTTTTTATATTATATAATTCTTCTACATTTTCCTTTATATTAAAATCTCCATCAGTTATTGTTTCAATTGTATGTCTAGTACCCTCTACCTTTGAATCCCCTTCTATCTCACTATCTTCTACTTCTTCTATTTCACCATCTCTGTCTAAATCTACTAGAATATTCTCCTCAGGATAATAGATCATTATTTTATTTGCATCTGTAAGAGTTATATAATCGTATGTATCTGATTCAACTATCATTTTAAATATATCTTTTCCTTTATAAATCTCCATATTATCTACTTGTCCTTGATCATATTTATCTTCATCATTCATATTCCCTTCATTGAAATATGTCTCATTAGTATATCTATAATATACCAATTCCTTATTCTCCATACTTTTCCTCATATTTCCTATTATTTCTGTAGCTGATAATTCATTTGAGCAAGAAGACAATAGTAATGATAATGATACAATAATTAAAATATATAATACTCTATTCTTTCTCATATAAATCCTCCTTTGGTTTCTATTACTTTTAATATATAATATAATATTTTATTCTACAACTATTTTACACTAATACAATTATGTTTATTAAATATGAGGAAATAATATCATCCTTTAAATTTTGGTGATTTAAAACTGTAAATATCTATTGGACTTGGTCTATCTTCACCTACTAATATAGATATATCATTTTTTGTAATTCTATTATTTGAATAGCTAATATTAGATAATATAAATGAAACAATTAAAATTGTCAAAAACAATATTTTCTTAATCTTTTTCATCTTCCTCCCTCCAATAAAAACCATTCATTAATCTTTTTTTCAATTCTTCTTTTCCGTATATCTCACATAAAAATATAGCTTTATTAAAATCATCAATATAACCTTCTAAATCTAACATCTTCTTTACTATTGACTTTTGATAATATAGATAAGGTAATAAATCATATATCTCATGTTCTTTTACAATTACTAAAGCTTTATCAATATAATCCTTAGCTATTTCATATTCATATTTTCTATAATATATTCCACTTAATGTATGTAATATCTTTATTTTAGTTTTTATATCCTCTGTCTCTTTATTCAAATATTCGAGAATTACTATTCCTTTATCATAATTTTCTTTTCTTCCATATAATATTGTTATATTTAACAGTATTCTTATTTCCATTTCTATATTAATATAGAAATCTTCAATTCTATTTATATCAAACTCTGGTATTGTTATTTTTATAGCCTCTATAAATTTTTTTAAAGATATATCTTCTAATCCTATATTTCTAAGTATATTTGCCTCCCCAAATACTATTCTTTGCCTTATTAACCTATGGAATATCTCGCTATCACTATATTTACTTTCAATTATATTAAGCTCTTTCAATGCATTTTCTATTTCAGTATTATTTTCACTTTCTATTGCTAGATCTATTTTTTTATTAAGTTTATTTAATAGTTCTATATTGTTTAACAGTGAATCTTGAAATTTTTTATTTAAATCTACTTTATATACATTACTTAATATATATAAAGTATCATATTGAGGTAATACAGTACCACTCTCTAAACGATAAATTATCTTTCTATTGATAAATGCAATTCTAGAAATTTCTTCTTGAGTTAATTTTAAATCCTTTCTTCTTTTTCTCATAAAACATGCAAGTTCTTTCTTTGCTATATCAAAGTTTCCCATATAATACTCCTTCACTTAAAACCATCATAATCTAGTTGATTTTTTCATAGATAATGCAATTAATATTAAAGATAATATCAATATTATTATTCTATTTGAAATAAAATAGCTAATATTTTCAATATAAAGAGAGTCCATTATTAAAGTTAATATTTTCATCATTCTTCCATAGGAAAAAATATCCACTGCAAGATATACCACTATTATTCCCATTGGTAACAATGTGTTTTTGAAAAATACTATAGTAAATAAACATATACTAGAAATAAATAACAATGGTATTGTAAATCTAAATAATAAAATAAATATAGACTCTAAAGAAACAATATTCCTATAGTAACTTAGTAAGATGGACAGTAAATCTATTATTAAAAATAATAAAGTATAAAAAATCCATCTTGAAAAGATATTTTTATTATAATTTCCCTTATTATAAAATGTTAATAATTCATATATATTATCTTTATAATCATTATAATAAACTAAAGAAATACTTAGACCTACGATGATTGGATATATTCCATCATGAAATCTGTCTCTCCAAATATCATGATGTTCTCCAAATAAATTACTAAACAATATATCATTGCCTATTTGATGATTTGGCATAGTTACAACTTTATATAAAAAATAAACAACACTAAATATTATAATTATTTTAATTCCATGTAACTTAGGGTCAGACAATCTAATCTCTTTTAATCTATCTCTATCCTTTTTGTTGTATGTAAACATAGGCATTCTCCAATTTTGGCTTAACCACTCTATACTTATCTTCCATTTTATTTTCACTGATTAATTTAATTTCTATTTTATCTTTATCAATAAAATTTTTATCCATTATATAATAAGATTTTTCTAATTCGCTATACTCCTTTTCAGAAACTACTATCTCATATACCTTATTATCAACTGTTTCCAATAGTTTTTCATTGCTATCATCAAAAATCTTTCTTCCCTCTTTCATAATAACGATTCTGTCAGAATAATACTCTATATCTTCTGCAATATGCGTAGATATTAAGACTATAGTTTCTTCCTTTATCTCTGATAAATACTTTCTAAACTCAAATCTACTATCTGGATCTAATCCTACTGTTGGCTCATCAATAACTAAAAGCTTTGGATTTCCTAAAAATGCTTGTGCCAATCCCAATCTCCTCTCATATCCTCCAGAGTATTTACTAAAAGGTCTTTTTACTATTTCACTTAATCCAAATCTATTTATAACTAATTCTATATTATTTTTTATTTTATTTTTTTCTATTTTTTTCTTTGATGCAGCGTATTTTAAAAAATCTAATCCAGTAATATTTGGATATATCTCAAATTGTTGTGGTAAATATCCTATATTCTCTACCATTGTTTTAGGATTTTTTAGTATTTCTATATCATCAACAAAAATATTACCCTTTTGATTTTTTATAAGACCTACTATTATTCTCATAAGGCTTGTTTTACCAGAGCCATTTGGTCCTAAAAGACCTATAAGACCATTTCCTGAAAATTTAATAGATATTTCTTTTAAAATCTCTTTATTTCCAATCTTATAATTTATATCTTCAAGAATAAAATTATTTTTCAAAAAATCACCTCTCTATTAATCCATTGTGGTTAGCATTATGATTTTACTATTACTTATTCGCGTAAATCTATGATAATCCGGCGGCAATAATATAATTTCTTTATAGTTTCTATAATCAACACCAATATCTAAAAGATTTTTTGTTATTCTGTCTAAGTCCATTTCTTGATATTTCTTGTTAGTTTTAGGTATTATTGCATTTACACCATTATGACTAAGTTCCATATAGTTTCCACTTAATATCAAAGGTTCATCTGCATTTCCAATTAAATTTGTCTTATATTTACCATCTATATATTCTTCTTTATTTTTATTTAAATTTGTATATAATCTACCAATACTACTTGTGTCAATATTAAAATTAAATATTTCTACCTCTTCATTTGATATTGGATTTGGATACCAAGCTATTTTATCTCTTAACAATACTATATCTCTATTTGTCACATAGGAACTATCTATTAAATTAGTTGTTTGTACATCTACAAAGCCCCTATAATCTATTGATATATTATATTTACTATCTTTTTTCCAATCATTATATAATATCAATTTATTATCTATATGGTTGAAATCTATTTTTCTCTTATTAATAGTTAGATTTTCTATTTTCATAGTATCTTTAAAGTAAAATTCAATTTTATCTTTATTATTTCCAATTATTTTTATATCTATATTACATTTATTTTTTAATATATTTGAAAAATCTATTTCCATATTATATTTATTTACTATATATCCTCTTTTATCTATATCTGCCTCTTTATATTCATAAAGCTCTGATTCTTTTATCTTATATAATTCCTTAGTTTTATTAACAATAAAAACCTGAGAAAATACTAGCATTATTAAGAACAATATATTTAAATATCTCTTTTTTATACTCAATTTATTTATTATTAAAAGTAATAAAAATAGTATTATAATTACAGTAAATATTTTGTCAAAAAAATAAGATTTGTTTAATAAGAGAAAAGACATAGGGTTTATCGGACTATTTATCTTATCATCAAGGATATTAAATAAATTATATAAAATTGGATCTCTGTTAACTATTTTTACTAAAAAGATATTAGGAAACAAAAATATAAATATAAGTATTAAGGATATAATATATTTATAAGAGCCTTTTATATAAAATGCTATGAAACTTCCTATTGTTATACTTAGTATGTTTGAAATTATCCAAACCATAAAAAAATTTATTATAGATTTATAAAAATAGTAGTCAATATTGGGTTTTGTTATTAATATGGCAAATAGAGGTAATAAAAATAAGATTGTTGATAGAATAATTGCTGAAAAGTATTTTTTAAAAAAACTGTATGTTTTATTTTTTGTATAATAATCATCTATTTCATAGTCCATACCTATTACATAGACAACAAGTATATTTATCATTAAAGATAGTCCTATAATGGCAAAGCTTTGACCCCTCATAAATTCAAATATAGAGTTTTCAATTTCACCAAATTGTACATATATTAAAAATAATAATGAAATAATTAGAATAATAAATATAATATTTTTAATATATAATTTAAAATAATATATTATTTCTTTCATTTTAATCTTCCTTTATAGATTTTTACTTAAAACTCTAGTTAATTAAAATATATCATAATATAACAATTTTGAAAAATATTTTTTGCTAGCATTATTTACATAACTCTGTTGTTTACAACATTATATAAAATTCCCAATCTTTTACTTTCATTAAATAATCCTTTAAAGACCAATATCCCTATAATAAGATATACAACACTATTAATTGATAGTTTTAATAATAGTAATGTATCAATACTATACCCCATTGAAATACTCTCTTTTAGCAAACTCTGCGCTTCTAGTAGTGGAAGAAATGAAAATACTCTGTTCATTATAGAACTGGATATATTTATATTTAATACACTTGGACCTAATAATAATATACTAAGTAAAAATGACAATTGACCTGTGTTTTTAAATCTAATTGTTAAACCTGCTATTATAAATGCAATCCCTATAGTTCCCAACAATAGTATAATAAATAATAATATACTATTTAAATTTATTATGTATTTTATACCTGTCAGTAGTGATAATATCATCGCCAATGGAAGTACTATTAAAATAAACTGTATCATATTTACAACAAATCTTATAAATAGTAAATAGTATATATTTACTCCTGTTATATATACTTGTTCAAATGTACCTGTTGACATCTCTCTATAGATTTCATTTCCAAAATATGATATGGAAGTTGTTATAAAAAACCATGATAGGTATCCTATAACTAATTCTGAAACTGCAATATCCATTGTATCTTTATTTAAGTTTATAGCAAAACTATATAAGAATATAAATATTATTATATAAACTAACATATCTGTAAGAGTTGATAAGCAATATCTTTTTGTCAAACTAAATCTTCTCTTTAATTCTTCTAAAAATATACTCATTATTATCAGCTCCCTCCAAATCTATATATAAATCTTCCAAACTATATTCCTTATGTATTATATCTACTATATTAATTTTATTTTCTATTAAAAATGAAAATATACTATTAAAATCACTATTATCTTCTATTTTAAAATATATTTTATTATTTGTTTTATCTATTTTCAGTATTTTATCATAATGCATCTTTTCAATATCTTGATTATATTCTTTCATTTTTATTATAAGGGTAGAATAATTACTTAGTGAATTTATTGAATCTCTATCTCCGTCAAATATTATCTTTCCATTTTGGATTACAATAATTCTATCTGTTATATCAGAGATTAATTGTAAATCATGGGATGTGATTATTATTGTTGTTTCACTATTACCTAAATCATTTATTATTTCTTTAACGGATTCTACAGAATTTAAATCCAATCCTAATGTAGGTTCATCTAAAAATAATAGTTTAGGCTTATGTATTATGGAACAGCATATGGCAACTTTTTGTTGCATTCCTCTTGAAAGTGAGCCTACTACTTCATCTATTTTATTTTCTAATTTAAATAATCTAAGTAACTCATCCCTATAAACACTTATCATAGCATTGTTTAAACCTTTTAATTTTCCAAAATAATTTATATTTTCTTTAACTGTCATATTATGATATATATTTCTATTTCCTTCAAGAACTGCTCCTATATCTTTTAAATACTTTGTGGAATTATAATTAACTAATTTATCTAAAATAGTTATCTCTCCACTATCTGGTAACAATAATCCACAACATGATTTTATAAAACTTGTCTTCCCTGCTCCATTATGACCTACAAGTCCTATAATTTCATTTTTTACTATATTTAAATTTATATTATCTAAGGCAGTTTTATTTCCAAATTTTTTATTTAAAGATTTTACATTTAATATTGTATCTCTTTTTAAATCTTCCATATTATACCTCCATAATATATTCTTATATAAACTATATCATAATCACAAATTTTCAAAAAGAAAAACCGTTAATATAATATTAACGGTTTTATAAAACTATTTATTTTTGTTTAAAAAATCTATTGCATACTGTGCATATAATCCTGATCCATTTACTAATACACTATCATCCATATCAAAAAATTCACTATGATGCGGGTAGTTTGCCCCAATTTCATCATTCTTAACTCCTAAGAATGCAAAACATCCTGGCTTATCTTGTATATAGAATGAGAAATCTTCTCCACCAGTTGTTTTTGGAACAAGTTCTAATGCCTCACTACCAAATAATTTTTCTACTGCACCTTCTGCTATTTCTGATGATTCTTCATCATTAGTTGTAGGTCCTAATATAAATGTATAATCTAAATCCACAGTTGCTCCATATGCCGCTGCAGTATTTTCACAAACTCTTAGCATATCTTCTTTTATTCTGCTTCCCACTTCTTTTGAGAAATATCTATTAGTACCTTCCATAACCGCCTCACCAGGGATTATATTAAATCTTGTACCACTGTGGATACTTCCTACAGTAACAGCTACTGAATCCAATGGAGAATATGTTCTTGAAACAAGTGATTGTAAATTCATTACAATTGCACTTGATACCACTACAGCATCTATTGTTTCATGAGGTGAAGATCCATGTCCAGATTTACCTTTAACAGTAAGTTTGTACGAATCTGCTGCTGCCATCCTCTCTCCTGCTTCTACAGAAATTTTACCAGCTTCTAGATTGCTCCATACATGTGCTCCAAACATATTATCTGTTTCTTCAAACCATGTACCATATTCAATCATTGCCTTAGCACCAAGTCCAAGTTCTTCTGCTGGCTGGAATACTAGATAAACCTTTCCATCAAACTCATCCTTTAATTCAACTAATATTTTTGCTGCTCCTAATAGTATTGCAATATGTGCATCATGTCCACAAGCATGCATTTTTCCATCCACTTTTGATTTATAATCTACATCATTAGCTTCAGTTACATTTAGTGCATCAATATCAGATCTTAGTGCTACAGTCTTTCCTGGATTTTTTCCTTCAATCCAAGCAATAACTCCTGTATTTATATCTTCATTAATCATATATTCTACACCCATTTTATCAAGTTCTTCAGCTATTTTTTTAGTTGTTTCAAATTCTTCAAAACTTAGCTCTGGATGCATATGAAAGTATCTTCTCATCTCTACTACATAATCCTTATTATTTGCAATTAACTCTTTTATTTTCAATTCTATTCCTCCTATATAAAAATATTAATTTATTTATAACATTTTTGACATTATTCCAGCTAATACTACAGAAGCGATGGATACTGTTATAAAACCTGATACTAACATCTTTGGTAATATTTCATCTAATATTGCCTTTTTCTCTGCTTCATTTGTTGCTACACTTGAAGCAACTTCATTTGATATAATGAATGTACCTGGGAAACCAAATAATGCTGATGCTCCTATGGCAAATGCCATATAAAAATCCATTTTTAATGCTTTGCCAGCCAAAAATGATGATATTGCTATTCCCATAACTCCAAGCACTAAACTCATAGCCAGTTTTGGAAGCAATTCTAAAACAATTGCAGGTGTTGCATCTGATAAACTTGAGAAAATAACTACCATTAATGTTGCCATTGCAAATCCTAATGAATTTGCTTTAGTTAATATATCATTTTCCAAAAATCCTAGTTCTGAAAAAACAATACCAAATAATAATGCTGCTATATTTTTATCTAATATTTTATGTCCTGTAACTTTCTCCACTGCTACAGACGATAGAACTGCTAAAAGTCCTACAATTGCCACTTTTGCTAAGTATACATTACTACTTTCATACTTTTCAGGTATACTTGGTATAAGTTTCTTTTTAACTACAGTATTTTTAACAACTTTTTCTTCAACTACTACATCATTAAGATTAGCATTATTTTTAACTTTATTAGCCACTTTCTTTAAACAAAAAGAAGCTATTGGATAACCAAGGAATCCTTGTACTACAACCAACAATGTTGCTAGAATTCTTAAATCTCCTCTTCCAATTGCATCTGCAGCTTTACCCATTTCTATACCTGCTACTACTCCTCCAGCAATCGGTGGTGCCGCAACTATTGCTGTTTCTTTTCCTATAATAGGTCCTCCAACTATAAATAAGAATACTGCTATACCAATTATTGCAGAAAGTGCAACAATAACAGTCTTCCACTGTTCCTTTAACTGTTGAAAGTTTAATAATGTTCCCATATGAGTTAATAATGTTACTATTAATAAACTTCCTATTGTTAACATATGAGATGACTCAAATAAGTCCGTTGGTACTCCAACCCAAAATCCAATTAAAAATATAACTGAACTTGTAAATAACATTGACATAACACTCTTTGTTTTTACTGATAATATATCTCCTATTGCTAATACAACTAATATAAATGCAATAGAAACATATCCTGCTATTGGTCCAAATAAATTTTCCATATAATCCTTCCTTTCCCTTTTATGATATAAACCCCTTTTTCTGTAGTATTTCACCATCTTATAATAATTTTTATCAATTGTCAAACTATTTTTAATTTTCTTTTGTTTTTACTTTTATTTTGTTTATGTTAATAATAATAGAAAGTTTTTTATTATAATACTTTATTTTATAATTATTAATTTGTTAATTTTTATATAAAGCAAAATAATTTTGCTAATATGCAAATAGTAGTTGGTGGACTTAATATACTGTTTAAAATATAATAAGCTAAAAGGAGGATGTTTTATGAATTTTTCAGAGAATTTAAAGAAATTAAGAAATGAAAATAATCTATCACAGGAAAATTTGGCAGAGATTTTAAATGTTACTAGGCAAGCTATATCGAAATGGGAATCATCAAATAACTATCCAGAACTTGAAACATTATTATTAATTTCAAAAACCTTTAACATAACATTGGATAGTTTATTAAATAATGAAATAAACAATAATTCTTATAAAATTAAAACTTTTACAGGAAGAATTCTCATATATTCTTTTGATGAAAATAATATTATAAACTGTTATAAAGTGTTATCATCAAGTAGATTTAGAACAAAAGACGATGAACCAAAATATGCTCTTTTCGGAGTTGATAGTACAGGTTTTTGGGGAGATAATACAACTCTTTTAGGTTGGTATGATAAAGAAGAAAATTTAAAGAAAGAAATAAATGAGATAATGAAGGCAATGGAAAATGGCAATAATTCTTATAAAATTAAATATGCTGTTAAAGTAAGTCAACATTTTTTAAAAGTAAACAAAGTATAAATTTCT
>RRZT011330923.1_pt1 | contig 11673 bp, 10 predicted proteins | sample 2165551 | NCBI WGS metagenome assembly RRZT01 (sample SAMN10456910, study PRJNA506462) | wastewater metagenome | biome: wastewater; feature: sludge; material: wastewater sludge; isolation source: wastewater sludge with Escherichia coli K12::gfp cells carrying plasmid... | place: USA: Moscow, Idaho... | reverse complement strand
CTCGCAGCTCATCCAGAGCGGCTGCATCCTTGACACTCTCTATCTCTGCCTGTGCCTTGGCAATCACTTCATCTAGCTGTTGCATGTCTTCCTCGTTTCCCACACCCCGAGGTGGGGCGGCAAATAGAATAGGGAGAAAAACGCATGGTAGTCAAAACGACCGTCACTGACCAGCATTCTCCCTTTACGGTTTATTCTTCAATAGGTTCCGAGAGCAGGCTCGGTTCGTGGATCGCGTATCCCTGCAGATAATCGACCCCCATGGCCACCAGTTTTTCACGGATAGCAGCATTTTCGACGAACTCGGCGACCGTCTTGACGCCTACGGCGCGGGCCAACTCGGCCATCGAATTCACAATGGCTCTGTCGGTCTCACTGGTGTCCAGATGGCGCACAAACTGGCCATCAATTTTCAGCAGGTCAATCGGCAGCTCTTTGAGATGGCCATAGGAGGAGAAGCCGCTGCCGAAGTCATCCAGCGCAAATGCACACCCTAGGCTCTTGAAGGTTTCGATAAACGCCTTGGTCGCATCGATATTGGCGATCGCCTGAGATTCAGTGATTTCGAAACACAAACGCTCATAGGGAAAATCAGCGGCCTCGAGCAAACGCCGTATCTTGCGATGCATCTTGGGCGTACCCACCGATTCACCGGACAGATTCACCGAGACCATCGACAAGCGGGCTAACTCATCAGGATTGGCGGCATACCATTTCAGCAGGTTGTCCAATACCCAGAGGTCAATCTGCGGCATCAGTCCAAATCGCTCTGCGGCACCGATAAATTGAGCCGGCCGGATCAGCTCGCCGTTTTCCGCGCGCAAGCGCAGCAGGATTTCATACTTCAAACCCGGTGCCGAGCCCTGACTCGGGACTATCAGCTGGCGAGCCAGCTCGAAACGGCGCTCTTCCAGAGCCTGATGAATGCGCGCCACCCAGGCGACCTCTTCCTGATACAAGCGCATTTCCGGACTGAGATCTGAATAAACATGGATCCGGTTCCGTCCCTGCCGTTTGGCGGTGGAACAAGCAGCATCTGCCAGTGCCATCAAGGCGGAGGCATCATTGCAACCCGACTGGATGGGCACCACACCGAGACTAGCGGTGACCGAATAGATCTTGCCATTCCAGACAAACTTCAACTCCTGGATCGCCTTGCGCCAGCGTTCGACGTACTGGATGACCTCATCGATATAACTATTTTCCATCACCACGGCGAATTCATCCCCACTCAGTCGCGTGAGCAGGAAATTATCCTTTTTCAGGTTGGAAATATGATTGGCAATCTGGCGTAAAAATTCATCGCCAGCCAAGTGCCCGCCCCCTTCATTGATCACCTTGAAGTGATCGATGTCGATAAAGCAGAGGTAATCGGTACCCGGCGTAATGTGTCGCCGTTTGAATAAGGACTCCAACGCCTGAATGAGGTAACGGCGGTTATGCAGTCCGGTGGCTTCATCATGGTTAGCCAGATATTCCAGACGGGCCTGGTATTGTTTGCTTTCTGTAATGTCGACCAGGATACCTTCCAATAGCATGGCCCGATTCTTGCCATTGCGGCGGGAGATGCGCAGCGAGAGACGGGCCCAGAAGGTTGTTCCGTCCTTGTGTCGCATCTCGACATCACTGCGCACCCCTTCCTTGGCCGAGCTAAACAGCTTGGCCAACAGATCATCCCGATCCTTGCCATTGACATACAACGCATGGGTGGTACGGCCGACCGTAGTGGCCATGGTCTGGATATCGTCATAACCAAACATGCGACAAAAAGCAGGATTTGCCGCCAACAACTGTCCTTCCAACGTCGAGGTAAAGAGCCCCTCATTGGCACTGTGGTACAGCTCGAAATAACGCTTCAACCCTTCCGAAGCTTGGCGTTTAGCCCGCATCCGCCCTTTCTTTTCCAGATAGGTCCGATAGGCCAGCGAGAAGCAGAGTAGAAATGCGGCCATGGCTGAAAATAGCGACAGCAGATATTCACTGATCCATTCATCGCGGAGCCAGGTGTACCGGGTGGCAAACAGGCTCAGGCAACCGAGCATGAAACCAAACCAGGAGTAGCAATACAGGCGCTGCAGCCAAGTCCCTCGTCTGAGAAAGTAAATACAGAAACTAGCCGCCAACAGGGTCACCAGCAGATAACTGCCGAACGTGATATACACGCTCCAGACGAGCGGCAACAACCAGACCGCCAGTATCACGGCCGCTACCACCATCAGGATCAAACGACAGGTACGGCGCAGGCGAGGTGGCAACCAGATCCGGAACATATCCAGCGACGAGAGGATAAGCCCCATCAGCAACATGTTACCGGTGGTCAACAATAAGCGCAGCTCATCCAACCAATCAGGGATCACTTCATAGAGGGTGGCGTAGCCTTTGAGGATCCAGGTGGTCGCCACCAGACTCAAAGCAAAGAGTGCGTAATAAATGAAGCGACGTTCGCGAATAAAGGCGTACATCAGCAGGGCATACAGCCCCACGAGAATGAAGGCGCCACTCACCAATCCCATCTGTAACTTGCCTACCGCTTGCTGGTTGGCATAAAAGCGAATGTCTTGCAGAGTCACCGGAAACTGCATGAAGGAATCGGATTGGGCATGCATATAAATGGCATACCCTTCACCCACATCCAGTGTCAGGGGCAGCGTGAAGGCTTTGGAAGGATAGGGTTTTGCGGTGACACCGCGATCAACGCCGGTATTCCAAACCCGCTGCAGCCGTCCATTCTTTACTAAATAGATATCGAGGATATCCAGCATGGAATGCTGAATATCCATCATCAAATATTGCAACTCGCCGGAGCGGTTATGGACCGCGACTCGGAACCAATAGGAGCGGTTATCCAGACCAAATGCCGGATAATCTGCCGCCGTCACTTGCCAACCTTGCAGTTGTGCAACTTCCCAGGGCCAGCGCAGTTGAGGAGCCGCCTGCAGATATTCCATCTGCTGACTGATATCACTGTTGGTATGGCGATCCTTGATCTCGATGACATGGATAGCCCAGGCCTGACCTATCGAAAGCAGGAAAAAAACGAATGCGGTAATGACTCTCACGGTAACCAGAATGCGTTGATGAATAACGGATGTTGTTAAATATCAGAGCTCAGCGCGATACACAATAAAAAAGGGAGGCTAATGCCTCCCCGTTTTAGCGTTTCCGCTTAGGCCAGCGCTGCCTTGGCTTTTTCAACCAGTGCAGTGAAAGTACCCTTATCGTGAACAGCGATATCCGCCAGGATCTTGCGATCGATCTCGATAGAGGCCTTCTTCAGACCGTTGATGAAGCGGCTATAAGACAGACCGTTCTGACGTGAAGCGGCGTTAATACGCGCGATCCACAGCTGACGGAACTGACGCTTCTTCTGACGACGGTCACGATAAGCATATTGGCCAGCCTTGGTTACCGCTTGTACCGCTACGCGGTAGACACGGGAACGGGCACCGTAGTAGCCCTTGGCTGCTTTCATTACTTTCTTGTGACGAGCACGAGCAGTCACACCACGTTTAACTCTTGGCATTTGTCAATCCTTCCTTACGCGTATGGCAGCATGTTAACAACACGCAAGGTATCACTCTTGTGAACCATGCTCATTGCACGCAAGTGACGCTTACGCTTGGTGCTCTTTTTGGTGAGGCTGTGACGCAGGTTTGCTTGCTTACGCTTAAAACCGTTAGCGGTTTTTTTGAAGCGCTTCCAAGCTCCCTTATTGTTTTTCAACTTTGGCATAAAAACTCCGCATTGTGTTTGCCAATTGTATAATCAGGCGAATAAAAACCCGCGGACATAAAGCCCGCTGGGTTCTATTACTTGATGAGCCTAATTACTTCTTTTTCGGCGCCAGCATCATGACGGCTTGGCGACCTTCCACGCGAGGGAAGGACTCCACAACGGCCAACTCTTCCAGATCGCTTTTTACACGTTCCAAAACGTTCATACCGAGGTCTTGATGCGCCATTTCACGACCGCGGAAGCGGAGCGTGACTTTGGCCTTGTCGCCATCTTCCAGAAAACGAATCAGGTTGCGCAGTTTTACCTGATAGTCGCCTTCATCAGTTCCAGGACGGAATTTAATTTCCTTAATCTGGACCTGTTTTTGCTTCTTCTTCTGTTCTTTCTGAGACTTACTCTTCTCATACAGGAACTTACCGAAGTCCATAATCCGGCACACTGGTGGCTCAGCATTTGGACTGATCTCTACCAGATCCACGCCCGCTTTTATGGCACGATCCAAAGCCTCTTCGATTGGCACAACACCGATGGGTTCACCATCTAGGTCAACGAGACGTACTTCTTTGCAACGGATCTCACCATTCATGCGGGTGCGGGGCGGTTGCTTGCCCGTTTTTTTAGCGCCGTTTATAGCTTATTCCTCCACTGTCTTTTGACCGCGAGACGCAATCTCTTGTTGCAAGGCGGCGATCAACGCATCTACCTTGAACTTTCCTAGATCGGTCCCTTTACGAGTACGCACTGCTATTTCGCCTGCTTCGACTTCTTTGTCGCCACAGACAAGCATAAATGGTACCCGCTTCAAGGTGTGCTCGCGGATTTTAAAGCCAATCTTCTCATTTCTCAAGTCCGCTTTCGCTCGGATACCGGCTTGAGAGAGAAGTTTGACCACCTGTTTGGCATAATCAGCCTGATTATCGGTGATATTCATCACCACAGCCTGTACTGGAGAAAGCCATGTCGGGAAGAAACCTGCAAACTCCTCGGTCAAAATACCGATGAAGCGTTCCAGCGAGCCCAGAATGGCGCGGTGGATCATAACAGGAACATGGCGGTCATTGTCTTCGCCCACATAAGTGGCGCCCAGACGGCCCGGTAAGGCAAAGTCGAGCTGGATGGTACCACATTGCCATGCGCGGTCGAGACAATCATGCAAGGTAAATTCAATTTTCGGACCGTAGAAGGCGCCTTCACCCGGTTGTAACTGATATTCCAGGCCATTGGCCTGCAATGCGGCTTCCAAACCATGCTCCGCTTTATCCCACATCTCATCACTACCAATCCGTTTTTCAGGACGAGTCGAGAGCTTGACGGCGATATTCTGGAAGCCAAAGGTGCTGTAAGTGTCATAGACCATCTTGATACAGCCACTCACTTCCGACTGGATTTGGTCCTCGGCACAGAAAATATGGGCATCATCCTGGGTAAAGCCGCGAACCCGCATCAAGCCATGTAGCGAGCCGGAAGGCTCATTGCGGTGGCAGCTACCAAATTCGGCCATCCGCAGGGGCAGATCACGGTAGGACTTGAGTCCTTGATTGAAGATCTGGACATGCCCTGGACAGTTCATCGGCTTGATGGCGTACTCGCGATTTTCCGAGCTGGTGGTAAACATCGCATCCGCGTATTTATCCCAGTGTCCGGAACGCTCCCACAGTACCCGATCCATCATGAACGGACCTTTCACTTCCTGATAGTCGTATTCAGTCAGCTTTTCACGAATGAAGGTTTCTAATTCGCGGAAGATGGTCCAGCCATCATGGTGCCAGAACACCATGCCAGGAGCCTCTTCCTGCATATGATAGAGGTCCAGTTGCTTGCCAATTTTGCGGTGATCACGTTTGGCTGCTTCTTCCAGACGTTGCAAATAGGCACCCAGTTGCTTTTTATCCGCCCAAGCAGTGCCGTAAATACGCTGCAACATCTTGTTCTTCGAATCCCCGCGCCAATAAGCACCGGAGATTTTTTGCAATTTGAAGTGGTGGCAAAAGCGCATATTGGGAACATGCGGACCACGGCACATATCGATATATTCTTCGTGATGATAGAGGCCTGGCTTGTCATCTTTGGCGATATTCTCATCCAGAATGGCAACCTTGTAACTCTCCCCACGGCTGGCGAAAACGTCACGAGCTTCCTGCCAACTCACCGTTTTCTTGATCACGGCGTAATCTTTTTGTGCCAGCTCCAGCATACGAGCTTCCAGCACCTGCAGATCTTCTTCGGTCAATGCCCGATCCAAGTCCACATCGTAATAGAAGCCGTTGTCGATGACCGGACCGATCGCCATCCGCGTTTCCGGCCACAGCTGTTTGATGGCATGACCTAACAGATGCGCGCAGGAGTGACGAAGAATTTCGAGACCCTCTTCGTCCTTGGTGGTGATGATTGACAGCGCGGCGTCTTGTTCAATCAATTCACAGGCATCGACCAGTTCACCGTTGATACGACCGGCAATACAGGCTTTGGCCAGACCAGGACCGATAGAGGCCGCGACATCCATGACGGTGACCGCTTGATCAAAGTGACGTTGGCTACCATCAGGGAGAGTAATAACAGGCATGATTCATTCCTTGTACAGTGGTGACACCTACCAAGTGCCACTTGTTTACGTATTGAATTCTTTATCAAGAGAATTTACCGACAATGTCCGCTACTTTCGGACATATGAAGCGCGAGTCTAATGAAAACCTGAATCTCAGGCAATCAGTTCAGCACCAGAATAGCGCGATCAATTACCATCCAAATCCAGCACTCAGAGTCTTGCCATCTATACTTGGGATATCCGTGTTGGATACTGGGGTATGACTATGTGGCATGGGATAGCAGCGCAACTCTCTGCGGCACTCGGACATCGCTACAACATCCTCGAGCACGAGGCCTTGAGTATTACTCCGGAGGAGCGCCACTTCCGCATCAGTGATGGCCAACAACCGCTATTCATTAAACTGGCGCCTCGCAACCAGCTAGAGCGGATGACGGTGGGGCTACGCAATCTGTCAGCCCTGAAGTTGTATGACAAGGTCTATTTCCCCTCGCCAGTTTGTTGCGGTATCGCTGGCGACCAGAGCTTTATGGCCCAGGAATATCTTGTTTTGCAGGCAACAGATGCCTCACCGCATTGGTTTTCTCTCGGCGCGGCCCTCGCGCGATTGCATCGTAGCGACGAACAGGCCATGTACGGCTGGGACGAAGATACCTACTTGAGCACCACGCTGCAGCCCAATCGCTGGCACAAGCAGTGGTCGTCGTTTTTCGCCGAACAACGGATTGGCTGGCAGTTGCAACTGTTACGAGAGCAGAACAAGCTGGATCCGGAAATTGATATCGAAGGCGTCATCGACACGGTTCGCCGCCTGCTGATCCATCACACGCCGAAGCCCAGTCCGCTACACGGTGATTTATGGCGCGGCAACTGTGGCTTTACCCAACAACACGGGGTGCTGTTTTCACCCGCTTGCTATTTTGGCGATCGAGAAACAGATATAGCTCTGACGGAGCTGTTTACCCGATTCCCGGACGGATTCTATGACGGTTACCAAAGTATCTGGCCACTGGATCCGGGCTATGAGCAGCGCCGCCCACTCTACAATCTGTACCATCAGTTAAACCAGTTTCTGGTCTCGGGAGAAGGCTATCGACGCAGCGCAGAAACAGCACTGATGCAGTTGCTGGCAACCTGATGTGGAGGATCAAGATGGAAATGCAATCAGCATCTCATCTTGGCATCGGGTAATCGATCACGATGACAAGGAGCGTTTCGTTGTTCCGGCCAAGAGCCTGGAGGTTATATGCGCGATTACACTACTAAAACTATCGTCTGCCCCCATTGCGGACACCATACCACGGTCGAACTTGATGCCAGTCAAGGCGATCAGGAATTCTACGAGGATTGCCTGGCTTGCTGTAACCCCATCCATCTGCGCTTGCACCGCGATGAACAGCACGACCGGTTGCAGTTATATGTGGATGCCGATGACGAGCAGATATTCTAACGCGCCATCGCATTCGGACTGACTCAAGCGATGACGTGGCTGCACCGCAGGCAAATGGGGTATGATGACGCCCCATTTTTCGTTGAGGTGTACCATGAAATATTTGGCCTGTTGTGACAAGGTGCGTGAAGCTTATAGCCAAATCGGGGGTGGCGATCTCGGATATATTGATAAAGCGATCACCGCAGCCATCCGCGCACTAGACGAGATTGCGGCGGATGACTCATTGCCCGAGCAGACTCGTAACAAGGCAGCTTATGCCGCTGCCAATTTATTGATGAGCGACTATAACGACGATTAAAGGCAACAAATCCGTATTCTTGCTCCTGTTTCTTAGCTTCGTTCGCGTCATAGGGTTATCCAGATGACGCTTTTTTGTGTTCCGAGGGGTTTTTTGTGCAACGTTTTTTCAGTGAGAGTCGTCACCTGCTGCGACTCGCCTCTCCCATTCTGGTCGCGCAAGTCGCACAAACGGCCATGACGCTGGTGGATACCATCATGGCCGGTCAAGTCAGTGCAACCGATTTGGCCGCCGTTTCTGTCGCCAGTAGCTTCTGGCTGCCGATCATCCTGTTTGTGCAGGGCATCATCATGGCGCTGACGCCGATCGTGGCCCAGCTCAATGGTGCGCAGCGGCAAAAGGATATTCCCGCCGCCGTGTTTCAGGGCTGTTGGGTTGGCGCTCTGGCCATTATTCCAACCATGCTGCTGCTCTATTTCAGTCCGTTGCTATTGCATTTCATGGATGTAGAGCCTGCACTCGCCGCCAAAACCACCGGCTTCCTGCATGCCATCTTGTGGGGTATCCCCGCCTACGTGTTCTATCAGTTACTGCGTAATTACACAGAAGGTTTATCCCATACTCTGCCCACCATGTTTATCGGCTTCATCGGTTTAATGATCAATATCCCGGCGAATTACATCTTTATTCATGGCAAGTTCGGGATGCCGGCTCTGGGCGGTGTCGGCTGCGGCGTGGCATCCGCTCTCGTCTTCTGGGCCATGGCGATCGCCATGTTCTGTTATGTACGTTATGCCCACATCTACCGTCAGTGCTGGTTGTTTACACACTGGGTCCAGCCTGATTGGCAACAAATCTATCGGATCGTCAAACTCGGCTTACCGATTGCTTTGGCCCTGTTCTGTGAAGTGACCCTGTTCACCATAGTTGCACTGCTATTGTCACCTCTGGGCTCCGAGATTGTCGCCAGCCATCAGGTAGCATTGAATTTCTCCTCCCTGATCTTCATGCTGCCGCTCTCCCTCGGTTTTGCCGTGACCATCCGCGTCGGTCACTCCATTGGCGAGAAAGATCCTAATCAGGCACGCGTTGCCACCCTGACCGGTTTAGGTGTCGGCCTCATGCTGGCCTTATTTACCGCCCTGTTCACCGTCCTGGGTCGGGAGTGGATTGCCAGCCAATATAGTCAGGATCTTGCGGTGATTACCTTGGCTTCACAGCTCATGATCTTTGCCGCCATCTATCAAATCTCGGATACCATCCAGGTGGTCTCCTCCGGCGCACTGCGTGGTTATAAGGATACCAAGGTGATTTTCTTCATCACTATGGTGGCCTATTGGGGTTTAGGCCTCCCCACCGGGGTGATTTTGGGCTTAACCGACTGGATTTGCCCCAAAATGGGGCCAATGGGGTTCTGGATCGGCTTCATCGTGGGCCTAACTAGTGCAGCCCTGCTTTTAGGGATTCGATTGAGGGTTATTTTCCGTCGTTTTGCCATCTAAAACTGCATACCCACATCTTAAAAAAGGGAATAAATGGTTTTATTCCCTTTTTGCTTTGCATATTCATCCAACCACAGTCAGATGATGCATACCCCATATTTAATTCCAGATAAGTGTCAAATTCACAGAATAAATAATATGAAAGATGTCATTTATCTATTGAAAGAATCGGTAGTCGCAAAATGCCCTAGGTGCAAGCCACAATGTGAACCTGGTCAAATTATCGCCTATCGGTAGTTGGGTTCTGCATAATCAGTCAAAGCACCCTTGTGGTGCATTTTTCTTTTAAATCAGCCACTTGCAACATTTTTGTCCGCGCTCTACAGTAAACATAGGCAAATAATCGGGCCAAGCCCCGGGAAGGCATGTATGCATAAGGGAACAGCATCAACTTTGGCGTTATCACGTCAGGCGCTGGACATCATCAGCAAAAAACAACTCACTCATGAAGAAGCCAGCTGGCTTAACGACCAAACCATCTCGGGCTTCCGCAACCACATCAACCCGGGATTTCTCGAATACCGCAAGTCCGTCACCGCTGGTGGCCAGTTTGCCGCCATCGAATGGCGCGCCTCGGGTCCGAATACCCTAGTCGACACCGCAGGTCGCGAATATATCGATTGCTTAGGCGGCTTCGGCATTTTCAACGTAGGTCACCGTCATCCCAAAGTTGTGGCCGCGGTTGAGCAGCAGCTAGCCAAACAACCTCTCCACAGTCAGGAACTCCTCGATCCACTACGCGCCCTGCTGGCTAAGATGCTGGCCGGTATTGCCCCTGGCGATCTGGAGTATTGTTTCTTCGGCAACAGTGGTACTGAATCGGTCGAAGCGGCGATCAAGCTGGCCAAGGCCTACCAATCACCTCATGGCAAGACCGCATTCGTCGCCACCAATGGTGGATTCCACGGCAAGAGCCTAGGCGCCTTGTCTGCCACTTCCAAAGCGGTATTCCGCAAGCCTTTTGCCCCCTTGGTACCTGGCTTCCGGCATGTCCCTTTCGGAGATCTGGAGGCCATGCGCGATACCCTGTACGCCTGCCAGAATGCAGGGGATGGCGTTGCCGCTGTCATTGTGGAACCGATCCAGGGCGAAGGGGGTGTCATCATCCCACCGGCTGATTATCTGCCTGGATTGCGCAAACTCTGTGATGAAGTCGGTGCCTTACTGATTATTGATGAAGTGCAAACCGGCATGGGCCGTACCGGCAAGATGTTCGCCTGCGAGCACAGTGGTGTGGTGCCGGACATACTCTGTCTGGCCAAAGCCCTCGGTGGCGGCGTGATGCCGATTTCGGCAACCCTGGCCAGTGAAAAGGTGTTCTCGGTGCTGTTTGATAACCCCTTCTTACACACCACCACCTTTGGCGGTAATCCGATGGCCTGCGCGGCCGGGATTGCCACCATCAACGTGCTGCTAGAAGAAGCCCTGCCGGAACAAGCTGAGCGCGTCGGTAGCTACCTGTTACAAGGTTTGCAGGAGTTGGCCGAAGATTTCACCGATCTCATCGTCACAGTGCGTGGCCAAGGTATGCTGCAAGCCATCGAATTTACCCACAATCAGTTGGGCTACAGCTTCGCCAAGGCGATGTTTGATGCCGGTGTCCTGGTGGCAGGAACCCTGATCAATGCCAAGACCGTCCGTATCGAGCCGCCGTTAACCTTTACCGAGGCATTGGCCGACAAAGTCCTGATCATTGCCGAACAGGTTTTACTCCAGTTACGCGAAAAAAAAGCGGCCGCCCCGAGCAACGTCGGTGAAAAGGTCACCAGCTGACGATGGGCCTTCGCTCTGTCCATGCTCACCAAGCCCCGGTCTCGGGGCTTTTTCTTGCTGATTTGCGGCAAAATATTCACCCAGGTGTCAGCAAAACAGCAGCAATTGATTAGGAAAAAAGCAAACGCACTCACAGACTTGCAAAACTTGCCTCCGGTACTTGCCAGCATCCTCGTTCACCGTTAATATGCGGCCCACTCAAGCGGCATTGCCCTTGAATGTGTGCGTCCTTAGCTCAGCTGGTTAGAGCACCACCTTGACATGGTGGGGGTCGGTGGTTCGAGTCCACTAGGACGCACCATAATTGATGATGAGTTTTTCGAATACGATGCGTCCTTAGCTCAGCTGGTTAGAGCATCACCTTGACATGGTGGGGGTCGGTGGTTCGAGTCCACTAGGACGCACCATTCGAAAACAATACATCAAT
>RRZT011998818.1_pt1 | contig 11674 bp, 10 predicted proteins | sample 2165551 | NCBI WGS metagenome assembly RRZT01 (sample SAMN10456910, study PRJNA506462) | wastewater metagenome | biome: wastewater; feature: sludge; material: wastewater sludge; isolation source: wastewater sludge with Escherichia coli K12::gfp cells carrying plasmid... | place: USA: Moscow, Idaho... | reverse complement strand
GTGCTCACCCACGTCCGCACCGTCGTCCTCGACGAGGCCGACGAGATGCTCGACCTGGGCTTCCTGCCCGACGTCGAGACGCTCCTGTCGAAGACGCCCGCGTCGCGCCACACGATGCTCTTCTCCGCGACCATGCCGGGCGCGGGCGTCGCGATGGCGCGCCGCTACATGTCGCAGCCGACGCACATCCGGGCGAACGACCCGGACGACGAGGGCATGACGAAGAAGGACATCAAGCAGGTCGTCTACCGCGCCCACGCGCTCGACAAGGTCGAGGTGCTCGCGCGCATCCTGCAGTCCGAGGGGCGCGGCCGCACGATCGTGTTCGCCCGCACCAAGCGCACGGCGGCGAAGGTTGCGGACGAGCTCGCCGAGCGCGGCTTCGCGGCCGGCTCGCTGCACGGCGACCTCGGCCAGGGCGCTCGTGAGCAGGCGCTGCGCGCCTTCCGTCACGGCAAGATCGACGTGCTCGTCGCGACCGACGTCGCGGCGCGCGGCATCGACGTCGACGACGTCACGCACGTCGTCAACTACCAGTGCCCCGAGGACGAGAAGACGTACCTGCACCGCACCGGCCGCACCGGCCGCGCGGGCAACAAGGGCACCGCGGTGACGTTCGTCGACTGGGACGACGTTCCGCGCTGGTCGCTCATCGACAAGGCGCTCGGCCTCGGCGTGCCGGAGCCGGTCGAGACGTACTCGTCGAGCGAGCACCTCTACTCCGACCTGAACATCCCCGCAGGCACGAAGGGCCGCCTGCCGAAGAGCAAGCAGGTCCTCGAGGGCCTCGCGGGCGAGGTCCTCGAGGACCTCGGCGAGACGGGCAAGCGTCCGTCCTCGCGTGGCGCCGGCTCGCGTGACGGGGGTCGCGAGGGCGGTCGTCGTGAGGGCGGCCGGAGCGAGGACGGTCGTGACGGACGACGTCGTGACGGCGCTCGTGAGGGCGGTCGGCGTGACGGTGGCCGCGACCTGAGTGCGTCCCAGGCCGGGTCCGCGGCGGAGCGTACGGCGTCCGATGACGCGGCTCCCGCGAGCGACCGTCCGCGCCGCTCGCGCAACCGTCGCCGCACCCGCGGCGGCCAGGGTGCGGGGGGCACCACGACCGAGTCGTGACCCGCTGAGACAGTCGCAGATCGCCCCCACGCACGCGCTCACGCGTGAGTGGGGGCGATCTGTCGTCTAGTTCTTGCGGCTTCCGCCGATCCGCGCCCGGAGGTCAGCCACCGAGCGCCCGTGCGCCCAGTTCACGTTGAGCACAGTGAGCAGTGCGAGCGGAACCCAGGCGATCCAGAGGCTCAGGGCCGATGGCCGACTGCCCCTGATCAGGACCAGTCGTGCCGCGAGAACAGCGTCTCGATCGCGTCGCGGCGCTGCTCGAAGGTGAGCTGGACATCGTGCATGTCCAGGACGAGGTTCTTCCAACGGCGCCCCTCGTCCCCGAGGATCGTGGCCCAGTGCTCGGCCTCGCCGTCTGAGTCGAAGCTCATGTATGTTCCCCGCTCGGTCTTCCAGGCCTCGAGGCAGCCAGCGGAGATGCAGCGCTGCTCCGTCACCTCGACAGCTGACGCCGTCCCCTCGTCTCCGAGGAGGTCCGCGACGGCGAACCGGTGGCCTGGCCACAGACCCACATACCAGCCGGCCACGCCCACGACGGCCAGGCTGGCGACGAGCAAGAGGGCGACCAAGACGCGTGAACGTCTCCTCTGGTCAACGCCCTTCACGCTAGCCCTGATGTCAGCCATGTCTGCCCCTGTCGGGGCTGCTACGCCGTCTGGACGAACGCGATGACCGCGTCCGCGACGAGCTGCACGGCGATCGCCGCGAGCAGGAGGCCGGCGATCCGCGTGACGAGGATCGTGCCGGACTCGCCGAGGACCTTCATGACGACGCCCGCGAAGCGCATCGCGACCCACAGGGACAGCAGGACCAGGACGAAGCCGATGGCGACCGAGACCCAGTCGGTGACCGACCCGTCGACGCGCTGCACGAAGAGCATCGCAGCGACGATCGCGCCCGGTCCCGCGAGCAGCGGTGTGCCGAGCGGCACCATGGCGACGTTGACGTTGCCCTTGGGCGCCTCGGGGTCCTCGAGCTTGCCGGTGAGCAGCTCCATCGCGACGAGCAGGAGCAGCAGGCCGCCGGACGCCTGGAGCGCTGGCAGCGAGATGTGCATGTAGCCGAGCAGCTGCTGACCGAACAGGGCGAAGCCGAGGATCACGCCCGCGGCGACGAGCACGGCCTGGCGGGCGGCGCGGTGGCGCTCCTTGCCGGTCATGGTGCTCGTCAGCGCGAGGAACAGCGGCACGGTCCCGGGCGGGTCCATGATGACGAACAGGGTGATGAAGACCTCGGTGGCCAGTCGGATGTCGATCAGGTCGCTCATGGCCGGACCACCGCGCTCCTCCCTCGGCGCTCGATCTCCTCGAAGACCTCGCGCGCAGTCGTGTTCTCGCCGAGCAGGTTGGTCTTGCCCGTGCCGTGATAGTCGCTCGACCCTGTCATGAAGAGGCCGAGCCTCGTCGCCAACCGGGACAACCGCTCTCGCTGGGCAGGGTCGTGGTCACGATGGCCGACCTCCAAGCCTGCCAGCCCGGCCGCCACGAGCTCTTCCACGACAGCATCTGAGACGATCCGTCCCCGCATCTGAGCGCCGGGGTGGGCGAAGACGGGCACCCCGCCCGCGGCACGGATCGCTCGCACCGCGTCGACGGCGTCGGGCACCTCGTGGTGCACGTAGTACCGCGAGCGTGGCCCCAGGACCTGCGCGAACGCTTCGTCGCGGTGACCGAATACCCCGGCGGCGACGAGCGCGTCCGCGAGGTGCGGCCGCCCGATCGTCGTGCCGACCGCCGTCTGCTCGAGGACGCCGCCCCACGTGATCGGGAAGTCGACCGAGAGCAGATCGACCATCCGCTGCGCGCGCGTCTCGCGCGACACCCGCACCCTGGTGAAGAGCTCGACGAGCGCGGGCTCGTCCGGATCCTGCAGATAGCTGAGCAGGTGCACGTTCACCGAGCCCGACCGTGCGCTCACCTCGGTCCCGCGCACGAGGGTGATCCCGTGCTCGACGGCGGCTCGCGCGGCCTCGTCCCAGCCCGCCGTCGTGTCGTGGTCGGTCAGTCCGAGGACGTCGAGGGGACCGTCGGCGAGAGCCCAGGCCGGGCCCCGGCCAGCCGCCGTCGCCACCAGCTCGGACGGGGTCTGCGTCCCGTCGGACACCGTCGAGTGGGTGTGGAGGTCGATGCGCACACCCCACCTTACGTTTCCCCGCCGCGCTGGCGGTGGGACGATGGGAGGAGACACAGCACACCACGACACGAGGATGACGATGAGCTCCGAGACCACGCCCGCCGGGAACACGCACGAGGACCAGTCGATCGCCGAGCGGGGCTCCAACCGCTCGCAGCGCCCGTCGTCGGACGCCTTCCGCAGCTTCATCTGGTCCGGCTGGGCGCCGCGGCCCGACGCTCGCCCGGAGCGCGCGCCCGTCGCCGACTTCACGGCAGCCCGGCGCGAGGCGCTCTCCGCCCGCTTCCCGGGCGCACGCCTCGTCATCCCCGCCGGCACCCTCAAGGTCCGCTCCAACGACACGGACTACCGCTTCCGCCCGCACTCGGCGTTCGCGCACCTCACCGGCCTCGGCACGGACCAGGAGCCCGACGCGGTGCTCGTCCTCGACCCGCGCGAGGGCGGCGGGCACGACGCCGTCCTCTTCTTCCGCCCGCTCGCCGAGCGCAACACGACCGAGTTCTACGCCGACGCCCGCTACGGCGAGTTCTGGGTCGGTGCGCGGCCGAGCCTCGCGGACCTCGAGGCGCTCACCGGCATCACGACCGCGCACGTCGACGAGCTCGCAGACCGCATTGCGAAGGACGCCGGGCACGTCCAGGTGCTCGTCGTCACGGGCGCCGACGAGACGGTCGAGACGCTCGTCGAGTCGATCCGCGAGCAGGCCGGCGTCCAGGAGGACGCTGCTGCCGAGACGACCGAAGGTCTGACCGACGCCGCGCTCGTCGAGGCCGTCTCCGAGCTGCGTCTGGTCAAGGACGAGTTCGAGATCGCCGAGATGCGCAAGGCTGTCGCCGCGTCGATCGCCGGCTTCGCCGAGGTGGTCCGCGCGCTCCCCCGCGCCGTCGGGCGCCCGCGCGGCGAGCGCGTCGTCGAGGCGACGTTCGACGGGCACGCCCGCATCGAGGGCAACGAGGTCGGCTACGACACGATCGCGGCCGCGGGCGAGCACGCGACCACGCTGCACTGGACGCGCAACGACGGGGAGGTCCGCGAGGGAGAGCTCCTCCTCCTCGACGCGGGCGTCGAGGTCGACTCCCTCTACACGGCCGACGTCACGCGCACCCTGCCCGTCTCCGGCACGTTCACGCAGACGCAGCGCAAGGTCTACCAGGCGGTCCTCGACGCGGCCGACGCCGCGTTCGCCGCCGCCGTCCCCGGCCGCCGCTTCCGCGACGTCCACGCCGCCGCGATGGAGGTCATCGCGGCACGGCTCGAAGAGTGGGGCCTGCTGCCCGACGGCGTCACGGCCGAGGAGTCGCTCACGCCCGAGGGTCAGTTCCACCGCCGCTGGATGGTGCACGGCACCTCCCACCACCTCGGCATCGACGTGCACGACTGCGCGCAGGCCCGCGCCGAGATGTACCTCGACGGCGTCATCGAGCCCGGCATGGTCTTCACCATCGAGCCGGGGCTCTACTTCAAGAGCGACGACCTGCTCGTCCCCGAGGAGCTGCGCGGCATCGGCGTGCGGATCGAGGACGACGTGCTCGTGACCGCGGACGGCAACGAGAACCTCACGGCAGCGCTCCCCCGCACGCCTGACGCGCTCGAGGCGTGGATGGCGTCGGTGCGCTGACGCGACACGTCGTTGCGGGCGCGCAGCCGAGGCTGCGCGCCCGCAACGCGCTCAGCAAGGCTGCCGCCGGTCCAGGCGACGTCCCGCGACCCGCTCAGGCCGAGGGGGCGTCCCCGTCGGGGCGCGCATCCTGCGAGGTCGGTGCGTCGGCGGGAGCCGCCGGCGGAGCGTCTGCGCCCTTCGGCGCGGCGTCCTGCGTGCGGACGCCGTACCGCGGCCGGCCGTCGGACGTGACGTACTGGCTCGAGATGTGCGACGGCGTCGGGCGAGCCTGCGGCGCGACAGGTACTGACGTTGCGGCCGCCGTGTGCGCGACGACCGGCGTGTCCGCCGCCGTCGACCGGATGCCAGCCTCCGCCAGAAGGCGGCGCGCCTCGTTCGCCTTCTCGACGCTGCACAGCACGACGTAGCGCGTCGCGACGATCTGCGACTGCGACGTGAAGTCCCGTTTGCCACGCGTCGCCGCGTAGGAGATGAGGGCGAACATGAGCCCGAACCCCGCGCCGATCACGACACCCGAGACCACGGTCGCCGCGACGTCCTCCGACGCGAACATCGCGAGGAGCAGACCGACGAACAGGCCGAACCACGCGCCCGACGCAAGGCCGCCGACCGCGACCCGCCCCGTCGTCAGGCGGCCCATCACGCGCTCGACCATCGTGAGGCCCTCCCCGATGATCGACAGGTTCTGCACCGGGAACGCCTGGTCAGAGAGCAGGTCGACAGCGCGCTGCGCGTCGACGTAGTCATTGAAGGCCGCGACGGCGTCACCCTTTGGCATCGTGACGGCAGCCTGGGGGCCACGGTTGAGATTCGGCTGGCTCATGCCACCAGTCTGCCGCACCGCTGTCGTCTTGCTGCCCGCGGGCTGCGCGTCCACGTGGCCGTTCGGTGGATCCGCACTAGGATCGGGAACCGTGAGCGGCGCAGCAACGAGAGTGTTCATCGCCCGGCTCGCCGAGACCTCTGTTTTCGACCCGCTCGGGGACAAGGTCGGGCGCGTCCGGGACGTCGTCGTGCTCATGCGCGCCAAGGGTGCGCCGCGCGCCGTCGGGCTCGTCGTCGAGGTCCCTGGCCGTCGGCGGGTCTTCCTCCCGTTCACGCGCGTCACCTCGATCGACACCGGCCAGGTCATCTCCACCGGCCTCGTGAACATGCGCCGCTTCGAGAAGCGGCGCATGGAGACGCTCGTCATCGGCGAGCTGTTCGACCGCGTCGTCGAGTTCACGGACGGCTCAGGCACGGCCCGCATCGAGGACGTATCGATCGAGCTCCAGCGAAGCGGCGACTGGGTCGTCGACCGACTCTTCGTGCGACGGGACACCCCCTCGAAGGGCGCTCTCGGCATCCGACGTCGCAACCAGGGCGAGGTCGTCGACGTCCGCGCCGTCACGTCCCTCGCATCTGCCGAGCAGAAGCAAGGGGCGGGCCTGCTCCTCGCGGCCTACGAGGACCTCAAACCCGCCGACCTTGCCGACGCGCTGCACGACCTCGCCGACAACCGCCGGCTCGAGGTCGCCGAGGCGCTCGACGACGAGCGGCTCGCCGACGTCCTCGAGGAGCTCCCGGAGGACGACCAGGTCGCGATCCTCTCGTCGCTCGAGCCGGGCCGCGCGGCCGACGTCCTCGAGGCCATGCAGCCGGACGACGCCGCCGACCTGCTCCACGAGCTGCCCGACGCTCGAGCGAGCGAGCTGCTCGCACTCATGCAGCCCGAGGACGCGCGCGACGTGCGACGCCTCCTCGCGTACGACGACTACACCGCCGGCGGTCTCATGACGACCGAGCCGGTGATCCTCGGCCCGGAGACGTCGATCGCCGCGGCGATGGCGCACATCCGCCGTCAGGACCTCGCGCCCGCGCTCGCGTCGATGGTGTTCGTCGTGCGCCCCCCCATCGAGACGCCCACGGGGCGGTTCCTCGGCGTGGTGCACTTCCAGCGGATGCTGCGCGAGCCGCCGCACGAGTCGCTCGGCTCGGTGCTCGACGAGATCGATCACGTGTCGCCGCAGGCGCCTCTCGGTCAGATCACCCGACTTCTTGCGACGTACAACCTGCTCGCCCTCCCGGTGCTCGACGCCGAGCGGCGTCTCCTCGGGGCCGTGAGCATCGACGACGTGCTCGACCACATGCTGCCTGAAGACTGGCGCGAGGACGACCACGTCCCCGACGTCGCAGGCGGCGGTGATCAGCATGGCTGAGCGCATCGACCAGCCGAAGGCTGCGCGCCGCGGTTTCCGGACCCGACTTCTACCGGAGCGGAAGCCCGGCAACGACCGGTTCGGCCGCCTGTCCGAGGGCATCGCCCGGTTCATGGGCACGCCCAAGTTCCTGCTGTACATGACGGTTTTCTGTGCCGCGTGGCTGATCTGGAACACGTGGGGGCCCGTCGGTGGGCGGTTCGACAGCAAGGAGTTCGGCTTCACGCTGCTGACGCTCATGCTGTCGCTGCAGGCCTCCTACTCGGCGCCCCTGATCCTGCTTGCGCAGAACCGCCAGGACGACCGCGACCGCGTGTCGGCCGAGCAGGACCGCCAGCGGGCCGAGCGCAACCTTGCGGACACGGAGTTCCTCGCTCGGGAGATGGCGGCGCTGCGCATCGCCCTCGGGGAGGTAGCGACGCGCGACTTCGTCCGCTCAGAGCTGCGGAACCTGCTCGAGGAGATGGCTGCGGATCGCGAGGCCGAACGTGAGGCTGAGCGTGAGACGGGGCTGGTGCTAGAGCGCGATAGCGCCCCCCCCTCCGCCTGACCTGCCCCTGTCCCTGCCCCGCCTCTGCGCCTGCCGCACCGATAGCCGGCATGCACACTCCACGTGTGCATCCGGGCTATCGGCGCCGCCGGGGCCGGGGGTGGGTTCAGAGCGGTGTGATGCTCAGCTTGCGGCCCGCGAGGCCGCGCTCCTTGCTGACGAGCGCCCGCGAGATCGCGACGAGCGCACGTGCCGCGTCGGAGTCAGGTGCCGAGAGCACGACCGGCACGCCGGTGTCCCCGGCCTCGCGCAGCGCGATGTCGAGCGGGACCTGGCCCACGAGGGGGACGGGCGTGCCGAGCCTCGCGCTGAGCGACGTGGCGACCTGCTCGCCGCCCCCGGACCCGAACACCTCGAGACGAGAGCCGTCTGGCTGTACGAGCCAGGACATGTTCTCGACGACGCCCACGACACCCTGCTGGGTCTGCCGGGCGATCGAGCCGGCACGCTCCGCGACCTCGGCGGCCGCCTGCTGCGGCGTCGTGACGACGAGGATCTCGGAGCCGGGCAGGAGCTGGGCGACCGAGATCGCGATGTCGCCCGTGCCGGGCGGCAGGTCGAGGAGAAGGACGTCCAGGTCGCCCCAGAACACGTCGCCGAGGAACTGCTGCAGCGCACGGTGCAGCATCGGCCCACGCCAGACGACCGGCTGCCCGGGCTCGACGAACATGCCGATCGACACCACCTTGACGTCGTGCGCGATCGGCGGCAGCAGCATGTCGTCGACCTTGGTCGGCATGCTGCGTGCGCCGAGCATTCCAGGGATCGAGAAGCCGTAGATGTCGGCGTCGACGACGCCGACACGCAGGCCGTCGCGTGCCATCGCGACCGCGAGGTTGGCCGTCAGGGAGGACTTGCCGACGCCGCCCTTGCCGGACGCGATCGCGAAGACCTTGGTGAGGTTGCCCGGCTGGGCGAACGGGATGACGGGGTCCCCCTCGCCGCCGCGGAGCTGCTTCTTGAGCCGCACCCGCTGTTCAGGGCTCATGACCCCCATCTCGACCTGGACCGACGTGACTCCGTCGACGCGGGAGACGGCCTCGGTCACCTCGGCGATGATCGTCGCCTTGAGCGGGCAGCCCGCAGTCGTCAGGTCGATGTGCGCGCGCACGCCGCCGTCGGGGAGGAGCTCGATCTCGCGGACCATCCCGAGCTCGGTGATGGGGCGACGGATCTCCGGGTCGATGACGTTATCGAGGGCAGCGCGGACCGACTCGGTCGTGGGGAGAGTCATGTGTTCATCCTAGGCAGCGGACGGTCGTGACCCTCGGGCCGGGGGTCCCGTCCCGCGTACCGGGACACTGTCGGGGATCGCCAGCAGGCGCGTTCCACGCGCCACCGGGGGCAACCCTGCGGGTGCGGTCTAAAGCTCGTACTCGACGGTGACGGGTGCGTGGTCGCTCCACCGGGTGTCCCACGACGGCGCGCGCCAGATCGCGACCGACCGTGCCGCCTCTGCGAGCTCCGGGGTGGCGAGCTGGTAGTCGATGCGCCAGCCGGAGTCGTTGTCGAACGCCTTGCCGCGGTTGGACCACCACGTGTACGGCCCGGGGCCGTCCCCGCCGAACCGTCGGCCGAGGTCTGCAAAGCCGAGCTCGTCGAACCAGAGGTCGAGGTAGGCACGCTCCTCGGGCAGAAAACCTGCGGACTTCAGGTTGCCCTTCCAGTTCTTGATGTCCACCTCGCGGTGCGCGATGTTGAGGTCGCCCGCGACGACCGTCCGGCCAGCTGCGGCAGTGAGCTCGCGCATGCGAGCCGTCACCTTCTCCAGGTGGGCGTACTTCTGGTCCATCTTGGGCGTGCCTGCCGTGCCCGAGTGGATGTACGCGGAGACCACGGTGACGTGACCGCCCGCGGGGAGTGCGACGTCGGCCTCGACCCAGCGCCCCGTGTCGACGTCAACCTCAGGCTCACCGTTGCCCAGGCCGACACGCACGGCGTCGAAGGGCAGGCGCGACGCGATCGCCACGCCCGCCCGACCCTTGATGTCGCAGGCCTGGTGGACGATGTGCCAGTCCTCCCCGAGCAGCTCGGCGACGATCTCGTCGGTCGCGCGGACCTCCTGCAGGAGGAGGACGTCAGGCTGCTCGGACGCGAGCCACGCAGGCATGCCCTTGCGGTGTGCGGCGCGGATCCCGTTCACGTTCACGGTGGTGATCTTCACGGTCCACATCCTCCCTCATCCCCCTGACACGCGACGACCCGCGGCCAGGTCGCGGACGCACGCAGGGCCGGGTGGTCGCCCACCCGGCCCTGCGCGTCACGCGGTGTCGATCACTTCACGGTGTGGCGCTTCGTGACCGTGACCTTGTTGACCGTCGACGAGCCCGCGTACTTCACCTGGAAGGTGTGCTTGCCCTTGCGGAGCGTGCCGACCTTGACGGTCGCCTTGCCCTTCGTGAGCGACACGGTCTTGACGGTGCGGCCGTCGACACGGAGCGTGACCTTGCCCGTGGGCGTGGTCCCCTTCGCGGAGACGGTGATGACAACGTCGCGACCCGACAGCTTCACCGACGCCTTGGCCGCAGCCTTGACGACCTTGTAGCTGATCGACCTGCTGCTCGCCGGCTTGGTCGTCGCCGTGCCGGCGTACTTCACGGTCAGCTTGTGCGTCCCGACCTTGAGGGTCTTCGGCAGCGTGATGGTGACCTTGCCGGTGTTCCCGTTGACCTTGAGGGTCCCCGAGGCGATCGACTTGCGGCCCTCGTAGACGGTGACCTTGCCCGAGGGCTTGGCCGGCTTGCCCTTGACCGTGACGGTCACGGTCGACGGGCTGCCGTAGGCAGCCTTCTTCTTGGAGAGCTTCGCCGTGATCGTGGTCGCCGACTTGGCGACCTTCACCGACACCGTGGCCGACGTCGAGCCGGTGAACGCCGAGGCGTCCGCCGGCACGAACTGCGCGGTGAGACCGTGCGACCCGGCCGAGAGAGCCTTCTTGATCGACGCCTTGCCACCCGCGACGTTCGCGGTCCCCAGGACGGTCGAGCCGTCCTGGAACGTCGCACGTCACATGCCATCCGACCGGCGCGCCTGCCCGCTGTCAAGGAAAACGCTCTGCAGACGGTCCCCGTCTCGCTCCGCGAGACCGAGGTCGAGCCCGTCAACGACGCACGACGTCGCAGGTCACCGTGCCGACCTACGACGTCGTGCACGCTCGGTAGCCGGAGAATCCGGCCCCGCGAGGGTCAGAGGCTGCGCTCGGCCGTGTCCACGACGTTCGCGAGCAGCATCGCGCGAGTCATGGGCCCGACCCCGCCCGGGTTGGGCGACAGCCAGCCCGCGACCTGCGCGACGTCTGGGTGGACGTCGCCGAGCAAGCGCGCCTTGCCCGCGTCGTCGACCGTCCGGCTCACGCCCACGTCGAGCACGACCGCGCCCGGCTTCACCATGTCCGGGGTGACGATGTGCGCCACCCCGGCGGCAGCGACGATGACGTCCGCGCTGCGCAGGTGCGCCGCGAGGTCCGTCGTCCCGGTGTGAGTCAGCGTGACGGTCGCGTTGATGTCCTTGCGGGTCAGCAGCAGCCCGATCGACCGCCCCACGGTGGTGCCGCGGCCGAGCACGACCACGTGCTTGCCTGCGAGGTCGAGCCCGTGCCGGTGCACGAGCTCGACGATCCCCGCCGGTGTGCACGGCAGCGGCGAGACGATCGGCTCGCTCACGCGCAGCACGAGACGCCCGAGGTTCGTCGGGTGCAGTCCGTCAGCATCCTTGGCCGGGTCGATCAGCTCGAGCACGCGGTTCGTGTCGATGCCGCGCGGGAGAGGCAGCTGCACGATGTACCCGGTGCACGCAGGGTCCGCGTTGAGCCGCTCGACCGCCGCCTCGATGTCCGCCTGGCTCGCGTCCGCGGGAAGGTCCTCGCGGATGGACTCGATGCCCACCTCCGCGCAGTCGCGGTGCTTGCCGGCGACGTAGGAGCGGGAGCCTGGGTCCTCTCCTACGAGCACCGTGCCCAGCCCCGGGGTCACGCCCCGGGCTCGCAGCGCCACGACACGTGCGGCCAGCTCGTCCTTGATCGTCGTCGCGGTGGCCTTGCCGTCCAGGACCTGTGCG
>RRZT011765128.1_pt1 | contig 11674 bp, 11 predicted proteins | sample 2165551 | NCBI WGS metagenome assembly RRZT01 (sample SAMN10456910, study PRJNA506462) | wastewater metagenome | biome: wastewater; feature: sludge; material: wastewater sludge; isolation source: wastewater sludge with Escherichia coli K12::gfp cells carrying plasmid... | place: USA: Moscow, Idaho... | reverse complement strand
GGATTAACATTTACTGTATAATCATTTATTGTAAAAGAACCTCTTTTTACATTGTCTAGGCTATCTAATGATTCCATTGTTTTTTTATAATCTGGCTCGGTCATATTTGTTACTTTTTCACCAGCATATTTTGAAATTTCTAATCCTCTTAAAAAAGTTTTATCTTCCGCATTTATTTCAACAGGTTTATCATTAGTAGCTTCTATTTTAAATCTTCTTTCTTGGGAATTAAAGCTAGCTTTTACTCCTGCATTGGAAGCATTTATTTTATTTATAAAAGTTCCAATTGTATCTGTTGATTCAACATTTATTTTTTTCCCATTTACTTCAAAGCCAATCTTAGAAAAATCCATATCACCAATTGGACTTAAAAACATATCTATAAATTTTGTGCTTACATCTCTTGTCCCTAATCTTCCACCAGTAACATTATAGCTTTCTCCATTAGAAAATTTTAACTTCCCATCTGAAGTTGCAGTTCCTGATTTAGCAAGTTTAATATCTTCTATAACATAAGTCCCTTTTTTAGCACTTGAACCTAACTCCACTCCTACAAATTTTTCGTCACTCACTGAAGCTATTTTCTTTTTGAAAGGATTCGACGTATTCATATCCATTGCTGTGGTTCTAAAAGCTTTTACTTGTGTTCCTATTTCTTGCCAATGTTTTTTTTCTTCTTGAGCTTTTTTTATCTCATTTTGCTTCATGTATATAGGACGTCTCTCTATTTCCATTAACTGTTGAACCATTGATTTTGTATCTAAACCAGAGGCCAACCCTGTCATTTCTATTCCCATTTATTTACTCCTTTCAAATAATCTCATCAAATAATAAGCCTATTATCTCTTCAGACTTTTTAGCAAATTCCAACACTTCTTTTGCAGGTATTTGCTTTATTTCATCTCCTGTTTCTTTATTGTATATCTTTACAATTAGTTTATCATAATAATAATCTTTTTCAAATTTTAAATTTTTATTTAAAATATCTGAATTTACATTCATCTTTTTTATAGCATCATCTATTTTTTTCTCTTCATAGTTATCTATTTTCTTATTTATTTCTTCTAACCCTCTAATGGATACAATATCTCCTCTTAATTGTGGACTTTCTACTTTTTTTTCTTCCTCTATAGAATTTCTTTTTATACTTGAACTTGTATTCGGAGAAACTACTGATAAACTTTCTATCTTATCATCTATTCTCATTTTACACCACCTACAAAAAATAATTTTATCTTTAATATATTAACGGCTTAATTCTCAATAAACTTAATTGTTTTTATAAAATATTAATAAATTAAATTTACTTTTCTTTAACTAAAATATAAATACTTGTTTAAATAAAAGAACTCGAAAAAAAGATTAGTTCTTAGTTTTCGAGTTCTTTTATTTAATTATATTCTACTTCTATAAGGCATGCTTTCTAAAAAATTAGAAATTATAGATTTTTGAATTACTTGGAAAACCTAAAAGGTTTATCCAAGTAATTGTAGAACACTTTGTGGAGCTGTGTTAGCTTGTGCTAACATTGATGTCCCTGATTCAGAGATTATTCTGTCTTTTGAAAACTTTACCATTTCACTAGCCATATCTGCATCTCTTATTCTTGACTCTGCTGCTTGTAGATTTTCTCCAGATACTCTTAAATTATTAATAGTATGTTCTAATCTATTTTGCATTGCTCCGTATTTTGCTCTTTCTGTTGATACTGATTCTAATGCATCATTAATTGTTTTAATAGAATTATTAGCATCCTCTTGTGTATCAATCTTAATTGTTCCAATTCCTAATGCATCTGCTCTCATATCATTGAAAGTCAAATCTACATTTTGATCTTTATTAGCTCCTATGTGAAATAATACTCCATCTCCCGTGTATTCTCCATCCATAAGAACTCTTGTATTAAATTCTGTTGTATCACCAATTCTGTTGATTTCTTGAACTAATTGATCAACTTCTAATTGTAATTTTGATCTATCATCTGCTGTATTAGTATCATTGGCAGACTGTACTGCAAGTTCTCTCATTCTTTGTACAATAGAATGTGTTTCATTTAAAGCTCCTTCAGCTGTTTGTATCATTGAGATACCATCTTGAGAGTTTTTAGTAGCCATTCCTAGTCCTTTAATTTGACCTCTCATTTTTTCTGAAATTGCTAAACCTGCTGCGTCATCTCCTGCTCTATTAATTCTTAATCCAGAAGATAATTTTTCCATAGATTTCTCTACTCTTGCATTGACGTCATTTGTGTTTCTGTAAGCATTTAATGCTGATATGTTGTTGTTAATAATCATTGTCATCAATCCTCCCTGATTTTAGCTTCCTTGTTTTCACAGTACCCTAGGTTATACTGCTTGGTGGACAAGCCACCACATCTACACTCCAGTATAGTATGACTGTTTATAAATATAGGTATTGTGGCTCAAACTCTTTTAAAGCTTTTGCCCCTAACAAGGTTTTCTAAAATCTTTGGAGGATTAGATTCTAAATTATTGGATTGATTTCTTCAAAGCTACTAATTTCAGGATTTTTTAATGACTCTTTTATATTTCTCTACCCAATAATCTTGGGTAGAGAAATATTATGTTTTATCTATCTTAACAATTGTAAAACATTTTGAGGTGTAGCATTAGCTTGTGCTAACATTGCTGTACCACTTTGAGAAATGATTTTGTCTTTGTTTAACTTAACCATTTCATTTGCCATATCTGTATCTCTTATTCTTGACTCTGCTGCTTGTAGATTTTCTCCAGATACTCTTAAGTTATTAATAGTATGCTCTAATCTATTTTGCATTGCCCCGTATTTAGCTCTTTCTGTAGAAACATTTTCTAATGCATCATTAATTGTTTTAATGGCATTATTGGCTGCTTCTTGAGTATCTACTTTAATTCCAGATATTCCTAAAGCATCTGTTCTCATATCACTAAATTTAAGATTTACATTTTGGTCTTTGTTAGCACCTATATGATAAGTTGCCCCATCATCTTTGAAATCCCCATTCATAAGAGTTTTTGTATTGAATTCTGTAGTATTTCCTATTCTGTTGATTTCTTCACCTAATTGATCTACTTCTAGTTGAATTTTTTGTCTATCTGAATCAGTATTAGTATCATTGGCAGATTGTACTGCAAGTTCTCTCATTCTTTGTACTATTGAATGAGTTTCATTTAAAGCTCCTTCAGCAGTTTGTATCATTGAGATACCATCTTGTGAGTTTTTTGTAGCCATAGCTAAACCTTTAACTTGACCTCTCATTTTTTCTGAAATTGCTAACCCTGCTGCGTCGTCTCCTGCTCTGTTGATTCTTAGTCCAGAAGATAATTTCTCCATTGATTTGTCTACTGTTTCGTTTACAGTTGTTAAATTTCTGTAAGAGTTCATTGCTGATATGTTGTTATTGATTCTCATAAAAAATCCTCCCTGATTTCTATTTTTTCTTCCTATTTTCACAGCGCGCGCTTCTGTGAGTTTGGTGGTTTTAGCCACCATAAATAGATTCATTTCATATAAATCCACTTATCGTGACTAAATAAGAAAAAAGAAGAAATCAGGCATTACACTTTCCTTCTTCTTAGAGTAAGCCCTTTACTAATAGGTCAATGCCTATTAGTAAAAGGTATCTTAATCTAAGTTATTATCTTAATAATTGTAATACATTTTGTGGAGTTGAGTTAGCTTGTGCTAACATTGCTGTACCACTTTGAGAAATGATTTTGTCTTTGTTCAACTTAACCATTTCGCTTGCCATATCTGTATCTCTTATTCTTGATTCTGCTGCTTGTAAGTTTTCTCCAGATACTCTTAAGTTGTTAATAGTATGCTCTAATCTGTTTTGCATTGCCCCATATTTAGCTCTTTCAGTTGATACTGCTTCTAATGCATCATTAATTGTTTTAATTGCAGTATTTGCACCTTCTTGAGTATCCATTTTAATTCCTGCTAAACCTAATGATCCAGATCTCATATCATTAAATTTAAGATTTACATTTTGGTCTTTGTTGGCACCAATGTGGAATAATACTCCATCACTGTCAAAATTTCCATCCATTAATACTTGAGTATTGAATTCTGTAGTATTTCCTACTCTGTCCAATTCTTCAACTAATTGGTCTACTTCTAATTGAACTTTTTGTCTGTCTGAATCAGTATTAGTATCATTGGCAGATTGTACTGCAAGTTCTCTCATTCTTTGAATAATTGAATGTGATTCATTTAAAGCTCCTTCAGCAGTTTGTATCATTGAGATACCATCTTGTGAGTTTTTTGTAGCCATAGCTAAACCTTTAACTTGACCTCTCATTTTTTCTGAAATTGCTAATCCTGCTGCGTCATCTCCTGCTCTGTTAATTCTTAATCCAGAAGATAATTTCTCCATTGATTTGTCTACTGTTTCATTTACTGTTGTTAAGTTTCTGTAGCTATTCATTGCTGATATGTTGTTATTGATTCTCATAATAAATCCTCCCTGATTTTCATTTTTTTGCTTCCTTGCAACGACTGCATGCCTGTCGCGCTGGTGAATTTAATCACCACAAATAAATTCATCCCACAAAATAAGTGCATTCATTGTGATTAAATTTATAAATCTGGGAGTTTTCCTCTACCTCAGGGAAAAGGTAGAGGCTTTTTTTATTTTAGTAATTCTAATATTTGTTGTGGTGTAGCATTAGCTTGTGCCAACATAGCTGTTCCTGCTTCTGAAATAATTCTTGTTTTGTTAAACCTTACCATTTCACTTGCCATATCTGTGTCTCTTATTCTTGATTCTGCTGCTTGTAAATTTTCTTCTGATACCCTCAAATTATTTATAGTATGCTCCAACCTATTTTGCATTGCCCCATATTTTGATCTTTCTGAAGAAATTTTTTCTAATGCATCATTTACAGTTTTTATAGCATTATTAGCTCCATCTTGTGTTGTCAAATCTATGCTTCCTATTCCTAAAGCATTAGAATCCATGTTTTTAAAATTTAAGCCTACATTTTGTCCTTTGTTAGCTCCTATATGGAATTTTATTTCATTTGTTTCATAATCTCCATCTAACAAAGTTTTTGTGTTAAATTCAGTATTACCTGCAATTCTGTTTAACTCTGATATCATCTGCAAAACTTCTAGTTGAATTTTTTGCCTATCCTCAGTAGTGTTAGTATCATTTGCAGCTTGAACTGATAATTCTCTTATTCTTTGTACAATTGCATGTGACTCATTCAAAGCCCCTTCTGCTGTTTGTATCATAGAAATTCCATCTTGAGCATTTTTAGTTGCCATATAAAGGCCTCTTATTTGCCCTCTCATTTTTTCAGAGATTGCTAGTCCTGCTGCATCATCTCCTGCTCTGTTAATTCTCTCTCCTGAGGATAACTTTTCCATTATTTTTGCTAAAGTTTCATTATTTGTTGTCAGATTCCTATATGCATTCATAGCAGAAATGTTATTATTAATCCTCATTTAAATCATCCTCCCTGACAAATTTAGCTTCCTTGCTGACAGTGCACTTGTCTGGTGTTTTAGCCACCACAGATAGATTTGTCTTTTACTACAAATACATTTATTGTAGCTAAAACTATATTAGGGAGTTTCGCTCTTTACTCCAAATTTTAGAGTAAAGAGCTAAATAATTATCTTAATAATTGTAATACATTTTGTGGTGTTGTATTAGCTTGTGCTAACATTGCTGTACCACTTTGAGAAATGATTTTGTCTTTGTTCAACTTAACCATTTCACTTGCCATATCTGTATCTCTTATTCTTGATTCTGCTGCTTGTAAGTTTTCTCCAGATACTCTTAAGTTATTAATAGTATGTTCTAATCTGTTTTGCATTGCCCCAAATTTAGCTCTTTCAGTTGATACTGATTCTAATGCATCATTAATTGTTTTGATTGCATTATTGGCATCTTCTTGAGTATTGATTTTAATTCCACCAACACCTAAAGAATCTGATCTCATATCTTTAAATTTAAGGTTTACATTTTGATCTTTATTGGCACCAATGTGGAATAATACTCCGTCAGCGTTGTATTCCCCATCCATTAATACTCTTGTATTAAATTCTGTAGTATTTCCTATTCTGTCAATTTCTGCTCCCAATTGATCTATTTCTAGTTGTAATTTTTCTCTATCTTCTGTTGTATTAGTATCATTGGCAGATTGTACTGCTAGTTCTCTCATTCTTTGGATAATTGAATGAGTTTCATTTAAAGCTCCCTCAGCAGTTTGTATCATTGAGATACCATCTTGTGAGTTTTTTGTAGCCATAGCTAAACCTTTAACTTGACCTCTCATTTTTTCTGAAATTGCTAATCCTGCTGCGTCATCTCCTGCTCTGTTAATTCTTAAACCAGAAGATAATTTCTCCATTGATTTGTCTACTGTTTCATTTACTGTAGTTAAATTTCTGTAAGCGTTCATTGCTGATATGTTGTTATTAATTCTCATAATTAATCCTCCTTGATAAATGTTGTTTTAGCGCTTCCTTGCGCTTCCTACAAGGGCCCTTGTAGGTCTGGTGTTATAGCCACCACAATTAGTTTTATATCTATAAAACCATTTGTTGTGACTATAAAACATACATTTATCTCCTTACTTCTACCTCTCACCCTGTTAGGTAGAAGTAAGAAAATTATTGATTAATTATTGATTAATTATTTTAATAACTGTAATACACCTTGTGGAGTCGAGTTAGCTTGTGCTAACATTGCTGTACCACTTTGAGAAATGATTTTATCTTTGTTCAACTTAACCATTTCACTTGCCATATCTGTATCTCTTATTCTTGATTCTGCTGCTTGTAAATTTTCACTAGATACTCTTAAATTGTTAATAGTATGCTCTAGCCTATTTTGCATTGCTCCATATTTCGCTCTTTCATTTGAAACGGCTTCTAATGCATCATTTATTGTTTTGATTGCATTATTGGCATCTCCTTGAGTATTAATTTGAATTCCTGCTAAACCTAAAGCTTGGGCTCTCATATCTTCAAATGTTAATGTAACATTTTGATCTTTGTTAGCTCCTATATGGTAAACTGTTCCATCTGTAGTATAGTCACCATTCATTAATACTCTAGTATTAAATTCTGTAGTATTTCCTACCCTGTCAATTTCGGCTACCAGTTGGTCTACCTCTAATTGTAATTTTTCTCTATCTTCTGTTGTATTAGTATCATTGGCAGATTGTACTGCAAGTTCTCTCATTCTTTGAATAATCCCATGAGTTTCTTGTAAAGCTCCTTCAGCTGTTTGTATCATTGAAATACCATCTTGAGAGTTTTTTGTAGCCATATTAAGCCCTTTTATTTGCCCTCTCATTTTTTCTGAAATTGCTAATCCTGCTGCATCATCACCAGCTCTATTAATTCTTAAACCAGAAGATAGTTTCTCCATTGACTTGTCTACTGACTCATTTACTGTAGTTAAATTTCTGTAAGCATTCATTGCTGAAATATTATTATTAATTCTCATATCTAAATCCTCCTTGATTTTATATTCCCCGCATCCGTGCGGTAGTGTTCAAGCCACTACTGATATCTTCCTACTTTTTCACAGGAAAATATCTATTGTGACTGGAACTATAAGGATTGTTTAGATAAGTTGTGAAAAAGATTTGACTTTTTCACAACTTAATAATATTTTAGTCAATGGATTTTATATATTATCCTTTTAATAATTGTAATACTAATTGAGGTGTAGAATTTGCTTGTGCTAACATTGCTGTACCTGATTGAGAAATAATTTTATCTTTGTTTAATCCAACCATTTCATCAGCCATATCTGCGTCTCTAATTCTTGATTCTGAAGCTTGTAAATTTTCTCCAGATACTCTTAAGTTGTTAATTGTATGCTCTAATCTATTTTGTAAAGCCCCAAATTTAGCTCTTTCTACTGAAACTCTTTCTAAGGCATCATTTACTGTTTTAATTGCATTATTTGCATCTGCTTGTGTTGAAATTGATATAGCTTCTTCTTCTGTTGCTCCAGCTATACCTAAATTTGTAGCTCCCATATCTGCTACTTGGAATTTTACATTTTGGTCTTTATTAGCTCCTATATGGAATACTAATCCACCTTCATTATATTCACCTGTCAATAATTTTCTTGTATTAAACTCTGTTGATGTTGATATTCTATCTACTTCAAGTCTTAATTGATTCATTTCTAATTGTAATTTTTCTCTATCTTCTGATGTATTAGTATCATTGGCTGATTGAACTGCTAATTCTCTCATTCTTTGTAATATTGAATGAGTTTCATTTAAAGCTCCTTCTGCTGTTTGTATCATTGAAATTCCATCTTGTGAATTTTTTGTAGCCATATTTAAACCTTTAATTTGTGCTCTCATTTTTTCTGAAATTGCTAATCCTGCTGCATCGTCTCCTGCTCTGTTAATTCTTAAACCAGAAGATAATTTCTCCATAGTTTTGTCTACTCTCTCGTTAACTGATGCTAAGTTCCTGTAAGAATTCATTGCCGAAATGTTGTGGTTAATAATCATAATTTTTTCCTCCTTGAAATTTTAAGTGGCATCCGTGCCTTTTTTTATTTATTTTTATATTTAAAATTTAAAAATTATATTAACAAAATTTTTGTAATTCAAAGTAGTTTATTAGTTTTACTCAATAACTAACATCTTATTCGCATAATTTTAAAATCTTAATTTACTCCTAAAAGTGTTAAAACTCCTTTTGCTTCAGTATTAGCATAGGCTCGTACACCAATTCCTGTTTGCATTATTATTTTGTCCCCTACTACTTTAGACATTTCATAAGCCATGTCTGCGTCTCTTATTCTGCTTTCACTATTTGCTAAATTATCATGCATTAATCTTATATCTTTTAAGGTATGCTCCAATCTATTTGTTGTAGCTCCCATTCTAGCTCTTTCTGTTCCTACCATTTCCACAGCTTTATCAACGGTCAAAATAGTATTTTCGGCTCCTTCTTGAGTAGATAAATTAATTTCTTTTATCCCTAAACTTTCTGAGTCCATGTTGTTAATCCCTAATCCATAAATTTCATCTTTATTAGCTCCTACCAAGAATTTAAACTCTTCTTTGTGCGAACCATCTATCAATTGTTTTGTATTAAAATGTGTGTATTTAGCTATTTCATCAATATTTTCAATTAACTTAGTTACTTCTAATTGTAATTTTTCTCTATCACTATTTGTGTTTGTATCATTAGCTGATTGTACTGCTAATTCTCTTATTCTTTGAAGCATCGCATGAGTTTCATGTAAAGCTCCTTCTGCTGTATTTACAAGGCTCATGGCGTCTTGAGTATTCCCCATTGCTTTATTTAAGCCTTTTATTTGACCTCTCATTTTCTCAGAGATAGCAAGTCCTGCTGTATCATCTGCTGCCCTATTAACCCTATATCCTGAATTAAGTTTCTCCATACTTTTGTCCATTGAATTTTGTTTATCAGAAATCATTCTTGTTGTTACTTGTGCAACTATGTTACTGTTAATCCTCATAGTTTATGACCTCCGCTATCCATTAAGTAGTTGTAATATTCCTTGTGGTGAAGCATTAGCTTGTGCTAACATTGCTGTTCCACTTTGTGCAATAATTTTATTTTTTGAAAATTCTGTTATTTCATTTGCCATATCTGCATCTCTTATTCTTGATTCTGCTGATTGTAAATTCTCTTCTGATACTCTTAAATTATTAATTGTGTGTTCTAATCTATTTTGCATAGCCCCATATTTTGATCTTTCTACTGAAACGCTTTCTAGAGCTTTGTTAATAAGTTCTATTGCATTATTCGCATCTCCTTGAGTTGCAACTGATACTGTTCCACCTTTTGACTCAAGTACTACATTTCCATTTGCATCTAATTTAGGACTTCCATCTGGATTTGTTGCTGGAACTTGACTTGGAACACTAGCTAATCCTAAACTTTCTGCATCCATTTTTCCAAGTTTCATATTTACTGTTTGCCCTTTATTTGCTCCAACTTGAAAATAAAGTCCGCTTTCTGCAAATTCTCCTGTAATAAGTTTTTTAGTATTAAATTCTGTTGTTTTACTTATTCTATCTAATTCTTGTCTAAGTTGTTCTATTTCTTGCTGTATCGCTGCTCTATCATTATCTGTATTAGAGTCATTGGCTGATTGTACTGCTAATTCTCTCATTCTTTGTAATATCGCATGAGTTTCATTTAAGGCCCCTTCTGCTGTTTGAATAAGAGATATTGCATCACTAGAATTTTTAGAAGCCATTCTTAATCCTCTTATTTGTGCTCTCATTTTTTCAGATATTGCTAATCCTGCTGCATCATCTGCTGACCTATTAATTCTTAAACCAGAAGATAATCTTTCCAATGAGCTATCAATTTTATCATTTGTAATTGTTAAGTTTCTGTATGCATTCATTGCTGCAATGTTGTGATTAATTCTCATTTTATGACCTCCTCTTTTGTATTTTGACATCCTTGTCCTAAAATAAAAAACCGATTTACGAAATTTTCTTTCATAAACCGGTGGTTATAAGATTATCTACAGAATTTGACTAAATCAAAATTAGAGCTTTAGTAGAAATCCTTTCTACCTAACCTTTTACAGTTTTTAAATCTCTCATTTTACTTAGCAATCTCATCCATTAGATTATCTTACTTAAACCTCCGTGTTTAAGGTTTTTTTAAGAGCTTTACTGCTCTATTTTATTATCGTCATCTTTTTTTAAAACTTTAATTTTATTTTTGTAACACCCATCGGCATTAGGACTAGTCTCTAATGCTAAAGTAGCTATCTTCAGAAAAGATAAGTAAATACATCTTTTATCTGTTGACCACTCCTTTAGTCTTAAAATTTAGCCTCCTTGCCAAATGATTTTTGAAGCTTTACTGCTTTATTTATCTTACAAGTTAATTATCGATACTTTTTAGGAAAACTTTAACTTTTTTTTAATAATTTTTTTATTTTTTTAAGTTAAACTTTCTGTTTTGTTATAATTAATTTATCGGTATTGTTTTTCGAAACTTTAATCTTTTTTTATTTTTTAGCTCCAAGAATATTTATCCCCATATGTTTGTGCTAAAGTAGTCGCAAAATCCATCACCTGTCCTGCATTATCAAAAGCACGAACTTTATTTTCTCTATTTATCTCGGCAAGGTATTTGGAATAGTAATCTTCTATTTTTTCCTTGGTCAAAGTATATGTCTCATCATCGTAGAAAACTTTGATTCCATCTTTATCTTCTTGATTTGGCGATAAACATACCCAATTCCCATCTTTATAAAAATGTGCATTACTCATATTTACATCCATTTAATAATTCCTCCAATGTTATATTTTTTTCTTTTAATTGTTCTTTTTTTATTAATTTAAATTTTGTAATGTCAATAATTCCAAATGAAATATTTGTATCTTCTTCTTCATTATCTTCAAAAAATTCAATATTATTTGTGTTAATATCTATTTTTTTTAAATTTTTAGAATGATAGAAATATTTATATAAATTATCTCTTTCTATATTTGCACTATAAAAACTTTCATGCAGGTATCCATCTTCCATAGAGTAAGGATAATTTTTTGTATCAGAACTAATATATGACAGCTTATTAAAAGGTGCTCCTTGAACTGTATAGTTCAAATTACCATTGTTGTCAAATATATATCTTTCAACATTCTTTTTTAACTCTTTACTATCATAAGTTTGAATATCCACAATC
>RRZT011450857.1_pt1 | contig 11674 bp, 6 predicted proteins | sample 2165551 | NCBI WGS metagenome assembly RRZT01 (sample SAMN10456910, study PRJNA506462) | wastewater metagenome | biome: wastewater; feature: sludge; material: wastewater sludge; isolation source: wastewater sludge with Escherichia coli K12::gfp cells carrying plasmid... | place: USA: Moscow, Idaho ... | reverse complement strand
TCACCCCCGACTCTATTTAAAAAATCGGTTTTTCTAATTAAATCTCCGGCAATTTGAGTAGTTCTCTTTAAAACTTCATCGCCAAATTGATGTCCAAAATTATCATTAACCAATTTAAAGCGATCTAAATCAAAAATTATTAAAGAAATATGCTCATTAGCTCTATCTGCTATTTCCATCTCTTCAACTACTCTTTTTTCAAAAAACTTTCTGTTGTAAACACCAGTTAACTCATCTTTTATGGCGGACTTAAGCAGTTTTTCATTTTCTTCTTTAAGCTGTTCATGTAACATTAATAGCTCTTTGTTTGCTTGTTCGATTTTCCGTTTCATTACTTTTTCGGCCGTAACATCGCGGCCTGACAAATAGATATAACCTTTATTGAGCATACACCACCATTCAACTTCAATATAGGTATTATTATTTTTTCTTAATTTATTACAAAAAGTAACCATCGGATTGACGTCATTAACTTTCGTCAAACTATTTAAAGTCTCTGCAATATCCTCAATATGAATGAATTTTAAAAAGCCATTATAGAGTATTACCTCCAGATTATTTCCCGCAATCTGCTCAAAAGTTTTATTAACTTTTACAATTTTAAACTTTTCATCAGTAATTACCAAAAACTCTGGATTATAGTTGAAAATCTCAGTCAAACTCTTCTCCACAATTTTCTCTTCAGAAACATTGGAAAACCTTGTAACGCAGCTGTTTTTGCCCATATAAAAAACTGTTACTAAAATCATTTTTTTCAGTTCTTTATAATAAATCTCTTTACTTTCCGTATTTTTACTGATACTTACATTACTATAAAGCTTTGCTAATTGATTGCTAAACTCTGCCGAAAATAACAACTGATCAGTTATTCTACGACCAATAAAATGATCTTTATTCTTTTGAAAGAGCTTAAGTAGAGCTTCATTAACTGAGATAATCTGATAATCATAAGGCAGATTATTCTCATCTAATAAAATACGCTGAAAACAATATCCATCTTCACTTCTAGCAGTAAATAAACTAAATTGATTTTTTATAATCTCCACAACTCCACGACCTTTTATCTAGCATTTTATATATTTTCTTTATTACGGTCACCTTAATAATTAAAATATTATCACATGTTAATTATTATTTTTTTCGAGAAAACTCCTGCAATAATTAGTAAATAATTAGTAAATTATTAATATAATTTATCAAGTTAAGATCCTACTATTGCTCTACTTAATTAAACTTGACTATTATCGGGTCGCAAAATATAATTATTCATATGATAATGATTTTCATTTTCATATGAATAATTATATTTTGTAAAGGATTTGATAACTTGACTGATTTTGATTATATAAAGTTCCATGATTTTCATGAAATTGTTGACGCTTTATCAACGGCTTTGGATGCAAAAAGTTCTTATACCTGTGGTCATTCGGACAGAGTCGCCACAATTTCAATGTTATTAGCCCAAGATTTAGGGCTTAGCGTCAAAGACCAACAGATTATTCACGTTGCAGCCCATCTTCATGACATTGGCAAAATTGGCGTACCTGACAATATTTTAAACAAGCCCGGCAAATTAACAGCTGAAGAATTTGCTATTATCAAACAACATCCTGTAGTAGGCTTTGAAATTGTTAATAAAATTTCACATTTTTCCTCTATTGCAGAAATAGTACGACATCATCATGAGAAATTTGATGGTACAGGCTATCCAGACCAATTGAAAAGTCATGAAATTTCCATCGGTGCGAAAATTGTAGCGTTAGCTGATTCTTTTGATGCAATGATTAGTAAGCGCAGCTACAAGCAAGCACTAAGTATTAACGAGGCCTTGAGCGAAGCCAAGCGTTGTGTTAATACACAGTTCGATCCATTAGTGGTATATAGTTTAAGTAAAATCATTGAAAATGGGTCGTTAAAATTGAATTGTGCATAAAAATAGTAGTTTAAACAAATTGTTTAAACTACTATTTTTATCGTAAGATATTGCCCTCTTGATCAATAAAACCCCATTTATCATCTATTACAACCGGGGCTAATCCTTCTTGGAAATCATAAACTGCGTCAAACCGCAACTTGATGATTTCTTCACCATATTTATTTAAATAACCCCATTTTTTATTTTTACAAACCGCAATCAAGCCTTCATGACAGTTTCTAATATTATCATAACTATAATCTGTCAGCATTTGACCGTTTTCAGTAATAACGCCCCATTTATTATTTTTTTTGACGCAACAAAGCCCCTCTCGAAAACTGTATGCACTATCGAAAAATTTTTCAAAAACTACAGTACCACTGGCATCAATAAAAGTACTTTTTTTATTAATGCTTACTGTCGCAAACCCCTCCGAAAAGTTACCGATATAATCATATTGCGGTTTAACCAGTTCAGCTCCATTACTGTCTAATAAACCATAGGCTTCGTTATTTCTGATTATCGCCGTATTATTAGCATCGAAATTTCTGACCTCAGAATATTTAGGTAACACTAATTCTTCGCCCAAGGCATTGATAAAACCCCAACGATTTTCCACCTTAACTGCAGCTTTTCCATAATAAAACGGCTCCGCTCCCAGATACTTAAAGGGTATTATTATCGCGCCATTACTGTTAATATAGCCGTATTTGTCTTCTTTTTTAACAGCCGCTAGCCCTTCTGAGAATTTCAGTTTGAAATTATAGTTTGTTTGATAGGCTGGAAAAATAATCATATGACCTTGTGAATTGATAAAACCCCATAATTTATCGCGCCGTACCGCTGCCAAACCTTCAAAAAAAACATTGGCCTCGTGATAATGACAAGGAATAATTGTTTTCCCCCGTTCATTAATGAACCCATAACCCTCTGCACTTTTTACTAAAATTAAACCATCTGCAACTAAACTTGTTTCGGATCCTTGAACAATATCTTGATATTGTGGTTTTATAATTTCCTTACCACTTTTATTAATAACACCATAATATTGCCCCACCTTGATTTTAGCGTAATTATCTTTAAACGGTTCTACGGCCTCATATATTGGTTTCACAATAAAATTATGTTGCGCATCAATAAAGCCCCATTTGTCATCTTTACAAACCGCCGCCAAGCCCTCACTAAAATTATAAACATAGTCAAAACTACATTGTAATAAGTCAATGCTAATTACATTATTTTTAACATCAAACTCTGATGATGTTACGCTTTGCTCAATACTCCAGCTGCTAATTTCTCCATTATTATCTACAAACCCAAACTTGCCGTCAAGTTCGACCATCCCATAATTTTCTGCAAAATTAAAAACATAGTCAAAGTGCTGCTTTGTAATTTCTATTCCCTGCATATTAAGATAGCCTTCACCTTGTGGCTTGGCAAATTTTGCGATTCCCTGCTGAAAACTACCAATATTTAAATATTGTGGCTGACAAATCATTTCGCCATTTATTGTCATTAGCCCCCATAAATTATTTTGTAAAAAGGCAACCAGTCCATCTTTGTAATTTTTCAATTCATCATACTTAAAATCTACTATCACTGCGCCAGATTGATTAATAATTCCATATTTATTATTGCAAGCAACAATCATCAGCTTATCCCTAAACTCCCGCTGCTTAATGAACCCTCTATCATAGTCATAGTTAATGTCAATAACAGTATCACCCTGCAAATTAACATAGCCAAATTTACCATTTTTTGCAACAGCGATTAATTGGTTGCAGACTACACCAATTTCATCATATTTTTCACTATTGAGCAAACTACCGTCAGGATGAATAAGTTGCCAATAATTATCTTTTAACACGCTCGCTAGCCCTTGATTAAAAAAGCTAACCTCATCATATTGACATTTAATAACTTCTTCACCATCAATATTAATAAAGCCCCATTTACCAGCGGAAGAAACGGCCGCTAAGTTCTCAAAAACCTTTTTACAATTATCATATTGCTCATATTTAAGATTATTTTCAACATTGATAAAAAAATGTTTATTGTCTTCATAAACGGAAATCATTTTATGATTAAACGGAATTATAAAATCACTCTTATAACTAAATGGGACAACGACCGCACCAGCTTTATTGATAATCCCCCAAAAATCGTTTTTCTTTACCGTAGCCAAACCATAAGCAAAGTTATAAACATAATCATAAACAAAATCAATAACCACTTTGCCCTCTCGATTTATAAAACCCCAGTACGCGCCATTTTTAACTGGTGCTAAATCTTCGCTAAAGTATTCTATTTTATCATAAGTTTCACCAAACAAAGGACTCCCATTTTCGTCTAAATAAAGCCATTTACCATTTTTCTCAGCAAGAATAAGATTATCAATAAATTTTAAATCATCATATTCTATCGGCGTTACTAGCGTTCCTGCAGTATTATATAAACCCCAATAGCTATTTAATTTAACAGCAAACCCCGTGTTTTTAAAAACTTTGACCTCTTCATACATAATCGGCACTATCGCTTTGCCCTTGTTATCAATACAGCCCCAGTCTGTTTTAACTTTAACTTTGGCATAACCATCACTAAATAAATATGCTTCTGCAAAGCGTAGTGTTATCTTTTCTTGTCCCACAGCCATCATCCTATCAATCATTGAATCTTTCGATAATAACTCTTAAATAAAAAACTTCTGCTAAATACTTATTTTTTATTTAGCAGAAGTTTTTTATTAACTATTCATCATCGCCACCAAGAAATCCACCTAGTCCCCCTAATACTCCAGCACCTAGCACACTTTTTCCTAAAATACTGCCTTCTTCTCTACTACCACCTTGTTGCGGAGCCGCTGCCAGCATCCTACCTGCCAAACGAGAAAACGGTAACGACTGTAACCAAACTTTACCCGGTCCTTGCAATACCGCAAAGAACAAACCTTCACCGCCCAATAAAGCTGACTTAATATTGCCCGCTTGTTGAATATCAAATTGAACACTAGGTTCAAACGCCACAACACAACCAGTATCAACATGTAAAACTTCACCGGGATTTAAAACTCTTTCTACAATAGTACCACCCGCATGCATAAAGGCCATCCCATCACCTTCTAGTTTTTGCATGATGAATCCTTCACCACCGAATAGGCCTGTAAGAATTTTCTTTTGTAAATAGATTCCTACCGAAACACCTTTAGCCGCACATAAAAAGCTATCTTTTTGACAAATAATTGTTCCGCCCATTTCCGCTAAATTGACCGGAATAATATTGCCGGGATATGGCGCTCCAAACGCAACTTTTGCTTTATTATAACCTTTATGCGTAAAGACAGTCATAAATAAACTTTCACCGGTTAGCAAGCGCTTACCTGCCCCCATTAACTTGTCCATAAAGCCACCTTGTTGACTTTTTGCTGAACCATCACCAAAGATTGTATCCATTTCTACGCTACTATCTTTATACATCATAGCCCCCGCTTCAGCGACTACACTTTCACCGGGATCAAGTTCAATTTCTACAAACTGCATTTCCGCCCCAAAAACTTTATAATCAACTTCATCAGAGTTTTTGGAATTAGTAGGTCTATTAGCTACGCGCGGTGGTGGTCCGCCTACTGCAGATTTAACTTGTAATTCCGCAACATCTTCTATTGGAACCCATTCTAAATATCCCTCACGCCACACAAAACCGTTAGGATTAGTTTTAACATGTTCTTTAGCCTGATCCAAATTCATTGGCCCAAGTTGTTTACCATTTAGCTCCAAATACCAACCCACAAAAATACCCCCTTTTATTTACTTATCAATAATTATATTCCAGTTATGATTAGCAGGCAATAAATTTTATTTTTGTGCCTTCATAATAAATAATGAATACTCAATATTTCTATTGCCAATACTTCTTTCATCATTATAAAAGGTCTCAGACATAATATTATTAAACCCTACTTGCTCTAGCAACTGACTTAACTCCTTTTGTTCAAAACCATTATGTCCTAAAAAATTACTTTCTTGCGAATGAAAACTGCCATCTTCCTTATCCAAATCAACAATACAGAGCTGACCACCGTCTTGTAATAAATCATAAAAATTTTGCAAGGTTTCTTCTAAGGAAGTAACATGGTGTAGTGACATTGAACTATAAATAATATCATATTCACTCTTTAAATCATGATCATCATTAATATTTAGCTGTGTTACCGTTATCTTATCCAAATTATGTTCGGCAACCTTATCCTCCAATTGCTTAATCATCCCGGAAGAAGTGTCGATACAAGTTATTTTACCAAGCTTATCATATAAATTTAAACTAATTAACCCCGTACCACAGCCAAACTCCAGTCCAGTAAAAGTTTCCTGTAAATTAACATAATCTATTATTTTCTCAGCTATCACTTTCGACCTTTGAATACGTCTGTTATCATCCCAGTCTTTTGCTTTCTTATCAAAACTCAACCTCACCACTCCTAACAGTTAATCATACTTAGACAACTTCTATAATATAACAAAAACTCCTGCTTCCAGGAGTTTTTGTTATATTAGCCTATGATTTGTTCTATCTTGTTTGTTATCATTAATAGTTCTTCCGGCGCTACACCGCCATCTAATGTTTCCAATAAACCATAATAAAAATCATTACTCTCTTCAGTAAGATCTTGCAATAATCTGGCAAAATTTTGCCGTAAAATTTCTTGATATAAGGTCTCAACTCTAGCTTGTTCATGCTTTAAATAATCATCAGCTAATCCACTCAAGTTATTAGCTAGCTCTGTTCTCATGATTTTACTTTCGTTTTTTTCAAAGAAATCTTTAGGATTTTTAAATAAGTTTAGGGTCTTGTTAAATATCTTTAAATCCAGCTCTTGAAACGCACTAACAAAATCCAAGCTTTGTTCAGCCTTAAATTGAAACTGCGCAAAAGCTAAGTTACGATTTACAGCCAAAACAGATTGGGCAATCCGTTCTTGTTGTTGCCATAATATTTTCTCAGCAAAAACCTCCAGCCGAACCGTCAAAGCTCTCAATTCTTGTGCCAAATCAAAGCCTAGTTGCTCAATTAGCTCACTTAACGAAGTTTGTAATACTTTTGGCAAATTTCGTCCATCATCTTTTAAAACACTAGGATTAAAGGCATTTTTAAAGAAATCATTAAAGCGTAAAAACACTCTTTGCTTAATATAATAAATTAACTCTTTATTTTCTTGTCCTAAATCAGTCAATATATTATCAACACCTTGTTGCTCAATGATGTTTTTGATAACAACTTGTTCCTGCTTAAAACCTTGACGTTTCTGCTGTTTTGCGACTTCATCTTCATTAATATTAGCTACCAAACCCGTAAGTAAATTGTGAACTCTTACCAGTTCATTATCAGCTGCTCTCACTGCAATATTGGCTAAGTCATTATTAATAAAATTATAAAAGGCCTGTTCAAAGTCCTTCATGCCTGATAACAAGAACAGTCTTTCAGTTTTTTCCTGCAATGCCGCCAGACTCGATAATGGATATAAATTCGGATTTCTCACACCGTATTTTATTAAGTTCTCTTTAACATAATCTACTACATTATTTTTTTCTTCTTCATTATCAGCCAAATCAATCGCATTAATAATAAAAAACATCTTATCTAATTGGAAGGAATCCTTAACCCGTCCTAATTGAATTAAAAATTCTTGGTCAGCTTTGGAGAAAGCATGATTATAATACGTTACAAATAAAATGGCATCAGAATTTTTAATATAGTCAAAAGCCACACCGGTATGACGCGCATTAATGGAATCAGCCCCCGGAGTATCAACCAAGGTTACGCCTTGTCGCGTAAGCTCACAGTCATAATATAAATCAATCCACTCTACAAAACAAGAGTTTTCTTCTTTGGCAACATAATCTTCAAATGCAGTTAGATCGGTGCTTAATAACGAACCAAGTTTATCGCCAAAAAAGCTAAATCCTTTCGCAAAGGCTTGTAAAAAAGTAAGATTAGTCTTTTCCTTCGCCCCCTGTTGAGCATCATCAAGCTTTATTTGTGGTAAATAAGACAACGCTTCTGCTAAAGTTCGGGCTTTAAAATCAAACAACTTCAACGCAGCATTAACATCCTGCAACATCGCAGGCTCAGCTTTAACTTTGACAAGCACTGTCCCATGGCCATATTCTGCGGTGACTGGCTTAATTTTATTAATGGCCGCTGTCATCGGATTCGGCGAAACCGGTAAAACCTTTTCTCCCATTAAGGCATTCGCAAAAGATGATTTTCCGGCACTAAAGGCACCAAACAAAGCTACCGTAAACCCTTTGTTATCAAAACTCTTCGCTTTTTCTAGTAATTCTTGTGAGACTTTTTTAAACCCCGGTAAAATTTCAATTAACGTCGCGGCCTTTTTTAACTTAACAGCAGTTTCACTAAGGTCACAAGCCTTAACACTACAATCTGTTAAACTTATTGTTTCAGGTTCTAATTTATTTTCTGTAATTATTTTTTCTGAAACTATAGTACTATCACTAGCAATAACTTCAAACTCAATTTCCGGTTCTATAAATAACTCATTATCATCAATACCGGTTCTATTACTGTCATTAACTACTGTCAGCAACTGTTCTTGCGCTAAAACATTGGCCTTTTCAGCTTGCTCTAACTTTTTCCAAGCTTTAATATATTTACTGTTACTATCTTGATCTTGAGAAATTTTATTTTTATATTCCTCAACCTTTTGTTGTAACAATGACAAAATATTCTGCTTAAAATCAGCTAATTTACTGAGCGCAATATTTTTTATATTGTTAGCTACTTCATCACTATAATTTATAACATAAACACCGGATAAAGTTGCCCCATCCTTAACCGCCTGTTCTAATAAACTTACTTCCACCTCGATATTAAAACCTTGAGCTTGCCCTAATATAAAAGTATCTTCCAATTTATAATGTCTAACCAGCTTCACTAATAACTGCCCCAAATGCCATTCTAACTGGCTTTTGGTTTTATCAACAATTTCCTGATGAAAATTAATTAAGCGTCGTTGCTTTTCCTCTAAAGTTTTTTGCTTCGTAAATAAAAAGCCTACTTTAAAATTAGGCTGACACGCTTCTAAATAACTTTCCGCTAAGGCTCTAGTTTGAAACGGCATTAAGTATGCGTTTTTCATTATCTTTGCTACTTCACCATCAAACTCTTTATCGGCATTAAAAAACATCTGCTCTAGCTCTGTTTGATAAGCCTGTTTTAGTTTAACATCCTCAATCAACTCATTTTGTTCTTCCACACTAAGTTCCGCCAACAACTCATAATAAGGTTGTAGCTTTACATTATCTTGCTTTTTCATCTTGAGAAAATGCTCTTTGATAATTTTATATAAGGAACTCTCCAATGATTCTAGCAACAGCTCATCTTTATTTTGTAGGCGCTCCTCCAAAAACTCTTGTAACTGCAAAAATTCATTATGCTGATGATGTTCCTCTTTCAACGAAGTATAAAAAATCCCCGCCGGTTTTACACCCCAAGTTACAAAAGATTTTCTCACGCTATTTTTGAATTCACAAAAATCAATTTCTTCTTCTTTATGTTTATCAATCTGATTAATCACCAGATAAACTTCCTTGCCAACTTCCGTTAGTTCTTTGGTAAACATAAAATTAAGTTCGGATTGCACATGATTATAATCCATCACATAAAAAATCAAATCAGCTAAGTGAATGGCTGATTCTGTCGCAACTCTATGGGCATCATCCGCCGAATCAATACCAGGTGTGTCCAAAATCATAATTTTGTCCGGCAAATTAGAATGTTTATGACTGATTTCAATTTCTTGAATTTGGTCACCATCTTTACAATACTGTTTTACCAAGTCATACTCATATGGTGCTAAATAAAGGCGTGGCTTTTCATTTTTAAAAAACACCTTTGCATATTCTTCTCCTGCCTTTACTTTAACCAAATTAGCACTGGTTGGAATCGGACTGGACGGCAATAATTTTTCGCCAATCAAACTATTTATCATCCGCGATTTACCCGCTGAAAAATGCCCACAAAAAGCGATGGCAAATTCACCGCTGCTGACTTTAGTACTTAATTGTTGTACTTTTTCAGCATTTTCTTGATCTTGTTGTTCCAAAAAATATTCATAAGCCGTTAAAAGCTTACTTTTTATTTTACGAATTGTCAGTTGACGATTCGATGTTTCTTTCATAAATCAAACTCCTTGTAACAAACTTTGCAATACGTTTTATTTTATAATAAGTACAAACTACTAAGCAATGCTGTTTTTGAAAATTTATTGGCAATAAGTAAAAAAGACTTTCCCACCATCAGCATACTCTAATATTAACTGATGTTGGAAAAGTCTTAGAAATCATCTAATAGTTTTAAAAAACTTTTTTATAAATCTATCAAATCCATTAGTTGTGGTTTATATTCTGTTGGTAGTTCTTCTTCTTCTAAAAACTTAAAATCATCATCGTTTAATAACGGAATAAAAATTTCGTAAGGAATACAGGAAAATTCACAAGCATAGTTGCTGGCACCGAACCACATTCCGGCTTTGCTGTTTAAGTTTAAGCCACGGGCAAATTTAGTGTAATTGGAGCAATCATGTACTGCTATGTCCCAGTTTTCCTGAGCGGCAATCTTCATGAATTTCAAAGTTAATTCACGACTCCAAACCGGTGAAATATAGCCTTGTCGTGCAATATACATATTTTCTCCGGCATAATTATTGATATTATTTTCATTTAAATGTAGTTCCGCACAATTAATAAAATCTAACTTTGTTGCAAAGATAGCTTCTTTTTTCTTGAAAAATCCTGCAAAAAACTCCGGAGTCATTGGCGTTTCAATACCAACACTCTTAATATATTTTTTTGCTAAACCGATATTTTCAATAACTTTATCCGCACAATTTGCCGCTCCTAAATTAAAGCGAATTTCATCCAATCCGGCTTCCCCTAATGCTTTTAATGTTTCTTCTGTGGCTAGCGTGCCGTTAGTATATAAATGTTGATGTATGCCGGCTACACTGAATTTTTTTATAATGCCATAATATTTTTCTATTTCCATAAATGGCTCTAAGTAAACATAAGAAATTCCAGTCGGTTTAGGATAAATCGATAGCAATAACTCTATATCTTTCTCATAAAATTTCGTTCCACCGATTTCCCACATTCCTTCGCCCACCGGATGAATTTTATCCAGCTCACCATAGTTATAGCAAAACTTACATTCTAAATTACACTTGTTCGTTTTTCTGATTGCCGTCAAGCCTGTACCCGTTAAACAAGATTTGCAACCTTTAGCAAATTTACTTTCCGGCCCCACAAAATACGTTCTATTTTCTAAAGTCTTTAAACCTACAATTTCACTCATTAACTGTTCATTGCGCTGGTCAATACTTGCTTCAATCTGTGCAAAAGTAGCATAGATTATTTCTTCATGCTTAATCGTTAACTCATCATTTTCACTCATTTGTGAAAAATAATCAAACCATATTAACGCATCACTTTTAGATATTTTCATAACATACCGCCTATTTATTTTAATTTTGCCATATCAAATCAATAATAGTTGAAGTTTCAGCATTAACTATTATTATAAATTTCTACTGTTTGAGAATGGTTAAACTATCGTTACCTCATGCCCCTTAATATGCTTCCCAATTTCGATCATCAAAATTAAACGAATTATCATTAACCACACTGGTACTACCGCATTTAGGGCAACACTCTAAATATGCACCGTCCCCAATCGGTTTTAATATCG
>RRZT011171121.1_pt1 | contig 11676 bp, 11 predicted proteins | sample 2165551 | NCBI WGS metagenome assembly RRZT01 (sample SAMN10456910, study PRJNA506462) | wastewater metagenome | biome: wastewater; feature: sludge; material: wastewater sludge; isolation source: wastewater sludge with Escherichia coli K12::gfp cells carrying plasmid... | place: USA: Moscow, Idaho... | reverse complement strand
CTCATCATGATGGCGTTCACGGGCGTTGTCATGACGCAGGTTCTCTACGGCATCTCACCCGTCCTGGACGCACTGACCCCGGTAAGCGCGGCGCGGAACTGGCTACTCCAAAGTGAGGGATGGGGGCCAGGTGGCGGACCGGCGTTCAGTTCGAGCCCCGAGGTGGGGGCGGCCGTCCTCGCCGCATGGGCGATCCTGGCGCCCGTCGGTGCCGCCTTCGCCATCCACCGCAGAGACGCACGATGACCACCACCATCGAGATGCCGACAATCCGGCCACGAGACGTGATCGCCTCGGAGATCACGAAGATCATCACCCACCCCGCGACCCTCCTTGCCATCGCGCTGGCGTTCGCGGCGAACACCCTGTTCGGGATCGTTGGCGCCAGCACGATCCAGTTCGGAACGGCATCGGGCACGCAATCGCTGGCGGAGTTCCCCTCGGTGATGTTCGCACCGATCTACGCCTTCCTCGTGCTGCCGGTCTACGCAGCGGCGAGTGAATATCAGGGCGGGCAGCTTCGGATGAGCTTGACCGCGACACCCGACCGGAATCGGCTCGTCATCTGCAAGCTCGCCGCCTTGACCTTGGTGGTTCTGCCCGGAGCACTGCTCACGCTCATCCCGGCACGCCTCATCCTCGGGTTCCACGACAGGCTCACCGTTCCGGAACTGCTGACCGATATCGGTCGATGGACTGCCGTGTACCTGCTGATGTCACTGGTCGCGTTCGGCCTCGCAACCGTGCTGCGGAGCGCTATCGCACCCCTGTCGCTACTGGGTGCCCTCGCCGTCTTCGTCAACGCAGGCTTCCTACCCTGGCCTGAAGGACTCCGCTTCCTGCCGGACCAAGCAGCGATGAACATGCTCGGCACACCTTCCAGCGAGGTCACCGTGCTCCCACCTGCCATCGGCGCGCTCGCCGTGGGCCTCTGGGCGCTCATTGCCATCGGTGGCCACGCGATCGCCCTGACACGGCGCGACAGCTAACGGCAACTGACGTGGCCATAGCGACGACGGCCGTTCACAGAGCGGTCAACGGGCGTGCCGACAATCCTCGCCCCTCGGGTGCGGCACCCATAGCGGCTACAGACTGGGTGGAAGAATGGGCCTTGTGGAGAGTATGTCGACATCGATGCTGGGGCTGAGATCGTCGGCGCTCTCCTGGGGGCTCGATGCCGCTGTGGCTGTCGCGGTTGTCGGCTTCTTTTGGGTACCCGCGCTGACGCGAGAACGCACCCAGGGAGACCTCGCCCTGTGGGGTGTGCTGGCCGTACTGGTCTGCGTCTCCGTGATGCTCCGGTGGAAGCTGCCTACCATCTCAACCGTCGTCGCTATCGGTGCGACGACGGTCGGCTGGACGAGCGGACTGGGCACCGATCCTCTGCTCGCGGCGGCGTGGTGCTTGTACCCGATGGCGCTGCAGCGCGCACCTCGCAGCCGATCCTTCGGGCTAGTGATGATAGCCGCCTTGGTGGCACTGGCGGCGACAATGGCCCCGCCACTCAATGACCCCGTGCTGGGGCAACGGATCGTGAACGGCATCTGCGCACTGGGCGCCTCATGGCTGCTCGGGCATGTCGAGGCACGACGCCAGGCAGCGGTCGCGGCGATGGTGCGCGAGCAGGAACGCTCTGAGCGAGCCCGGCAGCAATCGGTAATGGCGCGCGAGGTCCACGATGTCGTCGGACACGCACTCAGCTTCATCAGCATCGAAGCGGACGCCGCCCGAACCCTGCCCGGCACGACAGAGACTGAACTCCGCGAAAGCCTGGCCGACATCGAGCAACGCGCACGAGGCGCCCTCGAAGAAGTGCAGGCTCTGGTCCGGTCACTACGAACCGGCCAGATCGCGCCTGACGGGCAGGCCCTGGTGTCGTTGCCCGATCTCCTCGCCGCAGCCAGAGCCAGCGGGCTGCAGGTCGACGCGAGCATCACCACCCCAGAGTTGCCCGCCGAACTCGGTCTGGCGGTGACGCGCATCGTCCAGGAAGGGCTCAGCAACATCGTTCGCCACTCCGGCGCCGACCGGTGTGAGGTGGCCGTGTGGAGTGAGGATGACCGGATTGCGGTCAGGGTCGATGACAACGGCGCCGGCATCCATGCCGATGACGCCCCCGGCAACGGTTTGTCGGGAATGCGCGAGCGGGTGGCGGAACTCGGCGGCGAGTTGACGATCTCCACCAGGCTCGAAGGCGGAACCCGACTCCTCGCCCACCTCCCGATAGGACGTGAGGCATGAGTGGGGTAATCCGCGTCTTCCTAGCCGATGACGACGCCGAGTTCCGAGGGGTCTACCGTCGCATCTTCACCCGAACCGACGGCTTCACCGTGACCGGAGAAGCTGGGACCGGCGAAGACGCGACCCGGATGATCCGCGCACTCAAACCCGACGTCGCACTAGTGGACGTGCAAATGCCCGGCGGCAGCGGCCTCGATGTCGTGCGCGCCACCGCCGAGACCGCCACGAGGATCATCGTCCTCACGACCTTCGACCTCGACGAGTACGTGGCCGAGGCCATCCGCGACGGCGCCGCAGGTTTCCTGCTCAAGAATGCCTCGGCTTCGGAGGTGCTGGCCGGAGTTCGCGCGGTCCATGCCGGGCACAGCTCACTCGCCCCAGAAGTCACCGCGCGGTTGATGGACCAGTTCGCGCCGCGACCAAGGCCGACACCGCACGCGTTCACCGACGCTCTCCTCAGCGAGCGGGAACTCCAAGTGGTGCGCCTCGTCGCCCAAGGGATGTCGAACCAAGAGATCGCCGAGGCGTTGTTCCTGAGCCCCGAAACGGTGCGGACCTACCTCAAACGCCTGTTCGCCAAACTCGACATCAGCGACCGCACCCGCCTCGCGGTCCTCGCTCACGAGGCGGGCCTGCTCCACGAGGCCCGCTGAGAAGGCGCCACATCTGGGGGCACGGTGAAGCACTCGCTCGCCCTCCACGCGTTGCGCCGTCCTCGCCCGGCACCGGATGGTCAGCGATCGCACAGGTGGGACGCGCAGCTTAATCAAGCCGGCTCGAACGCTCAGGAGTGTCCAGGTTTGGGTCGACAGTGCGGTGCTTGCTGACGAAGTGTCCACATTCGGGGGACGCGAGACCAAGCTCGGTTGAGCCACGGTTGAAGGGAAAGACCGCTACCAGTCGCGAGGGTCGTGGCGAGTGATGGACATCAATGGAGTCACCAAGAGGCGCCGAACCAGGTCTGCCGTCGAAGATGCGGGCTTCGTCGCTGGGTCCAGCGAGTTCCTTGGATCGATCGGCGCGAGTAGCTCGAGCGATCAAAGCATCAGCAAGGCTCTAGCGATGGAAGTGCCGTCCGACACCGGTCTGCATATCCCGATCCAGGCGAAGACGCAGACCTTCCATCATCCGGTGGGGCCGGTCGCGTATGACTGTGTGAAGGTGATCCTGGTCCGGGATGGTTCGGCATTCTTGTTCAGCGAGTTCGGTAAGCAAACAATCAACGTCGGAGATGCCGTCCTGCTCTGCGCAAACACCCTGTGCGGGAGCGAGCCCGAGGGGCAGATCACGGTCACAACGGTGTACATGGATACTGACTATCTGATCGACCAGGTGTTCTGGCAGCATGTGGGACTGCTCTGTGACCGTCTGGATGCTCGCAATCTGGCGGAAATGATGTATCTCGAACCGGCCCAGATACTCCGTCTCGGGGAGGAACGTGCAGGAATGCTGATGCCCTGGCTCGATGAGCTCGTCCGCCTCAGTCTCGATGACCACTACGGGCGGCGGTTCAACAGGATTCAGGCCCTCTGGTTCGCCCTCGCTGACGTGATCGCCCCGTTCGTGAAGGTCTCCTCAGTCCGCCTCTCCCCATCACAGCGGTCCCGAACCCGACCCACAACACCACGGCATCGTCAGTTCTGCCCACTGCGTGAGGAAGCGCGGAAGATTGCTGAACTACTGCGAGCTTCGCCGGATGTCCACTGGACACTGGTTGCGTTGGCTGAGTTGATTCACATGTCTACTTCGCAACTGGTTCGGGTGTTCACGGAGGCGTATGGGAAGACGCCGTTGGCGTTCTTGTCGATGATCCGCGCCGAAGAACTGGCTCGACTGCTGCGGGATACGGACTTGCCCATCGAGGCAGCGATGCGGCAAGTCGGGTGGCATAGTCGTGGCCACGCCGCCCAGCTATTCCGCCAGTACGTCGGCATCACCCCGGCCGAGTACCGGCGGTTGAGCACCCAGGCCGTGTGATGCTCCCGATTCGGTCATCCACGCTCCCGATTTCGTGACCATCGAGGTCAGCATGGTCGGTGGGTCTGGTGGGTGAGGTAGACCGGTAAGGACTCGCCGGGTTCGGCTCGAACCTGGGCGGTCTTGGTCGCACCCCCTTGATCTGTGCCTCCACCTTCGTGGTGTTCCCGGCGTACCTCGCAGTCGCATGGTTGCTCGCGCCCCAGAGCAGCCCCAGCGGAGGGAGGCCCAATAATGGCGACGAGGGAGGAAGCGCGGGCGGAGCGCGAGGCGAAGCTCGATGAACTGCACGAGATACTCACCGGCGCCGTCGATCAGCTGGTGTCCGGCGCTGACTGGGCGCGTGCTCTGGCGTTCACGGCCCGGTTCCGGAGCAGGTCGTTCAACAACTCGTTGTTGATCTGGGTCCAGCATCAGGCGGCGTTCGACGCCGGCCGGGCGCTGGAGCCGGTGCCGTCGTATGTGGCTGGGTATCGGCAGTGGCAGCAGCTGGGCCGTCAGGTGCAGAAGGGCCAGCCGGGTTACATGATCTTCGCTCCGGTGACGGCCAAGTTCGCCTCATCGAACCCGGCGGACCCGTCCTCGTGGCGACGGTTGGGGCCGCGTGAGAAGCACAAGGTCAACGAGGTCGTGCGCACCAAGCTGGTCGGTGCGCGGCCTGCCTATGTGTGGGATGTCAGCCAGACAGACGGCGATCCGATCCCGGAGATGCCTGCTCCGAAGCTGCTCGAAGGCCAGGCCCCTGCCGGGCTGTGGGATGGTCTGGTCGCCCAGATCGAGGCGCTGGGGTTCACGGTGTCGCGGGTGTCTCACGAGGACGAGATCGGCGGCGCGGACGGCCGAACCAGCTTCGACACCCGGCAGGTAGCGGTGCGAACCAACTTCGCCGAGGCGAACCAGGTCACCACCTTGGCTCACGAACTGGCGCATGTGCTTATGCACGACCCGAAGGATGAAGATGCCCGGCAGCACCGAGGCATCCGAGAGGTGGAGGCAGAGAGCGTCGCCCTGATGATCTGCGCCGCGCATGGGATGGACACCAGCGTGAACACGATCCCGTATGTGGCTGGGTGGGCAACCTCGGTCAAGGATGCCGATCCGGTCGAGGTGGTCAAGACGACCGGCGAACGGGTCAGGAGGACCGCCGCTGCGATCCTCGATCAGCTCGATACTGCCCGTGTTAGCGACGGCAGCCCTCCTGGGCTTGGTCGCGATAAGCCCGCAACAACGCCACCAGTCCGCAAGCAGGAATCGCCCTCCGTCGAGCAAGGACACCCCCGTGCGATTGCGGTGACGGCTGGTCGGGGGTTGTGATGGTCTCCTCGAATGCGCTGGTGGCCATGTTCGCCAGTCTCCCGCAGAACCCCCACCACGCTGCGGTCTCCCTCGCGGAAGCGGGGGTTCCCGTCTTCCCGTGCGCGCCAGGTCGTAAAGGGCCGCTGATGAAGGACGGTGGCGGTTTCCTCGGGGCCACGACCGACCTGCGCCAGGTGGAAGCGTGGTGGCGGCGTTCCCCGAACGCCAATATCGCGATTCCCACGGGCGCCGCTTCGGGGGTCGTGGTGGTGGATGTCGATGTCCACAACGTTGATGGGTTCGAGGCGTTCGGTCGTGCCCGCCGGGCCGGGCTGCTGCCTCCTCCGCTGGCGGTGGTGAGAACGCCGTCGGGCGGTGCGCATCTGTACTACTCGGCCGCGCCGGGTGTGGAGCAGCGCAACTGGCAGGCCGCGAAAGCTGGGATTGATCTGCGGGGTGACGGGGGCTACATCGTGATTCCCCCGTCGCTGGTGCGAGTCAACGGCACGCTTCGAGGCTACGAGGTCCGCCATATTCGACGTGATGCGACCGTCCCGGTGGATTCGGTGCGATTGCGCGAGTTCCTGGACCCACGCCCCGCAGAGCTGCGGCCTCGGCCTGGGACGGGTCGGTCGTTCGGGTCGGTCACCGTGGAGCGGATCGCGGCGTGGGCGGCTGGCCTGGTGGAGGGCGAGCGCAACCGAGGACTGTTCTGGGCGGCGTGCCGCCTGGCCGAAGCCGACGTTCCCATCGACGACGCCCTCGATGCCCTGGGTGCCGCTGAGCAGGCCGACTTCGGGCAGCGTGAGATCACCCGGACGGTCCACAGCGCCTACCGCGCCGTCGGCGTGAACGGCACCCGGCCCACAGCAGAGGGGCAGGGGTTCGAGCGGCGTTCCCCGCCGGTGCGGTCTCCGATGGCAAGGGGGCTGTCATGACGGCGATGGCGGGGCATCGGTGGGCGGCGCGCACCGCCATCTCAGGGACGGTGTTCATTGCGCTGGGTGCGTTCTGGCTGAGCTTCACCGCGCTCGCTGATCTGGCGGCGCGCTCGGGGATCGACCGGGGGCAGGCATGGGCGTGGCCACTGATCGTGGACGGCATCATCGTCGTCGCCACCGTCTCCGTCGTCGCACTCGGCGGCCAGAAGGCGGCCTGGTATCCGTGGATGCTCCTGGCAGGCGGGGCACTGATCAGCGTGACCGCGAACGCGATCCACGCCGTCGTCGCCGCCGATGCTGATGTCCCTGACGTGCTGGCCGCCTCGGTTGCTGCCGTCCCACCCCTGGTGCTGCTCGCAATCACCCACCTGACGGTGATCCTGACCCGCACGAAGGACACCACAGAGCCACCCGGCGAGGATGAAGAGCGGGCACATGCCGATCCGGGCAGCACTCCTACTGGGACGCCGACCCTGGCATCGGCTGGGGTGGCGCGGGAATTGGAGCCAGCCCGAGTCGGCACGGTGGCGGAGATGGACCGGCGTGCCCGCGCGGGACAGCTGAGTGAGGCGGGCTGGTCAAACAAGAGGATCGCCCGCGAGCTGGACGTGCATCCCTCAACGATCGGCAGATGGTTCGCCCGCGCGCACCAATCCAACGACACCGCCAGCGCGGTGAGCGGTCCTGAGATGGAAGGCGAAGAGTCATGAGCGACCACGAACACCCGACCCTGATCGAGCAGCGGGGCGAGCCTCACCCCGGTCCCGAACCTGCGGTGACGGAACCGGTCAGCGCAGTGGTTGAGGTGCCAGACGCAGTGAAGCAGGCAGAGGTGGCCACACCGACGGCGAAGGAGCGGCTGGGGGCGGTGCGAGGCCGTGGTGTGACCTGGGTGCGTCCGACCGACTTGATCACACGCGGCGCATCGACGGTGGCTGGCCGAGGTATCGAGTGGAACACCGCCGCCGGGGTGCGGGCGCGCCAGGGTTTGGCGTCCGGGGTCCGCGCGGTATCCAGTCGCGTTCGCCGTCTGCCACCGCTGTCGGCGTTCGGCCGGAGCCGCGGCCCGTCGGAGGGCCAGGTGCGTTCTGGGGTCGGGATGAGGTAGCCGGGTGGTGATGAGTGATGGGCATCCAGCAGGGCTGGGCACACGTCGCAGGGGACGACGTGCGTACCTGCCTGCCAGGAGGTGCCGACACCATGACCACACCAACGAGCACGACCAGCACGACCGGCCCCAGCAGCGACCAGGCGGGGCCCACAGCTGAGGACTTCACCACCAGCGAGGGCCTACGCGCGCTGTTGAACCGGCTGCATGAGGGCGGCGAGGACGCCTGGGTGCACGACCCGGTGGCGCGGGCGCTGATGGAATTCGCCGCCGAGAAATACGCCTCGCTGGCCCGCAAGCACAAGCTTGATACCTGGGAGGCGGTCACGGCCGCGTTCAACGCGATGCAGTACCGCTCGACCCGTGAAGCAGACGACCCGTGGGCGACCATCACGCACGCGGTGCGGATCACCTGCGTCTATGAGGAACGCGCCCAAGGTCTGCTCTGCTCGGTGCACCAGGCCCGGCGCGCGCACTTCTCCTCGTTCCATGATCCTGAGCGGTTCTCGGATCGAGAGAACCCCTTGTCGGAGTATCACCCGGCTTTCCAGGTCAGCGACATCCACAGTGATGACGACACCGAGCCCGACGTAGCGCGGATGGTGAACGCGGCGGTTCAGGACGCGATCACCTTGTTCACGTTGCTGGGCTGGCCTGAGGGCACCGCGCGGGCGGCGGTCGGTTTCGTGTGTGAGTCGCTGGAGCGTCTGGGTTCGCGGGCCACCACCTATGAGGCGCTGCGGCGGGATCGTCATGCCCGCGCCCTGCTGGATGTGCCCGCCGGGGCGTGGACCGCACTGCTGCGGGTCCTGCTCGGCAGCGCCGACGCCGCCTACGGGGCGACGCACCGAGGCCAGGGCATCCTGCGGCGGCTGCTGACCGGCAACGACCTGGCCCAGCTACTCGCCGACGATCACCTGGTGGCCATGATCTGCCTGACAGCCCCTGGCACTCAGGGCAGGCAGCGGGGTGCGTGATGAGCGCATCGACAGGCCATATCGAGCTGGACCGGACGGTCGAGTCCATCCAGGTCGGGCAGCGCCACCGCCGTGACATGGGCGATCTCGACGCGCTGGTCGCGTCCATCGCCCGTGATGGCCTGTTGCAGCCCATCACGATCACCCCCGACGGTGTGCTGGTGTGCGGGGCGCGTCGCCTGGCAGCAGTGAAGAAGCTCGGGTGGCGCACCGTCAACGTGTGGGTCCGTTCCGCGATCTCGGATCGCCTGGCTCACCTGCTGGCAGAACAAGATGACAACCAGCTGCACAAGTCCCTGTCCCCGCTGGAGGCCGAAGGCCTGTACCGGGAGATCAAGCAGCTCCTGGCCGAAGATGCTTCCCGCCGCCAGGTCGCCTCCCGGTTCAGCGGCGAGCATCAGCCCGGCGCTGACGGTGGTGCAAACTTTGCACCACCGTCACCCGTCTCGGGCAAGAGCCGGGCTCAGGCCGCCGCGATGATCCCCGGCGGTCCCTCACACACCACGCTGGACAAGATCAGCTACCTGCGCGATGTGGCCGACGACACCACGCTGCCCGACGATGTGCGCGAACGCGCCCGCGACGGCCTGGTGCAGATCGACGCGGGAGCACCCGTCCATCCGATCTTCCAGAGCCTCCACGACGCCCGCCTCGCGTCCGAGAATGAGCGGGACGAGCGCCTGCACGAGCTGGCCGAGCAGGCCTTGGCCCGCGTCCGGGAAAATCCGAAGAAGCGGCCGACGACGCCTCGCCCCGCGCCCGCGACACGGGAGGACGGGCTGGTGCGGTATCCGGTGCGGGCGTTCGTGCTGACCTGGGCCGAACTCCACCAGTGGTGGATGCACTACGACTTGGACGAGCTGGCCGAGACGCTCAGCGACGAGCAAGCCGACGCCTTCTACGCCACCGCCGAAGGCACCCACGGCTTCGCCGTCCACCTGCGCGAGGCGCGCGAAGGCTCCGTCGGCGGGCGGCATCTGCGCGCCCTCTAACCGAACGCCGACGCACGGGCGCGAGTGGTGCACCTGCCCGGTATGACTACTTCCACTGACCCGCTGGGTCGCCGTCGCCTGTATGCCGCGATCGCGGCCGGAATCGCCCTGCTGGTCCTCGCCGGGGTCGGGGTCTACGGACTGATCACGGGCCCGCGTCCGGCCACGACCCCGACGCCCCTGCCGAGCACACCGGTCCCAGCTCCGAGCCCGAGCCCGCCGCAGGCGGCCCAGCCGCCTGGGGTGACTGGTGCGAGTGACCCGGAGGTCTTCGCCCGCAATGTCGCCATGACACTGTTCACCTGGGACACCGCCAGTGGGCACATGCCGCTGGACTATGCGGCGGTGATCCTCGCCGTCGGTGACCCCTCCGGCACCGAGCAGGCGGGCCTGGCGAGCGACCTGGCCGGGTACCTGCCCTCGCGTGAGTCGTGGATCGAACTGCGTACATACTCCACCAGCCAGACCCTCACTATCGCCACCAGCGTCGTACCGGCCGCCTGGGACGAGGCGCTCGCGCAGGCCCAGCCCGGTCAACTCACGACGGGCGCGACCGCGATCACCATCGACGGCACCCGTCACAGGGCCGGGATATGGAACGGGGTTCCGGTCAGCGAGGACTTCCCCGTCGCCTTCACGGTCTTCCTGGCCTGCCCTCCGGGGGTCGAGTCCTGTCATCTGCTGCGCCTGTCGCAGCTGGATACCCCCCTGCGGTAGGCCCGGTCATGGCGAAGAAGCTCGGCGTTGCCGCTCTGGCGTTCCTGATGCTCGGCCCCTCGCTCCTGCTGCTGGCCATCGGCGTACTGGTGAATCCCGCCGCGAAGGCCGCCTGCACCACCACCGGTGGCGGGGTCCAGGTCACAGCTGTGCCGGAGTCGCTGACGGTCACGACCAAGGACGGCACAACCTTCACTTTGAATCACCAGCAGCTCACGCACGCGGCGACCATCATCACCGTCGGCTCGACGATCGACGGGGTGAGCCGTGACGGGCTGCAGATCGCGATCATGGCCGCCTTGACCGAGAGCACGCTGCGGATGCTCGCCAACACCTCGGCCTATCCCGACTCCGCGCACTACCCCCATGACGGCAACGGCTCCGATCACGACTCACTCGGGCTGTTCCAGATGCGGCCGGCCGCTGGCTGGGGCAGCGTGAAAGACCTGATGGACCCCGCCTATCAGGTCAAGGCCTTCTTCGGCGGGCCAACCGGGCCGAACTACCCCTCACCCAGGGGACTGCTGGATATCCGGGGCTGGCAGACCATGGACAAGGGCGCAGCGGCCCAGGCCGTCGAGGTCTCGGCCTATCCCGACCGGTATCGGAACTTCGAGCCCGTCGCCCGCACCATCCTGGACACCCTCACCACACCCTCCCGCTCAAGCAACAGTGGCGGGGCGGGTGCCCGGATTCCGGAGACCTCCCGAATCGTGTTCCCGCTGCCTGCGGGCACCTGGGTGATGACCAGCGCGTTCGGGCCGCGCATCCACCCAATCACCGGGCAGCGCACGCACCATTCGGGAACCGACTATGCCGCGCCGGACGGCACCGCGATCTTCGCCGTCGCCGACGGCGTGGTCGCCCGCGCCCAGTACACCGACTCCGGTGGGGGTCTGATCGTGATCGACCACACCATCGACGGGCAAGCGATCTCGACCGATTACCGGCACATGTGGCGCACCGGCATCCATGTGGCGGCCGGGGACCGCGTGAGCGCCGGACAGCACATCGGGGACGTCGGCTCCTCGGGTATGTCCACCGGCCCGCACCTGCATCTGAAAGTCCGGCCCACCGGCGGGACCTCCATCGACGCCGGGGCGTGGCTGGCCGAGCACGCCGCCGTCGAACACGACGCCGCAGGCGCCGGGGCCTCGGCCGGTGGCTGCACGCCAGGGGGCTACGCCGGTGCCGCGACACCGATCACCGGTGATGGCGGGCGGATGGTCGATGACCCGACCACGGGTGGGCGGATCACCTCGCGCATGGCCCAGGTCATGGCTCAAACCAGGGCCGCGTTCCCCGCCACCTCCTGGTCGTGCTACTCGCCACGGCCCGGCACCAGGTCCGAGCACCCGCTCGGCCGGGCATGTGACGTGACGTTCGGCAACGCCATCGGCCACTATCCGACTCCTTCTCAGCTCAAT
>RRZT010121867.1_pt1 | contig 11677 bp, 12 predicted proteins | sample 2165551 | NCBI WGS metagenome assembly RRZT01 (sample SAMN10456910, study PRJNA506462) | wastewater metagenome | biome: wastewater; feature: sludge; material: wastewater sludge; isolation source: wastewater sludge with Escherichia coli K12::gfp cells carrying plasmid... | place: USA: Moscow, Idaho... | reverse complement strand
TTTAATTGGAGAAAGTGGAAAAGTTATTGAAATAAATAATGATTTATTTGAAGGAAGAGTTTTAGTGTTATTTGATAATGATTTAGATGAATTAAATCTTAATAATCATAATCTTATCAAAAACTCTCTTTGGATATTAGAAACTGATTTAATAATTGATAAAAGATAAAAAAAGAACCTCATTTCTAAGGTTCTTCAATTTCTATTCTATTTTCGAAAATATTTAATTCATCATTCAAAAAGCGATGTTTTTCAGTTCGAGTTCCTTTCAGTCGAGGAGCTAAAATTCCTTCATTCCAAATAGTATCCGAACTCAAAATTCGTGCTTCATCCCACAAATCAGCATCAATAAAATGTTGTATGGTATCACTTCCACCTTCAATAATCAAGGATTGAATATTGTTTTCGTACAAATAATCCATTACTTGCGGCAATATTTTTTGTGTAAAATCTAATTGAACAAGTTCTAAATTTTCTTCAGAACAATTTTCAATTGAATTGAAAATTACAGTAGGTTGTGTTTGATCAAACAAATGGAAACTTCTCGGAATCGCTAAGTTTTTGTCAATCGCAATTCTCAACGGATTATTTCCTTCCCATAATCGTGAGTTTAGTTGCGGATTATCAATCAAAGCAGTGTTTTTTCCAACCAAAATAGCTTGTTCTTCTGTTCGCCATTTATGCACTAATTGCTTTGTATATTGGTTTGTAATCCATAATTGTACATCATCGCGTCCCATGTATCCATCTTCTGTTTGTGCCCATTTTAAGATAATATATGGACGTTTTTTCTGATGAAAAGTGATAAAACGTTTATTAAGTTTGATGCATTCTTTTTCCAAAACGCCTAAAGTTACATCAACACCATTTTTCAGCAAACGCAAATAACCTTGTCCATTTACTTTCGCAAAAGGATCTAGAGTTCCGATTACGACTTTTGGAATCTCTTTTTCTATAATCAAATCCGCACAAGGAGGCGTTTTTCCGTGATGTGAACATGGTTCTAACGTAACATATAACGTAGATTCCTTTAATAATTCTTGATTTTTAACCGAATTAATTGCGTTCACTTCGGCGTGTGGTCCACCATATTCTGATGTAAAACCTTCGCCTATAATTTTGTTGTTATGTACAATAATAGAACCAACAAACGGATTAGGATATGTTGTTCCTAACCCGTTTGTTGCAATTTGTATACAACGAGCCATATATTGCTCATCGATAGATTGTTGTGTCATGCCTAAAAATTATGCATTAAAATCAATATTGAATAATGTTTTCAGTTTGATTTCTGCTTCAATTAATTTTTTACGTTTATCGTCAATTTGCTTGTAAACATCTTTTAATAAAGGATTGTTCTCATTTGCATTCGAAAAGAAATGTACATTATTATCCAATTGATTAATCTCTTTTTCTAAATCCTCAATTATTTTACGTGTTTTTCTAATCTCATCATCCAATAAATTTCCATTATTTCCAGATTTTACTTTATTGACAAATGATTTCAACTTATAATCGTTCAATTCATTTTTAGAAAGATTTAAAGCATCTAATTTTTTGTGGTAAACATCTGTAAATTCTTGATTGATTGAAATTTTTTCTGATGGAACTTTTCCTAAACTTGTCCAATTATGTTGAATTTCTTCTAATTGTTTCAATGCTTCATCTTTGTTTTCAGAAATCGTTTGATTTTTGAAATCGTTTAAGAAAGCTTGTTTCTTTTCGAAATTTAGTTCCAATTTTTGATTCGCTTGTTCGTGACGTTTTTTGTAACGATCAAAGAATTGATTACATGTATCTTTGAATTCCTTCCAGATTTTGTCTGAATTTTTTCTTGGAACATGACCAATTTTTTTCCAATCATTTTGGATTTTTTTAATCACTTGTACAGAAGCATTCCAATCCGTGCTTTCCGTATGTTGTTTTGCAATTTCTAACAAAGCCAATTTCTTTTCAAGATTCAGTTGTTGTTCTGATTTTAGATTTTTATAGAAATCATTTTTGATGTGATTAAATTGTCTTGTCACTTCTTTGAAAGCTTCCCAAGTTGCAGAATTTTTATCTTTCGGAACACGTCCAATTGTGATAAAGTTCTCACGCAAAGAGTTTATTTCAGAAATAGCTTTTTGCCAATCGCCATGCGATTTTGTTGTTGCTTGCTCAGAAATTTCTTTGATACGAGCGATAATTTGATTCTTCTTTTCTAAATTATCTTTTTGCTCTTGTTTTATTTTTTCATTCAATTCCCCTTTACGGTCATGAATTTTATTTGTTAATTCTTTGAATTTTTGCCACGTTGGTTCGCGCAAATCTTCTTGTACAGGGACGGCTTCTTCTTTCCATAAACGATGCAAATATTGCAATTCATTCAAAGCTTTTTGCACGTTTTGCTCTCCAATTAATTCTTCTGCACGTTTAATAATCGATTGACGAACTTCCAGATTATGTGCATAATCCAATGTTTGCAATTCCTTATTCATATCCAAATATGTGTAGAAATTATCTAAGTGGAAAAAATAATTTTTGAATACATTTTCAGCATTTTTGCTCGGAATTCTTCCTGCATTGTGCCAACGAGTTTTTAACTCACGAAATTTCTTGAACATTGCCGCCGAAGAATCACTTGGTTCTTGATACAAGGCTTTCAATTCGTCAATAATTTCTAAACGTTCCTTTAAATTATCAGATTCCTTTTTTTCGTTTTCTTTATGAAAAACTGCTAATTGATTTTTAAAATCGTTGTAAACAGCGTTAAATTTTGCTCTAAAAGATGTTTCGTATTTAAAATCTAATTCATCACCACCTTCACTTAAGAAAGCTTCTTTTTTCGCAGCTTCATCTTCTTCTAATTTAGCTTTGAATGCATCACGAATTTGATTAAAATGCTCGCGAATCTCTTGAACATCATATTTGCTTAATAGATTTTTTGCTTCGTTAATCAAAACATCAAAACTAAATTTTTCGTAATCTTTGAACGAAATATCGCTTATTTTTTCTTGGTTCGTTAACTCTACCGTTTTGTAAGATTCCGTGTTAGAGTCGTTTGTAGTTGCAGGTTTAGGTAATTGTTCTCCGTCTGCATTTTGCAGGTTATCCATTTCAGTATTCATAAGAAAATATGTTTTGTTTCTCAAATCTAATAAAATTTGAGGACAATATCAAGTCTATTTTGTACGATTATTCCAAATTTTCCAAGCTTTTTCAGCTTGTAAAACCAACATTTCGTGACCATTTTTAATTTTGGCTCCATTTTGTTGACCATTTTCTAAAAATTTTGTCAATGGTGGATTGTAAATTAAGTCGTACAATAAATGATTTTCGTTGATAAATTGATAGGGTAGAAGTGGAGCGTTTTCAGTATTTGGAAAAGTACCAACTGGCGAACAATTCACAATAATTTGATGATTATGAGTGATTTCTTCATTCAATTCATCATAAGAATAATGATTTTCGGTTTTTGTTCTCGAAACAATTTTATAGTCAATTTTCAATAAATCAAGAATATAAAAAACCGCTTTTGCAGCGCCTCCATTTCCTAAAACCAACGCTTTTTTGTGATGAGGTTCTAAAAGAGGTTCTATCGAATGGTGAAAACCGTAACAATCTGTATTATGCCCGATTCGTTTTCCATCTTGTATCAAAACGGTATTTACCGCACCAATTGCTTTGGCTTCTGGCGATAATTCGTCCAAAAATGGAATGATTTCTTGTTTGTAAGGAATTGTGACATTGAAGCCCACTAAACCTTCGGTTTCGAATACTTTTTCTACTTCATCGATTTGCTGTAAATCAAAAACATTGTAGACAGCGTCTACAATGTTCTCGTTTTTAAATTTTTCAGCAAAATAAGATTTAGAAAATGAATAGGAAATATTTCTTCCGATTAATCCAAATTGTCTCATTCTTCTGTTTTATTTTTATTGAATTGAGCTTTCACGATTCGGATAATCAACGGCATATTCGCCAATAATATAATTCCGAAAATGAATTTCTCTAAATTATTTTTTACAATGTCAAACTGACCTAATGTGTGTCCCAAAAGCGAAATAACGCCAACCCAAAGCACCGCGCCTATAAAACTATAGGTAATAAATGTGCGATAATTAAGGTTTGTAACACCACAAATAAATGGAATTATAGTACGAACTACAGGCATAAAACGAGCAATAATAATTGCTTTTTTACCATTTTCGTTAAAAAATTCTGTTGCTTTTTCGATATGTTTCTTTTTAAGAAACCACGAGTCTTTTCGTCCTAAAATCCAACCCCCAAATTTGCGTCCAACATAATAATTTACGTTATCACCAAGAATTGCTGCAACCATCAGTAATGGAATAATATATTCGATATGCAAATGGTTTTGATCATCGCTTGCCGCAATCATTCCAATCGAAAAGATTAGTGCATCTCCAGGTAAAAAAGGCATTAAAAATGACATGATAATTAAACCAGTTTCGGCGAAAATTATCAGGAATAAAATAACATATATCCAATAACCGTAATTATTGATAATGTCCATTAATACCTTGTCTGGGCGTTGAACAAAATTGGTGATAAACTCAATAATAGATTGCATTTTTTATTTTTTAAGCTCTAATTATATCAGCTCCAATAGCACGTAAACGTACATCGATATCTTCGTAACCACGGTCAATTTGATCGATATTATGAATAACAGTTTTTCCTTTCGCAGAAAGTGCAGCAATTAATAAAGACATACCGGCACGAATATCTGGCGAAGTTAATTCGGCTCCTTTCAATGGCGTTTCGTGATTAAGACCAATTACTGTTGCACGGTGCGGATCACATAAAATAATTTGGGCACCCATATCAATTAATTTATCCACGAAGAATAAACGAGATTCGAACATTTTTTGGTGAATCAAAACACTTCCTTTTGCCTGTGTTGCAATTACCAAAATAATTGACAATAAATCTGGCGTAAATCCTGGCCATGGCGCATCAGAAATAGTTAAAATAGCACCGTCAATAAAACGCTCGATTTCGTAATGTTCTTGAGCTGGAATATAAATATCGTCATCGCGACGTTCTAATTTGATTCCTAATTTTCTGAAAACATCTGGAATAACACCTAAATTTTCCCAGGAAACATTTTTGATTGTTAATTCAGATTTTGTCATTGCTGCTAAACCAATCCAAGATCCAATTTCGATCATATCTGGTAAACATGTATGTTCAGTTCCGCCTAATTTCTCAACTCCTTCAATCGTTAAAAGATTCGAAGAAATTCCAGAAATTTTAGCACCCATTCTGTTCAACATTTTACATAATTGTTGAATGTAAGGCTCACATGCAGCGTTGTAAATGGTTGTTGTTCCTTTCGCTAAAACTGCAGCCATAATAATATTTGCAGTTCCAGTTACAGAAGCTTCTTCTAATAACATATAAGAACCTTGTAATCCTTTTTCGTCCACTTCTACACCGTAGAAATCTTCGTCAGGATTGAAACGATATTTTGCTCCTAAAGCAAAGAAACCTTCGAAGTGCGTATCTAAACGACGACGTCCAATTTTATCTCCTCCTGGTTTTGGCATAAAAGCTTCTCCGAAACGAGCTAAAAGTGGTCCCATTAACATGATCGATCCACGTAAGGCAGCACCATCTTTGCGAAATTGTTTTCCTTTTAAATAATCTAATCGTAATTCGTCAGCTTGAAAAGCGAAATCTCCTTTTCCATTTTTTTGTGTTTTTACGCCTAAATCACCCAAAATTTCAATCAAACGATTGACATCTCGGATATCTGGAATATTTTTAACACGAACTTGTTCATTGGTTAATAAAACCGCACATAAAATTTGTAGTACTTCATTTTTAGCACCTTGCGGAGTAATTTCTCCTTTCAAAGGTTTCCCTCCCTTTATTTGAAATGTAGCCATTTAGTTGTATTAAATAGTTTTGATTTAACCTTTATTGTTTCGAACGTTTTGGTTTCGATTGTTGTTATTTTGATTATTTCGGTTATTGTTGTTTTGACGATTATTCGAATTTTGGTTATTATTTCGATTGTTGTTATTTTGATGATTACGATTATTGTTTTGGTAACTTCTATTGTTTTGATTGTTGTTTGAATGATTATTATTCGAATTCAAACGATCAGGTGAAACCAAATGATCATCAACTTTTCTCAAATCAATTTTACCATCAGATAATTCGTACAAATGATTAAAAATAACTTGATCGTCAACTGTATCTTTATTCCAAAGTAAATAACATTTTTTCATGTGATTGGCAATCGCAAAGTACAAACCTTCGCGTTTTTCGCCTTCTTCCCACGTTACAGCAACATCAATCATTTTACGAATATTATTTCCGTAATATCTGTATTTATAGATGCTTTTTGGATAGTCTACTTTATTTGGTTTACTATTTACCGTATCTTTTTTTGTCGGAATTGGATAAGGAGATTTTACATCCAAATCAAATTCTGCCATTATAAAAAGTTGATCCCAAAGTTTGTGTTGAAAATCTGGTACATCGCGCAAGTGAGGATTTAATTCTCCCATTACTTCAATTATAATTTCGGCAAATCCGTTGCGTTCTGTTTCGTCTGTTATTGTTTTACAATGATTTACCATTTCTTGAATATGACGACCATATTCTGGAATAATCAATTGCGAACGAAGTGTATTATATTCCATTAAATTTTCTAATGTATTGGTTACAAATTTACAAAATTCTATCCGATTATTTGGGTAGAAAAGGTGTATTGATTGCTAATTTTTTATTAAATTTTATTCCTTAAAAAAACGGTTATAGTCGGAAGAAGATAAACCGTAAAACAAGATTTTGTCTATTCAATTCAAAATAGTTGAAAATCTTTATCACCAAGGAAAATTAAGTTAAAACCTTTTGGTTGTCAACAAATATAGTATTTTCTTTTAATAATTTAGAATTTTTGGTTTTTGTTTTAATCTTCCGTATAGTCAATAATATCACCTGGTTTACAACCTAAAGCTTTGCAAATTGCATTCAAAGTTTCGAAACGAATAGCCTTTGCTTTTCCATTTTTTAGAATAGATAAGTTAGATAATGTAATACCAACTTTTTCACTCAAATCATTCAAAGACATTTTACGTTTTGCCATCATGACATCTAAATTGATAATAATTGCCATATTTATATTGTTAAATCGTTTTCTTGTTTCATTTGAATAATTTTAAATAAAATTTAGATTTAGTTTCCATATTTAGTAATAATTTATTTTTCAAATTAAATAGAAATATTTTGAATTGCAAAATAAATTTATTGTAAAACAATAAAAATATATTAATAAACGATTTGATTGTTGTTTTTATAGACGAAATAATTTTTATTGATTTGTAACGTTTTTGAACATTTATACGCTATTTTATATAATCGTTTTGGTGTAGCAAGTGGTACCTTTACAACCGTAAATGAAAACAATTTTTCACATATTTTCTGTCCTTTTTTTGATTGTTCTGTTTAGCTTTTCTAACAAAACAAATCAATCTTCTGCGCATCAAAAAGTAGAAAAAGAGACAATAAAATGTGATAATACAAATAGCACTATTGAAGGATTTACATTTACTGTAGAAGATTTAAAAATCAATGATTTTTCTTTTGATGAATTTATCAACGCAGATGTTAAATTTAATTTTAATCAACAGATTTGTGTTCGTGTTTTTTCTGATTTATTTTCTACTTCAACCAATAAAATTTGCCTTTTGAGGCATTATATCTACGGTTTACCATTTATCTGATAAACATAAAACTTTCTTATACATAACTATTTTCTAAGCATTCATTTTGTTTAGAAAGAGGAAATCTATTCACAAAAATTAAAAATTATGCACGAATTAAGTATTGTCAAAGACATATTTGATACGTTGAACGAGCACTATGATTCGAAAATAGAAGACATAGAAAAAGTTCAAATTACAGCTGGCCTTTTATCAAATGTTCAACCTGTTTTAATCCAAAATGCATTTGATGCATTTATAGCTGATAACCAAAATTATAATGAAATCGAGTTAGAGGTTTTAGTCAATGAAATTGTGGCGTATTGCGAACATTGTCACAAGAATTTCGAAGTCAAATATCACAAATTCGTTTGCGAAGATTGCTCAACACCGTCCAGCACAATTGTCAAAGGAAATGAGCTTTTTATCTCGCAAGTCATCTTTAAAAATAAATAATCATTAATTAAACATATTTCAATTATGTCAACAAATACACAAAATCCAAAAAGTCTTGGGAATAGAGTAGGATCTGTTCAATGCGACAACACAACTTTACATTTATTAAAAGCCAACGATTATGTTGCAAATGCGATTCGCGAACGTCTGAAAGATGTTTGTATCATCAATGTTTGTTCGTCTCCAGGATCGGGAAAAACAACGTTGTTACAAGAAATTGGAAAACGTTTGGGAAAAGAATTGAATATTTCTGTTTTAGTTGGTGATCCAGAAACGGAGCGTGATGCAGTTCGTATGCGCGAAGTAGGAATTAATGCTTTGCAAATTGTAACAGGTGGAATGTGTCATATCGAAGCGCAAATGATTTTACAAGCTTTGGATCACATTAATTTGGACGGAACAGATTTATTATTTATCGAAAATGTAGGAAATCTTCTTTGTCCATCTGCTTTTGATTTAGGTGAAGATTATCGTGTAACACTTATTGCTACAACAGAAGGTGATGATAAACCAAAAAAATATCCACGTATGTTCTTAACAAGTGAGTTGATGTTGGTTTCTAAATCAGATTTATTACCATATGTACCTTTTTCTATCGAGGCGGTTACTAAAGATGCAAGAGAGGTTAATCCAAACTTAGAAGTGCAAACAATCAGTACGTTGAATGGAGAAGGAATTGACGAATGGTGTCAATGGTTGAAAGAGAAAGTTCAGTTGAAAAAAGAAGCTGCTCAACAAAAATAATAGATCGAAACAATGGAAAATCAGTTGGTAATTATAGATAAAATTCAGTCAAAAACTGAAGAAGTAGAAAATGTTTTGGATCAATTAACGATTGAATGGTTTGAGATTCGAAAACAAAAAATTACGCGAAAAACAACTGCTGGTTTAACATTAGAACTTCGATTACAAACTAAAAATGAGTGGCAGAACGGCGATCGATTATTTCATGAAAACAATTTAATAGCTTCAGTTTACATAAAACCTTGTTTGTGTATTCAGTTTTCTGCAAAATCGAAGTCCGATGCCGCTGATTTTTGTTACTTCGTTGGCAATCGTCACCTTCCTATTTACTGGAAAAACGACGACGATAATCAACTTTTGCTTCCTTATGATGGTCGTATATACGAGCAACTTTTGACTCGTTATCAAGATAAAATACAACTTGTCGAAGCACAATTAATCAGTGAATTTTTATTAAAAAATTTGGTAAAAAATTAAACCATGAATTGTAAAATATTTCATCGCATAACCCTTGTTTTATCATTCTTTATTTTCTTTCAAAGTTGTCATTCTTCTTCAAAAAAGAACGAACAACATGGTGAAATAAAAGCGGAAGATAGCCGTGGAAAAATAGTTTCGTTGCCGCAAGAAGCAAAACGAGTGATTGTACTTTTTGAACCTTCTTTGGACGAAATTTATATGTTACACGCCGAAGATAAAGTGGTTGGAATTCCCCAACAAGTTTTTCAGAATGAAGATAAATATGAGTTCTATGCAAAACTAGATGAGCGAATCAAAAACAAAACAATTGCGACGCCAACTTTTGGAGGTGGATCAAGTAATATTGAAACAATTGTTGGTTTGCAGCCAGATTTAGCGATTGTTTATGAACAAAATATCGAAACAATTCAGCAATTAGAAGAGTTAAATATTCCGGTTTTTACGGTTTCAAGTTTAAGTCAAGATAAGATTTACAAAGAATTGCTTGGAATGGGAACTTTATTAGGAAAAAAACAACGAGCAGAGGAAGTGGTTTCTTATGTAAAAGCAGAGGCTGAAAAGTTGAAAACTCCTGCAAACGAAAAACCTAAAAAAGTGTATTACGCATGGTCGAAAGGACGTATTTTTTCGACATCAGGAAAAGGAACTTTGTTAGATTTAGCGATCAAATTATCAGGTGCAGAAAATGCTTGTCCGTTGGAAATGGAATCGCCAAATGTTGGTGCAGAATCGATTTATAAATGGAATCCAGATTTGATTGTACTTTGGAATTCGAGCCTTGATGAGGTGTATCAATTAAAAGAATTGGATGCTTTGCCAGCGGTAAAATCAAAAAAAGTTTTCGCGATGAATCCTGCGTTTTATTACGATCCGCATACGGTTAAGTTTTTATTATTTGCCAAGCAACTTCGCAATTGGTGTTATCCTTCGGCTTATTCGACTGAACAATTAAACAAAGAGGTGCAAAACGATATCATGCAATTGTACCAAAAACCAGATTTATACAAGAAAAATGCAATCTAAATTGAAATCTTACGGTCTACTTTTGATTTTACCACTTACGGTTGTTATCCTTTCTATGACAATGGGCGCAACTAATTTTGTAGGCATTTCGGAGTTGATTCGTTACAGTTCATCTGCAATCAGCAAGTTAATTTCGGGAACAACTAATTTACCTCAATCAAGTATAGAAACTATTTTGTGGCAAGTTCGTTTACCTCGTATTGTATTAACATTTATTGTTGGCGCAGCTTTGGCATCTTCTGGAAACGTTTTACAAGCAATTTTCAGAAATCCAATTGTAGATCCATTTACATTAGGTATATCGTCTGGATCTGCTGTTGGCGCAGCTTTGGCGATGGTTGTTCCTGTGTTATCCATTAATATTTCAGCATTTGTATTTGGAATTTGTGCTGTTTTATTAACGTATTTAATATCTAAGACAAATGTCAAAAGTTCGTTAATCAATATGGTTTTATCAGGAATGATAATTTCTGGAGTTTTTACAGCCGTTTTGACGCTTTTACAATACATCAGCGATCCATACAAATTGCAAATGATTGTGCAATGGACGATGGGAAATTTACATACAGCTTCTTGGGAAAAAGTAGAAATAGCTTTTTATCCGATTTTAATTGGTTTAACCATTATTATTTTATTCCGTTGGAAACTTAATTTATTGTCTTTGGGTGATGAAGAAGCGCTTGCAGTTGGTGTAAAACCAGGACTTTTGAAAGTTATTTTGATAGGTGTTGCAACCTTAATTACAGCCGCTTGTGTTGCCGCAGTTGGTGTGATAAGTTTATTTGGATTAATCGTTCCACATATTAGTCGAATGTTTTTTGGACCAAATAACGAAAAAACGGTTTGGGCAAATATTAGTATTGGCGGAACTCTTCTTTTGGTCATTGATGATTTTTCGAGAACGGTAATGCCTTTTGAGATTCCGGTTGGTGTTTTTACAATGTTGATTGGTGCACCAATTTTTATTTATCTGATGAGAAAAAACGCAGCAAATTGGAACTAATGAAAACAATAGTTAACATACAAAACTTATCGTTTACCTACGGAAAAGATAAAATTCTGAATGATGTAAATGTCAATTTTTCTGAAGCAAAATTATCTGTAGTGATGGGAAAAAATGGAAGTGGAAAATCGACTTTGTTTAATATTATCGCAGGTTTGGAGAAGAAATACGACGGAAATGTTTTCATTAGAAATGAAGAACGAAAAAAGATAAAAGTTGGATCATCTTCGCTTCGTTTAGGCTTTATGAC
>RRZT011620723.1_pt1 | contig 11678 bp, 10 predicted proteins | sample 2165551 | NCBI WGS metagenome assembly RRZT01 (sample SAMN10456910, study PRJNA506462) | wastewater metagenome | biome: wastewater; feature: sludge; material: wastewater sludge; isolation source: wastewater sludge with Escherichia coli K12::gfp cells carrying plasmid... | place: USA: Moscow, Idaho... | reverse complement strand
GCGGCGCCTCCACCTCGAACTTGGCGTCGAAGCCGGGGAAGTCGACCCGATCCACGACCGCCTTGATCGGGGAGCGGGAGCCGATGACGCGGGACACCATGCGGCGCGGGGATGTGGCCATCACTGTCCTCCGGGGTCCGGACGGGGCGCGGTGCGCGCCGCCCGCGGCGCCCGCGGCGCGGGCCCTGGGTGCGGCGCGGAGGTGGCGGCGGAGGTGGCGCCGGATCGGGCGCGGCTGCGGCTGGTCTTCTTGCGTTGCCCCACGTATGCCGCGGGGCCAGGCCCCGGCCAGGCCTCCAGGGTGTCGACGTAGAACTGGTGGATCTGCTCGGCGGTGCGGTCCACGTCGTCCTTGGTCCACCCGTCGGTGTGGATCGGGGGGTGCACGAGGACGTCGACGGTGCCGGGGCGCACGCTGCGGCTGGCCGGTGACATGAGCTGGCCGGAGTTGCGGATGACGATCGGGATGATCGGGACCCCGGCCTGTTGGGCCAGGTGGAAGGCGCCCTTCTTGAATCGACGCACCGACGGGGAGTTGGAGCGGGTGCCCTCCGGCGCCACGACGACGGAGATGCCCTGCTGGATGCGGGCGACGGCGTGGCTGAGGGCCTCGCGGGCCTGGGCGGGGTCGCCGCGGTCGACGAGGGCGAACTGGGCGTAGTTGACGATCGGGCCGAGGATCGGCATCGTCGAGACTTCTTTCTTGGCCAACGCGGTGACGTTCTCGCGCAGCAGGATCGCCCCGACGAGCAGATCCATGAAGTCGCTCTGGTGGTTGATGAGGAAGACCGCCGGCCGGTGCGACCACAGGTGCTCCTCGCCGTCGACGACGTGCACCTTGACATCGGCCAGGGCAGCGGCGAGGTGGGTGAAGGCCGAGATGGTGAGGTTGATGCCGCGCCACCGGTCGCGCGACAGCAGGCTCATGGCCACCCCGGTGGTGCCGGCGCTGGCCAGCGCGGCCCACATGCCGCCCCAACGCAACTGTGACACGAGATCGAATCGGCCTGGGGAGCGTTCGAATTCGACGACCGGCCAGGTATGCCGCTGGGCGTGCTCCCGCAGTTGCGGCTGTGGGTTGACCGCCACCGGGTGCCCGACGGTCGACAGGTAGGCCACGTCCTCGTCACCATTGCCGTAGGCGTGGCTACGGGCCAGGTCGATGCCCCGCTGTTCGGCGAACTCGCGGACCGCGGCCTCTTTGCCCGGCCCCCAGAGGGTGCGCCCGGCCAGCCGACCGGTGACCCGGCCGTCGACGGTCTCGACCTGGGTGCACAACACGTCGGTGACGCCCAGGTCCTTGGCCAGCGCCGCGATCTGCACGGTCGTGGCCGAGCTCGCGATGACGACGGTGTGGCCGCGGCGTTGGTGGGCCTTGATCAGCCGCCAGGCCTCGTGGAAAAGGGCCTTGGCGATGCCGCCGCGGTAGAGCTGGGTGGCCAGGTCGTCGAGGTAGGACTCCGGTCGTCCGGCCCACCCCCGGATCGCCTCGGTGGTCAGCTCCTCGAACTGCTCCTCGGTGGGATCACCCTGGGTGAACTGCAGCAGCCGCAGCGTCTCGCCGAGGCCGACCTCCAGGCGCCGGTAACGCTGCTCGTAGAGCAACGCCGCGGAGTAGCCCTGGATGATCGTGCCGTCGAAGTCGAAGAAGGCGGCGATCCGGGCACCGCGAGGAGCCACCCGGATCCGGTCCAGCAGATCCTCGGTCTCGACGGTGAGCATGCGCGCTCCTGCGCTCGGGAGGACATCACGGCAGGAGGGCAGCCTAGTCTCGTGCGGCGCGCGCGGATAGCGCATGTTCCGGCCGTTGAAACGCCGGACCCCCCGCCGGCCCCGCGGCATACCGATGGCAACCGTTGCGCCGCAACGACGGACATGCGGGCCAAGCGGCCGGTCAGGCACCCTCGCCGGTCGGGCGACGGTGCCCTGCCCCTACTCTGTGGGTGGAGTGGCCTGTGGGTGGAGTGGCGGTGGCGCCGGAGCAGCGCAGCTCAACGGGCGGGAAGGTGGAGCCATGAACGATGGATACGCGTGGGGAGGCGGCCCGGACCTCAGCGCGTGGGAGACCGTCATGTGGCGCACCTACGACGACCCGCGCACCCGCGCCCACGGGGTCTTCGTCGAGATGCTGGATCGCGAGCCGGAGTGGGATCGCCTGGTGCAGGCGCACGAGCGGGGCAGCCTGGAGGTGCCGCGGCTGCGGGAGCGGATCGTCGAGCCGGCCGTGCCGGTCGGCACGCCGGCCTGGTCACCGGATCCGGGCTGGGCGGTCGAGGCGCACCTGCACCGCACGAGCCTGCCCGCGCCGGGCACGATGGAGCAGTTGCACACGGCGGTGGCCGAATTCGCCCAACAACCGTTGGACTGCACCCGGGCCCCCTGGGAGGCGCTGCTGGTCGCCGGGCTGGAAGGGGGGCGCGCGGCATACCTGTTCAAGGCCCATCACGTGCTCGGTGACGGGGTGGCGATCATGCAGCTGCTCGGGCTCGTGCACAGTCATACGCCCACCCCGTCGCGGCGGCAGGCGCCGACGCCGCCGCGCCGGCCGAGTGTCACCGCCACGAGCCTGGCGGCCAAACGCTTCGCCTCGTTGACCATGGGGCTGCCGGCCCAGGTGGCCGGGCGCGTGCCCGACGTCACCGGACGGGTGGTCACCGACCCGGTCGCGGCCGCGAAGGACGCCGTCGGATATCTGGCGTCGCTGCGTCGCCAGATGGCCCCGCCGCACGTGCCTCGCTCGCCGTTGCTGGCCGGGCAGGGCGGGCTGGGCACGGTGGTGCTGACCCTCGACGTGTCGCTCCCGGCGCTGCGGGCGGCCGGCAAGGCCTGCGGCGGCACCATCAACGACGCCTACCTGGCGGGTCTGCTCGGCGGGCTGCGGCGCTATCACGAGCATTTCGATGTCGCGGTCGCCGACATCCCGATCACCATCCCGGTGAGCACCCGCACCAGCGCCGACGCCGCCGGCGGCAACCAGTTCTCGGCGGCCCGGCTGGTCGGGCCGATGGCCGAAGCCGATCCGGCGCAACGGATCCGGCTGCTGCGTGAGCAGGTGCGCCGGGCGCGCAACGAGCCGGCGATCGGCTGGCTGGACACCGCGTCCCGAGTGCTGGACCGCGCGCCGGCCGGGGTGCTCGTCGATCTCGTCCTCGACGGCACCTCATGGGCCGATGCGCAGCTGTCCAGCTTCCCGGGATTGTCCTGGCAGGCGTATGTCGCCGGCGCGAAGGTCACCGGCATCTACACCGTCGGGCCGCGGCCCGGCACCGCGCTGATGAGCATCATGCTCAGCTACGAGGGCAAGGCCTGCATCGGGCTACACCTGGACCCCGACGTCTTCCCCGACGTCGAGCTGCTGCGCGCCTGTCTGCTGACGGGCTTCGAGGAGGTCTTCGCGCTCGCCGGGCCGGGTGCGGATCCGGCTGCCACGCGGGCCCGGCCGCGCAGGACGAGGCGCCCCCGGGCGAAGCCGGCTTCGGCATCCACCGTCGACACCGGATCCGGGCAGTCGTGAGCCGCTCCTGGCCCAAGGTTGCGCCCGCCGACGTGGATGCGCGGGTCCGCGAGCTGGAGCGTGCGGCATACCAGGGTTTCGGGCTGCGCCCGCACGAGGAGATGCTGCCGCTGCATTCGCCGATCGGCGAGGTCGACGTGCGGGTGGTGCACATCGATCCCGAGGACGGCGGGGCCGCGGCCGAGCTGCCGCCGGTGCTGCTGCTGCACGGCGTCGGGTCTTTCTCGGTGCTCGCCGTCGAGGTCATGGCCCACCTCGCGGGCCGGCGCCTCGTCGTGCTCGACTGGCCCGGGCACGGGCTCTCCGGAGGGTGTGTCGTGCCCGGCCCGGCGGCGCTGCGGCCCATGGCGATCTCCGTCATCGAAGGGGTGCTCGACGAGCTGGACATCGCCGCCGTCGACGTCGTAGCGCATTCATTGGGTGGTCAATTCGCTTGTTACGCAGCGCTGGACATCCCGAAGCGGATCCGGAGGCTGGCACTGCTCGGCTGCCCGGGTGGGGCCTTCCCCGGTGGTCGGCCGTTGCCGCCGATGGTGGCGATGGCGGTTCCGCACGTCGGCGAGCAGATCATGGCGCGCTTCGTGTCGGCCGAGCGTTTCGCGCGGTTCAACGACCTGGCCATGGGGCCGGGAGCCGGCAGCCACCTGCCCGACGAGGTGCACGAGGCGTGCTATCTCATGACCCTGCGCCCGGAGTTCGCACCGAGCGTCTCGACCTACCTGCGGGCGATCATCCTGGGCACCAGCCTGCGGGCCAGCAACCACCTGCCGCGGGCCGACATCGAGCGGATCCGCCAGCCCACCCTCTTCGCCTGGGGTGACCGGGATGCCTTCCTCACCCCGATGGCCGCCGCGGCATCCATCGTCGCCGTGCGCGACCACCGGCTGCTGCGGCTGCCGCTGGCCGGCCACGCCCCCTGGCTCGACGAACCGGAGCTGGTCGGCCAGGCCGTGCTCGCGCACCTCGGTGCACTGGATCACTAGCCGGCCTAGGGCAGGCTAGGCAGGGTCCCTTGGGGGAGGGTCCCCTGCGCAGCGGGGGAGGCCAGCGACGCGGAGGCGACGGAGGCCGGGTCCCGGGGAGGCGGAGGAGCTGTGCGTCGACGGAGGCCGCAGAAGCGACGGTGGGCGACGGGGGCGGCAGATCAGAAGCGGGCCGGCTCCCGATAGATGCCCCACTCCTGCTTGAGCACTCCGCAGATCTCACCGAGGCTGGCCTCGGCGCGGACCGCTTCGAGCATCGCCGGGATCATGTTGGTGCCGGCCCGGGCCGCATCGAGCAGGGCGTCGAGGCCGGCGCTGACCCGGGCCTCGTCGCGGGCGGCCTTGCGCGCGGCGAGCACCCGCACCTGCTCGCGCTCCACCTCGTGGCTGATCCGCAGGATCTCCAGGTCGGTGCTGATCGACTCGGTGAGGCAGTTGACCCCGACGACCCGCTTGTCGCCCTTCTCCAAAGCGATCTGGTACTGGAAGGCGGCGTCGGCGATCTCGCTCATGAACCAGCCCTCCTCGATGCCGCGCAAGATGCCGGAGGTCATCGGGCCGATGGGGTGCTCGATCTGCCCGCTCGGGCCCGCGGTGCGCCCGAGCACGCCGAGGTCCTTGATCCGCTGGAAGATCGCCTCGGCCTCGGCCTCGATGCGGTCGGTGAGCGCCTCGACATACCAGCTGCCGCCGAGCGGGTCGGCGACGTTGGTGACGCCGGTCTCCTCCATGATCACCTGCTGGGTGCGCAGCGCGATCTCGGCGGCCTGCTCGCTGGGCAACGCGAGGGTCTCGTCGAGAGCGTTGGTGTGCAACGAGTTCGTGCCGCCGAGCACGGCGGCCAGCGCCTCGACGGCGGTGCGCACGACGTTGTTGTAGGGCTGCTGGGCGGTGAGTGAGACCCCGGCGGTCTGGGTGTGGAAGCGCAGCCACTGCGCCTTGTCGGTCTTCGCGCCGTAGACGTCGCGCATCCAGCGGGCCCAGATGCGCCGGGCCGCTCGGAACTTCGCGATCTCCTCGAAGAAGTCGACGTGCGCGTCGAAGAAGAAGGACAGCCCGGGCGCGAAGGTCTCGATGTCCAGACCTCGGGACAGGCCGAGTTCCACATAGCCGAATCCGTCGGCGAGCGTGAAGGCCAGCTCCTGCGCGGCGGTCGCCCCGGCCTCGCGGATGTGATAGCCGGAGACCGACAGCGGCTTGTATGCCGGGATCTTCTCGGTGCAGTACTCCATGAGGTCGCCGATGAGCCGCAGGTGCGGCTCGGGCTCGAAGAGCCATTCCTTCTGGGCGATGTACTCCTTGAAGATGTCGGTCTGCAGGGTGCCGTTGAGGGTGCCGATGTCGACGCCCTGCCGCTCGGCCGCCACGAGATACATGCAGAAGACCGGCACGGCCGGGCCGCTGATCGTCATCGACGTCGTGACATCACCCAGCGGGATGCCGCCGAAGAGCACCTCCATGTCGGCCGCCGAGTCGATGGCCACGCCGCAGTGACCCACCTCGCCGAGCGAATACGGGTCGTCGGAGTCGCGGCCCATGAGGGTCGGCATGTCGAAGGCGACGGACAGGCCGCCGCCGCCGCGCTCGAGGATCATCTTGTAGCGCTCGTTGGTCTGGACCGCGTTGCCGAAGCCGGCGAACTGCCGGATCGTCCAGGTGCGCCCGCGGTATCCGGTGGGGTAGAGCCCTCTGGTGAAGGGGAATTCGCCCGGCCAGCCGATCCGCTCCAGCCCGGGGTCGGCCGCCTCCTGCTCGGGGGAGGGCCCGTAGACCGGCTCGAGCGGCATACCGGAGAGGGTGGTGAAGTCGGCGTCGCGCACCAAGCCGCGAGCGACCGCCTTGTCGTACCGTGCCTGCCACCGTGCCTGACCCGAGGTCTGCTCCATGGGCACAGGTTACCGGCGGTTCGACCGATTTACTAGGACGTCCTAGTAAATTATCTCGGTTCGACGAAGTCGCCGCGGGCCACCCGCACCTTGCGCAGGAGCGCGAACAGCTGCTCCAGCTCGCCCGGGTCGAGCGCGCCGAGCCCGAAACCGGCGGCCACCAGATCGGCCGTCGCCGCCTCGGTCACCGCGCGACCCGCGTCGGTGATCACCGCGAGGGTGCCGCGGCCGTCCTGGGGATTGGGCCGGCGCTGCACGAAACCCGCTGTCTCCAAACGCTGCACGATGTTGGTCACCGAGGTGGGGTGCACCATGAGCCGCTCACCCATGCGCGCCATCGGCAGCCGACCCGAGCGGGTGAAGGTGAGCAGCACGAGCGCCTCGTAGCGGGCGAAGGTCAGTCCGTGCGCCCCGACGATCGCGTCGAAGTCGGCCAGCAGCGCCTGCTGCACCCGCATCACCGACGTCGCGGCCGCCATCGCGCTCACCTGCGCGTCGGCCCCCCAGCGCTGCCGCCAGAGCGTCGCCGCGCGGCGGATCGGGTCGAAGGGCAGCGCCACCCCCCGAGCGTATGCCGCCCCCCGCTCCACCCGACAAACCCCCGCTCCACCCGACAAGTTTTCTCGGGTCGAGGGGGTGTTTATCGGGTAACCCGATAAACCCCGGCTTCACCCGACAAGGGTTGTCGGGTGAGGCCCGGGTTTGTCGGGTGAAGCCCGGCGTGGGTCAGGCGTCCGGCGCTGACGGGGAGCGGAGCGCGGCCTCGACCCGCTCGACCTTGGCGGTGAGTTGGCCGGTGTGCCCGGGCCGGATGTCGGCCTTCATCACCAGTCCGACGCGGGTGCCGCCCTCGCTGAGGGCATCGCAACACTCCTTGACGACGGCCAGGCACTCGTCCCAGTCGCCCTCGACGGTCGTGAACATGGCATCGGTCTGGTTCGGCAGCCCCGACTCGCGCACGATGCGCACGGCGCGGGCCACCGAGGCGCTGTAGGAGCCGCCCTCGTCGGGCGTGGACGGGGCGATGGAGAAGGCGAGCAACATACGAGAACCGTATGCCGTGCGGGCGCCGCCGGGCGGGAGCGCGGCGAAAACTGCACAGTGGCGCGCCTTTTCCCGCAACATCGGCCCCGGGTCACGGGAAAAGTGCACACTCAAGCGGTTACTCTCGGCGTTGCTAGCCAGGGTCGGCGTGCACCGCTCGGGTGCCCAGCGGCGCGCTCAGCGGCACCCGCACCCACTGGATGGCGGCGAGGGCGGGGCGGGGGCCATCGCACCCGGTGGCCGTGGGGGTGCGACCGACCCAGACGGCCAGCCGCACCTCGCTCGTCGACTCGGTGACGTCGACGCCGGTGACCGCCTCGCAGGGCGGCCCGCCGGAGACGACCTCCACGACCAACTCTGCGCCTCTCGCGGTCACCAGCCGCCCGATGACCCGTCGTTCGCGTTGTCCCGCAACGGGATCGCCGACCGAGGGAGTGGGCATGCCACCACCAGGGCCACCGGGTGGATCCGGCATAGGGGCCGGCGCGCCGGTCGGCGCGACCGGTGGCACGGCCTGACCGCCGGACGGGGCGACCGGGCCGCCGGATGGGCTGGGGGCGGTGACCACGCTGACGCCGCTACCGGTCGGGGAGCCGGTCGAACCGGCCGCACCACAAGCGCCGAGCAGCAGTGCGCCGAAGAGCAGTGCGGTGACCCGTGCGCACGGCCCAGTTCGGCGGGCAGGGCTGCCAGCGCGGCGGCGGCGGGCGCGGGGGTGAGTGGGCGGCATACCGGCAACGGTAGACGGGAACGCGCCCGGGGTCACCGGGCGCGTTCCGTCGAGCAGGTGAATCATCGATCGTCCTGGGGTGAGTGGGCGATCGCGGTTCAGAGGTAGCGGGTCGAGTTGTGCAGCGACCACGCGTCGTTGTCGAAGTAGGGCGAGAGCATGATCGTCGGGGCCACGATGCGGTCGATGCGGCTGTTCACGCCGTTGAGGTAGCCCCAGTCGCCGTTGTAGCCGTAGAGCCAGCCGCCGCCGGAGGAGCCGCGGGTCATGTCGCAGGAGATCTTGACGGTCTGCGACCAGGTGAACCAGACATCCCATTCGGGGGAGGTGGTGCCCCAGCAGCGCATCAGGTTGCCACCGTCGTAGGGCCACTCGGCCGGGTAGCCGAAGGCGTTCTCGAAGACGTTCTTGCCACGGTTGACGGTGATGCCCTGACCGCCGAAGTAGTCGACGATGTGCCAGCCGTTGCGGGTCTGCATGATCGAGACGCCGAAATCCTGGGAGAAGTCGGAGTTGTTGATCCAGCCGCTCATCGTCCACAACTGCGCCGAGTACCAGGTGCCGTAGGGGCGCGGGTTGGCCAGGTCGTCGTCGTAGGCGGGCACGAAGCTCCAGTTGCTGTGCCAGGTGCCGCCCTGACCGCCGTGCACACAGTGCCCGGCGCTCCAGACGGTGTCCTTGCCCTCGCTGTTGACGATCGTGCCGGAGCAGACGTAGTTGAGCCCGCCCTTGGTGAAGAAGACCTTGCCCGCGGTGTAGGCGGTCGGCGTGTAGTAGGGCAGATTCGGGTTGTATGCCGCGGTGACCCCGCCGGCCTGGGCGGTGAAGACCTTGCTGGCGGCGCCCTCGGCGGTGCGGACCGGTCCGTCGTTGGTCGGGAGCTTCTTGCCCGTCTGGGCGGCCTGCCGTTCGGTGGTCGCGAACTTCGTCGCGCTGGCCTGGACGGCCGGATCGCGATCGGCGGGGATGGCTGCGCGCATTCGCTCCGGCGTCCAATAGGCCTCGAGCGATTGCAGGTGCGTTGCCTTCCCGCCGTGCGCGGCCCGCCCGGCGGCGGCCGCCTCCGGGCTGAGGGTGGCCGTACTGGACACCGGAGTGGCGTCGGCGCGTGCGGCTGCGGCCCCGCCGCCCGGGCTGGCGGCGTCGGCCTGAGCGGCCGAACAGATGCCGACGGTCAGCGTGGCAGCGATGCTCACGCCGAGGGCGGCCAATCGGATCGGGAGTGCACGGAAGGAGGTGTGGGGCATGTAAACCCACCTTTCGGGAGAGGCCGGGCACCCCGTGCGCCCGGCATCCGATGAGAGGGATTGCAGCCCAAGCAGATACTGCGTGCGCAGAATGTCGACTATGTCTGGTTCGTGACGCCGTCGACGGGTTCACCGTCGTGCAGGTAGACGAACTGTCCCGCGGCGAGAGCGGCGCTGACCCGTCGACGCACGGCGGGGCGCAACATGGCCAGCCCCTCAGGGGCGGCCGCGAACGCCCAGGTGCTGATCTCCTCGGGCTGCACGACGATGTGCCCCAACAGGTCGTCGTCGAGGGTGCCGCAGTCGAAGAGGAAGCGCAGCCCGAGAGCATTGCGACCCTTCGCCGGGCGGGTGTCGACCGCGACGAGCCGCCCCCGGGCGATCCGCAACCCGGTCTCCTCGAGCACCTCGCGCTGGCAGGCCTCCCAGGGTGTCTCGCCGTCGCCCTCCATGACGCCGCCGGGCAGGGTCCAACCGCTCTTGTAGGTCGGTTTGAGCACGAGGATGCGCCCGGCGCGGTCGCGGATGAGCGCGCTCACGGACACCGGGATGCCCGGCAGGCCGTCCCAACTCACCAGCGTCGCGGCATACCGGTCCTCACGCCCATCCACGGCGACCACTGTATGCCGCGCACTTTCCCCGCGCGCCGCTACCCTGGCGCGATGACCTCGCGCTTCGCCGAGCAGCTCAACGCCCAGATCGGCAACGAGTTCGCCGCCCATCAGCAGTACGTCGCCGTGGCTGTCCACTACGACGCGCTGACCATGCCGCGGATGGCCGGCTTCTTCTACCAGCAGGCCCGCGAGGAGCGCGATCACGCGATGATGATGATCCGCTATCTGCTCGACACAGACCACGAGGTGACGATCCCCGGGAGTGCGGCACCGCAGTCGCACTTCGACGGGGTCGTCGAGCCGATCGAGCTGGCCCTCGGGCAGGAGCGACGGGTCACCGACCAGGTCTACGCCTTGACCCGAATCGCCCGCGACGAGAACGATTTCGCCGCCGAGCAGTTCATGCAGTGGTTCATCAAGGAGCAGGTCGAGGAGGTCGCCACGATGGCGGCGCTCGTCACCGTCGCGAAGCGGCACGCCGACAACATCGCCGACCTGGAGGCCTACATGGCCCGCGAGACCATCACCGCCGCGCGCGCCGACCCGACCGCCCCTCGCGTCGCCGACGCCTGAGCTGAGCTGCTGCTCCGCGGAGGGGCGGCGCTGATCATTGCCGGGCCAGTTGCTCCCGCTCGGCCCAGGCGCGCAGGTCGCCGCCGGTCATCGCGACGGCGAGCAGGTCGGGGAAGGCGTCGGGGGTGCAGGCGAAGGCGGGCACGCCGAGTTCGTCGAGCGCTGCGGCGTTCTCGTGGTCGTATGCCGGTGCGCCCTCGTCGGAGAGGGCGAGCAGCACGATGACGGTCACCCCGTCGTCGCGCATCCGGCGCACCCGGCGCAACATCTCCTCGCGCACCCCGCCCTCGTAGAGGTCGGAGATGAGCACGAACATGGCATCGCGCGGTCGGGTGATCAGGCTCTGGCAGTAAGCGATCGCCCGGTTGATGTCGGTGCCGCCACCGAGTTGGGTGCCGAACAGCACGTCAACGGGGTCGGCGAGCTGGTCGGTGAGATCGACGGCCGCGGTGTCGAAGACGACAACCGAGGTCGACAGGCTGCGCATCGAGGCGAGCACGGCGCCGAAGACCGAGGCATAGACGACCGAGGCGGCCATCGAGCCGGACTGGTCGATGGCCAGCACGACCTGTTTCTGGATCGACTGTTGCCGGCGGCCGTAGCCGACCAGCCGTTGCGGCACCACGGTGCGGTACTCCGGCAGGTAGTTCGCGAGATTGGCGCGGATCGTGGAGTTCCAGTCGATGTCGCGCAGTTTCGGCCGGTGGGTGCGGGCGGCGCGATTGAGCGCCCCGGAGACAGCGGCCCGGGTCTTGCTCTGGACCCGGCGCTCGATCTGCTCGACGACCTGGCGCACGACGGCTCGCGCGGTGGCCTTGGTGCGCTCGGGGATCGAGCCCTTCAGGGCCAGCAGGGTGCCGACCAGGTGCACGTCCGGCTCGACGGCCTCGAGCAGTTCGGGCTCCAGCAGCAGCCGGGTGAGCCCCAGCCGGGACACCGCGTCGCGCTGCATGACCTGCACGACACGTTGCGGGAAGTAGGTGCGGATGTCGCCGAGCCATCGTGCCACCCGCGGTGCCGAGCCACCCAATCCGGCGCTCCGGGCGGCGGATCGGTCCGGCTCGGACTCGTCGTAGAGGGCCGCGAG
>RRZT011057012.1_pt1 | contig 11678 bp, 10 predicted proteins | sample 2165551 | NCBI WGS metagenome assembly RRZT01 (sample SAMN10456910, study PRJNA506462) | wastewater metagenome | biome: wastewater; feature: sludge; material: wastewater sludge; isolation source: wastewater sludge with Escherichia coli K12::gfp cells carrying plasmid... | place: USA: Moscow, Idaho... | reverse complement strand
GCCCAGCGAGAAATGGTTGGCTCAATCAGGCTGCGTACTTCGATCAACGAGCGCACCAGCGACGGATTGGCTCCTTTTTCCAGCACCCACTCCAACACGTCGGCATCCAGGTAATTCCACTGTTCGCTAGGCATGACAAACAGCCCGCGATGCCGTTGTGCATCGATCAGGCGCTTGGTTGACAACACCTTGATCACCTCGCGCATGACGTTGCGCGAGGTATCGAAGCGCTCGCACAGATCTGCTTCGGAAGGCAATGCCGTACCGGGCGCGAATTCGCCCTGGGCAATCTGCTTGCCAAAAAGCCGCGTCAACCGGTCGGTTTTGGTCATACCCCTCTCTCTTCCTGATCTGGTTTCTTTTGATTGAACCACGTTTTTTTGAAGTGTGTCACCAGCTATGGGACAAAGTCAACAAAATTGTAGTACAAACTAAAATCAATGTAATACAATCACCGGCGATATCCGAATCAAATATCTATCTTCCGACCGATCAAAAGCCCTTCAACGAACGGAGCAGAAATGAGCCTCCCCGGCCGCACTGTCATCAACACAGAATTCGCAGACCTTTTCGTCATCGAGGATTTCAACCCCTACCGCCGCTGCATACAGGGACTCGCCAACGAGCCGGTAGCCGTTCAAGCCTTGCTGAAGCGTGCGGAAGAGTTTCTGAAAGAGGAAGCCGGGCACGTCCCATTGGGAGACATCTCGCAACCGGCAATCGTGGAGCGCCTGGCGGCCAACCGGCCGCGCATCTGCATTATTCAGGGGTCGGCAGATCACCCCGCCCATCTTTTCGACCATGAGCACGCGCTACGCGCCGCCTCCCGCATCTGGCAGAACGGTGGCGTACCGTTTACCTTCGGCATCCCGGTCATCTGCGACGGCACGGCACAAAGCAACATCGGGCAGAGCTATTCGCTGGCATCGCGTAACCACACGGCGATGGCGGTCAACATCAATTTCGAGGGACACAGCTATCACGCCGCCTACGTCATCTCGGGCTGCGACAAGACGCCAACCGGCATTCTCTCGGGCCTCGCCGCCGCTGACCGCGCCCGACGCGAACCGGAACGCGGCACGGCGCCGGTATGGGCGGTGTTTGTCCCGGCACACGTGCTCAAGGGAGGGAGCATTCCCAAGGAGACCCGCCAGAAACTGCGTGACATCCAGGACGCAGCCCGTGCGGCCGGCGACGCACAACTGGCCGACGATATCGAGGAAAACTGCCAGTACATCCTTCAGTGCTCATCGGACGAAGCCTTTCTCGCCATGCTCAACCGCGCCGTCGAGCAGCAGTTGATCAACCGCCCGGCTGCCGACGACATCCTCAACGAACTCGCCGCCGCCACCTGTGACGACAAAGGAGGCATCTGCGCGTTCAACGGGACCGGGAATTCATCGCGCACCCTGGTTTCCGCACTCGGCTTCGTACCGGAAAACGCCGAACTGCTGGTCGACGAAGCCCCGACTGCACTGGTCGCCCACAACGTCGATCAGCTGTTCCGCATGATCAACAAGCCGGAATACGCCGTCTGCGAAATCCTCAAACACAACTACGGTAACGCCATACGCATCCACAATGCCACCGGGAGTTCGAGCAACCTGATGCTGCATATGCCCTGCGTGATGCGCCATGCCGGGTTCGACGTATCGCTGTTCGATTACGAAAAGGTGCGCAACACCCATCCGGTCCCTGACATATTCGCTCACAGCCTGACAGAAGGCCGGGACACCTTCGTCCTCGCCGAGCAGGCACGCGCCGGCATGCATCACGGCATGACCAGCCTCTACAAGGTGCTCAAGAATCTCAACGTGCCGATGAACTGGGACGCACCGACGGTTACCGGCAAAACCTGGGGCGAGCGCGTTGCCGCGATTCCGGAGGCAGTCTCACCGTCCCTGCCGCAGGAGCGCTCGGTGATCCGCATCAAGCCGATCCGCGACATTTCTGGCACCGACATCGTGCGCGGCAATTTCTTTTCGTCCTGTACGCTCAAGGTTGCCGGGATGTCGACCGACTCCTACAGCCGCTTCGACGGCAAGGTTTTTCTGGTCCGATACTACGAAAACGAGATGCAATGCACACAGGATCTGCGCTCCAGCTCCCTTGTGGAGACGCTGTGCAGAATGCCCGAACTGACACCGCAGGTACTGAACGCATTCCGCCGATTCAACAACGCCCCGCAGGATGCAGACATCCTCACCATGGTCAGCAACGGCACACTCGCTTTTGCCTTCGTCATTGCCGGACAGGGCCCCAAGGCCTTCGGTATGCCTGAGATGTTCGCTCCGAGCCAGTACCTGAAACATCACGGGGTAGTGGAAAGAACCTCGGTCATGATTACCGACGGACGCTATTCCGGTGTCACCAAGGGCGCCTGCGTCGGCCACATGGTCCCGGAACTCTACGAAGGCGGCGGCATCGGCACCTTGATGAACGGCGATCTGTTGTGGGTACGCCTGACCGACAAGCGTATCGACCTCATCGACAAGGAAGCCTTCCTCGCCAACGGCCGAATCGAGCCGCTGAAAACCGCCCCGTTCGAGGAGCGCAAGGAACTCCTGGCGCAACGCCAGGCCATGATCGAAAAACGTCAGCGACAGATCGCCGCATGCAGCATTCTGGAGAACGTTTCGAATGCAGAGTTTGGCGTGGTACCGACAGCCGTACACCGCCGCGCGACGATTCCCTGGACGTTCTAGCCGACACCGCAGAGGAACGCAACGTTATCCCGGCGAAAGCCGGGATGCAGCTCAGGTCGACAGAATGACTGATCCCCGACTAGCAGGTCACCAGGTTGTCGCGGTGAATCATCTCCGTCTCATCCAGATAACCGAGGATGCTCTCGATTTCCGTGCTGGCCCGACGCGCGATGCGGCGCGCGTCGCTACTGCCGTAGTTGACCAGCCCGCGCGCCACTTCAAGCCCTTCCGGCGACATGCAGGCCACCGCGGCACCGCGCTCGAACTCCCCCGAGACCTCGACCACCCCGATCGGCAACAGGCTCTTGCCTTCTCCCAGCGCCTTGACTGCACCGGCGTCCAAAACCAACTTGCCGTTCAACTGCAGGTGATCGGCCAACCACTGCTTGCGCGCATTGAGCGGCTGCATTTCCGATACCAGCAGTGTTCCGATCGGCTCGCCGCGCGCCAATCGAGGCATGACATCGCGCTCTCGCCCACTGGCAATAACCGTGTGCGCCCCGCTATTGGCGGCTCGTTTGGCGGCAATCACTTTAGTGATCATTCCCCCCTTGCCGTATTGCGTTCCAGCCCCGCCGGCCATGCTTTCCAGAGCCGGATCACCGGCCCGCGCTTCTGAAATCAGGGTTGCGGAGGGATCTTTGCGTGGATCCGCTGTAAACAAGCCTTGCTGATCGGTCAGGATAATCAGGCAATCGGCATCAACCAGATTGGCCACCAGCGCGCCCAGCGTGTCGTTGTCACCAAACTTAATTTCGTCGGTGATGACCGTATCGTTCTCGTTGATGATCGGCACAACCCCTAGACCAAGCAAAGTCGTCAGGGTCGAGCGTGCATTAAGGTAACGCTTGCGATCAGCCAGATCCTCGTGGGTCAACAGCACCTGCGCAGTATGCAACCCGTGTTCGGAAAAAGCGCTTTCATACACCTGCACCAGCCCCATTTGTCCAACCGCCGCACAGGCCTGCAAATCGTGGACAGCGCTGGGCCGCTTCTGCCACCCGAGGCGCTGCATGCCACACGCGATGGCTCCGGACGACACCAGGACCACTTCCCTGCCGTGAGCTCGCAATTCGGCGATCTGTTTCGCCCATTCATTGATGGCCGAGGTATCCAGCCCTTCGCCGTTGTTCGTAACCAGCGCAGACCCCACCTTGATGACGAGGCGTTTTGCGTCGGCAAGTCGTGTCGTATCCATAACCAATTGTCGTCTAGTTGTTATCGTCGTCGTCTTCGGGAAAGAACGCAGCGGCGGCATTCGCTCCCTCGGCTACCGCCGGCGTGAGATTCTCCAAGGCTTCCTGCAAGGCATAAACAAGCGGCTTGCACCCATCTCCGCTGATGGCGCTCACCCGAAAACAAGGCGTTCCCTCCGGAGCGCCATAGGCGCTGAGGAAATCCGCGACGCGCTGGTCGCGCTCCTCCTCGGGAATCAGATCGAGTTTGTTCAGCACCAGCCAGCGAGGTTTCTCCGCCAACTCCGGACTGTATTTTTCCAGTTCATGGACGATAGCCCGTGCATCGGCAACCGGATCGGCTTCCGGATCGGGCGGCGCCAGATCGACGATATGCAGCAATACCCGAGTACGTGCCAGATGCTTGAGAAAACGAATCCCCAGCCCGGCGCCCTCGGCCGCCCCCTCGATCAAGCCGGGAACATCGGCGATGACGAAACTCTTGTTTTCACTGACGCGCACGACACCGAGATTCGGATGCATCGTCGTAAACGGATAATCCGCCACTTTCGGTCGCGCCGCGGATACGGCACGAATGAATGTGCTCTTGCCCGCATTCGGCAAGCCCAACAACCCGACATCGGCCAGCACGCGCAGCTCAAGGCGCAAATCACGCTCTTCGCCCGGCTCGCCCTTGGTGCACTGACGCGGTGCACGGTTGGTACTCGACTTGAAATGGATGTTACCGAGGCCGCCTTTGCCGCCCTTGGCGATCATCACCTTTTTCCCATCGATGTCGAGGTCGGCGACCACCCGATTGGTGTTGACGTCGGTAATCACCGTCCCGACCGGAACGTGCAGAACGACATCTTTCCCGCCCTTGCCGTAGCACCCCGCCGAGGCCCCGTTCTCGCCACGCTGGGCAACAAACTTTCGGGTGTAGCGATATTCAACCAAGGTATTGATATTGCGGTCGGCAACAACGTAAACGCTCGCCCCGCGGCCACCATCGCCACCATCCGGACCGCCCTCCGGCTCATACTTCTCGCGCCGGAACGAGGCGACGCCATTGCCGCCGTCGCCGGCGGCCACATAGATCTTCGCCTCGTCGATGAATTTCATGAACTGTTTCCTGCAAAGTAAAAAGCCCTACCGCAAGGATAGGGCTTTTAGGCTTTAATGCGCGCCTGCGCGGATTGTCGCAGTTTTTGCTGCAGCCTGATCAAGCCGCGGCCGGAACGATACTCACGGTACGCTGACGCTTCGGCCCCTTGAGGGCAAACTCAACATGCCCTTCAACCAGGGCAAAAAGAGTGTGGTCCTTGCCGATACCGACACCGACGCCCGGGTGGAACTGGGTGCCGCGCTGGCGAACGAGGATGTTGCCGGCGAGAACGAGTTGACCGCCGTAACGCTTGACGCCAAGGCGTTTCGATTCCGAGTCGCGGCCGTTACGGGAACTGCCGCCTGCTTTTTTGTGTGCCATGTTTCAGTTTCCTTTCCGTTAGGCCGAAATACCGTCAATGCGGATTTCAGTGTAGTTCTGACGGTGGCCTTGATGCTTCTGATAATGCTTACGACGACGCATCTTGAAGATCTTGACCTTGTCGTGACGGCCTTGCGAAAGCACAGTAGCCTTGACTGCCGCGCCGGCAACGAGCGGAGCACCGATTTTCACGGACTCGCCCTCGCCAACCATGAGCACTTGGTCAAGAGTAACTTCTGCGCCAACTTCTGCCGGTATCTGTTCTATTTTCAATTTTTCGCCTGCGGCAACGCGATACTGCTTGCCACCGGTTTTTATGACCGCGTACATGTTGGACTCCAAAGAACTAAGAAAAAGTGAAGCGAAGAACCGCGCATTATACGCATTTCTCCTGCCGGGTCAAAGGGTTCCGTGCGTTTTCCTTCTCGCCTTGACGGCAACAGCAAGCGCCCCCTAAGATTCCATGGTTTTTTCCTGGGCAGAATGCGTTGAAACTCGAGCGACTCTACAACCTGATCGGACCTGACATGCAGGCCGTCGACGCGGTGATCCGCAAACGCCTGCACTCCGATGTGGCACTCGTCAGGCAAGTCGCTGAATACATCATCAACGCCGGAGGCAAGCGCCTCCGCCCGGCACTTGTTCTGCTCTGCTCCGGAGCGCTCGGGTACAAAGGGTCGCGACACCATGAACTCGCCGCCATCATAGAGTTCATTCACACCGCAACGCTGCTGCACGACGACGTGGTCGACGAATCGGACCTCCGGCGCGGACACGAAACCGCCAACGCCCTGTTCGGCAATGCGGCCAGCGTACTGGTCGGAGACTTCCTCTACTCACGCTCCTTCCAGATGATGGTCGAGTTGGGAGACATGCGCATCATGCGCGTACTGTCCGACGCCACCAACATCATCGCCGAAGGAGAAGTACTCCAGCTGATGAACTGCCACGATGCTGACGTCGACGAGCTGCGCTATCTCCAAGTCATCCGCTACAAGACCGCCAAGCTATTTGAAGCAGCATCCCAACTCGGAGCCATCATTGGCGGTGCGGATCCGGAGACGGAAAGATCGCTGGCGGACTACGGAACACACCTCGGAACCGCATTCCAGCTCATCGACGATGTCCTCGATTACTCCGGCACCGAGGCCGAAACCGGAAAACACCTGGGCGATGACCTGGCCGAAGGCAAGCCGACACTCCCTCTCATTTATGTCATGCAGAACGGAACTCCAGCGCAAGCCGAATGTGTGCGCAAGGCCATCGAACACGGAGGCCGCGAGGACTTCCCGGGAGTGCTCGCCGCCATCCATGCAACCGGAGCCCTCGAACATACGCAGAAACAAGCAAGCAAGGAAGCTGAACGAGCCGCCGCCGCACTCGAGTGGCTTCCGGCTTCCACACACAAGGATTCTTTGCTAGAATTGTCGGCCTTTGCAGTTGATAGGTCTTTTTAGCAACTGCAATCCCCGGTCGGGGCGTAGCTCAGCCTGGTAGAGTACTACGTTCGGGACGTAGGAGTCGGAGGTTCGAATCCTCTCGCCCCGACCAACTGAATTCGAGAAAAGCCGTGATCCGAAATGATCGCGGCTTTTTTCTTTCCAGAGAACGTACGAACCGGGAGAAACGGCAAATCCTCCAGTCACGATGCTGCAGGCTTCTGCTATGCTCTGCGGGAACCGAAAACCTCCTCTCAAGCCATGAAATACCTGCTCTGGATAGGTCTGCTGCTGATCGTCTTTTGGATCGTGCGGAGAACCCGCCGCCCCATGAAGAACGACAGACATTCGCCCACGGCCCACGCACCCGAGGAAATGGTCACCTGCGCTCACTGTGGCGTCTATCTCCCAATCAGCGACAGCATCGAAGTCCGAGGGCGCCGTTTCTGCAGCATCGAGCATCAACGTGCCGCACAGGCCACAGAAGACTGACCGATCATGCACAAGGCCGGCAGTTCCACGACATCACGGTTCACCGAGATCCACTGGAAAACCCTGCACTACTTCAGTCTCTATCGATTGTGCATAGCCATCCTGCTCTTCGCGTCCACCCAGTTCCAGACCGCCCCCTTCTCCCTGCTGAGCCAGGACCGCAGCCCCTACCAAGCCACCGCCGCGGGGATCTACCTGCTGGCAACTGCCGCCTCGCTGGCCGCTCTGCGCCTTTACCGAAAACACTTCAACCGGCAATTGAGCATTCAAGTATTGCTCGATGTACTGGTCATCACCCTGCTCTCGTACACAGGGGGCGGAATCGGCAGCGGACTCGGGATCATGCTGCTGGTGACACTGACCGGGGCCGGGCTTGTCGGGCAGGGGCGCCTGGTTCTGTTCTATGCCGCCATGGCGACGCTCGGCATGCTGGGCGAACAATCGCTACGCGCCCTGGATGAAGGACTGGGCGTTGTTGACTTTTTTCAGACAGGCCTGTTCTGCGCAAGCTTTTTCGCGGTCGCGATCTCCGCGCGCCTGCTGGCCAATCGTGTCATTACCAACGAAGAACTGGCGCGTAGGCGTGGTGAAGAACTTCGCAACCAGACCATCATCAGCCAGCACATCATCGAGGAAATGCAGGATGGAGTTCTGGTTCTCGACCGCGAAGGACGCGTACGGCAACACAACCCGAGAATCGAGCAATTACTCGGACTAGGCGATCCAAAAGAGCGAAAGCTGGCCAGCTATTCGACCGAACTGGCACAAAGCTTCATGAACTGGAGTCTCCACGGGCGTGATGAACCGGTCATGGTCAGAGCCCCCGCCAGCGGCATGCATCTGCGCGCCCGCTTCATCTCCACGGAAAGCTCAAACGGCGATGTTCTGGTTCTTCTCGAAGATCTTGGCCGCCTGCAAGAACAGGCACGGCAACTCAAACTTGCAGCACTTGGGCGCCTGACCGCCAACATCGCCCACGAAATCAGAAACCCTCTGTCGGCCATCAAACATGCGGGAGAGTTGCTGCGCGAGGAGTCGACGTCCCCAGGTAACGACCGGCTGTTGCGCATCGTGCTGGACAACGCCCAGCGCGTCGAACGCATTGTCAGCGACGTTCTCGAGTTGGGGCGGCGAGACCGTGCGCATCGAGAATCGATCGACCTGCGCCAGACACTGCCGCTTTTTGTCGACGAATTCATGATCAAGGAAGAAGTCCCGCCGGGAGTGGTGGAAATCGACATCTCCGGCCGAGCTGTCATCGTCTTCGATCGCTCGCACTTCCATCAGGTACTGTGGAACCTCGTCGGCAATGCCCTGCGCCATTCGCTAAAGAGAACGGGAAGCATCCGGCTGCTGGTGCGAGACGGTAGCCGCGACAACCGCGTCGATCTGCATGTCATTGACGATGGCAAGGGCGTCGATGAATCATTCCGCGAGCAGATCTTCGAACCTTTCTTCACCACACACAGCCGGGGTACCGGGCTGGGACTCTATATCGCGCGCGAGCTGTGCGACGCCAACGGCGCACAGCTCGAACTGCTCGGAAATCAGACCGGCGCTGATTTCTGTATCTCAGGGAGGAGCATCGAGTGAGCACAGAAAAATCCGAACGCCGCCGCAACGATTCACCACGCGTGCTGGTCGTCGATGATGAAGAAGACATCCGGGAACTGCTCGACCTGACACTTGCCCGGATGGGATTGCCCGCCGACTGTGCGGGCACGGTCGCCGAGGCACGACAGTATCTGGAAAAGGAGCGCTACAGCCTATGCCTGACCGACATGCGGCTCCCCGATGGCGAAGGACTGGAGATCGTGCGCCTGATCGGGACACATTACGGACAAACGCCCGTCGCAGTCATCACCGCATTCGGCAGCGCCGACAACGCCGTCGCCGCGCTCAAAGCCGGCGCCTTCGACTATCTGGCCAAACCCGTCGCCCTGGATCAACTACGAACCCTGATCAAATCGGCCATCAACCTCCCGGCGCCAGGCGCGGTCGTCGACACGGCCACCGATAACCACGGCGACGTTGCAGGCCAGTTGATCGGCACCTCACCGGCCATTTCGTCGGTACGCGAGATGATCGACAAACTCGCCCGCAGCCAGGCCCCCGTCTATATCTCCGGGGAATCAGGCAGCGGAAAGGAGCTTGCGGCACGACTGATCCACCACCGCAGTTCCCGGCGAGACGCGCCGTTTATCCCGGTCAATTGCGGCGCCATACCGGAAAACCTCATGGAAAGCGAGTTCTTCGGCTACCGCAAAGGCGCATTCACCGGGGCAGACAACGACCGTGAAGGGTTCTTCCACGCGGCTAACGGCGGCACGCTGTTCCTCGATGAAGTCGCGGATCTGCCGCTGACCATGCAAGTCAAACTCCTGCGCGCCATTCAGGAGAAAAAGGTACGCAAGGTCGGCAGCGCTGCGGAAGAAGCCGTCGATGTCCGGATCGTCTCCGCCACCCACCGAAAGCTCAAGGAGTGCGTGGAGACCGGAACGTTCAGGCAAGATCTTTACTACCGCCTAAACGTCATCGAGCTGAAGATGCCGGCGCTACGCGAACGCCAGGAAGACATCCCCCAACTCGTCAGCGCACTCCTTGCGCGCATCTGCCCGGACAGCCGCCCCACTTTGACCGACGAGGCGATGCAGGCATTACGCCAATACGCCTACCCCGGGAACGTGCGCGAACTCGAAAACATACTCGAACGCGCAACGGCTCTCTGCTACGACGCACAGGTCGGACTCGACGATCTTCAGCTCGCACCCACAGCGGAGAGCACCGAGGTGAACAGCAAACCGGGCGAAACACTCGACGATCATATGAACCGAATAGAAAGGCAAGCCATTCTCGACGCGCTGGCCAAGACCGGCTTTAACAGAACGGCAGCCGCCAGACTCCTCGGCATCACCTTTCGCTCCCTGCGATACCGTATCGAACGACTGGGTATCGAAGAGGACGCGGGATGACCCCGCTGGGGATCCTGCGCAACGGGTGGGTCGAAGAAGCCCATCACGTCGCCTCGCCCAACCACGACGAGAGGCCCGCGGGCGAAGGCATTTGTCTGGCAGTGATTCACGCAATCAGCCTGCCCCCCGCTCAATTTGGCAGTCAGGACATTGCCAGGCTCTTCACGAACAAGCTCGATCCCACGGCACATCCTTACTTCGCCGGCATCCACACACTGCGCGTATCGGCGCATTTCCTGATCCGCCGGAGTGGAGAACTCATCCAGTTCGTATCGTGCGACCGGCGCGCTTGGCACGCCGGAGTGTCGGTTTGGAAAGGCCGGGAGCGCTGCAACGATTTCTCGATTGGCATCGAGCTTGAAGGCTGCGACGAACTTCCTTTCGAAGCCGCCCAGTACGAACAGCTGCGCTGGTTACTCAGAACACTTTGCAAGACGTATCCGATCGCAGCGTTAGCCGGGCACTCCGACATTGCGCCTACACGCAAAACAGACCCCGGCCCTTGCTTCGCTTGGGAGCAACTGCTCGCCGACGATCTCCCGTCGCGCATCCTGTAGACTGCACGCGCGAACGTTGCCGAATTGCGACAACTGTTATGACAACCGAGGCATCTCACAACAAACTGCTTGCGTCAAGATTTTTCGATTACTACAATTAGTCGAAATCGCACCGGGCACCACAACATATAGTAGGCTATGAGTCATTCCTCGCACTCGCGGAAACCATTTCGTTCTTGATCGCACCTTGGCAGCGCAACACTGAATGAGTGACGGATATACGTGGATTGCATAGAAACGAAGATTACAAGTTTCTGCCCGGCAAACATGCCGCCCAACGCGCTCCTGGTGAGCCCTGCGTTAACATTTACTCTCGCCTCTTCCCGCCTTTCGGCATCCAGAAACTCTCGTTTAGGGTTCGAACGGACAACGCCACACCAGAATTCAATCAGCGCAACGATTTGCGCCAATTGGAGAATCCGGTTTATCCGGATTGCGTTTTTGCAGTGCCCTCGCATCAGATTAGCCTGAAATATTCCCTGAACCTGTTTAGGAGGTGAACCATGGCAACTAGCACTAAAAAACCGGCTGAGGCAAAGCCTGCCGCGAAACCCGCCCCAAAAAAAACCGCCGCACCGAAAGCGGCTACCGCTAAACCGGCCGTAAAAAAGGCCGCTGCGCCAAAGGTAGCCGCTGCCAAGCCCGCCGCGAAGAAGGCCGCCACACCGAAGGCCACCGCCGCCAAACCCGCAGTGAAGAAAACCGCTGCGCCGAAAGCTGCTGCCGCCAAACCCGCCGCGAAAAAAGCCGCTGCACCGAAAGCTGCCGCCGCCAAACCTGCTGTGAAAAAAGCCGCTGCGCCAAAGGTAGCCGCTGCCAAGCCCGCCGCGAAGAAAGCCGCTGCGCCGAAGG
>RRZT010266634.1_pt1 | contig 11678 bp, 18 predicted proteins | sample 2165551 | NCBI WGS metagenome assembly RRZT01 (sample SAMN10456910, study PRJNA506462) | wastewater metagenome | biome: wastewater; feature: sludge; material: wastewater sludge; isolation source: wastewater sludge with Escherichia coli K12::gfp cells carrying plasmid... | place: USA: Moscow, Idaho... | reverse complement strand
TTTTTTCTTTTTGGGGGGTAGTTAGGGGGTCTCCCCTTATCTTTTGCGTTAAACGGAGAATGGAAAAACATTTTTAAAAATTAAGCCGTGTCAACGGATCTTAATTTTTTAAAATTTTTGGAATCGGAGTAGCAAAACCTTTTTTATTATTTTTTCTAATCCCTAAATAAAAAAAAGACTGAAAAATCAGTCTATATTATCAAAACTGGTATAAACATACCTTTTAATGTGTTATAATTTAGAATTTTTAGAATGTAAATATAAAAACTGAAATAAAAAATCAAATATCCAATTATAAATTAGGACAAAAATTGAAATAAAAAAAAGAATATATAAGAAATTTAAAAAAAATTGAAAAAGATGTAAAAATAAAAATGAAGTTTCTTCAAATAATAAAATATTTAACAAAAGAGACTCTATATAATTTTCTAAGCTAAAATAAGTAAAAACTAAAGTTACTAACTTTATTAAATTTTTAAATTCTATTAATTTTGTAATGACTAAATGCTTATTCATAAAACTCTCCTTTAAAATAATTAAAATAAATATATTAAATTATATCTATTTCAAAAGAAATAGTAAAGTAAATATGAAAATTTATGTTAATAGATAAATGATTAATAATTTGCAAGAAATATTGACAAAAAATCAAATAAATATTACTATATATGTACGACTTTAAATTTTAATTTAAAGAAGGTTGCCTAAGACAGAAGAGAGTTAGATATATCTAATTCTCTTTGTCGTTTTTTGTAGTAAGGTAGAAGGGAGATTTTATGAGTTTAAATAAAGAAAATTATGAAGAAATAAATTTCAAAAAGGAAAATGAGAAAACAGCCTGTGATTATTGCTGCTTTGAATTAGGAAAATGCAGAAATGCAATTTTAACACTAGGTCAATGTTATGTTCCTGGAGAGAAAAATATTTATTATATAGAAAAAAAAAGCTAGAATACTAGCTTTTTTAGTTTCAAAGGTTTTTTCTGATTTATTTAATTTCTAATTGTCTAAGAGTCAAGTTGACCCTTAGATTTAAAAATAGAAGTTTTCAAGAGATATTTAATCTTATTTTCTCTAAAAGCTCTTTTCTTTCACATAATGGTTTTAAATCTAAATCATTTAGTGTTATTAGACTATCTACAAATTCTTGAAAAATATGTTTTTCAATATTTTTTGATGTAGAAAAAATATACATTTCATCAAAATCAAAATATATACTAGATTTCGCATTAAAAATTGCTTTTTTGTAATATCCAGATTGATTTAATAAAGTCACATGAATATCATCATCATATTTATCTTTTCTTGCTAAAAAAAATATTTCAGGTTTTAAATTCTCTATTGTTCTATCTTGTAAATGTTTTAAGCTAAATTTGTATACTTCATTTCCTTTTTTTATACTTTTAAATTGCAAGTTTACCTCCTCTTGTAAAGCTTAATTTAAATTCTTTATTTTCGTAAATGACAGGTATACTTTTAGCTTTATAAAGAAATTCTTTTGGCATTATAGTTCCATCTGCAAATTCTATTCTTGTAAATAAAATTCTCTTCACAACTTTTTCTATTTTTTCTTTTTTATTTTTTAATATTGCAATATCGCCTTCTTTTACGTTTCTAAACTCTAACATTTTCTAGCCTCCCAAATATTTTTTTTATTTTTTCTTTAGCTTTTTCAATTTCTGATGAATCTTTACATTCTTCATATTCTTCTAAAGTATCTTGAATTTTGTCATCTTTGATTTTAGGAAAATGAATAAATCTTTCTTTATTCATTAAATATTGAAAAGGTGTCATGTCCTTCACTACTCCATAAACCACTTTTTTATTATTTTCTTCTTCAATAAAAATTTCAAGATTCATTTGTCCTCCTTTTAATATTTTTTAATAATTGTTCCATAGTATCACTCCTTCAAATTTATTTATCAAGGTTGCCTAACCTTATGATTAATTTTAACCTATTTTAATATATTTGTCAAGTTAAAATGTATGTTTTTACTCTTTTTATAAAATAAAAATAAAAAAAGACTAAAAATCAGTCTCTTTTAAATTCCTAATAATTTAAGCAACTTTGACCCACTATAAAGGTCTATATAGTCGCTTTTATAGATAAATTCTTTACTTCCTTTTCCTGTTAGGCCTGTATGACAAAAAATTCCTTTTACTTTATTTGCAATAACTATTTTTTCAAATTCAATAATATGCTGTTTATTAATATGATTCTGATATCTTTTTGCCTGAATAAAAAATAATTGATTATCAATGTAAAATTTCCCATCAATTCCTCCATCATTAGAATAACTCTTATTTCTAATGACTTTATGACCTTTTGTTTTTAAAGCATAAAGAATAAGCTCTTCAAAAACATAAGGATTAATTTGTTTTAAATAATTAATTTTTTGGCCTTCATAACTAAAAGTAGAAAGTTTTTTATAAATTTTTTCAGCTTGTCTGTAATAATATTTATGTTTTTTACTCTCTTTTGGAATAAGTAAATAAACAATATATAAAATTAAAGGTATTAAAAAATAAAGGTATTTTAATTCCATTGGTCTCCTTTAAATGAATTTATTAATATCAATAATTTGATTTTTATTCAAAAAACCAATATAAGCAAAATTAGTATTTTTAAATACATAATTAAGCTGCTCTTTAAACTCTATACTTATATTTAATTTTTCAACATCTTTTATTTTTTTATTAAGAATTACTTCTAACTCTTTATTTATTTTAACTTCAACAATTTCATCTAAATATCTTATAGAGAAGCTAAAATCTTGTTTTGGAATAAAAGATACAAAAGTATGATAATTTTCATATATTAGTGAAGAAAATCTAATATTATCATTTGTTTTAAAGTTTCGCATGATGGTATATTTATCTTTATTAAGTTTAGTATTGTTAGTTTTTGATATTATTTTTTCTTCATTGTGCATTTCTTTTAAATTTAAAATTATGTATTCTTTTACATCAAATTTCATTTTTACCTCTTATTCATTTTTTTTAAATTCTCATTGATTTCATTTAGTTTTTTGTAACTTCTTATTTGAGTCATTTCAGGGCTTGTAAAAAAATAAAATCCTCCCCAAACAATAGCGACCAATAAAAAAGCTCCTATAAAAATTATATTTGCAAAATTCATTTGCAAAATATTAATTATTTTATTTTTAGATACTATAAGTGATATTAATATAACTAATCCTATTCTTGTTCTTAAACTCATTTTGTTTCCCTCCAAATTTTCATAATTAAATTTAATAATAAAAAAATTATTAAACTTGTTATATTTAAGCTTATTAATTCTTGTGTGTCAATATGAAAAAGCATAAAATAAAAAAATATTGCAAAAATACCAAATTCAAAATTATTCATTTTTTTAAAATCTTGCTTTATTTCATTAAAAATTCTTTTTGTTTTATTCATTTTCTCCCCCTCAAGGGTCAAGTTGACCCTTCATAATTTTTTAATCTTTCATAACCATTTCTATTAATTTAAATAGAAATAGCTATTAAAAATTAATCTTTTATGTATTTTTGAGATATTTTTTTCATTTCATTCATCAATTTATGAAGTTTAATTTTATCTTTTTCATCTACTTCATCTATGATTTCTGTTATTTCTGTTATTTCAGAAAAAATATTTTCTACCTCTTCTGAAAAATCAAAATCTAAAATTTCAATTTCTTCTTTTTCTTTAATTTCTTCTACTTCTTCCATTTTTAAAGAATTTATATTAGATAAATCCTCTAATAAATTTCTTTCTTCATAAACTTTATCTATAAATTTTTGAGGAAGTGAAGCTATTATTTGTTTATCTTTTTCACTTACAACAACATTGTATAATGTTGCTCTTTTTCTATGACGTAGAGCTGTTTTTTTATCTACGCCAATATATTTAAGCCATTTTTCATAATTTCCATCTTTGGTAAAAATTTCAAAGGCTTTGTTATATTCAGTTCCTTTTTCTATTGCTCCTTTTTGAGAAATAGAGAAAAGATTTTTAGTTATCTTCTCTATCTCTATTTTATTTTCATCTTGAAAAGATTCAAGAAATGAGAGGTCGAAAAAAGAAAAATCGACTGAAAAAGAATTTTCATTATTTTTTTTTACATCTTTTATCTCTGTATCATTAAATTTTTTCATAAAACTATTTTTTACACTCATTTTTACTCTCCTATCATGTTTTTTACTATTTGGATTATATTTTTTTGCGTTTCTGATAACAAGTAGCTTTCACTTTCAAAAATAGTTTTACCTTTTTCAATTAATTTTTCAATTTCTGATAATTGTTTAATTGCAAATAAATTTATTTTACCTTCTAAGTTTTTTTCTAAAAATTCTTTCCATTCAGATTGAATTTTTGTCTGAATATATTTATTAATTATTATAGAATGTACTTTATTAATTTCTATTCCTTCAATATATTCAAGTAACATTCTTGATGTTATTTTATCAGCTATTGTAGGTATAATAAATTTATCAGCTACAGAAATAAACATTTCGTCTATTTTCATTGTAGGTACTGAATCTATTAAAATATAGTCGTATTCTTGTTTCATTTTTTCTATAAAGATATTAAATTTCTCTTTTAAATTTCCAAAAGAACTTTCTTCTAGTGGAATAAAAAATAAATTTTCTCTTAATCTTATTAAATCTCCTTCTCCTTTAGTTATCCATGATTTTAGGCCTCCATCATAAGATGGCATATCTGACCCAAAAAAATCAAATATATTATTTTGTGAGTCTGATGTTAAAATCAAAACTCTCTTATCTAATAAACTTAATCCATGAGCTAATTGAGATGTTAGAAAGGATTTCCCAACTCCTCCTTTATTATTTTTTATTAAGAATATTTTACTTCTCACAATTAATCCCCCTTTTATCTCTTTTTTTATTAATTCTTTTTTCTAATACTTTTTTTTTAAAACTTTCCCTTCTTAAAATATTTTTAATATTTTTTTCTAAAGAAATTTGAGAAAAAGTTATCATAAAATCACTCCTTCAAATTAAATTTTTGTTAAGGTTGCCTAACCTTGTAATTAATTTTAACTTATTTTAAAGGATATGTCAAGTAAAAAGTTTATTTTTTACTCTTTATTTTATTTTAATTTTCACTTCTCCATCTATATTTTTCAAAGGTAAAAAAGTTCCTATCCCTTTTTTTAATTTTTTTATGTATTTTTGTGTATTCATGTCAATTTTATTTATATGTATTTCTTTTTCAAGGTTGTATCTTGTTTTATAAAACAAGATAATTATTTCAGCAATGTCATTATGATTTTTAATTTCTTTCTCAAAAAAAATACTTTCAAAAGAAATTTGTAATACTAATTTTAAGTTTCTTTGATTTAATTCATCTAAAGTTTTTTGAATATTTCCTGTAAAATTTTTTTCAATTTTTTCAAAAAAGCTAGATTTCCTATTTTGTTTAATTTTAGTTTTATTTAAAACTTTAAAATGAAATTCAAATTTACAATTCAAAAGATTTATTAAATATACTAAATCTTTTATATATAAATTATTTAAATTTTTTACAATTCCTATTTCTTTTTGATTTTCTATAGCAATTGTTTTAAAAATATTATCTAAATAATAATTTTTTTGATTTTTTATTCTATGTATACTTTCTCTATCTTCAAAAATAAATTTTATAAATAAAGCCAAATTATTATTACTTAAAACTTGAACTAAGTCAAAGATAGATTTTTTATTTTCTTGAGTTTCTTGCAATATTTGATAAAAATATTGTCTTGTATTTTCAAGAACATCTTTTATAAAAAAGCCTTCTTTTTCTAAATCCTTTTGTAAATTAATTTTTATATCAATCATTTTTATCTCCTTAAATTTATAAGTGAACTTTCTATAAATATAATATAACCTATTTTTAAATATATGTCAACTAAAAGAGATTAAATTTATTCTTTAATTTTCTTAGTTAAAATGATTTTATTATAACTTGTATATTATTTTTTTAAAATCTCTATTTTTATGTTCCTAATTCTTCGTAAAATCAATTTTAAATCGTTTTTAATCTTTTTACAAGGAAATCTATAGTAAAAATCAAAAATCATTTAAAATGGATATTAATGGGTTTAAAAATATTTCTTTATTTTTTAATATTTAAAATAATTAAGATAAAAAACAGAAAAAAATTTTTACTTTTATTAGTTTATTAATAATAGTAATTATTCTAAGAGGTTATTAGAAGTTTTGATTTTATTGATACAAATTATTATTTCTCCATTACTCTATACTATTTTCCCCATTACTCTATACTGTTTTTTAATAATGTTTTATTATTTTTAAAACAATAGATATCTTAAATATTAAAGATGGAAAAAAGAGAAATTGTTTTTTTAAAATTCAGTATATAAAAAACGACAACAAAAATGGTTTTTATTTAGTAGTAGTTTATTAATAATATTAACTACATATTAAGAGGTTGCTGTAGGCTTTGATTTTATTGCTTTAAACTAGCAATTAAACCTCATCACTCTATAATAATTTACCTCATCACTCTATAATAATTTACCTCATCACTCTATAATAATTACCTCATCACTCTATAATAATTACCTCATCACTCTATAAAGATTTAATTTTTTATATATTTTTGCTGTATTTAATTAAAAAAAATTAAATTTTGTAAAAAAATCCTCGTCACTCTATAAGAAAAAACTTGATTTTTTATTTTTTTTTTAGTAATATATAAAAAAATCCTCGTCACTCTATAAGAAAAAATAATATATTATAGAGTTGTGAGGATAAAATAAGGGGGTTTTTTAATGGGTGAGTATGATATAGGATTTGTTGAAACTAAAAACTTTAAAAAAACTAAAAAAGAAGAATATTTAGATATAGATGAAACATTGATAGAACTAGAGAAAAATTCAAACATTATAAGAATGGAATTAAATACAGTTGAATTACCACTTTTTTCTAAAGATTCTAAGAGAGAGAAAAACCAAATAAAAGTATATTATTTTAAAAATGATAAAAGTTCTTATCTTGAAATTGAAGCTCCTGCTAATAGTTCTATACCAGGAGAATTTGAAGAAAGAGTTTTTATCGCTCTTACAAAGTTAATAAAAAAAAATAATTATGGAAGAAAATTTATAGTAACAACAAATGATGTATTAAATAGTATGAACTTAACAAATGCTTTTTATTATAAAAAAATTAGAGAAGCTATGATTCTTCTTTCAAAAACTAATTATACATTTAAAAATTCTTTGTATTCAAACAAAGAAAAAGGAATAATTGATAAAGAAATAATCTCAAATATTATGAATATAACAATAATTAGTAAAAAAGAAAAAAGGTCAGAGAAAATAGAGCAATTTCAAGATGGGAGAATAAAAGAAGTTTATGAAGTAAGTTTTAATGACTATTTTTATGAAAATATAATTGAAAAAGGTTATCTTGCTTTTGATTCTGAAAAACTACTTTCTATAGAAAGTAGTGTATCTCGTAGTATTTACACAATGATTGAAAAATGGAGAAATTATGAACTTTATTTAAAAAGACCTATTTTTTTTATTGCAAGAAGAATTCCTCTTGCATGGCATAAGAAAAATATAAAAAGAACTATAAATATTGTAGAAAAAGGCTTAATAGAATTAAAAAGAGAAAATTTAATCAAAGAATTTAATATTATAAAAAATAACAAATGGGAGTTAGCAGAGGTTGAAATATTTTTTGAAGAAGAACATAATAAGATTAAGAGAGAAACTTTTTATTCTGAGAGAAAAGAATTTAATCAAATAGAATTATTAATTACATCTACAGAAGAAAAAGTTAAATGTATATCAGAAGAACAAAATGATATATCTAAAATTTTAAACTTATTTCCTTTAAAAGTATTAGAAATGAAAACTTTTGAAAACTTCATAAAAGAATCTATTGAAAAATATGGATTTGATTATGTATTATTAACATCAGAATATACTGTTCTTAAAAAGCCAAGTAGTTATAAAAGTTACTTAGCAAAAGCTCTTGAGGGAAATTGGGCTGACGAATATATAATAAATAAAAATCAAAAAAATAGGGAAAATAAAAAAATTGAAGAAAAAAATAAAATTCAAGAAGCAATTATAATACAAGATGAAAAAGATGAAAAATTTAAATATTGTTGGGATGATTTTTTAAATCTTGATGAAAATTTGAAATTAGAAATTGAAAATGAAACATACAAAAATTTTTTAAAAGAATCTAATAGTTTAGATAATAAAATAATGAGAGGAATTTTTGAAAAATCAAAAAAATCTTTAATTTTAAGAGAAATGGAAAATTTTAATTTTGAAAAAAAAGAAATTGATTTAGAGATAGAAAAAGAGTATGAAAAAGAATATCAAGGAATTTATGAAAGTAAAAAAGAATACCTTAATCTTGTTATGTTTATTTCAGAAATATTAAATAAATGTGTTGAAAAAGGAATAAAAATAGATAAAGAAAAACTTGAAAATATTAAAATGATGTTAGAAGTTTTAAATGAGTATAGAGATACTCAAATTTCTGTAAAATGGATAGAAAATAAAACAGGATTATTAATATTATTTAAATAAAAAAAAGTAAGGGTCAAGTTGACTCTTACTTTTTTTAATCATAACTTGTTATAGAAAGTTCTTTATGTTTTAATTTTAATTCTTCTTTAAATTTATTTATTCCTCCATAACGAACTATAGTACTATTCATATTTATTCCTGTTTCTTCTTTTAAAAATCTATAAGAAACAGTTTTAAAACCATGAATATTTATCAAATTATATAATAATTCATAAATTTTTTCATAACTCCATTTTTTGTGAGGATTGATATATTCAATCCCTGCAATTTCTCTGCATTTATCAAAAAACAAATTATAGTTTTCTCTAAAATATGTTACAGAAGGATACTTATTTTCTTTCATATTTTTCTCAATATATTCTCTTTTATTGTGAGCTTCATATATTTTAATAGCTTCAACAAATAAATTTTGAGCTTCTTCTAAATTATTAAGTTTATAATCAATTATTCTTCTCATATGACTCCTTAAATTTCTTCTTTACTTCTTCTAAATTACTTTTACAAATAATAAAATCAATGTTTTTTCTGTATTTATAAAACATCTTATGAGAATTGAAAGATGTATCGAAAATAACAACATCAGCATTTTTAATTTTATGTTCATTTCTTATCAATTTATCGGCTTCAATAAATTCTACTTCTGAATTTCCATTATCCCAAAAGAATTTTTCTATTTCATCAGAATTATTAGAGTTCCATTTTCCTCCTAAAATAACAATATCAGCTATTTGAGGAACTTCTAATGTTTCATTAATAATTTCTTCAACTTCTACAAAATCAATAATTTCTGATTTAACCTGTTCTTCTTCTTCAAGAATTGAAATTCTTTCTTTTAATTTCTCTATTTCAGATTTAAGATAATAATTTTCTTTTTGAAGGTCTTTATTATCTTTAGATTTAGTTTTTTGAATTGATTTCATTGAAGTAGAATCTTTCTTCAATTTCCTGTTTTTAATCTCTAAATCTCTAATTTTTTCTTTCTGCTTAGAAAACTGTCTGATATATTTATTAGTAATTTCAATATTTTTATATGCTTGTTTACAAATACTATAAGCAGTACTAACACAAGCTTCTAAACTTTCTCTTTCTTTATCAAATTTTGTAATCTTATTTGCTATCCAAAAAATAAGACTTTCATTAAAATTATTAAAAGTTTTTTTTTCGTTATCATAAGAACATTCAAAATCTTCCTTAATTTTATTTATAAAATTTTGTTTTTCTTCCAAATTATAATCTTCTTTTAAAAATAATTCTAATTCTTCTCTTTGAACTGTATCTAATTTGTCTCTAAAAGAAATCAATGTTTCTCCTATTTCTTGAAAAGATGGATTACTCCATATTTTTTCATCTTCTTTAGTTCTTTGAAGATAAAAATTTATAGATTTGATACAAATATCATTATTAAAAGCAAACTTAGAATAATAATAAAAAATGATTAATTCAGGAGATGCCTTTAAAGATTCATGATAAGTTATTTTTTTTGAATAATCAAATTTCAATTCTTCAAAAGTCATTTTATTAAAAATATTTCTTTCAATAGCAAAATCATTATCTTTAACAATTGCATTTAATAAAGAAATATTGTTGTTTTTGAAAATAGAATGATAAATAACAATGTAGAAATCATAAATTTGGTCTTTATCATTTCTTACATCTGTTAAATTAAATTTATTACAAAGCCTTTTAATTGAGTCAAAAGAATATAATTCAATTAAAAAATCTAAAAAAAATAAATCACTAATTTCTTGCATTTTAATTAAAAATTCATTTTTATTTATTTTTGTTTTCCTCATAACTTAAAATTCCTCCAAATTTAATTCTTTTTTAATAGCTTTTTGTAAAAGCTGTGAATAATTAATATGAGCTTCTTCGGCTTTTATATTTAACCAACGTGGAATAGTTAAAGTCTTTTTTACAGACTTATTATAATTTTTTTTGAATTCGATTAAATCACATTCGATTAAAGAAATAAAACTATTTTCTTCTTTTTCTATTTCACTAGGATTAGAAGCTTTTGGAAGTTCTTTTTTATCTTCTAATTTATCAAAAATATAAAGTCCTAAAGCTTCTTTGGACATACTTAAAGCTTCTTCTAGTGTTTCCCCTTGAGTTTGACAACCTCTTAAATCAGGGAAAATAACAGAATATCCCCCTTCTTGTTCTGCAATGAAAATTGCAGGATAAATATATTTATTTTTCATATAAAAAACCTTCTTCTCCTAAATTTCCTTAAAGGCTGTTTGACATGTATAGACCATGCAGGGACAGAATCAATCTTATATAATTTAGTGTGTCTATATATTCACTAAATAACTCTCGGATTTTTAATGCCAATTTTTGGCAAGTCTTCTGAAAATATAAATCATTATTTATTGAATTACCGAGGTTATAAATTATAAACATTTTTTCATGAAAATATTTACAAGCAATTCTTTCTTGATACTCTCATGTATTTATAATCTATATAAAAATCAATAAAATTGCAAATGATTTTATTTTCTATTGTTTCTCATACTTTTTAGAAAGTCTTTTTTCTGCACTATTTATTTTATAGTGACAATTTTTGCTTTCTTCTCCCCACCTCCTTAACAATTTGATAAGTCTATTGTACTTATCAAGCTTTATGGTTTTTTTATTATTTCTTTGAAAAATTTTATTTAATTCTTCAAAAGATATTTTTAATACTTTATCTTTTACTTGGAAAAAGTGTCCTTTAAAACAATTTTGAAGAATTTCAAAGACTTCTTTTTCTATTTTTAATCTTATTCCGTAATGGGCTTTTTCATTAAGCTCTCTAAAATATGGAACGTCCCCAGCTTGAGGGTTAACTCCACAAGTTTCATAATAATAACTTGTAGGAGATACTGACATTATCCTTCCATTTTTTGAAGGTAAACTATGTTTATATTTTAAGCATAATTTTGTATATTTTTTTTCAAGTTTTTTCCTTTCTTTTATCACTTTCATCTATTTAACTCCTTTTATTAAATCCTTAATACCTTGCTAGAGAACTCTAGCAAAGCTTTAATTATTTAATTTCTTTGAAGCAGTAAGGAGTATCTTCAATATTAAATTCTCCTTCTTCTTCATAATCGTAAATATATGTATCTAACATTTCA
>RRZT010210265.1_pt1 | contig 11678 bp, 10 predicted proteins | sample 2165551 | NCBI WGS metagenome assembly RRZT01 (sample SAMN10456910, study PRJNA506462) | wastewater metagenome | biome: wastewater; feature: sludge; material: wastewater sludge; isolation source: wastewater sludge with Escherichia coli K12::gfp cells carrying plasmid... | place: USA: Moscow, Idaho... | reverse complement strand
CAAATCCTCAAAGAAAAAGGGGTATTTTATCCTGAAATGGATACCTACTTGAAAAAAATAGGTGTGAATGAGTATGAGTACTATCCTGAGCACAAACGCGCTTACTCTGTGCATAATTTAAAATTCAATACGCCATCAGGCAAAATTGAGTGTGCTGTTCTATCTTTAGCTAAAAAAGGCATTGATGCAATGCCCGTATGGAAAAAAGAGTATGAGATGGAGATTCCTGCCGGTAAATTTAGATTTATCACAGGTCGTCATGCACAATTCACCCAATCTGCAACCAGCAATAACAAATTGTTGCTCAATCTAGTCCCTCAAAACTATGCATGGATTAATAAGCGCGTAGCAACAAAGCTGGGTATTAAGTTTGGCGATAAGCTAGAAATTTCAAGTAAAGCAGGTAAGACAACGATTAAAGCGTATCCAACGGAAAAAATTGGACCCGATACACTCTTCTTTGTTCATGGATTTGGTGTTTATTCAAAAGCACTGAGCCTCGCTTATAACAATGGTGGAAACGATGCTGCCATTTTAGAAGATGGATTTGAGCCAATGCATGGATCAACCTGTCTTCACGATACTATCGTAGAAATTAGAAAGGTTTAATTATGGCACGTTATGGAATGGCATTAAACTATAAAAATTGTATTAATTGTAGAGCGTGTGAGAGTGCGTGTAAAGAAGAAAACGGTGTATTACTTTTAAAAGACCATTACCGTATTTGGGTAGGAGTAAAAGAGGCTGAGGGGCAGTTCCCTCATATTTCAATTGCGTCACAAACCTATCATCCAAGCCAGTGCCAGCACTGTTCAAACGCTCCATGTCAAATGGTGTGTCCTACCAATGCGACTTACTATGGCAAGGATGGCATGGTCATGGTTGATCCTGTCAAATGTATCTTATGTACCTATTGTATCAATGCATGTCCTTATGATGCACGTTATGTGGATCAACGAACGATGACGGTCGATAAGTGTACCTTCTGTTCAGACACACGTTTGGCTGCGGGTGAAACCACCACTGCGTGTCAAGCTACCTGTCCAACTAAAGTGAGAGTTTTTGGTGATTTGGATGATCCTGACAGTGAGATATCCCAACTGTTAGCAAACAAAGAGTATCGTCAGGTTAAAGAGCACCTCGGTACAGAACCAAAACTATTTTATATCTTGTAGGAGTTCATGATGAATACCTTTTCTTTGAAAAAACTTTTCTTTTTTGAAAAAACACCGCTTAATTTGCTGGTAGCGATTATTACAGTGGGGCTTGTTGCTGCCTTTTTTGCAGGTGTTGCCAATTACATTCTTCATGGGCATCATGCGTACAATGTGACACGACAACATCCTTGGGGACTTTTGATCTCGATGTATGTCTTTTTTGTTGTTTCAAGTACGGGTTTGTGTATTATCTCTTCGATTGGTCATGTTTTTGGTATCAAAGAGTTTCAACAAATCGGTAAGCGTGCGATTGCAGGAGCGATTATTACCATCTCTTCAGGTTTTGCTGTTATCGCTTTTGAAATCGGACATCCTGTTACGATGGTTATTTACAACGTTTTAACACCAGGATTGACATCGGCTATTTGGTGGATGGGAACCTTGTATGGTCTTTATTTAACCTTTATCTCTTTGGAATTTTTCTTTTTAGCTATTAAAGAAAACCATACGCTTTCAAAGATTTTTGGTATCTGTGGACTTTTAGTAGGTCTTGCAGCACACTCAAACTTGGGTGCTGTTTTTGGGTTTCTCGTTTCTCGTCCATCGGCTAACGGCGTGTTTTACCCTGTTTACTTTATCCTTTCAGCGATGATTACAGGATGTTACTTGATTTTCTTGATGTATGGGTTTAGATACAAAATGAAATTTCCAGCGAAAGTGGAAGTGATGCTTGTGAAACTTGCAAAGATTCTAGGCATGCTCTTAGCGGTTCTTATTTTCTTTGAAATTTGGAAAATTTTAACCGCCTTATATGGCGATATGCCAGAGCGTGCTGCAACCATCATGCATGCGATTGCACATCCAAACTTCTGGTTTGGTGAGTTGACACTGGGTATGTTGATTCCGTTTGCTGTTATCTTGTTTAGTAATGCTCAAGCGATTAAGGCAACGGTTTATGCTTCTATCTCTGGTATGGTGGGTATTTTCTTTATGCGTTATGGTCTTGTGCATGATACATTGATTTATCCGATGACAACATTGAAACGCAATGAATATGAGCTTGCTCCAACCTTTATTGAGTATTTTCCATCTCTCACAGAATGGGCGATAGGTCTTGGTGGCATCGGGCTTTGTTTGGCACTTTATTATGTGGCTGAAAAAGTATTTCACTTAGATGAAACCGAAGGTGCTCATCACTAATTTTTTAAATCCGCATAGAGCCTTAAAAAGCTTTATGCGGTTTACATGTAAAAATTTCTTCATACACTCTATTTATGCAAGGTCGCTTCATGTTAAAGTCTTCTAAACTATTTTTAATCATCTGTCTTAGTGTTCTAAGTTTCCAATCAAATATCTACGCTGATAGCGACAAAGGACTCAAACTTTTTCGTAAAGAGCTTCGTAAGTCATGTGGTTTTAGCGGTAATGTGATGGCAAAAATGCACACCCAAAATGAGTGGAAAAGCATTTACGAATCAGGTAAACTAAACGAAGCTTTAGTGGAAAAATGCCCAAAATTTAAGCCTACAAAAGAGGCTTCTTTAGCGGATATCTATGACTTTTTGTATGAATACGCTGTAGACAGTGGCAACACTGCACTGTGTAACTAGTTAAGAGCTGATACAAGATGTTTAAAGACTTCTCTAAAGTAGAGACTTTTCTAACAGTGGTTCGAGAAAAAAGCTTTTCAAAAGCTTCCAGAAAGCTTGGCATTAGTCAACCAGCGGTTACACAACAAATCAAACTGTTAGAAGAGTATCTCAATATCCAAATTGTTGATCGCAAAAAAAATGGTATCAATCTCACAAAAGCAGGTGAAGAGTTGTTTCAGGTCTTTTTACGCCTTGAAAAACAGATGCTTATGACCGAAAAAGAGATTTTAAAGTTAGTTAATAAAGAGATTTTATTTGTACTAGGGGCATCACCTGTCATTGGCAACCATATTTTGCCTGAGTTTTTAAATGACATCCAAGAATCTATCTCAAACACCGTAATGGCAAAAGTATGTTCAACCAATGAATTAACCGAACAGCTTTTGAGTAAAAAAGTTGATTTAGCACTGATTGAATCTCCAGTTTTTCATAACGATATTGTCTGCCGCGAATGGATGGAAGATGAATTGGTCGTCGTGAGTCGATCACCACTGCTTAAAGTACTTAAAAAAGAGGATTTATTTGGTTTTCAGTGGATTTGTCGTGAAGAAGAGTCCAATACACGTAAAATTATTTATGAGATGTTTCATAAAATTGATGTAGATTGTAAAACGTTTAAAATCAAAAATATCGCAACGAGCGCTACGATGATTAAACAGACACTTTTAAAAGCACCCAATACGCCTGATATTGAACCAACGGTGTCTATTATCTACAAGTATATGGTTGAAGATGAAGTTAAACAAGGGCTTTTACATGTAGCTAAAATTAAAGGGATAGACCTGATTCGTAAATTTTACATCTGCTATCTTAAAGAAAAAAATCAAGATGCATTAATTGACAGTACGATTGATTATTTAACCCGCAAAAACGATATTCACCACCCCGCAATTTAACATAACGCTTTCAAAAAGGTATGAAACTCTTTTTATACCTTTTTACATGTAAAGATTCTCCATGGAACTATCATAATATTATCAAATGATTTTAAAAATGTATCATTATGATAACTTTTTTACAAAAATTTCACAAAAAATAAAAAAAAGTAAATATTTTTATAATTTTAATATATAATAGTGAAAAATAAAGGAGAAAAAATGAAAAAAGTTATGTTTAGTTTACCTTTAGTGGTAGGTTTGCTTTTAGGAGCCCAAAATCAAAAAGTAGAAGACTGTGTTGAAACATTTCAAAAAGAGGTTGCAGAAATTCTTTACTCTAATCAAGAAGACAAAAATGCGTCCATTGAGATGCTTACCAAAAAAATCAAAGTAATGTTCGATGAAAACTGTGACTTGGAAGCCATTAAGGTCAAGAGTGAGGCAATAAAAACAACAAACCAAAATGAACAAGTCATTATTTTGGATACGACAAAAAATAGTCAAGATTGTATTGAGACATTTCAAAATGATTTAAAGGAAATTTTGTACGCAGATGAGACCAAGAAAGCCAAAGAGAAAAAAGTCAAGATTCTTATCAAAGGTGATGGTGAGGATTGTGCGAAATAATAGACTTCTAGCCCCCTTCGTTTAGATAAAGAGGCGATTTATACTGTCTCTTTATCTCTTTTAAACTACTTTTTGAATTTTATCAATTTTTTTTAACCTTTATTAATAAAAAATCAATTTTTTTAAATTTTTGACAAAAAATAGTACTTATTTTTAACTATTTTAATTATTTTTATAAAAAATAATTATTTTTTTAATAAGCGTAGCTTTGGGACTTTGTAGGCTATTTTAATTTGAAATAATTATAAATATATTAATGTTTAATAATAATATAAAGAAACTACTCTTAAAATGGTGTGAAGAAAACGTTGTTTCTGGCAGTTTTTTTAACCAAAAATTCAAAAGATATGGAGAAAAAATATGAAAATAGAGATCTCGCGTAGGAGATTTCTTCAAGGAAGTGTTGCTCTTAGTATTGCAGGAGGTGCAGCACTAAGTTCAACCGATGTTTTAGCGACATCTAAGACAGAACAGCCCCTTATGAAGAAAGTTCCAACTATTTGTGAAATGTGTGTAAACAAGTGTGCTGCAATCGCCACAGTAAAAAATGGGATTGTTACAAAACTCGATCCTAATCCTCTTTTCCCAAAATCTCGTAATATGTTGTGTGCAAGGGGTGTCGCTGGTATTCACGCACTTTACGATCCTGATCGTTTGAAGTATCCACTGATTCGAACAGGGGAGCGAGGTGATGGAAAGTATCGACGTGCGACATGGGACGAAGCATACACGTATATCAAAGATAAGATGGTCAAAATCTTAGAAGAAGAAAAAGATAATCGCTCTTGTATCGGTTATTGTGCAGGTGAGGGTTTGGCGGAGCATACCTTTAAAACATTTATGTCAGATAAATTTGGCTCATCAAACTTTTTAAATCACTCAACGATTTGTTTACAAACTGCAGTTTCTGGTTACACCTTAACTATCGGAGGATACGGACAAGCGGACTTGGAAAATGCCAAGTATGTCATTATGGCAGGCGCAAATCGTGCAGAAGCTATTTTAACGCCTGATACCATGGATATGTTTAAGCGTACGCGCGGGAGAGGGATGAAATTGGTCGTAGTCGATCCTCGTTATACCAATACAGCGATGCATGCAGATACCTATGTCGCTATCAAACCTGGAACAGATTTAGCGTTTGTTTTGGCATTGACCTATGTGGCAATCCTTGACCAAGTATACAACCGTCAATATGTTGCTAAAAATTTTGTGGATTTTGATAAATACAAACAGCATATCATTGACAACGAGTATACACCTGAGTGGGCTGAAAAAATTACAGGTGTACCCTCAGCAACCATTTGTCAAATAGCGCATGATTTTATGGCGCATGCCCCACAAGCAGTTTTTTATCAAGGAAGACGAACCACGTGGTCTAAAAATGACTTCCAATTACGTCGAGCTATGGCACTCTTTACGGCCCTTGGTGGTGGAATTGACGTTAAGGGTGGTATTGTTTTTGGGAAAAAACTTCCCCTTGGTGAACATACAGCTATCGCTCCTATGTATGCGAATGCAAAGCCTAGAATCGATAAAAATGTGGCTGCAGTTGTTGGGGCAACGGGTTCATGGGTAGGTTGGCGAAATATGGTGGTAGAGGGGAAAACTCCGTATCCTATCAGAGGAATGTTTGTTTATAAGCAAAACCCAATGCTCTCTGTTCCTAATTCGGCAAAAACTAAAAAAATGTTTGAAAAAATGGATTTAGTCGTTGTTATCGATACGATGCCAAGTGATACAGCAATGCTAGCTGATGTTATTTTGCCAGAATGCACGTATTTGGAGCGTGAAGATCCTGTACAATCTTTTGCAGGCATTGAGCCAGCCATCATCATTCGCAAAAAAGTGATTGAGCCTATGTATGAGACTAAACCTGTTAACGATATTATGCGTGGCCTTGCTGAAAAATTGACACAGCCTTTATGGGAAATTACTAAAAAGTACGATGAAGATGTTCAAGAGGAACTTGAGACAGAAGACGAAAAAGAGTTTTTTGAAGAGAGTGGATTCAATCTGGCTGAGCCATTTATGCACTCGCAAGAGGAGACCAACAAGCATATGTTTGTTGAAAAATACGGTGAAGAAGCGTGGTTGACATTGCGTGAAAAAGGTGTCTTTTATCCAAACATGTCAACATATTTCAAAAAAATTGACAATAATACATACCAATACTATCCAAAAGATAAAAAATTCTATTCCGTTTTAAAACTTGAAGAAGAGTTTGATCCGGTTGCGTATTTGCATGACACCTGTGTCAATCCTGTCGATATTGCTGATCTCAAACGTTCATTTAACACGCCTAACAAAAAAGTTGAATGTTATCTTGGAAGTATGGCAGCTAAAGGGATTGATGCGATGCCAACATGGAAAGATGAAGATTATGTGAAAGTACCTGCTGGAAAATTCAAATTTATCACAGGACGGCATGCTCAGTTCACGCAAAATTCAACGCAAAATAACATTATGTTACTTGAACTGATGCGTGAAAATTATCTTTGGATTAATGATAAGCAAGCTGCACAACTAGGCATTAATTTTGGTGATATAGTTGAAGTAAAAAGTAGTGTTGGACAAGTGCATATCAAAGCTTACCCAACGCCTAAAATTGTTCCCGATGCTGTTTTTTATATTCATGGATTTGGTGCTAAATCTGAGGGATTGACCTTTGCGCATCGAAATGGTGCAAGTGATAATGAAATTATTGAAGATACGATTGAGCCTGTTCATGGATGTGCCAACATGCATGACACGCTTGTATCGATAAGGAGAGTGTAATATGAATTACGCAATGGCATTGGATTATCAAAATTGTATTAACTGTAAAGCGTGTGAAGTAGCATGCAAGGAAGAAAATGGTGTTCAACTAGGAGCAGATAAGCAACGTATTTGGGTAGGCATTGTAGAGGGAACTATTTTTGGAAAACCGTTTGCAAATCTTTATCCATCGCAGTGCAATCATTGCATTGATGCGCCATGTGTCAATGTTTGTCCGACCAATGCAAGCCATTTTGCAGAAGGTGGCATTGTGAAAGTAGATGCACACAAATGTATTTTATGTAAAGGTTGTATGGAAGCATGTCCCTACGACGCACGTTTTGTAGACGACACAATGGTCGCCGTTGATAAATGTACGTTTTGTGACCATCGTGCACTCGAAGCAGGCGGAACAACGGCATGTCAAGCAACGTGCCCAACAAAAGTACGTTTATTTGGTGATTTGGATGATGAAGAGGGCGATTTGGTACAACTTTTAAAAACAAAACGTTTCTTTTTCCAAAAAGAGTACACAGGAACATTGCCAAAACTCTTTTATATTTTGCCAGATGATGAGTCTTATGCAAAACAGAGTGTTTCTCATAATACCGTTATTCACACATGGGATGATATCAAACCTTTATACGATGCAGCTAAAGCTAGAAGGAGTAAAGAATGGAAAAGATAACTTTTGCAGGTCTTGAAATAAATAAAATTTCATTGAAAGACTTACTATTTAATAAAACAATCTTGTTAGGCTATCTTCTATTGATGTTAGCGTGTGTTGGTATTTATGAGATTTTTGATGTACGTTACTTTAGTGCTGCAGCCAATGCTCATGCTTCAGGGCTTAACCCAACAGACCCAGCACTCAAAGAAGCAATGCGTTTAGCGGTGTTTGGAAATGTTGGTGAAGTGAACCGTAACATTCCATGGACATTGTTTATCGTAAATTACATGTACATGATTTATACAGGGAGTGGTGTAATCTTTCTTGTTGCATTGGCAGAATTGATGAATTTTAATTTAGTGGCAAAAGCGGCAGCTGGTTTCATGGTTGCAGGCATTTCGATGGTTTTTGCAGGACTTTTTACTATTGCTACTGATTTGAATATGCTCAATATGCTTTGGATGATTTTATCACCCAACATGAGTGCAGGTATGTGGTTAATGTTACCGCTTTATTGTACCTATATTCCCTTTGTTCTGTTTGAGATTTATCTTATTTTAACCCATAACAGAGCGTGGGCAAAACGTTTAGCACTTCCGATTCTTGTTTTGAGCGTGGGCGTTGACTTAGTAGAATATTTTATTCAAGCTAAGCTTTTTTCCATGAATACCGCACGCCATTTGTGGACAGAGTTTCCATTCTTAACCTTTTATTTTATTATCTCTGCATTTGTTTCATCACTGGGTGTGATGGGTATCAATAGCTACCTTGTGCATCGTGGTAAGCCAGAATATGAAGAATTGATGGATTTGATTCGTCGAGCAATGCTCTTTTTTGTTTCTGTTTTAGGTTTGTATGAGATTTATGGGTACATGACAGTTGATAAAGATTGGGCATTTTTGATTTTATTTGGTCCATTTCGTTCAGTCTATTTTATCGGCTATATTTTCTTAACACTTGCATTGCCATTCTTATTTATTGTAAAACCAGGCAAACCGATGTTGACAGTATTTGCTTCTATTTTTGTCATTATTGGTGGTTTTGTTGGTCGTTACCTTTTTGTTTATGGAGGAAATGCAAATCCAATGTCAAATCGTTTTGGCTTAGGCTATGAAAAATATGATTTTTATGCCTTGCCTCAAACGTTTAATTATGTCTCACCGCATTTAGGCGAGATTATGATCGTTGTTGGCTCCATTGGTGTGTGTGTTGTTGTGTATAAATTATTTGATGGACTTTTCTCAATTGGAGAGCTAAGGGAGCATCATTAAGTATAAATATTGAGTATAAAGTGAAAAATAACGTTAAATATATTTTACTTTTATCCAAAAATACAATATTTTAATACTTTTTAAGAAATAAAGTAAGATAATTAGAACGTTTATTTCAGGATTTTACTAGATATTTATTCTGGTGAGGCTGTCACATAAGTGATTGATAGACGCTAAGTGCATCAATAAGCCTTAGTGAATAAAAAGGGATAAGGAGAAAGAGTGATGAGATTAAGAGTAATAGGCGCTAGCATCGTCGTAGCTGGTTTGTTATTAAGTGGATGTGCGAACACGCAACCAGAAGCAGGTGCAACACCATCAGCAAAAGTATTAACAGAGCCAACAGCACATGTTAAAGGGCTTATTGAGAAGTTTAGTCTTCAAAATGTAGATTATGCTTATACAAAAGCAGCAATTGGAAATGCAACTCGTAGTGGAGCAAAAGCAATTTTAATTGACGCAAGACCTAATCCAAAATATCTAAGTGGAACGATTCCATCAAGTTTGAATATTCCAGATACTCAAATTGATAAATACATTGGTCAGTTAGACAAAGTAGCAAAAGATAAAGAAATTATTGTCTTTTGTGGTGGATGGGATTGTGAAAAAAGCCCAATCGTAGCAGGTCATTTAAAAAGTAAGGGCTTTACTAATGTGAAGTTGTACCAAGCAGGTGAGCCTGAGTGGGCAACTAAAAGTTATTTAGAAGTTGGGACACCAGTAGTTGAAGCTGCCTTTAAGAAAAATAGTGCACTTTTGATTGATGCTAGACCATATGCAATGACACTTAAAGAGAGCATTCCTGGTGCTCTTTATATGAATGATGAAGAGTTGCCAAAACTTATGGGACGATTTCCTGTAGATAAGAATACACCAATTATTACATTTTGTGCAGGATACGAATGTCATAAATCACATGTCGTTGCTAATAAGCTTCTTGAGCTTGGCTATACAAAAGTAACGGTTTTTGCAGGTGGATTACCAGCATGGAAAGAAGCTAAACTGCAAACAACAGCAGGTGCAAAACCAGCAGCTCCTGTTGCAGCAGCGCCTGTAGCTAAAAAAGATGCAATGGTTGATGGTGTAAAACTAGGTGCAGATGAAGGAACGGTTGATGGCGAATGGTACAAAGCACTGATTGTTAGTGGCAAAATACCAGCTAACGTAGCAGTGATTGATGTAAGAAGTCCAGCAGAATTTGCAAATGGTCATATCAAAGGTGCTATCAATGTCGAAGCAGGAAAAATGAGTGCAGCTGATTTTGCAGCCAAGTTGCCAAAAGATAAGATTAGTATTATCAATTGCGCAACAGGTGGACGTGCTATGGAAGCGCATATGAAATTAAAAGACGCCAAAATTGATGTCAGTAAAGTACTTTATTTTGATGCTAATATCAAATGTGACGCTTCAGGTAAATGTGAAATCAAAGTCAATGAGCCTTTAGGTTAATTGATTTACATGTAAAAGAATTAGGAGAGGTTTATTCTCTCCTGCTGTGTGTTAATTCATCTTGTGAAAGGAGAAAAAATGTCAAAATTCCTTAAATTGTTATTTGTAGCAATCGTTGGTTTAGGTTTTTTAAGCACATCTGCTGTTGCTGATGCTGGCAAGGGTCAAAAGCTTTTTATTAAAGAAATGAAAGCACCTTGTGGCTTTGATGGTGGTACAATGGCTAAAAAGCATACTCAAGCGGAATGGAAAGCTATTCAAGCTGCTGGCAAGCTTAATGATGAGCTTATTAAGCAATGCCCTAATGCAAAGCCGTTGAAAGATTCGTATGTTGAACATGTGTATGATTTCTTATATAACTTTGCAAGTGATAGCGGTAATGTTCCATCGTGTTAAACGTGTAAGCAGCAGGTTGTTGCCCACATATTTGCGTTTTTACTCTTCTACAGAGGTTGGGTGAGAATCTCTCACCCAACGCAAATACTACTATTCGTCTTTCGATCCAAAAATTCCAAGAATTTGAAGTAACGATACAAAAAGATTCAAAAAGTCTAAATAAAGTGCAATGGCACCCTCTATTGGTGTTTCATACGCCCCACGAATGATATTTTGTGTATCGTACAAAATAAAAGCACTGAAGAGAATTGAACTAATACTTGCAATAGCCAATTGCAAAATAGGGCTATGGAAGAAAATATTAATCAATCCTGCAACAACAACAACAATAAGTGTGATAAAAAGCATCTTACCCATAGTCGTAAAATCTCTTTTTGTGTTCATTGCAAAGACTGAAAGCCCACCAAAGGCGACAGTGGTCAGAATGAAAGCATTTGCAACAATACTCGCACCACCTTTCATACCTAAAATACTCGAAAGTAAAGGAGTCAGTGTTAAGCCACTTAAGAATGTAAAGCCAAAAAGTAGTGCCATATTAAGCCCTGCTTTACGCTTAGCCGCATAAAGACCAAATAGAAAAACAAAGTCTAAAATGACTAGTCCCCAAAACCATGAGGCAACGATACTTGCCATTCCAATACCTACGTAAGCTCCTGCACTTGCAGCAAGCAGTGAGGCTGCAAACAGTTGGTAAGTTTGCTTGATAAAGAGACCTAATGAACTTGCGCTTGGTTGTGCATACTCATAGGTGCTCTCGCCAGAGTGCTCTTGTATGTAGTTTCTGTCATACAGTCCCATTGTAATTTCTCCTTTTTTTGATT
>RRZT010127006.1_pt1 | contig 11678 bp, 6 predicted proteins | sample 2165551 | NCBI WGS metagenome assembly RRZT01 (sample SAMN10456910, study PRJNA506462) | wastewater metagenome | biome: wastewater; feature: sludge; material: wastewater sludge; isolation source: wastewater sludge with Escherichia coli K12::gfp cells carrying plasmid... | place: USA: Moscow, Idaho ... | reverse complement strand
CTTGGCAGCATTAATCTGAATAATAATGTCTTCACAGGGAACATCCTGCTCAATCATACGGTCAATCGCTTTAATCTGTCCATCTACTCTTTTTAATCTGTTGTGTAAGTTATCCATATCCATACATTGTCTCATAAAAGAGCCCCCTATTATTCTTATTCGCTGTTATTCTTTATATTCTAAACGATTCCTCTATAATTTGCAAACTACATTTGTCCTGCAAAATAGTTACGGAGCATATTATAACACGATTTTAAGAACCTGAAAATAAAATTTTCCCTATTTCAGGAATCCGGAAATAATCATTTCCTCCGCTTCCTCTTCACTAAGACCAAGTGTCATAAGCTTGATAAGCTGTTCGCCTGCAATCTTTCCGATAGCTGCTTCATGAATCAGCTCTGCATCAAGGTCATTTGCCTCTAACTCCGGAATTGCACGGACTTTTGCATTATCCATAATAATCGCATCACACTCACTATGACCGGCACAGGCATTATTTCCTGCGATTTTTGCGCGGAATAACTGTGCAGAATCATCGCGGGCAACAGAACGGGATACAACGTTCGCACTACTTCCCTCTCCATTTAAATCAACGGAAAACTGTGTCTGCGCTGTCTGTTCGCCATGTGTCATAAGTTTCTCGGAGATTTCAAGCTTTGCCCCAGCCTTTAAGTCAGCATCTGTCTCACGCATGGTACTGTCAATACCTTTAATCTGTACCGTATCCATGTAAAAATAAGCATTTTCATCAAGATGGATAATGGTTTTAGGATTCATTACCTTTCCGCCCTTGCCGTCACCCTGTCCGTAATGCTTCTCAATGTAACGGATTTTTGAATTCTTTCCAACAAAAAATTCATGAATACCGTCATGCTGAGAAAGCCCGTCACCGCTGTTATGAATACCGCAGCCTGCTACGATTGTTACATCACAATCCTCACCAATATGAAAATCATTATAAACAAGGTCATTTAATCCAGTCTGACTGATTACAACGGGAATGTGCACACTTTCTTTTTTTGTTCCCGGTTTGATGATAATATCAATTCCCGGCTTATCTTCTTTAGAAACAATATCAATATTAGCAGTTGTATTTCTTGCGGCTGCCTTTCCATTCGCACGAATATTATAGGCACCTGCTGGCACTTCATGAAGTCCGGCAATCTCTTCTAACAATTCTTTCTGTATTAAATCCATGATTTTTCCTCCCTAATCTCTGCTTAACTTCTGGCACATACTTGATTTATAAAGGAGTTCAGGAATAACATCTTCTCCCTTTCCACTCTTTTCCACAAGTCCATCATTAATTACAATGATTCTGTCTGCAATCTCAAGGATTCTCTCCTGATGGGAAATAATCAGAATCGTACCGTCTGTCTTTTCATGAAGGTCCTCAAATACATGAATCAGACTGTTAAAACTCCACAGGTCAATTCCTGCCTCTGGCTCGTCAAATACAGAAAGCTTTGTCGCTCTCGCCTTAATCATCGCAATCTCAATACGCTTAAGCTCTCCACCGGAAAGACTGCCATTTAATTCTCTGTTAATGTAGTCTCTCGCACATAAGCCTACTTCTGAAAGAATATCGCAGATTCCCTTAATATCTAAGGTCTTTCCTGAAGCAACGCTCATTAAATCCTTTACCTTTAATCCCTTAAACTTTACAGGCTGCTGAAAGGCATAACTGATACCTTTATTTGCTCTCTCTGTAATGCTTAAATCTGTAATATCTTCTCCATCTAATAAAATCTTACCGGAGGTTGGCTTTAAAATTCCAGCAATAATCTTAGCCAGGGTGGACTTTCCACTTCCATTCGGTCCGGTAATCGCAACAAACTTCTCATCAAATGCAAGATTAATATCTCTTAAAATTTCTTTATTATCGTCATCAACTAAATAGCTGATATTTTGTAATTCGAGCATAGTATCCTCCTCTAAATTCTTATGTAACGCCTAAATCCCATATATATCATAGGGACTTTAAAAAGTCAACAAATATGAGGGCTTTTTCTATTGTTTTTTTGCACATACTATACCATTTCGGTAGGAATTATGCTCGTTTTTCAACCATTTCTCTGTTGTCTTTCCAAGTCGGACTTTCTCCATCTCTCTGGCATCTTCTTCCTTGGCATAATCTAAAAGATAATTTCTTTTTTCTCCTCGTTCTCTCTCGTTGATTTCCCGAATCTGTTTTTCTGTCCGCTCTACTTCCTCATAGAAATCTCTCGCAGAGATTCGGTAAGCTCCCTGTCCCATAACAATGACCTGCTCTAAGGCATCGGAAGTCGCTACCGTCACCTTATACTTTCGGCCGATTTCGTGAGTTGTCTTTTCAATATACTGGTCTGCAGTCTCCGCCTCTTTGGTATACACGACATAAATATTGTGATACTTCTGCACTTCTCCCTGATTGCCTTTGACCTTATACGCATCAAAAACAAGGATTAATGTACAGCCAATAAAGCCCTGATAATTACTTAAAATGTCCATCAGTTTATTTCTCGCTGCATCAATACTTGCCTTTGCCAGCTCGTTCAATTCTTCCCATGCAAAAATAATATTGTACCCGTCTACTAGTAAATATTCCTTTTTCGGTTCGTTTTCTTTTATTACAGTTGTATGGAGGACTGGTGTTGAAACAGTCTGTTTGCGGTAACTGCTATAGCGGTCTCTTTCTTTTTGCTTTGAGCCAAATTCTCGTTCCATTATGGTGAGAAGTTCTGGGTCATCATCGTAACTGGAGGAATAACCGCCAGAATAATTACAATGATTCCCCATCTGTACTGCCATCACCTCATCTTGTTCTATACCCGGTTTTTCTGCCAAAAAGTCCTCCTTGATATGCATATATTCCGGAACTTCATCCCATTTGACAAGGAAACCCGCACCATGTGCGCAAAATACAGAACCGGTAGGATTATCCACATCTCTCTCACTGTCATATCCAATTTCTTCGATAACTTCTTCCGCATTATGGCAAGGCTCATAACCTTTTAATGTGAGGGTAATTCGTCCACGGCCTTTCGTATATGCCCAGACTTCCCGCTGGTAATCCCGCATTTCTGATGCCGGAGCTGTTCCGGTAAGACGTACCATGCCCTGTTTATCTTCTGCTTCCGGTCCTTCAAAACTTCCGTTCATCTGCCCGATATCAGACATTGCCCTGCCGACCTGTTCCGATGGAACTTCTAACACAAACGAATACCACGGCTCTAACAGCACACTTTCCGCTGATTTTAATCCCTGACGAACTGCCCGGTATGTTGCCTGTCTAAAATCTCCGCCCTCTGTATGCTTCAAATGCGCTCTTCCTGCCACAATCGTTATCTTCATATCTGTAATCGGAGCCCCCGTAAGAACACCCGGATGCTCTCTTTCCTGCAAATGGGTGAGAATTAGCCTCTGCCAGTTTCTATCCAATACATCCTCGCTGCAATCCGTATCAAAAACAAGACCACTTCCTGCCTCTAACGGCTCCATTTTAAGATGTACTTCCGCATAATGACGAAGTGGCTCATAATGTCCCACTCCCACAACCGGACTTTTAATCGTTTCTTTGTATACAATTTTACCTGTGCCAAATTCCACATCAAGATGAAAACGTTCGGCAATCATTGTTTTCAAAATTTCCGTCTGCACCTCTCCCATAAGCTGCACATGAATTTCTTCCAGTGCCGGATTCCAGACAATATTGAGCAGCGGTTCTTCTTCCTCTAACTGCTTCAACTCTCTAAGAACCTTTGTCGTATCCGCTCCCTCCGGCAGAATCATCTGATAAGTGAGAACCGGCTCTAAAAATGGAGCTGCTGTTCCTTTTTCCACACCAAGCCCCTGACCGATATAGGAAGAAGAAAGCCCCGTCACCGCACAGACCCCTCCCGCTTCGACTTCATTTACTGCCTCATATTTTGCACCAGAGTAAATACGAATCTGATTGATTTTTTCCTCTTTATTTATCGGCATTTTTACAACAAGCTTACCGCCTGTCACCTTTAAAAATGTCAGACGCTCTCCTTTATCATCCCTCGAAATCTTAAATACTCGCGCACCAAATTCTTTTTTCCCATCAAATGGCTTCATGTACTCTTCAAATCCTGCAAGTAATTCCTGTACGCCGTCAAGCTTTAATGCGGAGCCAAAATAGCATGGAAAAATCTTGCGTTCCCTTATAAGACGGCAAATGTCCTCATTTCTTACGGTTTCATGCTCCATAAAATAATCAAGCACTACTTCATCTGTCATTGCTATTTCTTCTAGGGATTCTACATTTTTTCCCTTACCGAAAACAATACATCCTTCGTCCAGACGTTCCTTTAATTCCGTAAGCAGACTTTCCCTGTCTGTTCCTGGCTGATCCATCTTATTGATAAAAATAAATGTAGGAATCTCATAAAGTTTTAAAAGCTTCCACAGCGTTTCCGTATGTCCCTGTACACCATCTGCTCCACTGATAACAAGTACCGCATAATCAAGTACCTGTAGTGTTCTCTCCATCTCGGCAGAAAAATCAACATGTCCCGGCGTATCTAAAAGATTGATTCGTCTATTTCCCAATGAAAAAACTGCCTGCTTCGAAAAGATGGTGATTCCTCTGTCTCGCTCTAAAGAATAAGTGTCAAGAAATGCATCCTTGTGATCTACGCGTCCAAGCTTACGCACCGTTCCTGACAGATAGAGCATTCCTTCCGATAAAGTTGTCTTTCCGGCATCTACATGTGCCAGAATTCCCATTACGATATTTTCCACTATTTCACCTCGTTTCAATAAGAAGAAAAGCGACATGACTTATCTTTAAAGCCTTGCCGCTCTTGTAATTCATATTTGCAGAGCATGTTCGAAGAATGCTCTAATATCTTAACGGAGATGGAGGGATTTGAACCCTCGCGCCGGTTATAGCCGACCTACCGCATTTCGAGTGCGGACCCTTCAGCCACTTGGGTACATCTCCAAAGGTCAGCGATTATTATATCAAAAGTTTTGCTATTTATCAAGGGCGGATGGTGGAAAAATAACTCAATCGGATGACAGACGAAACTAAAGAAGCCCCTGCTTCCTATTTGTTTCTTTCATAGCGGCAGGTTGAATGCTCGCTTATGCGCTCGCATCCAACCCACAGTGATAGAGTCACAGATATAGGGAGCTTCTCTCTTTAGGTGCGGCTGATTGTTACTTTATCTTAATTCTGCCAAGATGCTAAATGCCTCTTTCATTGTATCCTTCACCAGATGTGTTTTCTTCTCATACTGTCCGCGATAAAATGTCACATTCTCCTCATTCGGTTCAAATTCATTCTTCAAATGAATATTCCCAGTTAATGCCTCTGCAATATTATCCACATCGCCAACGGCATATGCCCCAAACATACAGTTTGTCATAACCGCTCCTGCTGCATTCTCCAGTGTTACTGTGCGGCTGTCTAACATATCGGCTTTCATCTGATTCCACATATTATCACGACTTCCGCCTTCCGTGATGGTGATCCGGCTTAAGTCAATGCCTGCGGAGCGGTATAAGTCTGTAATTTCCATGTAATCATAACCGATGGCTTCTAATACAGCGTGCCATAAGGTTGCCTGATCGGTATCCATTGTCATGTTTAAGAAACAGCCTACGGCATCTGGAATATCGTTGATTCCACCTGTTAAATACGGGAGGAAAAGTACACCATTAGAGCCTGCCGGAACTTTCCTGGCATCTTTTTCTAATACCTGATAGTAGCTGCCGTCTTCTGCTTTTTTACAGATATTATCTTTAAACCAGCGCAGGGCAAGTCCGCCGGTACGGATATATCCCCAGTAGAAGTAAGTGTCTGGAAGGGACCCACTGTTAAATACAAGTCCGGCTCCTTTTTTGCTTAGTTCTGGGATGATTCCTTTTGTGGATACACAGAACATGGAACAGGTTCCTGCTACGTCTACTGCCTGTCCCGGTTCCATATTGCCGCTTCCGATCATGGACTGCATCGTGTCTCCTGCTCCGCCACAGATTGGGATTCCTGCTGGGAGTCCGGTTTTCTGTGCAATTTCTTCTGTTAAATGTCCGATAATATCCCACGGTTTTACGATACGAGGCATCATTTCTTCTGGGATACCGAGAATGTCAAGCTGTTCTTTTGACCAGCATTTTTCTTCTACTTTATAACCAAGTCCCCATCCGGACATAGTTCCCCAGTCAACAAACATATCTTTTGCAGAAAGTCCGGCAAGATGTGCTAATACATATGGAGCATCGTGGATAAACTTCGCACCATTTTCTTTAAAGCCTTCTATATTTTTCAGGAACCAGCGGGCAAACATTGCAGGAAACATACAGTTTGCCTCCGGGTTACCTGTCTCTTTTCCGAAAATCTCCAACTCCCAGCTATTTACGAGTTCTACATCTTCCTTTGTACGGGAGTCCAGATAGTTAATGTATGGTGTAATCGCATTACCATCTTTATCTACACCGCAGATTCCACAAATGACACCATCGCCCATGATGGACTTAATCTTTGTGACATCAAGCCCTTTTTCTTTCATCTGGGATGCACATTCTTTCATTCCTTTGATGGTAAGGGCGAGATATTCGTCAACGTCCATGCTTACCCAGCCTGGTTCTGGATAGGTTAATGTTGTCGGTGCGGAAGATGATACGATGCAATTCATATCCTCATCATAGACTGCGACCTTTACGCTCTGTGTGCCTGCATCAAATCCAAGATAATAATTCATTTTGTTTTCCTCCATTCTTTTGGTAAAAGTGATAGGAGACGGAGAAATCATTATATAGAAGCAAATTATCACTCACGCTGAACATTCATTTTGCCCAATAAAACATTTCCTTTGGAGAAACGAATCCAAAGAAACTACGCTCAAAATTCCATAGCGTGACAGAGATAATTCTTCTATATATAATAATTTCTCTTGTCTTCTAAAAAATTCAGAATAATAGAATGTGTTCGTAAAAATATTTGCAAATACACTCTATCTATCCAAAATACATTATCTCCAAATTATGAAGTGTGAATAGGGAAGTTAAAAGCCTGCTTAGTTAACTTAAATGAATTCTCCCGAAAGATTTTTCATTTTACCAATTACCAAGAATGGTAATCGCTCTTACAAATAAAAAAGCCCCGATAATGAAATATCGGGGCGAAGTTACGCTTTTATTGAGGCTGTTTGTTACATCAAATACTGCCTGACATCCAGAAATATATGCCTAACAATATGTCTGCAAAAACCGCATTCTTCTCATTCTTCTCTCATCCAGACTGTACTGTCGGCTTCGGATTCGCACCGAATCATGCCAATGGCTCGCGGGCTTATGCTCTGATTTATCTATAGCTATGTAAGCAGTTTCTATAACCTAGAGCATATTTGAAAATTGCTCTAGTTCTATAACTCACCCGCCTGCTAAATAGTCAGTAACAATCACCGCCGGTAGGGAATTACACCCATCCCCGAAGATTCTGTATTTACATTTTTTATTATAACGCATTATGGATATGTATTCAAGATTATTGTGCATATTTTTTATACCAGATTTTGTATTTTTTTCTCCATAGATGATGACTGATAAAATGCTAAACTATATAGTAGGATAATATTTTTTAACATTTTTATAAAATAATATATTTAGAAAATGCTCTGCAATTGTTTTGGAGGAGGAACTTTTATGAGTAAATTAATGCATACACCATATCGTATAGGAAATATTGTGATTTCGAACCGTATTGTGAAGAGTGCGATGTTTGAATACTGCGCGAATCAGGGAAGGATCACAGACCAGCACAGGCAGATTTATGAGGATGCTGCCCGTGGGGGATGTGGGCTGATCATCACTGGTATGGAAGCGATTTCTTCGACTGCCGGTAACGGCCCAGGAATGATACATACGGAATATGATGGCTATCTCGAGGATATGAGAAGTATTGTGTCAAAAGTCCATCGGTATAGCAGCCGTATTTTTGTACAGCTTCAGCATGCCGGCCCGCGCACAGACTGGAAGAGTGGCTACGACCGTTTTGCCTCATCACCTATTAAAGTGGCTGATGGCATTATTTATCATGCGGCTACCAAAGACGAATTAGCAAAAGTTGTTCATGATTTTGGTGTGGCTGCCCGCAAATGTAAATTAGCCGGATGTGACGGTGTGCAGATTCACGCCGCACACGGCTTTTTATTAACAACCTTTCTTTCTCCACATTTTAATAAAAGAGCGGATGAATATGGTGGCCCGATCGAGAACCGTTCCCGCCTGCTATTTGAGATTTACGATTCCGTTCGTAATGCCGTCGGTGTAGATTATCCAATTGCCTTAAAACTTTCTTTCAGTGATCTTGTCTCTGATTCCAGTACACCAGAAGAAATGTTGTGGGTATGTAAAGAACTAGAAAAGAAAGGAATTGATTTCATTGAAGTTTCTTCTGGAATCAGTGCTGACAACAGCGGTGCTTCCTGCTCTCCTGTTTTAAGAAACGGCGACCGAGAGGGCAAATTTTTAGAAAGCGCCCTCCTCGTATCTGATACTCTGGAAATCCCAGTATCCAGCGTTGGCTGCTACCGCTCCCCAGATTTCATAGAGCATATACTATCATCAACCTCTCTTACCGCCATTTCTCTTGGCAGACCATTAGTAAGAGAAGCCGATCTGCCAAACAAATGGAGAACCTCAAACGAAAAAGCAGCCTGTATCTCCTGCAATCGCTGCTTTAACTGCACAGACGTAATCACCTGCCTGTGCGGAAAAAAATAATTCTCCACCAATACAAAAATATTTCATTTTAGCAAGATACACCATCCACATATCTATTATGTAAATAAAACATTTGATGTTAATCCACCAGCTTCCTATACTTAAACCAAGAATAAGTATAGAAAGCCGGTGTATTTATGAACAGCGTTTTACCAAGAGAGGAAGAAGTTGAAGCCATCTTTTCACAGATTCTTGCTTCCCCTGATTCCTGCAAAAAATTAATGGATATTTTCTATGATGTAATGGACGATAATCATTTATTAGAAGCGGATAATCCAAAACATTTTTCTAAAGTCTTATTTTATGCCTATCAAAATGGGGATATCAGTGCTCTTTTATTAAAGCTTTGTGGAAAGAGCATGTTTGACCTTTTAAGAGAGGCGTATCTTATTCCGAAACGATTTCACGGAAAAGCAGGGAAGAACCCTGTACTTTTAACAAATCCAGAAGGTGAACTTCTTCCAGAAGCACAAAAAATAGTTTCTGGCAGAGAGTATAGCAAGTTTAAGGAAACGTATAAAAATCATATTTGTGCTCCCCGTTCAAAATTATATCTCGCAGATGGTTATGACATTGTCCGTTCTTATGTTAATGACACTGATATGGAAATTACGGAAAAAAGAGAAAATAAACGGCGTGGCATTATGATTCTTTATGCACTTCCCGATACGAAAAAGATAGGTCTTACCGAAGCACAGGCTTATGCGGTTGTGTGGGATACGTTCCATAATATTCAAAAAGAAGCACCTCATGCCATCGTTTATTATGGTCAGGAAACCGGATTAAAAAAGGAACAGACCTTTGACGAGATTGGTATTCTTCTCCCTATTCGGGAATTTGAAAAGAAAATGCTTCATCATTTAAGCGAAATCGATGGGCTTGTTTTAGCCTGCCGTGAAAAAATGATGAAAAAGGCTGGAATGGAAAGTCTGGAACTGTGAGAATATCAGCTATTTCTATAAAAATACAGGAAAAATTAAACAATAGCTGTTTCTATAAACTAGTAAGAAGGAATGTTAAAATGAGTGAAACTATGATAAGAAAAAATCATATGGATGTGCTCTGGCATGAATATACCGATAAAGAGGGGCAAAATCTCCCTATTGTACAAGCAAGCCTTACGGAAAAAGCCTCAATTATCGGCCGTGCTGGCATTATGCTTTTATCCTGCGGAACTGGTGCGTGGCGTGTGCGCAGTTCTATGAATACTCTCGCTGAAGTGATGGGCGTGACCTGTACCGCAGATATCGGTCTGATGTCTATTGAATATACCTGTTTTGATGGTCAGGACGGCTTTACGCAGTCACTCTGTCTGACCAATACTGGTGTAAACACTTCAAAACTGAATCGTCTGGAGCATTTTATTCAGGATTTTGAAACAGAAGGAAAAGATATGTCCGGTGAGCAGTTACATAATCTTCTTGATAATATTGAAGAGATTCATGGACTTTATTCACCGATTGCCCTTGGTATCGCTGCCGCTCTTGCCTGCGGAGGATTTACCTTTTTGCTTGGCGGCGGACCGATTGAAATGTTTTGTGCTTTTGTCGGAGCTGGTCTCGGAAACTTTTTAAGATGTAAACTTACCAAGCACCATTATACCTTGTTTCTGGGAATTGTCTTATCCGTTTCCCTCGCCTGCCTTTCCTATGCCGGACTTTTAAAATTGGGCGAAATCTTTCTGGGACTTTCCGTCAAACATGAAGCAGGATATATCTGCGCGATGCTGTTCATCATTCCAGGATTTCCATTTATCACAAGCGGCATTGACCTTGCAAAACTTGATATGCGTTCCGGTATCGAACGGCTCGGTTATGCATTAATCATCATTTTAGTCGCAACAATGTCTGCATGGATTATGGCATTAATTTTACATTTACAGCCTGTTGATTTTATAAAGATCTCTCTGCCTTTAGCTGGTTGGATTATTTTCCGGTTTCTGGCAAGTTTCTGCGGTGTATTCGGATTCTCCATCATGTTTAACAGCCCAATCCCACTGGCAGTCGCCGCCGCAAGTATTGGCGCTATCGCAAATACACTTCGATTAGAACTCGTTGACCTTGTAAATGCTCCCCCTGCTGCCGCAGCTTTTATCGGAGCCTTAACCGCAGGAATCCTTGCCTCCCTCATGAAAGACAGAGTCGGCTACCCAAGAATTTCCGTAACCGTCCCTTCCATCGTTATTATGGTTCCAGGCCTCTACCTCTACCGCGGATTCTACAACTTGGGAATTATGTCCCTCGCCACCTCCGCCACTTGGTTTGCCTCTGCCCTTTTAATCATTCTTGCTTTACCACTTGGGTTGATTTTTGCAAGAATCCTTACAGATAAAACATTTCGGTATTGTACTTAATAGAAAACACAGATATAATAGCGGAGCAGCAAAGTTACGCTATTAGCAAAAGAGCCTCCTTATAACGCTTGATTTTGCTCAGTTGTAAAAAACACAAAGTCACAAAATCAAGCGTTATAAGGAGGCTCTTTTTATAGATGACTTCTTGCCGCTCCTTCTTTACATCTACGATACTATGCTTTCCTCTGTTTCATCTGTCTTTATTAAACTACAGAGCTTTCTCTCCGCTCCTATCCCTCACATACAGCACTGCCATTGCTATTGCCGCAATTCCCCAAGATATCGGATAGGAAAGCGCCACTTTATCCGGGGAAGGATTCTGTGCCATAAGTACAAACAGCGCAGCAATGCGGAATCCACAGAAACTTACGACTGTTACGACCATCGGTAAAAATGCCTTTCCAAATCCTCTTAAATTACTGCTGAAACATTCCAGTACGGTATAGAAAAAGTAGAATGGAAAGGTTACTTTTATGATTTCTAATGTCTGTGCTGCTACGGCAGTATCTTTTGTAAATGCTTTTAGGATAACTGGCATTGCGATAATAAGCAGTATACAGGCAATAAATGTTGCAAAAGAACCGCCAAGGAT
>RRZT010933649.1_pt1 | contig 11680 bp, 13 predicted proteins | sample 2165551 | NCBI WGS metagenome assembly RRZT01 (sample SAMN10456910, study PRJNA506462) | wastewater metagenome | biome: wastewater; feature: sludge; material: wastewater sludge; isolation source: wastewater sludge with Escherichia coli K12::gfp cells carrying plasmid... | place: USA: Moscow, Idaho... | reverse complement strand
GCTGACCCAGGACGGCTATACCTCGGGCAATCTGGCCGGCCTGTCGATCGGTCCGGATGGTGTCATCCAGGGCAACTACAGCAACGGCCAGACGAAGAACCTGGCGCAGATCGTCCTCGCCAACTTCACCAACCCGAACGGCCTGATGTCGGTCGGCAACAACGCCTGGATTGAAACCGCGAGCTCGGGCCAACCCAAGGTCGGCACGCCGGACACCGGTACGCTCGGTGTTCTGCAATCCGGTGCGGTCGAAGAGTCGAACGTCGACCTGACCGGCGAACTGGTCAACATGATCGTCCAGCAGCGCAACTACCAGGCGAACGCCCAGTCGATCAAGACCCAGGACCAGATCATGCAAACCCTGGTCAATATTCGCTAAGTAGAACGAGGCTAACCGCATGGACCGCCTGATCTACACCGCGATGACCGGCGCCAAGCATGTCTTCATGCAGCAGGCCGGCACGGCGAACAACCTGGCCAACGCCAGCACCATCGGCTTCAAGGCGCAGGAGCATCGCTTCCGCGCCGTGCCGGTGATCGGCGAAGGCATGCCGACGCGGGCGTTCACGGTGGATGCCTCGGTCAGCGACGTGATGGACGAGGGGCCGCTGATGTTCACCGGCCGCAACCTCGATGTGGCGGTCAATGGCAGGGGCTGGATCGCCGTGCAGTTGCCGGATGGCAGCGAGGCCTACACCCGCGCCGGCAGCCTGGATGTCGATGTGACCGGCCTGCTGCAGACCAAGGGCGGCCATACCGTGCTCGGCGACGGCGGCCCGATCAACATCCCGCCCGACAACAACATCGAGATCGCGCCGGATGGCACGGTGTCGGTGGTGCCCAACTTCGGTACGCCGAACAACGCCAATGCCATCGGCCGGATCAAGCTGGTCAATCCGCCGGAGGCCGATCTGGTCCGTGGTGCCGACGGCCTGTTCCGCCAGCGCAACGGCCAGCCGGCCGCTGCCGACGAGCGGGTCAAGCTGGCTTCCGGCACGCTGGAGGGCAGCAACGTCAATGTCACCGATTCGATGGTCAACCTGATCAGCCTGGCCCGCCAGTTCGAAATGCAGGTCAAGATGCTGCAGACGGCGGATACCAACGCCCAGCGCGCTGACCAGTTGTTATCACTGAATGCCTGATTTCCCGATAGGAAAAAATCATGATCCGTTCCCTGTGGATTGCGCGTACCGGGCTTGATGCCCAGCAGACCCAGCTTGATGTCATCTCGAACAACCTGGCCAACGTCAGCACCAATGGTTTCAAGCGCGGCCGCGCCGTGTTCGAGGATCTGCTGTACCAGACCCTGCGCCAGCCGGGCGCCCAGTCGTCGCAGCAGACGCAGATTCCCTCCGGCCTGCAGCTCGGTACCGGTGTGCGCCCGGTATCCACGGCGCGCATCTTCACGCAGGGCAACATCCAGAAGACCGACAATTCGCTCGATGTCGCCGTGCAGGGCAACGGTTTCTTCCAGGTCTTGCTGCCGGATGGCACCACCGGCTACACCCGCGACGGCTCCTTCCAGAAGGACAACCAGGGCCAGATCGTGACGGCCGACGGTTACCCGGTGCAGCCGAACATCACCATCCCGGCCAATGCCCTGACCGTCAGCATCGGTACGGACGGTACAGTCTCGATCACCCAGTCGGGCACCGCCGCAACGACCCAGATCGGCAGTATCCAGCTGGCGACCTTCATCAACCCGGGCGGCCTGCAGAGCATCGGCCAGAACCTGTTCCTGGAAACTGCTGCCAGCGGCACGCCGACCCCGAACACCCCGGGCACCAACGGCGCCGGCATCGTTAACCAGGGCTACGTCGAAACGTCCAACGTCAACGTGGCCGAGGAACTGGTCACCATGATCCAGACGCAGCGCGCCTACGAATTGAATTCGAAGGTGGTATCCACCTCCGACGCCATGCTGGGGCGGCTCACCCAGTTGTGAGGTAAGACCATGAAACACCTGTCCTGGCTCTTCCTGCTGGTGACGGCAGCCTGTTCGACGGTGCCGCCGACCAATGTGCACCAGCCGATGACCATGCGCCCGACCCCGCGCCCGGAGGCCTTCAACGCCAACGGCGCCATCTACCAGGCGGTGTCGGCCCGCCCGCTGTTCGAGGACCGCCGCGCGCGTTACGTTGGCGACACGATCACGGTCAAGATCACCGAGAGCACCACGGCGTCGACCAAGTCCAATAACAAGGTGGACAAGTCGAATGCCCAGAAGGCCTCCATCGGCGCCTCCACCGGCTTGTTCAGCCGCGTCATGCCGGGAGCGGCCGAGCTGTCGGCCGGCAGCTCGACAGCCTTCAGCGGCAAGGGCGAGGCCGCCAGCAACAACATATTCACCGGCAACATGACGGTGACCGTGATCGACGTGTTGCCCAACGGCAACCTGCTGGTTTCCGGCGAAAAGCAGGTATCGGTCGGCGAGGAGCAGGAATTCGTGCGTATTTCCGGCGTCGTCAACCCGAGTTTCGTCGATGCGAACAATACGGTCGAGTCGTCGAAAATTGCCGATGCCCGTATCGAATACAAGTCCTCCGGGCAGATGGCCGAAGCGCAGACCATGGGCTGGCTGGCACGTTTCTTCCTTAATGTACTGCCATTCTAGGAAACAAATGGCGGAGGCGTGACATGAAGGCAAAAAGCGGCAAAGTGTTCCGGCAGGCGGCAATTCTGGCCGTCTGTATCCTGCCGCTCTGGAGCCAGCCCGTTCTGGCCGAGCGCATCAAGGATCTGGCCAGCATCCAGGGCGTGCGTAGCAACCAGCTGCTCGGCTACGGCATCGTGGTTGGCCTCGACAACACCGGCGACCAGACGACACAGACCCCGTTCACCACCCAGGCCATCGGCAACATGCTGTCGCAGATGGGCGTGAACCTGACGGCTGAACAATCCCAGAAGCTCCAGTTGAAGAACGTGGCCGCCGTGATGGTGACCGCCAGCCTGCCGGCCTATGCCAGGCCCGGCCAGCCGATCGACGTGACGGTTTCGTCGATGGGCAACGCCAAGAGCCTGCGTGGCGGCACCTTGCTGATGACCCAGATGAAGGGTGCCGATGGCCAGGTGTATGCCATGGCCCAGGGCAACGTGGTGGTCGGTGGTGCCGGCGCATCGTCCGGTGGTTCGAAAGTGACGGTCAATCACCTGTCGGCCGGTCGGATTCCGGCCGGGGCAACGGTCGAGAGAGCCGTTCCAACGGCACTTGGCCAGGGCGGCATGGTCTATTACGAACTGGCCAATACCGATTTTGGCACGGCACAGAAAGTGGTCGATGCCATCAACCAGATCACCCAGCCGGGTACGGCGCAGGCCATCGATGGTCGACGCATCGCGGTGCGCGTGCCGGAAGACAGCGATGCCCGTGTCGCCTTCCTTGGCCGTATCGATAACCTGGAAATCCAGCCGGTCGTCGGTCTGGCGCGTGTCATCGTCAATTCGCGCACCGGCTCGGTGGTCATGAACCAGAAGGTGGCGCTGGATGCGTGTGCCGTGGCGCATGGCAACCTGTCGGTTGTCGTCGATGCGCCGCAACCGCAGTTCGGGCAGGGCGCCGATATCCAGGTCAAGCAGGACAACGGCAGCCTGATGAACGTGAAGGCTGGCGCCAGCCTGGCCGAGGTGGTCAAGGCCCTCAACGCCCTGGGCGCCAACCCGATGGATCTGCTGGCTATCCTGCAGGCAATGAAGGCCGCCGGTGCCTTGCGCGCCGAGCTCGAAGTGATCTGACGGCCATGGCGATCAATACCCAGAATCTGCCGAACCGGGCGGCATTCGACATCAAGTCGGCGCAGGATCTGCGCACCCAGTTCGCCAAGAATCCGCAGGAAGGCCTGAAGGCGGCAGCCGAGCAATTCGAGGCCATGTTCCTGCAGCAGGTCATGAAAAGCATGCGCGATACCGTGCCGCAGGATGGTCTGCTCAACAGCGACAGTTCGCGCTTCTATACCAGCCTGCTCGACCAGCAGATGGCACAGAACATGGCCAGCAGCGGCAAGGGCATCGGTTTTGCCCGCCTGATCGAGCAGCAACTGGGCAAGAACCTCGCGGCGAGCCAGGCAAGCGCCGAACAGAGAGTGCCGGCAAATGCTGCCGCTGCCGGCAATGCGCTGCCCATGTCGGCATCCGATGGGCGTCACCTGCGCACGCAGGCCGTACCCTCGTCCGTGCCAACTTCGGCGGCCTATGCCGCTTTGCAGTCGGCAACGACCTCGGTGACAAATCAGGCGGCTGGCGCCGCGATGAGCGATGCCGACCTGCCGCTGTCAGCCCGCGAATTCGTCGGCCGCGTCTGGCCGCATGCGGTCGAGGCCTCGCGCTCCACCGGTATCTCTCCGCAGTTCCTCGTTGCCCACGCGGCACTGGAGAGCGGCTGGGGGCGTAACGAGATTCGCCAGAGCGATGGTTCGGCCAGCCATAACCTGTTCGGCATCAAGGCCGGCAAGAGCTGGAACGGTTCCTCCGTGGAGGCGGCGACCACCGAATACGTGGGCGGCGAGGCCCAGTCCACGGTCGAGCGTTTCCGTTCCTATGGCTCGTACGAAGAGGCTTTCCGCGACTATGCCAACCTGCTGCGCAACAATCCGCGCTATGGCGGCGTGATCGGTTCGCAGGATGGCGCGGAGTTTGCTAAAGGATTACAGAGGGCTGGTTATGCCACTGATCCGGCCTACGCCGACAAGCTGAACCGGATCATCAACGGCCCGACCTTGCGCATGGCGCTGGTCGGCTAAGGGTCAAGTAAATCCCGTTTGTGCCGTTAACAGGCGGGAAGGAGAAAATTCATGGGCAGCGGTTTGATCAGTATCGCCATGACCGGCATCAATGCCGCTCAGGCCGGCTTGTTGACTACCGGGAACAACATTTCCAACCTCAGCACGGAAGGTTATACCCGTCAGCGCACCCTCCAGGCGTCGAACCCGAGTGTGATGACCGGTGCCGGCGGCATCGGCCAGGGGGTGCATGTGGTCACAGTCGAGCGCATGTTCAGCCAGGCGCTGACCACCCAGGTACTCAATGCGCAGACCAACGTCAGTGCGCTCGACACCTATTACGCCCAGGTTTCGCAGATCGACAACATGCTGGCCGACAAGGAAGCCGGGCTGACGCCGCTGATGCAGAAGTTTTTCGATGCAGCGCAGTCCGTGGCCACCAATCCGTCGTCGATCTCGGCACGCCAGTCCATGGTGTCGGCAGCCGAAACGATGACGACCGGTTATCGCAGCATGTACGAGCGCCTGACCGAGATCGAGGCGGGGATCAATTCCCAGGTCAGGGATACCGTCGGTCAGATCAATACCTACACCGAGCAGATTGCCGACCTGAACGAAAAGATCATTTCCGCAAGCGCCATCGGCGGCCAGCCGGCCAACGACCTGTACGACAAGCGCGACAAGCTGGTTGCCGACCTCAATGAGCTCGTCAAGGTAACGGTGACGAGCAATACCAATGGCAGCTACAACGTGTTTGTCGGCAGTGGCCAGCAGCTTGTGGTTGGCTCTCAGGTCACCATGATGTCGGCCGAACCGGCCTCGGCCGACCGTTCGCGTAACGTGATCGGCCTGGTCGGCCCGACGGGCAACATCCAGGAGTTGCCGGAGTCATTGATCAGCGGCGGCAAACTCGGTGGCTTGCTCAGTTTCCGTAGCGAGGCGCTGGACGCTTCGTTCAATCAACTGGGCCTGATGGCAACGAGTTTCACCCAAACCTTCAATGCCCAGCACGCGCTGGGGCGCGACTTGCTCGGCAACGCCAATGGCAGCGCCAATTTTGTCGGCGAGTTCTTTTCGGTTGGTGCGCCCGATGTCATCCCGAATTCGAAAAACGCAACCGGCAGCCCGACGGTTTCCGTTACCTTGGATCCGGTTACAAGCAACGGGACGAACTACTACTCGAATCTGACCGCCAGCGATTATCGTTTGTCTTTTGAGTCCGGCGCCCTGACCCTGACCCGGCTGTCGGATAATACGTCGTGGACCGGTGCCAACGTGGGGGCAATCAACACCCAACTGGCCGGCAGTCCGCAAGGTTTCACGCTGTCGGCGGGAGCGGGGGCATTTGCCAATGGCGACAGCTACCTGATCCAGCCGACACGTGATGCAGCGCGTCACTTCGCTATCAGCGACAAGATTTCGGCCGATCCGCGATTGATCGCCGCCGGGTTGTCGGAGGCGGTTGCCAAAGGTGCGGTCGCCAACACAGGAACGGGAAGCGTGAGTTCTGTTTCCTATGCGACGGGATTCACCACGGGCAGTGCGCTGTCACTGAGTTACAACGCAGGTTCGCTCAGCGGTTTTCCGGCAACAGGTACGGTTACCGTCACTGCCGGTGCAACAACTAACACCTACACCATGCCATCCTCGGTGCCTTACACCGCTGGTGCGACCATCGCCATTAACGGAGGGGGATGGTCTGGGGTGTCGCTGGTTCTTTCTGGTGCTCCGAACAACGGAGACAGCTTTACCCTGGCGGCAGCGACCGGTGTAGAAGACGGCCGCAATATCGTCAAGCTCGGCAACTTGCAGACGCAAAACACCATGCTGGGCGCCAACGCGACCTACCAGGACAACTACGCCGCCTTCGTGAACGATGTCGGCAACAAGACCGCTTCGGCAGAAATCTCTTCCGTCGCCCAGACCAGCCTGCTCAAGCAGGCCGTCGCCGCCCGTGAGGCGGTATCCGGGGTCAATAGAGATGAAGAGGCAGCCAAGCTGATCGAGTATCAGCAGGCTTATCAGGCATCCGCCAAGGTTATTGAAATTGCGTCCAATCTGTTCGACACCCTGTTGTCGATCGGCCGGTAAGCGCAGGAGAACATCATGAGCATGCGCATCAGCACCATGCAGATTTACAACGGCGGCACCGCCGGTATCCAGAATCTGCAAAGCGACCTTTATTCCGCGCAAAACCAGGTCAGCACCAGGCGACGTATCGTCACGCCGAAGGATGATCCGATCGGCGCCGCCCAGGCCCTGATGGTCACGCAGGCGGGGGCCGTCAACGAGTTGTACCTGAAGAACCAGGGGGCAGCCGATAGCAAGTTGTCGGCGCTGGACAGCACTTTGCAGGGAATCAACGAGGAACTGGTCAATATTTACGAGAAGTCGATTGCCGCCTGTAACGGTGCTTATTCCGATTCCGACCGCAAGGCGATCGCCGCCGAACTGACCGAGCGCCTCGACAGCCTGGTCAGCCTGGCCAATACCCAGGACGGTAACGGGCGTTATGTCTTTGCCGGCTTCCAATCGACGACCAAGCCCTTCAGCGGCTCGCCGGTCACTTACGCCGGGGATGACGGCCAGCAAAAGCTGCAGGTAACGGCCAGCCAGTTCGTGACGACCAACCTGAGCGGCAACGATGTATTCGTGAATGTTGTCGACGCCAATGGCGTGTCGACCGGACAGTCGATGTTCCAGTCCGTGCAGGACATGATCACCTTCCTCAATACGCCGGGCGGTTCGGCTGGTAGTCCGGCCTACACCGATGCGCTGAAAAACATCAGCGCCTCGATCGACAATGTCCTGCGCAACCAGGCCACTGTCGGCGCCCGCCAGTCCTCGCTGGAGAGCATGAGCAACACGGCCGAAGACCGCAAGGTGCAATACGCCCAGCAATTGTCGGCTATCGAGGATCTGGATTACGCCAAGGCGATCACCGAGATTTCCCAGAAAAAACTGCAATTGGAAGCCACGCAGGCGACCTTTGCCAAAACGGCGCAGTTGTCCCTGTTCAGCTACATATGAAAGCCGGTTTTGTTCCGATGGCGCTGGTGAGCGCGGTGCTTGCCCTGTCCGGCTGCAGTTCGACCGGCTCTGGCGGTACGCCCCTGATACCCGACAAGGCCATCCAGCTGACTGCCGGTACAGCCGTTTCCATGTCGACCCTGGCGGCGGCCGCGGCCCTGGGGGCGGTGGCTTACGTCGTCTATGATCCCTTGGCCCCGAACTGGGAAATCGAGGAGTCCCGCCTGAACGACAGCACCTATCGTTTCTCGATGAAAATGAAGCGTTACCACACCGGGGGCGCGGGCGAGTCCATCCAGATACTCAAGCGGCGGGCCAGCCAGTTGCAATTTGAGCAGGGCTTCGGCAGCTATCAGATCATGGAGTATTCCGAGGGTATCGACTCGCAGACCATCGGCGCCCGGCGTGTGGCGGAAGGGGTGGTCAGGCTGGTCCGCCCGCAGCAGGCAGATTCCTTCCTGCTTAACTGATTCAGGGTCTGGCTGGCACAACATAGCCCAGCATGGCTTCCATGCCGAGTTCGAAGATGCCCTGGATCGGCGTCGCCATGTAGTTGAGGCTGACTGCCAGCGCGAAGAAGCCGCCCATCAAGGTGAGCGGGAAACCCAGGGCAAACAGGTTGAGTTGTGGCGCAGCGCGCGTCAGCACAGCCAGCGCCACGTTGGTGATCATCAGCGCTGCCACGATGGGCAGCGACAGCAACAAGCCCGCCGAGAACATCTTGCTGCCCAGTTCGGCCAGGTTGAGCCATGATCCGGCGCCCAGCGGCGTGGCGCTGACCGGGATGGCCGTAAAGCTCTGGGCCAGCGTGGCCAGATAGAGCAGGTGCCCGTTCATCGACAGGAAGAGCAGGAGCGCCAGCAGGTTGAGAAATTCAGCCACCACCGGCGTCTGTGCCGAATTCAAGGGGTCGTAGAAGGTGGCGAAGCCGAGGCCCATCTGTGTGCCGATGAATTCGCCCGCCATATGGAAGGCGGTGAACACGATCTTCACGGCAAATCCCATCCCGACGCCGATCAACAGTTGCTGGGCCATGATCCACAGCCCACCCAGGGAGGCCGGTTGCACCGCCGGCATGGGCGGCAGGCTGGGCGTCAGTGCGATGGTGATGGCCAGTCCGAGAACCAGCCGCACGCGCCGCGGCACGCCGTTGCTGCTCCACAAGGGGGCGGTGGCGATGAAGCCGAGGATGCGGCTGAGGGGAAAGATGAAAGCCACGATCCAGGCATCGATCTGGGCCGAGTCGATGCTGATCATGCGTTCAGCCGATGAGTTGCGGGATGCTGCCGAACAGGCGCTGGATGTAGTCGATCAGGTATTGCAGCATCCAGGGCCCGGCGAGAAGGAGCACCACGAACATGGCGACCAGCTTGGGTACGAATTGCAGTGTCGATTCGTTCAACTGGGTAGCGGCCTGGAAGATGCTGATGATCAGGCCGACGACCAGGGCCGTGACGAGCATGGGGGCCGCGATGAGCAGCGTCACCTCGATGGCCTGCCGGCCGATTTCCATGACGATGCCCGGCGTCATGGCGTGAAGCTCTGGACCAGCGAGCCGATGACCAGATGCCAGCCGTCGACCAGAACGAACAGCATCAGCTTGAAGGGCAGGGCGACCATCACCGGCGACATCATCATCATGCCCATCGACATCAGCAGGCTGGCGACCACCATGTCGATGACCAGGAAGGGAATGAACAGGATGAAACCGATCTGGAAGGCCGTTTTCAGTTCGCTGATCACGAAGGCCGGGACCAGGATGCGCAGCGGGGTGTCTTCCGGCTTGTCGATCTTGTCGATCTTGGCGATGCCGGCAAACAGGGCCAGGTCAGATTCCCGCGTCTGCTTGAGCATGAAGCCGCGCATCGGAATGGCGGCGCGCTCGGCAGCCTGCATCACGTTGATCCGGTTTTCCGAAAGGGGCAGGTAGGCTTCGGTGTACACCCTGTCGAGGACCGGGCTCATCACGAAGAAAGTCAGGAACAGCGCCAGGCCGACAATGACCTGGTTGGGGGGCGCCGTTTGGGTGCCCATGGCGTGGCGCAACAGGGACAGGACGATGACGATGCGCGTGAAGCCCGTCATCATCAGCACGACGGCCGGGATGAAGGTCAGCGCCGTCATCAGCAACAGCGTCTGGATGGTCAGCGAATACGTCGTACCCCCGCCGGCGGCCGGCGTACTGGTCACGGCGGGCAGTCCGCCGGCCGCCTGGGCGAATGCCAGACCGGCCGGCAGCAGCAGCACGAGAAAGGCGAGCAGGCGATTAATCATGGTGCTGCCGATTGGCAATGCCCTGCAGCCATTGGGCGAAGGGCTTGTCGGCACCGGCTGGCAGGGCGCCCTCGGGCAGGCTGCCCCTGGCCAGGCGATGCAGGGTACGAATTTGCCCGGGAACGACGCCGATGACCAGCCAGTCGTCACCTACCTCGACGAGCACGATGCGCTCGCGCGGGCCGAGCGCCACGCCGCCGATCACTTTCAGGCCGGCCTGGCCGAATCCCTTGCCGCCCGAAACCTTGCGCGCCATCCAGGCGGTCGCTGCGAGCAGGCCAACGATGAGAATCAGCGCAAACCCGGCTTGCAGGTAGGTGCCCGACGATACGCCCGGCGAAGCGGCTTCGCTGGCCTGTGCGGCAACCGGGAAAAGCAGGAGAAGTGTGCGTAGCAAGGCGGGTTTCGGCAGCGGAAATCGTAGCCCGCTATCTTAATCGAAACTCCGCAGGGCGTTTAGCGATTGATCTTACGCATCCGCTCGGAGGGCGTGATGATGTCGGTCAGGCGAATACCGAATTTGTCATTGACCACGACCACCTCGCCCTGGGCAATCAAGGTGCCATTGACCATCACATCCATCGGCTCGCCGGCCATGGCGTCGAGCTCGACGACCGAACCGTGGGCCAGTTGCAGCAGGTTCTTGATGGTGATCTTGGTGCGCCCCAACTCGACCGTGATCTGGACAGGGATGTCGAGGATCATGTCGAGTTCGTTCATCATGCCGCCGTTGCCGCCAGGCCCGCCGAAAGACGGGAAGATGTTGGCAGGTTGCGCCTCCATGGCAGCCGCCGGAAGATCGTCGGTGATCGCCTGTTCGGCCATCGCTGCGGCCCAGTCGTCCTCGCTGATCTGGCCTTCGTCGGCGTTGCCCATGTTCTCGATGTTTTCCATTTCGTCAGCCATTTTTGTCTCCAGTGGCCGGGGGAACTGCTGGTGCCTCCGGCGGGGCGGCGATGAATCGCTCGACCTTCAATGCGTATTGGCCATTTTGTTGACCGTAGGTGCACTCCATCAGCGGCACGCTATCGACCAGGGCCTCGATTTTTTCCGGGATGTTCAGGGGGATGACATCGCCCACCTTGAGCTTGAGGATCTGTCCCAGCGAAATCTTCCCCGACCCCAGTTGCGCCACGATTTCCACTTCGGCCCCCTGCAATTGCTTGCGCAGCGTGCCGATCCAGCGCTTGTCGGATGACAGTTGGTCGCTCTGCATGGTGCTGTAGAGCAGATCGCGGATCGGTTCCAGCATCGAATACGGGAAACAGATGTGCATGTCGGCCGTCGCGCCGCCGAACTCCAGCGTGAAGGTCGTCGATACGACGATTTCGGATGGCGTGGCGATGTTGGCGAACTGCGAGTTCATTTCCGAGCGGATGTACTCGAAATTGATGTCGTACACCGGTTTCCACGACTTGCTGTACTCGGTGAACACGACATTGAGCAGGCCCTGGATGATGCGCTGCTCGGTTGGCGTGAAGTCGCGGCCCTCGACCCGGGTATGGAAGCGGCCGTCGCCACCGAACATGTTGTCGACCACCAGGAAAACCAGGTTGGGGTCGAATACGAACAGCGCCGTGCCACGGAGCGGCTTGGCAATGACCAAGTTCAGGTTGGTCGGTACCACCAGGTTGCGGATGAATTCGCTGTACTTCTGCACG
>RRZT010004540.1_pt1 | contig 11685 bp, 4 predicted proteins | sample 2165551 | NCBI WGS metagenome assembly RRZT01 (sample SAMN10456910, study PRJNA506462) | wastewater metagenome | biome: wastewater; feature: sludge; material: wastewater sludge; isolation source: wastewater sludge with Escherichia coli K12::gfp cells carrying plasmid... | place: USA: Moscow, Idaho ... | reverse complement strand
CTGCCCGCCATCACCCTCGCCGATATCGATCTGGCCGATGGCGAGCAGGCGGGCGAGAAGGATTTTGTGCAGGTCAAGGTCGAGTTTCTCGACAACGCCAATGCCGCCTACACCAATGGCGTGCTGCATTTCACGGCCACGGCAGGCGTTACGCTGATTGGCAGCAACGACGGCAGCAGCCTGACTTTCCAGGGAACACTGGCCGATGTACAGACCGCGCTGAACCAGATTACCGCTCGCACCGCCGGCACCGACGCCGACCTCTCCAACCTCAAGATCAAAGTGACGGTGGATGACCGCCTGCGTGATGCCGGTGGCAATCTCAGCAGCGGTGCTAACGGCGGTGTGCTGAACCAGGATGGCACCACACCCGACGACACCTTCAACACCGCCAGCATCACCATCAATGTGGCGGCGTCGGATCTAAACGATCCGCCCAAAGTCAATTTGCCTGGTTCGACCATCATCGTGCATGAAGATGTGCGCACCCAACTCACAGGTGCCAACGCCATCACCTACACCGACCCGGACGCCTTTGATAGCACGGCGAATAGCATCACGCTCTCGGTAACCAAGGGTACGCTTTACTTTAGCGCAAGCGGCACGACGACACCCAGCGGAGTGACGGTGACCGCTGGCAGCATTGGTTCTGGCAGCGTTACGCTGCTAGGCAGCAAGAGCGCGCTCGACACCGCCCTGGCCAACCTGCGCTATCTGAGCAATACCGATTACAACGGCAATGATGTATTGACGGTTACCGTAAACGACGGCGGCAAAAATGGGCAGGATGGCACGGACAGTTCCGGCGGTAGCCCCACGGGCACGGTGAATATCGCCATCCTCCCGGTGAACGACACTCCGACCGTGACCCTGCCCGGCGCTGACGGCTACCACGCCATCACAGGCGGTAGCTATGTGTTTTCTGGCGCCACAGCCATCAGCATTGCCGATGCCAAGGATTTTTCCAATTCCGGACAACCGGGGCAGCAGGATGGGCTGGATACCAACTTCAGTGTCACCCTGAACGCCAAGTTGGGGGCGGATAGCAACTATGGTGCTATTTTGGTGACAACACCGGGCAGTGTGACAATCACTGGAGCTGGTACTGGCACCGTGACCCTGACCGGTTCCCGCGCTGACATCAATGCGGCCCTCGCCAGCGGCGTCACCTTCACTCCAGCCGCCGGCAACCTCGACGGTACTGTGGAATTCACCGTGACGGTGGATGACAACAACAACGGCGGCACGGCGCTGATCGACCCGCAGACGAGCAGCCCTGGCATTACTGGCCCGCAGACCGCCAGCAAACAGCTGTTCTTGCAACCTACGGCACAGAACGATGCGCCGTCCATCACCGGCCTGGACACAAGCAAGGCGTACACCGAAAACAGCACCATCACCATCGACAGCAATGTCGATCTGGTGGACCCCGAGCTTGACCTCTATCCGAACTGGAGCGGTGCCGTGCTCACCATTGAGCGCAACGGCGGTGCCAATGCCGAGGACCAGTTCGGCGTCACCGGTTCGGGCGATACCGGCGTGAATTTCAGCGGCAGCAACATCCGCATCGACACCACGGAGGTGGGTACCTTCACCAACACGGGCGGCACGCTGGTCATCACCTTCAACACCAATGCGACGGCTGCGCGTGTGGATCAGGTCATCCAGGCCATCACCTACAAGAACCTGAGCGACAAGCCGCCGGCCAGCATCGAGCTCAAGTACAGCATCAACGACCAGAACAAGCATGCAGGTGACGCGACCCAGGGCACCGGGCAGGACCAGGGCGCTGGCGGGCCGAAATCCGGTACGGCCAGCATCACGCTCAACATCACCAAAACCGTGGACAGTCCGGTGCTGTCCGCACCCGGTTTGAATGCCCAGTTCACCGAGAACGGCTCGGCGGTGACGGTGGACAACACGCTCACCCTGACCGATGCGGACGACGATAACATCCACAGCGCCACGGTCGCCATCACCGGCAACTTCCTGGCGGGCGATACGCTGGCGGTGAATGTGGGCGGCACGGGAATTACGGCCAGCTACAACAGCGACACCGGGGTGCTGACCCTGAACGGCGTGGCCAGCAAGGCCGACTGCCAGCAGGTGCTGCAAAGCCTGACCTATGAAAATCCGTCGGACGACCCCACGACCAACACCACCCGCCCCACGCGCACGCTAACCTACACTGTCAACGACAATGGCTCGGACGGCGCAGGCACGGCGGGTACCAACCCCGGCACCACCACGCGCACCGTGACGGTGATACCGGTCAACGACACCCCGGCGATCGTCGGCGCGGGCAGCACCCACACTTTCACCGAAAACGGCACCGCCATCACGCTCGAACCCGGCACCTGGACGCTCACCGACGTGGACGACACCCAGATGGTCGAGGCCAAGGTGTGGATTTCCTCCGACTTCAAGAGCGGCGACGTGCTGGATGCATCCTCGCTGCCCGGCGGCTGGACGAAGAACTACAACACTGCCACCGGCGAGTTGACCCTGAGCGGCAGCGCCACCGACATTGCCAACGTGCTCGCGGCCCTGAAGACGGTGACTTACGTCAGCACCAGCGATGACCCGGGCAACGCCGACCGCACCATCAGCTGGCAGGTGAAGGACGCCAACAGCGATGCGGCCAGCAATGGGCAACTCACCACCAATGTGGTCACCACCACGGTGCATGTCACGCCGGTGAACGACCCGCCGGTGGCCACGCCTAACACCAACAGCGTGACCGAAGACTCTGGCACCAACACGGCTACCGGCAACGTCAAAACCGACGGCACGCCGGACAGCGACCCAGATAACCTGATGAGCAGTGTGCCGGTCACCTCCATCACCCCAACCACGGCAGGCGGGTCGGCAACGACCGTGGCCGACAACGCGGGCGCGGGTACGGTGGTGACAGGCAAGTACGGCACGCTGACCATCCACCCCGACGGCAGCTACAGCTATGCGCTGGACAACACCAACCCCGACGTCAATGCGCTGACCGATTTAGGTACCTTGACAGAGGTGTTCAACTACACCATCAAAGACCCCGGTGACTTGACCGCGTCCAGCACCCTCACCATCACCATCAACGGCCACACCGACGGCGCGCCGCAGATCGTACCGGTGGATGGCAATGCGGGCGCGACCGGCGAGGCGACGGTGCATGAATCCGGCCTGAGCGGCGGCAGTGAAGCCTCGACCAGCAAGGAAACCACCACCGGCAGCATCACCGTGACTGCACCCGATGGCCTGAAGGAGGTGACCATCGGCGGCACCACCTTCACCGTGGCGCAGTTGCAGGCACTTTCGACCGGCAGCCCGCCGACGGTCATCGACACCGGCGAAGGCGAGCTGCGTATCACCGGCATCACCGTCAATACCGGCCCGGCGAGTGCACCCAAGGACGCCAGCATCGGCTACACCTACACCCTCAAGGGCCAGCAAGACCAGCCCGGCGCAACCGATTCGACCGACGTCATTGTCCTGGCGGTGAAAGACGTGAATGACGTGACGGGCACCGGTACCCTGACGGTTCAGATCATTGACGATGTCCCAGCCGCGGTTGATGACACCAAGGGTGTCGCAGAGGGTCAATCCGTCTCGGACAACGTGCTGAATAACGATGTACCAGGGGCTGACGGCTGGCCTGCAAGTGGTGCCGCCGTGGTAGGAGTGGTGGCCGGCAGTAGCGGCACGCCGACTACGAATGTAGGCACTGAAATTACCGGTACCTACGGCAAACTGACGCTGAATACCGATGGCAGCTATACCTATGTGGCAGATTCGGCCGTACCAGGCGCACCACCCGTCGTGACCGATGTCTTCACCTATACGGTGCGCGATGCCGATGGCGATGAAGCCACTGCCAAGCTGACCATCACCGTCCAGAACAACCGTGCCCCTACCGCCCAAGATGACATCCGAGTGACCCCGGAAGATACGCCCGTCTCCGGCAACATCATCAAAGACGGTGGCCCTGGCGACGTGGTCGATACCGACCCGGATGCGGGCGATGTGCTCACTGTCACCCAGGTCAAGGTCAATGTCACCCCCTATGTAGTACCAGCCGATGGCACTTCGCTCAATGTCACCATCCCGGGTAACGGTACTTTGGTGATCGACAAGACTGGTGCCTACACCTTCACTCCCGTGCCCGATTGGAATGGCCAGGTGCCGGGCATTACCTATACGGTCGATGACGGCAAGGGTGCGGTCAATAGCACGGCTGAGGCTATCCTGAAAATTACGGTATTGCCTGTCCGAGACATCGTTGACGATGCAAGTACGACCCTGGTGAACACACCGGTGAAAACACCGGTGTTGAGCAACGATAGCTTTGAAGGCACACCCGTAGTCACAAGCACTGCGCCACCGGGGAACGGCAGCATTACCGTCAATCCTGACGGCACTATCACTTACACCCCGAACGATGGGTTCATTGGGGTTGATTCCTACACCTACACCGTCACCAGTGGCGGGGTGACCGAAACGGCCACGGTGACTGTTACGGTCAAACCTGCGGCACCACCGGTCACACCCGAGCCACCTGTGGTCGAGCCACCGTATATAGAGCCACCGACCGTACCGCAGTCGCCCTATAGCCCGCCACCAACGTTGGTGGACAGCCCGCAGGGTTTGGTGACGGGCGATGTGGCGCATATGCCGGGGGTTTTTAATGACTTTGGCGATCAGCACCGTATTGTGCGGATGCAGATTCCGCTGCACCCGATCATTTACGTGACCCGTGAGGTGGCTGATCGTCAAGCCGAACAGGCCATGCTGCAGACCCTGGGGACTGATACGGGCTTGCATGAGCCGGGCCAACAGCGTGCTACGTCGATTGGGCTTGGTTTGGGACAAGACCCGACCCTGTATGTGCAGCATGCGGTGCGGGATGCCCAGCGCGAAGGTTCGTTGTGGGAGCGTTTGGCACGCAAGATCAAAGGCAATTTGTCGCCATTGGCACCAGAGCCTGACCTGAACCCTGCCAGTGATGCGGGGATTCCAGAATCTTTGCAAGGCACCCAGCGACCAGGGCAAGGGGATGCGCCGCAAGCGGCCTCTGATATGCCCGAGGCGCCCGCTACCGCAGATATCTCCCAAGCAGAGCATTTGCTCATGCAGCGCTGGGCGCAACAGGAAGCTGCCCAAGACAAGCCGACGCGCGGCGTGCAGCCGATAGCAGGGAGTTTTCAGCAGCAATTGCAGGTGCAGGCCCGCAAGCTTCCTAGTCGCGTCAGTTGAGCCAGTTGAGCCAGTTGATCTGCTGCCCCTCTTGGCCGGTTGCGCTGGCTAAGTAGGGGGGGCTTTGATTTGAGTTTTTCCCTTTTTATACATTTCATTTCTCACTCGAAGAAAGAGACATTCCGATGAGCTTCCACATTCCTCCTTTCGCTTTTCGTATCACTGTGGCGTGCATGCCCTTGGTATTGGCCGCTTGTGGCTCGGTCAGTCCTAAACCCTTTTCACAGGCAGAGATTGGTGAGCGTGTCTCGCAGGACGTGGCGTCTATGTACAAGGATCAGGAGGTAATAGCCGCCCCCATCGATTTCCATGAGGCTGCAGCCCGTGCCTTGAAATACAACCTGGATTACAAGCTCAAGCTGATGGAGACGGCGCTGTCACGCAGCCTGCATGATGTCTCGACCTACGAAATGCTGCCGCGCTTAGTGGCAGGCGCTGGCTATAGCAGCCGTAACAACGATTCGGGGGGCACCTCGGTGCTGATTGAGCCGCCGCGCTCGGTATCGCTGAACCCTTCGACTTCGCAAGAGCGTTCGCACACCATGTCTAACTTGAGTTTTTCTTGGAATGCATTGGATTTTGGTGTCTCTTACCTGCGAGCACAGCAAAAGGCCGACCAGGTGCTGATGGCCGAGGAGCGCCGCCGCAAGGTGATTCAAAACGTGCTGCAGGATGTGCGCAACAGCTACTGGCGTGCTGTAGGGGCACAAAAACTGCTGCCGCGTGTCGATGGTTTGCTGGAGCGGGTCAATACCGCGTTGGAGCGGGCCAAGGCCATTGAGAAGCAGGGCATCATGCCGCAGGCCCAGGTGCTGGGCTACCAGCGTGCGCTGTTGGATGCGGTTAGTACTTTGACTCTGCGCCGTCAAGATTTAGAGCTGGCTAAGGCCGAGCTGCGGGCTCTGATGTCGGTCGAGCCGGGGGTGGAATTTACTTTGGCCGAACAAAACGAACTGGCCCTGCCGCGTGTCTCGGTGGATGTGGAGAAGTTGGAGCGCTTGGCTCTGGAAAAACGTCCAGAAATTATGGAAGAGTGGTACCGCAAGCGCGTGACCGAGAACGATATCAAGGCCGCCAAAGTGCTGCTGTGGCCCAACATCAGTCTGGATGCAGGCTGGCAGTACGACTCAAACAAGTATCTGTACAACAGCACATGGTTTGATACCGGGATTCGGGTGTCGTGGAATTTGCTCAAACTAACCCAGTACCCAGCGCTGAAAAAAGCCCACCAAGCCCAGAACGATACCGACGATATGCGCCGCCTGGCCTTGTCGATGGCGGTACTCACGCAGGTGCGTGTGGGCCTGCAGCGTTACAACTTGTCCCTGCAGGAGCTGAAGTTTTCGGAGGAGAGCTTGGGGGTGGACAAACGCTTGCTCAATTACGCGCAAGCTGCGGCCAAGAGCCAGTTTGATTCAGAGCTGGAAGTGATTCGCACCGAAGCGCGGGCCTTGCTGGGGGAGTACCAGCGCTATGCCGCTTACTCCAATGCGCAAGCTGCTTGGGGTCGGGTGTACAACTCGGTGGGCCTGGACATCCTGCCTGAAACGGTCGAAGGCCATGATGTGAAAACGCTGGCTGTTGCCATGAAAGACACGATGACCCAGTGGCAGCAAACCGTGTTTCAAACGACTAAATAATTAGCCCTCTATTCGCTTTTCGCTCCCGCGTAATCGGGGGCGATGCAAAAAACAATGAACCCTTATTTACAGTTGGCAGCATGCACTGCCATGTTTGTACTTAGTACGGCCCAAGCCCAGCAGGCGATCCCTGCTGCCCCCCTTGCCTCCGCTACAACGGCATCCGCTTTAGCGACTGATCCACAAGCGATTCGGGTGCTGCTCAGTCCGGAGTTAGAAACGGTACTGGCCTCGCAAATGCTGGGCCGCATTGCCAATGTGCAAGCGGGTCTGGGCGAGAAAGTGGCCAAAGGCAAGACTTTGATCAGTTTTGACTGTAGTGAGGCCAATGCCCGCCAGCGCATGGCCCAGGCCGAATATGCCAATGCCAAAGAAACACTGGATGCGAAAGAGCGACTGCGCAAGCTTGATGCGGCCGGGGATACTGAGGTAATTCTAGCCAAAACCATGGTGGATAAAGCGCGAGCAGCTATCAGTTTAAGTCAGGTGCAGTCCTCTCAATGTGTGGTGAAGGCACCATTTTCCGGCTATGTGGTGAAGCTGCACGTCAAACCGGCCCAAGGGGTGAATGTGGGCGTGCCGCTGTTGGAGATGGTCAGCGATGGTCCGCTCAAGCTGCGCTTGAATGTGCCATCACGCTGGTTGCATGCCTTGAAAGTGGGCACGGAATTTGACGTTGACATCGATGAAACGCGCAAGACCTACCCGGCCAAAGTATCGGCCATCAATGCCCGGATTGATGCGGTAGCGCAAACCGTGGAGCTTGAAGCCCGTATTGAAGGGGCCTTTCCCGAGTTGTTTGCTGGTATGAGCGGGGTCGCCCGTTTTCCGGCAGCGGTTCAAGAGTAAAGCGGTGTTGCTGTCATGACGCAGGGCAGTTCTTCGGCTGCCAGTTTGGTAGCTCAATTGGAGGCACGGGCACGTGCCGCTAATACGCCAGCTGAGCTGGCGTTTTCTATTGCCAACGATACGTTGCCTTTGCTCGGGTTTCGCCAGGCCTTGGTGTTTGCAGGCAGTGGCTCGCAAGCGCGGTTGCAAACCATTTCAGGCTTGGCGCTGCCCACGGAAGACAGTCCGTATCTGATCTGGTTGCGCCGTTGCTGGCCGTGGTTGCAAGCGCAGGTGGGCGAGGCTGGTGGTTGGCTGCAAGTGCCTGAAGATTCTTCGAATGCACCGCCTGAGGTGGTGGACGGCTGGGCTGAGTGGTGGCCGCAAGGGCTGTACGCAGTGCCGTTGCTGCGCCGCGATGGGGTAGTTTTGGCATGGGTGGTGTTTTTGCTGGAGCAAGCCCCTTCGCCACTACAGCAGCAGGCCTTGGCCCACTTGGCCGTGCAGTGGGGGTACTGTTGGGAAATGTTGGGCGGCAAACCGCGCCTTGGCCTGCGCCAGCGTTGGCAGGGTTTGGGGCGTAAGCGCCATGCGGTGTGGCTGGTTTTGGCTTTGCTATTGGTGATGCCGGTACGCCAGTCGGCCTTGGCCCCAGCAGAGATTGTGGCTTTGGATGCGACGACGGTGGCCTCGCCGCTGGATGGAGTGATCAAGACGTTTCACGTGCAGCCCAATCAAAGCGTGAAGGCTGGGGATTTACTCTTTTCGTTGGATGACACTACGCTGCGCAATCGGTGGGAGGTAGTGACGCAATCGGTCGCGGTGGCTGATGCGGAGTGGATGGCAGCCAGCCAAAAGGCGTTTGACAATTTTCAAAGCAAAGGGGAATTGGCCTTGCTGCAAGGCCGTGCCCAGGAAAAACGCGCCGAGCTGGCTGCCGTACAAGCCCAACTGGCCCGCATCGACGTGCGTGCGCCGCACGACGGGATTGCGGTGTTCGGTGCTGTCGATGACTGGCTAGGCCGCCCGGTGGTTACGGGTGAGCGCATTGTGCAAATGGCCAATCCTGCATCGGCGGGGGTCTTGATTTATTTACCCGTCACGGATGCGTTGGTGCTGGAGGAGAATGCGCCGGTGAAGGTGTTTTTAACAGTTCGGCCTTTGTCGCCTTTAGCGGCCCATGTGGTGCAAACCAGTTACCAGGCAAGTTTGTCGCCGGACAATGTGGCCAGCTATCGTTTGCGGGCGAGCCTGGACAAGGATGTGGTGCGTGAGGAGGCCCGTATTGGCTTGCGTGGCACGGCCAAAATTTCGGGCGGCTGGGTGCCTCTGGCGTATTACCTGCTGCGTCGGCCTTTGGCCACTTTACGGGCCTGGAGTGGTTGGTAATGCCCGAGCTGGTTTCTTAAGGCGGTGCCGATGCCATCCCTAAGTTTGCCGCCGTCTGCTACGCAATCTGTGGTGCAAACCCAGTCCACGGGCGCCGCCAAAGAGGAGCAACAGGCGGGCCCGCCGCCGCCCTTGCGCCAGGATTTGCGCCTGCATCCGAGTGCCGCTTTTGCGGATGGGGCCCCTGCGTGGGCAATTCAAGACCCGGTGACCAATCGCTTTTACCGCATTGGCTGGCTGGAGTACGAATGCCTGCTGCGCTGGCATCTGCCCCCGGCACAGATAGTGGCAGAGATCGCTGCGCATACCACCCTGGAGGTGGATGCCGAGGAGGTGCAGGCCTTTGTGCAGTTTTTGGACCAGCACAATCTGCTGCAGGCCACACCCCAGAAAGTCCAGCAACTGCAGAAGAAAAGTGGCCAGCGCAATTGGAAAAGCGCCCAATGGTGGCTGCACACGTATTTATTTATTCGTGTTCCTTTAGTGCGGCCCCAACGCCTGTTGCAAGGGCTGCTGCCATGGGTGCAGCCGCTGTTTAGCTGGACGGCGCTGTGGTTGCTGTTGGCGGCCACGGGGATCGGTCTGGTGCTGGTGGCACGGCAGTGGGAGACATTCACCCACAGCCTCATGGATATGCTCTCGCCCTCCGGGCTGGCCGGATTTGCCCTGGCCCTGATCGTCTCTAAGACCTTGCACGAGATGGGCCACGCCCTGGTGGCGACCCGCCTGGGGGTGCGGGTAGCGCACATGGGTATTGCCTTTGTGGTGCTGTGGCCCATGCTGTATACGGATACGGGTGAGTCCTGGCGCTTGACCAGCCACCGCCAGCGCCTGGCGATTTCTGTGGCGGGTGTTGCCACCGAGTTGGCCTTGGCGGGACTGGCAACTTTGGCTTGGGCACTGCTCGATGATGGTGCCTTGCGCCAGGCCATGTTGTATCTGGCGACCACGGGCTGGGTGCTATCGCTGGCACTGAATGTGAGCCCCTTTATGCGTTTTGATGGATATTTCATTCTTTCGGATATTCTGAATTTTCCGAATCTGCATGAACGCTCTGGTGCTGTGGCCAAGGCCTTTATGCGCCGCCGCTTGCTGAATTTGCCGGAACCCGATCCAGAGCCGTTTACCCCAGCCGTTGTGTTGCGGCTGCGCATTTTTGCGTACTTAACGTGGTTGTACCGTTTGACCGTCTTTCTGGGTATTGCGCTGGCGGTGTACCACTTTTTTTTCAAAGCTCTGGGAATTTTTTTACTGGTGGTCGAGCTGTGGTGGTTTGTTGCCAAACCGGTTTGGATGGAAATCATGGTCTGGAAAAAACGCTGGGGGGAAGTGCCCTTGAAAAACCGCTTTGGCCTATGGGGGGCCGTGGCAGTGTTTCTGGGGGTGCTGGCCTTTCCCTGGTCCAGCCAAGTCAGCGCCTACGGCGTAGCCCGTGCCCAGCGTCAGCAGGTGGTGTTCAGCCCCCAGCCAGCCCAAGTTTTGGAGGTCTTGCCCATCGGTTCTGTGCAGGCTGGCCAGCCCTTGGTGCTGCTTGATATGCCTGATTTGCATGCCCGCCGCACCCGCACGGAGGCCAGCGTGCAGGCCTTAACGCGACAATTGCCGGGGCTGATGGGCATGGAAAAGGGCCTGGATGTGCAACAAGCAACCATGCGCCGCTTGCAAGAACAGCTGGCCGAAGTCCAGGCCATTGATGCTGAAGCCGCCCGCTTGCGGCTGAACGCCGAGTTTGCTGGCGAGTGGTTGGATGTGGATCCGCAATTGCGCTCAGGTGCCTGGATTAACCCACGCACCCCACTGGGAGTCTTGGTCGATCCCAGTAGCTGGGTGGTCGATGCCTATGTTGCCCAGCAAGAGATTGAACGTATCGCGCAAGGCGCGCAGGCCCAGTTTTGGCCGGAAAGCTGGGCCCAGCCGATAGCCGCATCGGTCATTTCTATGGACAGTGCCCGTACTCAGCAGCTGGCCTACCCCATGCTCGATGGCCGCTTTGGCGGCAAGATTGCCACTCAGCAGCACGAGAAAGAGGCCATTCCAGCTTACCCCTTGTACCGTGTGCGTTTGCAATTACACGCCCCACCACCCCAGTTGCGTGAGCTGCGCGGCACGGTTCATATCCAAGGGCAACGCAGTAGCTGGTTAGGCAATGCCTTGCAAAATACCTTGGCGGTATTGATTCGGGAAAGTGGGTTTTAATACTTGCCATAATCGCGGGCTTTCCCTAGAAATCTGCCACCCTAGCACCTCCAACGGCATGTCCTCCTTCCCCCAGCACTTTCACGCTAGCCCAGCCCATGGCGGCTGGCGTGCGCGTGCGCTGGTCTGCTGGCTGGCGCTTTTGGTGGTGCTGGGCCCCATGCTGGGGCGGATGCACAGCGTACTGCACTTGCCGCCGGTGGTGGCACTGGCCCAGCCCACGGCGGTGCAGGCCGGGCCGCAGCCTACGGGCACGCTGGCTGGGCTGTTTCAGCACCATGCGGTGCTCGACTGCTGGGAGTTCGAGCAGCTGGGCCACGATGGCCATGACCTGCCCCTGTTCGTTTGGCATGGGGCCGAGCCGTTTCCGGCCGCCACCCCGGCATGG
>RRZT011640114.1_pt1 | contig 11686 bp, 7 predicted proteins | sample 2165551 | NCBI WGS metagenome assembly RRZT01 (sample SAMN10456910, study PRJNA506462) | wastewater metagenome | biome: wastewater; feature: sludge; material: wastewater sludge; isolation source: wastewater sludge with Escherichia coli K12::gfp cells carrying plasmid... | place: USA: Moscow, Idaho ... | reverse complement strand
GAAATCTGGGTGATCGGCGGTGCACAGATATTCCGTGAGGCCTTGCCGTTCGCCAAGCAAGTATTCGTCACGCGTATCCGTGCGACGGTGGACGCAGACACGTATGCGCCGGATATGGAGGAGCTCGCCTCCACCGGGTTGTGGAAACTTGTCGACGTGACGCCGTGGATGCTGCCGAAGCACCCGGAGAACGGCATCCGCGAGTACCGGTTCGAAACCTACCGCAAAACCGACGGCGAGACGGAGGACGACGAAGAAACTTTGTGATGCACGGCCGCGGACTGTTGTGTGCAGTCCGCGGCAATCCGTCTTGTCGATCCCGCATCCATAAATCGTACATCCATCAATCGTGAAAGGGGCTGCTGCATGGCCGCTACGCAATCATCCCAGGACCCACGCTATACGGTGATGACCGTGTGCACCGGCAATATCTGTCGGTCGCCGATGGCGGAAATCATTCTGCGCGAACGATTCAACGAGCGCGGGCTCTCCGACCGGGTGCGGGTCATGTCCAGCGGCGTCAGCGACGAGGAGTATGGGCATCCAATCGATCCCCGGGCGGTCGTGGTGTTGCGGCAGCGCGGCTATGAGATTCCGGCGCACCATTTTGCGCATCGCATCACGCGTCAGGAGATCAACGACAGCGATCTGTTCCTGCCGATGACCGCCTCGCATATGCGTGCGCTGGTCCGGCTGCTGCCGCCTGCCAAGTGTGCCGAAGTGCATATGTATCGCAGCTTCGACCCGAATCTGCCGAAGCCGCTAGCCGGGCGTGAAGATCAGATTGACCTGGTCGACCCGTGGTATGGCGGTCCTGAGGATTTCAACATCGCCATCGATCAGATTGAACAGGTCGCCCCGTACATCGTCGACTGGGTGAGCGAGCAGATCGGTCAGTGAATCCGCGTCATGCGCGCTCTGCGGGCGATGCCGTGTCGGCGCGGAGCCGACATGACGCTGGGCGAACCGTTCTGGTCGCCCAGTGCTGACCGGCCGAACCCGTGCCAGCCGACCGAACCGGCCATCATAAGGATCTTCTCCGAAATGACGTCCTCGATGTCGCGCTGGATCACACGGCGCAGCGGAGACGGCGCAGCGCCCGGTGGTGGTTGGGTCGCGTTGCCTGACCGGCATGGATGCGCATTTCCTGGGGTCGGTGAGCCGTAAAATCATTAATTTCGCCGAGTGCCCAATCACCGTGGTGCACTGAGACGGGTACGTGGTGTCATCGTGGGGCGGGAACTTGCCACGCCTCGCATACGCGCCGTTGCAAACTAGTTTGTTGTAGTTCTCGACGGGGCGGCATCGATCACAGAACTATGATTGCAATGGCGCCCGTTACGGCCGGATAGCAATAATCGTGATTGGAATGACCATTTTCGTCATTCCAATCACGGCTCTTGTCATGTGTTAGTGTTTGCTGCGATGTTTGGGCTTTCGCTCGCGGTAGGCGCGTCCGGAGTTGTGCGCGCCGGTCGATTCACGGGCGGTACGCACGTGCACGAGCACTATTACGAGCGCCACCAGTATGGCGACAACCAGCAGCGCGACGATAATCGTGGTGAACACCATGGTGGTCGGATCATCGTATTGCGTATTGTCCGGCGTGGTCGGGTTCGGAATACGATGCCCGCGCACCAGCAGTCGATGCGAGTTCACACCGTAGGGCGTGCAGGTTATGAGCGTGGCGAAGTCCATTGAGGTGCTGATGTTCAATGCGCTCAGGTCATCCGGCAGCACTACTTTGATCTGATCGACCTGGTACGTGTAGGTGTCGTCGAGCACATGGAATGCGAAGGTGTCGCCCTTCTTCAGCTCGTCCAAGCCAGTGAATAGTCGCGCGGACGGCAGACCGGTATGGCCGGAGATCACCGCGTGCGTGGTCGGCCCGCCGACCGGCAGTGAGGTGCCCGCCAAATGCCCGGTGGCAACCTGCAGCACACCTTCATCGGTGCCATGGTAGATCGGCAGTTTCACTTTGATGCGCGGTATGGTCACGTAGCCCATGATGCCGGTGCCGGTCACGTCGAGCGTCTCGTCGTATTCACGCTTCTGTTCGTCGGTCATGTGCCAGCGGTCGCTGTTGGCGGCGAGTTTGAGGTTGTAGGCGTGGGCGGCGTCGAGGAGTTTTTTCTTCTCCGCTTTACTCATGTCGTTGGTTTTGGCCACATAACCGGCCACTGCGTAGGACTGGTGCATACGATTCCACCAGTCGGCTACGGATGGGTAGGCGATGAGGCCAAGTCCGCCGATAAGCACGATGACAAGGAAGCCGATAAGAATGTTCAGGCCGAGATTGTCTTTTTTGCGTTTTTTGCGGCGGTCAACACGGCTCATCGTTTCCGATTGCTGCGCGTCGGTTTCCGGGGTCGCTGCGCTTTCGGATGCGACGCTTTCGGCGTCGCTATCCGTTATCTGACGTTCTTTCCGGCGTTTGCCGGTATTTTTCTCGCTCGAACCGAACATCACTCGCTATCGTCCAGGGAGGTTTGTGCCGCGGCGTTTTCCGTGGTGTTCTTCTTGCGTACCACGACGGCGATTGCGATGCCGGCGACGGCCAGCACGACTACAATCACGGCGATGATGGCAACGCTCGCACCGGTTTTCGCAAATTCGGGCTTGGCGGTGTTGGTTACCGTGTAATCGTTGTTTTCACGGTCGACGAGCGCGGTGTAGTTGCCCGGCACGTTCGCTTCGACCACGGTGTACTCGTGCTTGGCTTGCAAGCCCTTCCACGTGTATTTCCAGTCGTTGGCGTTGTTGAGCATGATGGAATCGTAGATCTTGCCGTCTTGCAGCAAGTTCATTTTCACGCTTTCGGGGCGCTTGGCGGAGTTCTTGTCCTTCCACACCTTGTTTACGCTGATGGTGGTGGTGGGCGGGACCGCGCAATCCGCTTTCGGTTCGATGCTGAGGGTGCGCTGTTCGTCGGCGTTCTTGTGCACGTTCGGCAGGGCGATGAGCATGGTGGCGGTCCGGCAGGTGAGCACGTTGCCTTCGTAGGGGGCGACGACCGCAAGGTAGAGGCCGTCCTTCAGCTGGTTGAAGGTGGCAACACCGGCGCTATCGGTTTTGAGGGTGCTTTCCGCGGCGGGCTTGTTCACTGCGATGTATCCGGCCATGGTGTTGGCGAAGTCGCGCAGGGTCTGCTGATCGGCGTTGAGAATATTCCAGTCGACCGGGTATTTGCTGTGATCGGCGAAGTCGCCTGCGGGAGTGTAGCCGCCTTTGGAGGACCAATCGGCCAGATAGTAGAGGTTGATGGTGGCGAGGTTGAGTGCGGCATCCTGATACTCGTAGGTTACGGTGATGCTGCCGTTCGCGCCGGCTGCGGCACTGGCGTCCGTTGTGGAGTCGGCTGCCGTGGCTGTTGGCGCACCCAAGCCGATGGTGGTGAGCACGAGTGCGAACATGCAGCACAGCGCCGCGATGATGCGGTGCGTTGCCGTTCTGTTGTTCATCTCAGCCCTCTCATTCCGGCTTGTCATGTGTGTCACCTTCGTTGGAAGTTGGTGTTCTTGTGGTTCCTGAATCGGGTTCCCCTCGGGCCCCTATCAGGGTTCCTTAGGATGCGACAGCCGTCAACCACGATGCGCGTGGACGACACGCGCTCGTGATTGACGATCATTCGTAACGTAAGGACGGCGTTCGGATGTGTGATCGATGACCGATCAGTTGTTTGGGCAATGGCAGCCGGATCCGGCGATGAGGTCGAATCCGGGCCAGTTGCGTATTGAGTTGTGCTGTTTCGTCCGGCCGGGGTGATGCCGCGAACTCTGGGAGACGCGGCATCATGCCCGACTATGGCCGGCACCGGAACCCGGTGCCATCAAACCGGCGTGAGCCGATTCGATGAAGCCGTTACGCTCAGCGAGCGTTGCGACGACGGACCGCGAAGGCGATGCCGAAGGCAGCCACCAGGACGATGGCAGCGCCAGCAGCGTACAGCACGGTGGTGCCCATGCCACCGGTGGACGGCAGCTTGGAGCCCTTGGTGTTCTCGATGACGATGGCTGCAGTACCAGTCGGCACGTCACCCGTACCGGCGGTGCTACCCACGGTGACATCAATCTTGGTCAGAGCAGTCGCTGCATCTCCAGCCCAATCCTGACCATTGGCAGTGGTTGCAGTGATCTTGACTTCGAAGTCGCTTGCCGGCAGGTTGTAGCCTGCAGGAGCCTTGGTTTCCCTCAGCGTGTAGGTGCCATCGTCCAGACCGCTGACGGAGAACAGACCGTTAGCGCCAGAGGTCAGCGTGGAGCCATCTGCCTCAGCATCAACCCAAGAAGTGACCTTGTTATCCGCATCGACCACTGCGTACTGGCTATTTGCATTCTTCAGCTTGAATTCAGCACCCTGAAGCTTGGTCGCAGTATTATCAGAGTCAACCTTGGTGGTATCGAGCTTGTAGGTGAAGACGATGACCTTGTCTTCCGGGGTGTCGCCGGTGGGCTGCTTCTCGCCCTGGCCGGACTGATCAGGATTGTTGGAGTAGGTGAGCTTTGCGGTGTTCACGTTGCCCGGAAGGCCGATTTCAGCAGAGGCGTTCAGCTTCGCGGTGTAGTCCACAATGATGTACTGGTTCTTGGCAATGTTGCTTTTATTAACGGCCTTCAGGTCGTTAGTGGAAACCGTGAAGGACTTGGTGCCATCTGCGCTAGTAGTCACCTGGGAGACAGTGAAATCCTTCGTAACGTCAGTATCTTTGTTGTCGACAACCTTATCGTCGGAGAGGTAAACCTTCACATCCACCGGATCGTCGAAGCCCTTGCCCAGAACATCGGTGAACTTGTACACGTAGGTCGTGTACTGGCTCATGTCCGGCACAGAACCAATCAGGTGGAACGGAACCGTATCACCGATGTTGTAGTCAGCAACGTCATTGTAACCTGCGCCGTAACCGCCATCAGTGTTGAACTTGCTGGAGTTCTCCTTGACCTTCTTTTCGAGGGTTGGGACCGAGGTCTTGTCCTGAATCGTGATATCGCTGGTGATGGCGAGCACTGCCGGGTTGTAGACAGTCTGGTTACCTTCAGTGGTGGAATCGACAATCAGGTAGTAGCCGGTGGCAAGAGTATTAGCACCATTCGTCAGAGCGGTACCGTCACCCGTCTTGTTCGCCAAAGCGATCTTGGCGACAATGTTGGTGTTCGCGCCATTGGACGCGAAGTTGTCCGTGTTGCCGAGTGCCTTCACGAACTGGTCAGAAGTGGTCACCGTGCTGAAATAGCTGCCAATGGTCTTATCGGCCTGCAACGCAGCAAGGAACTTAGCGGAATCGATGCCAGTGCCCCAGCTGGTGGAGCCAAGGGCCCCACCAGATTCAGCCTGGCTACCAGTGAGGATCTGGTATGCGGTATACGTATGGTCCTTCAGGTTCGTGGTAGTCGGAACGGTAACCGTCACGTTGTTGTCGGCTGCCATTGCGGAACTAGCCACGCCGGCGAGGCCTGCGACAGCCATGGCTGCGGATGCAGTCACGGCAACGAGGCCTTTGAGTACCTTATTCATTCTTCTTCCTTTACTTTATTGGGTTATATCTTCCCTGATATTAAGTTTTCAGCCCTTTTAGGAGAGGGCGTCATATAACAGCTACGGGCCGCCCTCCCCTCTCACAGAGTCGATAATCATGATTGCCGCCTCCTGAGGCTCAAGGCCAGACCGGCCACGGCAATCGCCACTGCGAGGAATCCCGCAGCGTACATCTTGTTCAACCCTTCGCCGCCCGTGCTAGGCAGGACGACACCGGGGGTGTTGGTAATGGATCCACCGTCAACGGTGAATGCCGTATTCGCATTGTATGCGTCGGTGGTGTTCGCGTTGAAACCGTTGGACGTATACCAGTCGCCGGTCACATCGGAGCCTTCGGCAGGACCGAAACGGAACGTGTGCGGCGTGCTGTCCAGATCGTATCCGTCAGGGGCCTTGGTTTCGACGAGCTGATACTCGCCCCATGCCAAGCCCTGAAGCTCGAACTTGCCCTTCTCACCATCCAGGTCAACGTACTGGCTGGACTGGGTGGAGCAGTCAGAGACACCACTTTCGCCATTCACGCAATCCTTGACAGTTCCGAGATCGTCAGACGCATCCACGTATGTGGCAACGCCATCATTCCAAGAGAACGTCTTGATACGGGTCAGCTTCCATTCGGCACCACTCAGGAACTCGGTGTTGTGCTCAGAACTCACCTTGTTCCACGTGACCGTACCGGTCTTGCGGGTGTTCGGCAGCTTGTAACCATCTAGCGCGGGGTTCCACGTTGCAGTACCCTTTGTGATGGTGATCGTGTACACCGTATCAGACACTTCGTAACCGTTCGGCGCGACCGTTTCAGTCAGCGTGTACGTGCCATCCGCAAGATCGACCACGCGGAACTTACCAGGTTCGGTATTCATGTCGCACTTGCCGAGCGCGTCACCGCAGGAGTAGACAGTGGTATCGGCTCCATTGGTTGTACTGGAACCCGTGGAATCGTCGCTCTGCGCGGCAACGGAATCGTCCATGTCGTTGATTGCTACAGTGCTGGTCTTGTCGGAACGCAGTACGGCAGTGGATACGCGGGCCTTCATCTTGGCCGCCGACTGGATGGCTTGGCAACCGGAGGGCACGCCCACGCCCTTACTGGAGTTGGACTCGATATGCATGCCAACGCCTTCATCCCAGAACGTGAAGTTGTCGCCGGAGGCGTTTTCCCCGTTGGAGCCATACCAGTGTCCGCTATTGATGTCCATGGAGTCGCGGAAGAGGAAACTGTATCCCCTATGCGCGTCGATCTTCGGAATGTAGGCGACCACATAATCGCCATTGCAGGCATCTTCCATCTTGACTGCGGGCCAGTGATCGGCGGTCTTCTGGTAATGCAGGTAGTAGTTGCTCCATTTGCCGTTGACAGCGGACTTCTTGAAGTACACGCCGACCTTCGAGTCGTCCTTCACTGTGATGGTGACGGAAGCGGTCGCGCCGGAAGAGGTCTTTGCCGTGATGGTGGTTGTGCCGGCCTTCAGACCCTTAATCGTGGTTGTGGTATCGGGGCCCTCCGTGACACTGGCGACACTGGCGTTGCCGCTGTACCACGTGACCGTGTCGGAACTCGGATTCGGCGTGGCCGTCAATGTGATGGTCTTGTCGAGTCCGACCTCATGCTGGTCTCCGCTGATAGTGACCGAACCGATAGTAGTGCTTCCACCACCCGTGCTGCAGCCGGTGGGGGCAGTGGCAGTGGCCTTATGGTTCTCGACGGTCGCCACGGTTTGATTAGCGGCTGTCGTGAAGTTCGCAGTGGTGCTGCTGACCTGATGATACCAATTGCTGCCTTGATAGAACAGGTATGTCACTGCCTTAAGATCAGGATTCTCAATGGTAACGGTTAGCCAATTGGAGCAGCCACTGGCAGTGGTCATTACGGCATCAGCCCAAGTAGTGGAGTCTCCCAGCGTGTAATGCAACTTCGTGTTGCCGGAAGTATAGCCGTCGGCCTTGAAGTAGAACGTGGTGGTGTTCTTCGTGTCAGCAGGAGCACCGGTGACGGTAATATTTGCAGTCGCGCACTGCATGTTATCCGCAACGGAACATGCGGTAATCGTGGCGGTACCGTTCTTCAAACCGAGCACCGTGCCATCGTTCACCGATGCAACAGTCGGATCGGAGCTGCTCCACTTGACGGCTTGGGGAACGCCATCTGTCGCGCCTTGCGAATCTTTAACAGTTGCTGTCAAGTCAACGGCCACATTGTATACAAGATTAACCGAAGACGCAGATCCGCCATTGTACTGAATCTCTACGTTTTGCACTGCTTTGGTGGAATCGGTGATTTGATATGCTTCGCTGGAACCTTGCTTCTGCAATTGCCATTCCGAACCGAACAGCATCTTGCCGTTATCGGAACCATCAACCTTTGACCACTCGATGGACGTGCCACTCCTCTTATTGGCGATCTCGGCGTTAGTTGAGTCGTTACCCGAGCTCGGAAGAAGCTTCTTGTCGGGGTCGGGTATCTCCCCGCCTTCTGAGTTGTAAACATTCGTGACAACGCGAGCCGTAGTCCCCTCATTGCCAGCCTTGATGGCATAGATGTTAGTGTTTGTGGCGTAGGCCGAGTTGTTGGAGGAAACCTCACGGATGTAGTAGGTGGCGTTCGGGTTCAGACCGCCGATGCTGAACGAACCCTCCTTGGACTCATCGTCGCCATATGCGTTATCCGTAACCGTCTTAAGCGCGTAACTTTGGCTCTGCGCATCGTTCTCCGAAGCATACACAGCCCAGGTCGTACCGGGCACTGCTGTATGAGTGGAAGCATCGACCTTATCCCAGGCGATAGCCGCGCACTGCGTGGAATACGAACCGTTCCACGGCAGGTTATGGCGTTCCTGGTCCATATCAAGCGCCGAAGCGGAGTAGCTGCGCTCCACATTGACGAACTTAGATGAGGAATCACTTTCAAGAGCCACAGCATTCGGGTTGTACATGGAGAAGTCCCCGCCGACCCACACGCGACCATTGGTCGACACGTGCGACTCAAAGCTGCCGTTCGGCACAAGCACACTACCGAGCAGGCCCGCGGCGGGATCATCTGTCGTCTTGACTGCACTTGTATTCGCATCTCCGGTTGTTTTGCCCCAAACTCCCTGAGCAGATTCAGCAGCAGAAATCTGCTTAATCGTAATCGGACCGGTTCCCTGTCCACCCTGAATCGTCAGATTCTGGGTCTGGGGGAAGTTCCACATGATCTGCTGAGCACGCTTGGTGTAATCAGGGTTAGTGTACGAATCACCCAACTCACTCTTATTCCACCAGAAACGCCAACCGTTATGGAACGTTATGTTCTGCGCACCGGGACCGGTCACATTAATGACCACAGAGGAGCTGTCCGGAATATTCTCGAAAGCGAAGCTCACACCAGAATAGGAGGAATCATTCAACATGCTTGCGGGAAGATTGAACACCTGCATGGAAGAGGTGTCATTACCCTTAAACAGGATCACCTTCTCGTTGACAGAATGAATATTAATCGTGAAAGTGTACTTCCCGTTGTACTTGCTGCGCTTCAGACCGTCGGACGGAAATTCATAACTGTTGGAATTTGTGGCATCCTGCGCGTCGGCAGTGTATACACTGCCTGATGTGCCTGATGCCCTCAAGCGGGACAAATCCATCGACAGCGTGCCGATATACGATTTGAAACTATCAAACGTGTCATTAGTGAAACCAATCTTGTCAACCGTCTGGTTCCACCAGCTGACGCTTCCCGCATTAGACGGATCATACACAGACGGCCTCTGGTTGTACCGATTCGCCGACGAAGTACCATTCGACGGGACCGGATTCGATGACCCAGAGTACACCTTAGTTTCCTGACCGGAAATACGCGCTACATAAGACGGCTCATCAGTTTTGGTCTTTCCGATCCAGCCGGCATTACCCCAAGCCTGAGCACCGCGTACCCAGTTAATCTCTGAGTTCAGTTCCTTGCCATTGACATCCAAAACAGAAGAGCCGGATGCCGGGCGGTACTGACCGCCGAAGCCAACAATGCCGAAGCGGAAACCTTTGTAGTCTGATACCTTGCCGTTATCCTTACCGCTCGTGTAATACGTGGCCCACACGCCCTTGAGCGGGTGCAGCAGCAGCTTGCCATTAACGGCGGTCAGGCCTTCGGCCTCGGCAGCATACGATCCTTTTGGACCTGAAGTGTTATTCATAGTGCTGCCAGAAACCTTCTGGCCCACATACATATCGCCGCCTACATACGTAGCGATGCCGGTATCTTCCGTTCGACCGTCGGTGTCCGTGTCGGTTCCCAGGCTTACGGACTTTGGCGTGCAAATGCCTGCCTCGCTATCTGCATTTGCAGCGTTAGCGTTACGAGAAGGGGCGACAGAGGTAACCGCCATGGTGGCCATCATGGCGACGGCGACGAGGGTTGCGGTGAGCGCACGGGCCGGTTTTACCCCGTGCTTCGGCGCTACGTGCTTCGGCCGTTCCACCTGGTGCCTCATCGTTTCATGCTCCTCAAATAGCTCTATGTACTGAATGCCATCGTTCCCATTCTTACCCATTCGGCGGTGAACTTTCCGCGTCATCGGGGAACTCTGAATTCAGTTATCCACCACCCTAAATACAAGATTATAGCGTTCATTTGCAATCCGCAAATCGAAGTCCGTAACAATTTCCTGGTCGGATTTTCTATGAATTGATGGACAACGACACTGCCAATCACCTAGTGTTACAGCTCTTGTTTTGGCGAAATAGAGCCGTTTTCCAAACGTGCCATGCATCCGGTCTGCATTTTGCAGCAATTGTTGACATGTCCGTTTATTAGACTCTGTCAAATTCAATGCCTATTTTCTTTCAGCGATTTTGACAATATGAAAGCGTATGAGGCACACCAGGCTATCCAGTTTCCAGGTCATTGTTCGGGTCGGTTCCCGTGCCGTCGTCCACGGAATTGTTCGCGACCGCGCGCAGCACGGCGTTCGTGGTGAACGGTTTGCCGTACATGTCGTCGGTCAACTGGTCGTTGGTCGGCAGTTTCGGCATGGAAACAATCGAGCTGCCGGTCAGTCCGGCGACGGTCGGCACCAGGGGAGTGCTCACTTTGCCTGTGAATTCGCCGTTTTCGACATATCGCACCTGCAGGAAGTAGTTGTTGCCCATGCCGCCGGACTGGTTATTCGCCCTGCGCAGCATGGTGGTGTTGCTCAGGATCAGCGAGCGCTGCGAGATGAGCTGGTTGTCGGTTTTCTGCAGCATAGCTGCTGACGAGTTGGCGGATCGCGGTGGAGATGTCTACCGTGCCGACGATGAGCACGACGAGCGTGCACGCGACGAGTTTGGTGCTCAGCGAGAACCGGTCGAAACGGTTGAGGAAGAGTTTGGCGAAGGTCTGGTGCTTGGCTTTGAATGCGGCGGTTTTCGCCGCGGTGCGTGCGGCGGCAACGGCGAATCAGTCGTCCCGGGACCCGCTGCTGCCGCCATCGTTACCGTTATTGCCGTCGATGCACGGGTGCCGGGGATGAACGGTTTCGCGAACATCGCCTCGATGTCATCGGAAACGGACTGGTCGACGGAACCGTCACCCGGAATGAACGAATCGCCCGCATGGAACCGCGGCTCGGATTCGTCAAGCTCTGCGGACTGCACGGACCGCGCGTCCGCGGACTCACCGCCTTCATCCTCATCGCCCTGGCGCTTGCGCTTCCTGCGGTTCTTCGCAGCGGTTTGGGCAGCGAGCTCCGTGGCAGTTTCAACGGCATCTCCCGCGGATTCCGCAGCTCCGGTAACCGCCTCAACAACGCCCACGACAGCACCGGCAACGGCGTCGTTTCGCGCTTCGTCAGTCGAACCGTCGGTCAAACCGCCGGTTTCAGCACTCGTTCTGGTCAAGGTTTCAGCCGTGTTCTCAGCCGCCTGATCAGCGGCCTTCTTGTCTCTTCAGCCCTTGTGCCCATGACGATTGCCGTGCGCGGAACCGCCCCTGCGTTTCTCGCCGCGCTTGCGTTCCTTCCCCGAGGACCCGCCGGCAGACTCACCGGCATGACGTCTACGGTTCGCGCGGGTGCGCCTGCCGACGCTCACGGCACGCCCGGCGTCGGTCAAGGTTTGTTCTGCTTCTGCCGACGCTGAGGCGTCCCTCAGCGTCGGCAGAAGGTGTGATGCACGGTTGCGGGGTGAAATGACAAAATGTGTG
>RRZT010937198.1_pt1 | contig 11690 bp, 10 predicted proteins | sample 2165551 | NCBI WGS metagenome assembly RRZT01 (sample SAMN10456910, study PRJNA506462) | wastewater metagenome | biome: wastewater; feature: sludge; material: wastewater sludge; isolation source: wastewater sludge with Escherichia coli K12::gfp cells carrying plasmid... | place: USA: Moscow, Idaho... | reverse complement strand
CTTTTTCTCCTCAAGCAGGGGAACATGCCCCGATACGTTCTGGGAGAGGTTTATGCCTCCGCACATCGCTATGCAGTGTACAGATGTCAGGACTCCGATCATGAAGAGCGCTGCATATCCCATTCCTGCCTGTGCAGTGGGAAAATAGTTGAAGACATATATGAGGCCTGTAATCCTTGCAATCATGTATATCACTGCCATAACGGCCGCTACTGCCGCTATCTCTGCCAGCTTTGAAAGGACATTGCCCTCGCCTGCAGTATAGCCCATACGCTCGAGGACTCCTCTTATCTCAGGAAGCGCTACCTTTTCGCTATCGTATTCGACTGTGGCCGAAGAATTTTTGTAGCTGGCTTTTACGCTGATCACGCCGTCCATTCTTCCCAGCCTTGATTCTATCCTTTTCTCGCATCCGTTGCAGGTCATGTTGCCAATCTTCAGTTTTACGCTCTGGGTTTGCATAGCATCCTCTCCATTCAATGATCTTATTTTATATATAGATTTTACCATCCTATTGTGTAGATTATATGAAGATTGAAAAAAACCTCTGAGATTTTTCTCAAAGGTTCATTTCTATGGTAAATTCAGTTCCTTTTCCAGGCTCGCTCTGCACGTATATCCTGCCGGCATGCGCCGTTATTATCGATTTCACTATGGAGAGCCCTATGCCTGAGCCTCCGGTGTTCCGGCTTCTTGATTCGTCGCTCCTGTAAAGATACTCAAAGATGTGAGGAAGGTCTTTTTCTGAGATTCCTATCCCGGTGTCTCTTATCTTTATCTCAAGCATATCCGGCTTCTGGTCAAAGCTTATTTTTATGGTTCCTGAGTCCGTATATTTTACGGCATTTGAGATGAGGTTTACAAATACCTGGCTCATCTTGTCCCTGTCCGCTATTATCTCCTGAGGCGCTTCGCTGAATTCAAAGCTGATATTCTTCTTTTTAGCCTCTCCCTCAAAGGTCTTTATAGCATTTTCTACTACTGAGTTGAGGTTGAAGCTTTCCATGTTGAGGACGAGGCTCTCGCTTTCGATCTCTACCAGCTTGTCTATGTCTGATACCATCCTCGTGAGGCGGTTTATCTCATCCAGGCAGCCCTCGAGCCTTTCGCTGTCTGTCTCAAGTATCCCGTCGATCATGCCCTCCATGTTTATCCGAAGTGACGTGAGAGGGGTCCTGAATTCGTGGGCAAAGTCTCCTGCCATACGCTTTTTTATGCTCTGCTGCATCTCAAGATTGTTTGCAAGGTTGTTTACGCTGCCTACCAGGTTGTTGAGCTCTTTTATGTCCGAGTCGCACTTGATGCGGTCATGATACCTTCCCCTGCCTATCTCTGCAGTCTTGAGGATAACGTCCTCGACTGGCTTTGCAATCCTTTTTGCCATTATATATCCCAGTGCTGCCGCTATTATGAGGAATATGAGGGCGATTGCAAAGAATATCCGGTTGAGCATGTCTATGAATTCGAGGTCCTGGTTATTGTAGTAGAATGGGCCGTAATATCCAAGCACCGCTGTGCCATATGTCACCTCGCCGCTTGATATCTGATAGGTCTTTTCCGTATATTCCCCGCTCCAGTTGGGGTATCTCTCTACCATGGTCTGCTCCATCGACATGATCATGTTCTCGCATTCCTCGGTGTTCATGCAGCTCATGCAGAATATCTCTTTGCCCTCTGTGTCATTTACCATGAGCACGATGCCTCTGTCCAGGGCGTTTTCGCCCAGAGCCGTCAGAAACTGCTCGTCTGGAATCCCCGTCTTCTCAAATTCCTTTGCGATCTGGTTTACTATCTCAAGATTGAGCTGTTCCTGATTCTGAGTAACGTATTTCTGAAACTGCCGCTCGAGCATGAGATTGGAAGCTGCCAGAAACGATGACACTATGATGACAGATATCGTGACATATGAAATTATCAGTTTTAATTTGATAGAGATTTTCATTAGTTTCCTCTTCCCATGTTTTTATCAAGCACCAAATTTATATCCGATTCCTCTTACTGTGAGTATATACTGAGGATTCGCGCTGTCTGTCTCTATCTTGCTCCTGAGGTTTTTTATATGCGAATCTACTATCCTGTCATATCCGTCATAGTCATCTCCCAGTGATATCCCTATCAGCTCTTCGCGGGTGAAGGTCCTCCCCGGGTGCTTTATGAGGGCGAGCAGTATCCTGTACTCGCTCGGGGTGAGACTTACGCTGATTCCGCTTTTCCTTACGGTAGATGCGATGATGTCTATCTCAAGGTCTGAGTCGTTCCAGCTCATCTTGCTGAAAAGCGGATCTTTTTCGCTGGACCTTCGCAGTATCGCGGCGACTCTGGCGACAAGCTCTCTCGGGCTGAAGGGCTTTGTGATGTAGTCATCGGCCCCTATGTCCAGCCCCTGAACTCTGTCGTTTTCAGCTACCTTTGCAGTCAGCATTATGACTGGAGTCCTGGATGTCCTCCTTATGTGCCTGCAGACTTCTTCTCCTGATATCTCAGGGAGCATGAGATCGAGTATAACAAGATCCGGCATTTTCTTTTCGAATATAGTAATGGCATCTCGTCCGTTTGATGCCCTGCTGGTCTCATAGCCTGAGTTTTTGAGATATGCCTCAATGGCCTCAGCTATTTTTTCTTCATCTTCGACAATCAATATCTTCTTTGAATCTGCCATATAACTCTCCCTGATCTTTTATTATCTTTTTGAAACCGTTATTGCTGTAGTGATGGTTCCGTTTACATTCAGCATGGTCCTTCCCATGTCGAGGATTGGGTCTATCGCTATTATTCCTCCAAGTAGAGGGAAATATTCACCCATTCCCATTCCTGAAAGGGTAAGCGCCAGCGCTATAGTCGCCGTTCCCGGTATACCTGCTATCCCGAGTGAGCTTATCGCTATCACTATGAGCAGCATAACATAGAAGGAGATATCCATCTGCATTCCGGTCATGTTGGCAATTGTTACTACTGCAAGCGCAGGATATATACCGGCACATCCGTTCATTCCCATGTTAGCTCCAAGGCTTCCTGTGAGCGTTGCGCTTCCTTCATCGAGCCCGAATTTTTCCATGAGCGTCTCTATCGTTACAGGAAGCGTTCCAAGGCTTGATCTTGATGTGAATGCAAGTGCGATCGGCGCGAATGCGTCCTTTATATATCTTGCCGGATTTATTCCGTTTAGCGATATTATTATAAGATGTATTATAAACATAATTGCCACGCTTGTATAGAGTGCAATCATAAAATCCATTACAAGTACTACCGATGACAGGCCGTTGCTCGCTATAGTGTTTGCCATCATGGCTGTCACTGCGTAAGGCATGAGCTTTATTATCGTCATCGCGATGCTGTTTATTATGCTGTAGGCGCCTTCTATCCATTTTATGAAGGCCTGGACATTTTCATTGTCCTTTGCGCTCATCCTTCTTGCTGCAAATCCTGTAAATGCCGCAAATATTATTACTCCGACCACGTTGCCGTTTACCATGGCTGCAAATGGATTGGATGGCAGAAGGTCCCTGAAGGTCTTTACTATGGTGGTCACTTCTCTGAGCTGAAGCTCTGAGTCTGAAGCGAGCTGCATGCCGGATCCAATATCAAATACATTTCCTGCAATTATCCCTGTTGCTGCTGCAAGCATCGTTGTCAGGATAAGCATTGCCACGGTCTTTGCGGTGAGCTTTCCAAGGCCTTTTCCCTTCATGCCCGTGATAACCTTTACGATTGACAGGAACACAATCGGAACTACGATCATCTTAAGAAGATCCATGAATCCGTTTCCAAAGAGCCCATACCATGAGGTGACTTCTTTTACCCAGGCTATGTCAGATGGTTTTTCAGGAAAACCTGCCATAAGCTGTATTGCTCCGCCTATTGCCAGTCCCATAGCGATTGAGACTATCATTCGAAGTGTAAAGCTGATCTTTTTCTGCTGCATCTTTTTGTTGATGAAGAAGGTTGCAAAGAGAATGAGTAAAAATAATACCGTGTTGAAGCTTCCGAGTAACAGGTACCCTGATAAAAATGTATTTTGCATAAATAACTCCTTTTCCTACTATTTTCATATGTTTACTATGTTTTATTATTTTATGCTATTTCATCTGACTTGTCAACAGGATTTTTTGAAAAAAGCTGCTGCTTTTATGCAAAAAAAAGACTGCATCCTGAGACACAGTCCTTTTCCGGGTTTATTACATTAAGGGGGTGTTTTTCTATCCTCCTCCAACTGGTGGAAAGAGCGCGAGGACATCCTCGTCCTTCAGTTCCTTGTCCAGGCTGGAGTGCATGCCGTTCACGAGACATATTGCTACATCCGCGTGAGGGATATTGAGGTAATCCAGCACGTCTGAAACCTTTGAAAATTTTTCAGGCTCCATGAACAGGATTTTTTCGCGTCCTTCTCTGAAGGTTGCAAAAAGCCTTACTTCTATCATTTTTCTCTCCTTATAATCTTTGCCTTCTTACAGTCCAAGACGCTTTATGGTCTCTTCTGTAGGGAACGCATCTACCCATCCGCGCGCCGCATAGTACTCTGGAAGAGTTATATCTATCTTGCTTATCTCTCCCTTGGATGGTCCATTAACTATAGGCTGCTCTGTAAGACGCTTTGGAAGCCTGTCATCTTCAGGTTTCATTCCTGCTTCTTTGTTGAACATACGCTCTATATTGTATATTCTCTCTCCTGCCTCGAGAAGGGATTCTACTGTATGCTCTGTTCCTGTTCCTGCATTGAGAAGCTCCGCATACTGTGGTGCTCCAAGCGCGAATGATGTGAACAGGCACATTCCCATGGAGTCGATTACTGCAGTAAGGTCCTGGAATATCTTTGCCCATACCGCCTTGCCTTCTATGGCAAGTCTGTCAAGCTGCTCAGGCATTCCAAGTATTTCAGGGGAGATCAGATATCCTCTTACGTGGCATCCGCCTCTGTTGCTGGTTGCATAAGTGATTCCAATACCCTGGATTCCACGTGCGTCATATGCAGGCATTTCCTGTTTTTTTACTGACATGGATATCTCTGGATGTCCATAGTGCTCACAAAGCCTGTATGAGCCCTCAGACATGAGCTTTCCAAGCTCGGTCTCACATGCTCCCATACGTCTGGTCCACTCTACTATAGCCTCGCTGCTTCCCCATACCAGAGGCACGCCTTCGCACTCTTCTTCTTTTATATATCCCTTCTGATAAAGCTCCATCGCAGCTGCTATGGTACATGGCGCTGATATTGCGTCAAGGCCGTATTCGTTGCACCAGTAGTTTGCCTCTGAGATTGCCTTGAGGTCTGAAATTCCGCAGTTTGAGCCGTATGCCCAGAGTGGCTCGTATTCCGGTCCGCCCATTATTTTATCGTTGAGCTTTATTACACGGCCGCATCCGATAGGGCATCTGTGACAGAATCCCTGTTTTTCGAGGAAATCTTCTTTTAATGTTTCTCCTGAGAATTTGTCTGCGTCAGGATAGTATGATTCCTGCCAGTTGTTTGTAGGAAGCGATCCAACATTGTTTATGATATTTACAAGTACTGCCGTTCCATATGTCGGAAGCCCTGCGCTTGTAACTCCGTTTTCTCTTATTCTGTGGTTTGCATCTTTGGTAGCTTCTTTTAGAGCTTCCTCGTCAAATGGCTCCATCACTTTTTTTGTTGAAGTCACTGAGATTGCCTTAAGGTTTTTTGAGCCCATTACTGCGCCTACTCCACCACGTCCTGCAGCTCTGTCCTTGTCGTTCATTATTGCAGCTATGAGCGACTGTCTCTCGCCTGCCGGACCTATGTTAAGCACTGAACATTTTGGATGTCTTTCCTTTAGAAGGTCATCTACAGCTTCTGAGGTTTTTCCCCACATGTCTTCTGCAGGAAGAATCTCCACTTTTTCATCTACTACATTGAGATATACCGGTTTTTCTGACTTTCCTTCTACTATTATCGCATCCCAGCCTGCATATTTGAGATGTGCTCCCCACTGCCCGCCTGAGTTTGAGCTTGCTATCATGTTATTCAGAGGCGATTTGGTAACTACCATGTAGCGTCCGCCTGTCGGAACTGCTGCGCCTGTCATAGGTCCTGTGATATAGATGAGCTTGTTCTGTTCAGAAAGCGGGTCTACCTTTGCTATTCCCTCATCCATAAGTATCTTGGTTCCGAGTCCTCTTCCTCCGATGAATTTTTTTGCAAGGTCTAAATCAAGCTGTTCTACCTTCATTTCGCCTGATGTAAGATTTATCCTGAGCATCTTTCCATTATAAGTTGTTTTCATGGCACTCTTCCTTTCTCTGGCAAATACAAATTATTCCAGCGTTTTCCTTTTTAATGTTTTAATGTTTTATGCAAACAAAAAAAGGACACGCAAATCAATGCGGGACCTTTCCAAACACGGGAGGCACTGAAACATCCTCAGTACCCAATGGTGTCACCGGTATAGTTGGTGACACTCGGACCTCAATACTATGTTAGCATAATATTCTGAATTTGTAAATAATTTATTTTCTCGCGCACTCCGATGCCGTGCCTTTCATTATCTCTATTCCATGCACGAGCGGACCTCTTATATATTCCACGGACTCCTGTACTGCCTTGGGGCTTCCCGGAAGGTTTATTATGAGGGTCTCTCCCCTCATTCCTGAAACCGCCCTTGAAAGCATGGCCTTTGGGGTTATCTGAAGGCTCATGTATCTTATGGCCTCGCTGATTCCCGGGGTAAGCCTCTCGAGAAGCGGAAGCGTAGCCTCCGGAGTTATGTCTCTTTGTGAGAATCCGGTTCCTCCGGATGTAAGCACCAGTTCAAGAGCGAGGTCATCGCTGCAGTGCTTTATGGCTCTCTGGATATCCTGTGTTTCATCCGGAACTATGGTGTAATATGACTGAGAGAAGATATCCTCAGGAAGACTCTGCTCTATGACGGCCCTGCAGCCGTCCTGCCTCTCTCCTCTTGATCCCTTGTCGCTTATGATTATTATTCCATATCTTATCATGATTTCCTCATCCTTAATCCTGGTCATCCATTATTTCAATATCATCGCCTATTCTTATTATTCCACCCTTTATAACTTTTGTGAATATGCCCTGCGTCGGCATTATGCACTTTCCTACCTGTCTTGCCACAGCGCATCCCTGGTCGGCATGGCATTCCTTGCCTATCTGGGTCACTTCCTGCAGGGTCTCGCCTATCCTTATTATCTTGCCTACAGGTATCTCATGGAGCTTTATTCCCTGCGTAGTTATGTTCTCGGCAAAATTGCCAAAGCACAGTCCCTCTGCACCCATGGCGGTCATTATGTCTATGGATTCCTGAGCTAGCAGGCTGACCTGCCTGTGCCATTTTCCTGCATGAGCGTCTCCCTCGAGCCCGAAGTCTGTGATGAAATTCCCCTCGGAAAGGGGTTCCTTCATTTCACCTTTTTTCTTTGAAATGTTTATAGAAAGCACTTTTGCTTTATTCATTGTCTTCACCTCTTCTGTAATGTCCGCTCTTTCCGCCGGATTTTTCTATGAGATATATTTCCGAGATTACCATGTCCTTGTCAACGGCCTTGCACATGTCGTATATGGTCAGCGCCGCAATCGAGCATGCAGTGAGAGCTTCTATCTCTACGCCTGTCTTTCCCTCGTTGCTCACGGTTGCATATATGTGTATTGCATTATGCTTTTCATCGTATTCAAATTCGATGTCTATTCCGGTCAGCATCAGCGGATGGCACATCGGTATGAGGTCCCAGGTCTTTTTTGCGCCCGTTATCCCGGCTACCTGCGCTACGGAGAGCACGTCGCCCTTTTTCATCTGGCCTTCCCTGACCTTTTCGAAGGTCTCTTTTTTCATGGTTATCTGAGCATGTGCCAGAGCCTTTCTTTTTGTTATATCCTTGTCGCTGACTTCGACCATACGGCCTCTTCCCTGAACATTCATATGTGTAAATTTCACTTTAGCCTCCTATCCTGCTCATGCCTCTGTCTATTATGCGATTTTCAGAAAGATAATGCTTTTCGGGCTTGCTCTTTATGGCAGCGCTTATTATCTTTCCCAGATCCTCACTTCTTCTTATGGCTGACCTGAGGTCAATTTCCTGGTTGCTGTGAAGACATGGCTTGAGCTTTCCATCGGATGTAAGCCTTATCCTGTTGCAGTCCCCGCAGAAATGAGAGGATAGAGCGGTTATGAATCCCACTCTGCCTTTTGCATTGCCATATCTGTAATATCTGGTTGGCGCATGTGGATCATCGGATTCTACCGGACGAAGCTCTGCGACCTTGAGGATTTCCTCACAGGCCATGAAGTTAGCCTTTGCATATCCCTGATTTTCACCTATCGGCATGAGCTCTATGAATCTGACGTCCGCATCATATATCCTTGTAAGCTCTATGAGGTCCTTGATTTCATCGTCATTGAAATCCTTCATAAGGACTACGTTGAATTTCACGCCAAGTCCGGCATTTTTTGCGGCTTCTACTCCCCTTATGACCTCGCTCAGCTCACCTGTGCGGGTTACGTCCCTGAACTTCTTTTCATTCAGGGTATCAAGGCTTATGTTTACTCTGTGAAGACCGCTTTTTCTGAGAGGTACTGCCATTTTTTCAAGCAGCGCCCCGTTTGTCGTCATGGCTATGTCTTTTATCTTTTCAAGCCTTGAGACGCTCTCCACAAGGCCGAGTATGCCTTTTCGAACGAGCGGCTCTCCGCCTGTGAATCTTATCTTGTCCACTCCGAGCATCGTGAATTCTCTTATCACGGTATAGATCTCCTCGAGACTCAGAAGCTCCTTATGATCGAGCTGCTTTATCCCGTTTTCGGGTATGCAGTATATGCATCTGAACTGGCAGAGATCAGTTACGGACACCCTGAGATAGTTTATGTTTCTTCCAAAGTCATCAGTCAATCAGAATTACCTCCCCTGTATTCTTAAGCCCATATCCGCCAAGCTCATCCAGCCTCCTGCTGAATTCCTGCCCTCTGAGCATATCTATGAATTTCTGTATGTTGTCAAGCTCGAGATATCTCTGCATGACTGCAAAGTCATATTCCTCTTCTCCTACAGGTATGAAATCAAGCCCAAGCGCCGATGCGGCAGAATAAACCCCAAGGCCGCAGTCACACGAACCGCTTTTTACTGCAGCTGCAACTGCCATGTGCGTGGTCGCCTCTCTCTCATAGCCCTTTATGAGGTCTCTGTCAATTCCCTCTCTGTCCAGCATGTAATCAAGCAGCAGCCTTGTCCCGGCTCCTCTCTGCCTGTTTATGAAGCTCACTGATTCCAGATCGCTTATTCCCTTTATGTTTTTGGGATTGCCTTTGGGAACCATTATCCCCTGTATCCTCGTAACTCCCTTTATGAGCGCTGCAGGCTCTTTGATCATTTTTTTGACGCTCGAAACATTATAGGTGCCGTCAGGACTGAGAAGATGCACTGGCGCAAGATGACATTCTCCCTTTTTAAGCGACATCAGCCCTGCAAGCGATCCTGTATGTGAGCTCGAAAGCTGAAATCCGTCTCCTCTTATAGCTGATATGTCGTTTATTATATCGAGTATCATGTCATGGCTGCCTATGCTTACGATTGTCTTTTCGAGCTCGTTTTTTGGTCTTACGAGCCTTACGCTTACGGTCTCGTTTGCCTCCACGCCCTCGCTGTTCTGAGGTATTATGCAGAATCCATCGCTCCTTACGAGCGACATGGCTGCTCCTGCGCCCCTTGAAAGCGGAGTCGCCACGAATTTGCCGTCAACGCTCCCTACCTTTACCCTCACATACTCCTGATGCTTTAGAGATGAGACTATCCTTCTTGTTGACAGCGCCTCTATCACATCGCCCTGCGCATTCTCTCTGTGAGACATCTTCATGAGCAGCGGAGTTACGAATTCTTCGAATACTATATATGCCGAAACCGGATAACCCGGGATTCCTATTACAGGAACATTGCCAATCCTTGCAAGTATCGCAGGCTTGCCAGGCTTTATGGCTATGCCGTGCACGAATACTTCTCCAAGCTCTCTGAGTATTGCGGAGGTAAAATCCTCCCTGCCTGCGCTCGAGCCTGCATTTATTATCAGGATGTCGCAGAGCTGCGAGAGGCTTGTTATCTCTTTTTTCAGGGTATCATAATCGTCCTTTACGGGAGGTATCCTTACTGCAGAGGCTCCGCACTGAGTGACCATCGCCTCAAATACCCTTGAATTTGATTCTATTATATCTCCTGAGCGAGGCTCGGCATCAGGCTCTATCATCTCTGTCCCTGTCGGCATTATCCCGACTGTAAGCTTTTTGTATACTTCTATTTCAGTTATTCCTGCCGAAAGAAGCACGCCTATGTCCATTGGCCTTATTTCATGATTTGATGGAATTATGAGCTCGGTCGCTACTATGTCTTCGCCTATGGGCCTTACATGCTGCCACGGATGCGCCGGCTCTGTTATTTCAAGATGTCCATCCTTCTCTATTATATCCTCTGCCATTATCACACAGTCAAACGGATCTCTCAGAGGGTCTCCCGTGTCAACCTGCTCAAAGCTGCCCTCCTCAAGCACGAGAGGCGCCTCCTCGCTTGCCTGCCTTGTATAGTCTGATACTGTCATTATACCATCCATAGCGGCGCAGTTGTACAGCGGAGATGAATGCCTTGCATGGACAGCTCCTGAGCTGATCCTGCCAAGGCTTTGTATAACCGGGATTTTTTCTTTCTTTGATTCGCCCGTCAATCCTCTGAGCGCGTCTTCATATATTTTTTTTGCCTCTTCTATCGGCGTGTTAGTAAGATACAGATTTCTTTTTGCCATAAGATCACCCCAATTGCCTTACCCTGACAATCTCATCCTTTCTAATCCCTTCGCAGTTCTTGTCTATGACTATATATCCGTCAGCCTTGCTCAGGCTGGTTATAAGCCCTGATTTGCCATACACAGGCTCGGCTGTCCATTCGCCTTCTTCTTCCATAAGCCTTGCAAGAAGGTATGTCTGTTTTCCCGGCGATGACGCTATGTTGGTCTTCATCCTTGCATATATATATGGCTGTGGCTTTTCGGCTCTGAGGTTTCTTATTGCCTCTGCGACTATCACATCAAATACTATCATCGCTGAGACCGGATGGCCCGGAAGCCCTATGTACCAGACTCCGTCTGCTGCTCCCAGTATCGTAGGCTTTCCCGGCTTTATCGCAAGGCCGTGAGTGAATACCCCGGGACTTCCCATGCTGTCTATGACTTTTTCGCTGTAATCCTTTGCTCCCTGCGAGCTGCCCCCGGACATCACCACTATGTCGCTGTCCTCTGAAGCTTCTTTGAGCGCCTCTGTAAGGAGCTGTTCATCGTCCTTTATTATCCTGTGGCGCATTATCTTCATTCCAAGCTCAAGCGCCATGGCTCCTACTCCGTACCCGTTTATGTCCCTCACGAGCCCCGGCTCGTATTTGTCTGCGGGATCTATTATCTCGTCTCCAGTAGAGAATATCGAGATCCTCAGCTCGGGAAATACCTCTGCCTCACTGTAGCCTGCTGCTGCAAGGACTCCTATCTCCCTGGCTCTTATCCTGGTTCCTTTTTTGAGCACCGTATCTCCGGCTCTTACGTCTTCTCCTCTCAGAGTGACTCCCTGCCTGTAGGCTGATGGCTCGTATATGGCTATTTCGCCCTCTCCAAACAGCTCTGTGTGCTCTATCATGACCATTGCATCTGCACCCTCTGGCATCATTCCGCCTGTAGGAACATATGCGCACTCTCCGCT
>RRZT011045465.1_pt1 | contig 11691 bp, 12 predicted proteins | sample 2165551 | NCBI WGS metagenome assembly RRZT01 (sample SAMN10456910, study PRJNA506462) | wastewater metagenome | biome: wastewater; feature: sludge; material: wastewater sludge; isolation source: wastewater sludge with Escherichia coli K12::gfp cells carrying plasmid... | place: USA: Moscow, Idaho... | reverse complement strand
CCGTCTTCAAGCGCCCCTATACCGAGGTGGTCAAGGGCACGCCGCCGTTCATCGTCATGCTGCTGGGCGTGTCGGTGGCGCTGATCTTTTTCCCGCAGATCGCGCTGTTCCTGCGCGATCTCGCCTTTGCGAAATAGGGGCGCGCGATGTTTGAACGGATCCTGATTCCCTATGACGGCTCGGTCGGGGCCGAGCGGGCGCTGGACAAGGCGATCCAGTTGGCGCGGCTGTGTCAGGCGCAGCTGATCGTGCTGACCGTCTATCGCCATCACTCGATGCTCGAGGCGTCTGTCTCGATGGTGCGCGGCGCGCTGGATCCGGGCGGCAATCTGGATCGGGCGATGCGCGACACCGCGCGCGAGGCTGCCGACCATGCCCGGAACCGCGCCACGGCCGAGGGCTTTGCGCAGGTCAGCGCCTTCATCAAGGCCGGCCCGCCCGCCCGCACCATCGTCGCCTTTGCCCGCGAAAAGGAATGCGACCTGATCGTGCTGGGCTCGCGCGGGCTGGGCGCGACCGAGGGCTATCTGCTGGGCTCGGTCAGCCACAAGGTGACCGGGCTGGCCGATTGCCCGGTCATGGTCGTCTAGGCGGTGGCGGGAGGGGGGCGGTGATGCACGAGGACAGGCTGAACCGCTTCGGGCTGATCGCCCTGGCCACCGACCTGACGATCGAGGGCGACGCCGCGCGGCTGCTGCCGCCCGATTGCCGGCTGCATGTCACCCGCATCGCCTTCGACAACCCGACCACGCCCGAGAACCTGCGCCAGACCGGCCCGCGACTGGCGGCGGCGGCGGCGCTGCTGGTGCCGGGGGCGCGGCTGAAGGGGGTGGGCTTTGGCTGCACCTCGGCCTCGGCGGTGCTGGGGCACGGGGTTGAGGAGGCGCTGGGGGGTCGCGCCCCGGTCTCGACCCCGACCAGCGGCGCGCTGCGCGGCCTTGCGGCGCTTGGCGTGACGCGGGTCGCGCTGATGACGCCCTATCTGCCGCAAACCGCCGATCTGGTGGGCGATCATTTCGCGGCCCATGGGCTTGATGTCGTCTCGCGCCGTTCGATGGGGCGCGCCGATGACCGCGACATGGCCCTGCTGCCCGAATCCGAGGTGATGGCGTTCGCGCTGGCCGCCGATCATCCGGATGCGCAGGCGCTGTTCATGTCCTGCACCGCCTTGCCCGCCCTTGGCCTGATCGACCGGATCGAGGCGCGGCTGGGCAAGCCGGTCATCAGCGCCAATCAGGCGCTGTTCTGGGCGATGCTGGATCAGGCCCGCATCCCCGCCAGCGGGCCGGGCCGGCTGTTTCAGGTGCGCACATGGTAGGCATCGACGATATCCTTGCCGCCCGCGACCGCATTGCCGGGCAGGTGCGGGTGACGCCCTTCAAGCCCTCGGCCAGCCTGTCGGCGCGGGCAGGCGCCGCGGTCTGGCTGAAATGCGAACACCGCCAGCACACCGGCGCCTTCAAGCTGCGCGGCGCCGCCAATGCGGTGGCGCGGCTGGGCGATGTGGCCGGGGTCACCACCGCCTCGACCGGCAATCACGGCCGCGCTTTGGCGCATGCGGCGCGCGCGCAGGGCTTGCCGGCGGTGATCTGCGTCTCGCGGCTGGTACCGCAGAACAAGCTGGACGCCATCACGGCGCTTGGGGCCGAGGTCCGCATCATCGGCGACAGTCAGGATCAGGCCTTTGCCGAGGCCCACCGTCTGCAGCGCGACGAAGGCTTTGCGCTGATCCCGCCCTTTGACCATGCGGATGTAATCGCCGGGCAGGGCACGCTGGGGCTGGAGATTCTGGATCAGATCCCCGATGCCGCAGCCATCGCCGTGCCGTTGTCGGGGGGCGGGTTGCTCTCGGGGGTGGCGCTGGCCGCCAAGACCCTGCGCCCCGATATCCGCATCATCGGCATCAGCATGGAGCGCGGCGCCGCCATGGCCGCGAGCCTTGCCGCCGGCCACCCGGTCGAGGTGACGGAACTGGCGACTTTGGCCGACAGTCTGGGTGGCGGCATCGGGCTGCAGAACCGGCTGACCTTCGCCATGTGCCGCGATCTGATGGACGGGCTGATCCTGCTGACCGAGGCCGAGATCGCCGCCGGCATCCGCCATCTTGCGCGCGAGGATGGCGAGATCGTCGAGGGCGCCGCCGCCGTCGGTGCCGGGGCAATCCTCGCAGGCAAGCTGCGCGGCCCCGGCCCGCTGGTGCTGATCCTGTCGGGGGCCAATATCGACCCCGCGCGCCATGCCGCCATCCTTGGGGAAACGCCATGAGCGATGTGCTGATCCTGACCGAGGACCGGCTGCGCGCCCGTATCGCGCTGGATGACGCCGCCATTGACGTGGTCGAGGCGGCCTTTGCGACGCTGGCGCGCGGCGGGGTCGAGATGCCGCCGGTCCTGTCCATGCACCTGCCGGACCGCAATGCCGAGGTGGACGTGAAAACCGCCTATGTCCCGGGATTGCCGGGCTTTGCGGTCAAGATCTCGCCGGGGTTTTTCGACAATCCGGCACGCGGGTTGCCCTCGACCTCGGGGCTGATGGTGGTGCTTGACAGCCAGACCGGGCGGGTCCGGGCGGTGCTGCTGGACAATGGCTATCTGACCGATGTCAGGACCGCCGCTGCCGGTGGCGTGGCCGCGCGCCACCTGTCGCGCCCCGACAGCACGTGCGCCGCGATCTTCGGCGCCGGGGTTCAGGCGCGGATGCAGCTCAAGGCGCTGCGGCTGGTGCGCCCGATCTCGCAGGCAGTGATCTGGGCCCGCGATCTCGCCCGCGCGCAGGCGCTGGCCGCCGATCTGGACGCGCCCGACTTGCAGGTCCGGGCCGAACCCGACCCCGAGCGCGCCGCCGCATGCGCAGATGTCATCGTGACGACGACGCCCGCGACGCAGCCGATCCTGCGCGCCGAATGGCTGCGCCCCGGCCAGCACGTCACCGCCATGGGCAGCGACCAGCCCGGCAAGAACGAACTTGATCCGCATTGCCTCAGCCGCGCCGATCTTTACGTCGCCGACCGGCTCAGCCAGACGCGACTGATGGGCGAGTTGCGCGCGGCGCTGGCGGCGGGCCTTGCCCCGAACGAGGCCATGATCCCCGAACTGGGCCAGATCGCCGCCGGGTTGCGCCCCGGCCGCACCTCTGCCCGCCAGATCACCATCGCCGACCTGACCGGGACCGGCGTGCAAGACACTGCCATCGCCACCCACGCGCTTGCCGCATTTTCAGATGAGGCCTGAATGCCCGAACTGCAAAGGACCCCCGAACGCTTCTCGACCGCCGAATACCAGCGCCGCCTGCGCCAGACCCGCGCGCGCATGGAACAGCAGGGCCTCGATCTGCTGATCGTCAGCGACCCTTCGAACATGGCATGGCTGACCGGCTATGACGGCTGGTCCTTCTATGTCCATCAATGCGTGATCGTCGGCCCGACCGGCGATCCGGTCTGGTTCGGGCGCGGTCAGGACGGCAATGGCGCGCTGCGCACCGTCTGGATGTCCGAGGACCGCATCATCGGCTATCCCGACCATTACGTCCAATCGGCCGAGCGCCACCCGATGGAATACCTGTCGGCGCAGCTGACCGATCGCGGCTGGCATCAGGGCCGGATCGGGGTCGAGATGGACAATTACTGGTATTCCGCCAAGGCCCATGCCTGCCTGCTGGCCGGCCTGCCCGATGCGCGCATTCAGGACGCCACCGGCCTTGTGAACTGGCAGCGCGCTGTCAAATCCGCTGAGGAGCTGGCCTATATGCGCAAGTCCGCCCGCATCGTCGAGCGCATGCACCGCCGCATCGCCGACAAGGTCGAGGTGGGGATGCGCAAATGCGATCTGGTCGCCGAAATCTATGATGCGGGCCTGCGCTTTGACGGCGCCACCGGCCATGGCGGCGATTATCCGGCCATCGTGCCCCTGCTGCCCTCGGGCCCCGATGCCGCCGCGCCGCATCTGACCTGGGACGACCTGCCGATGAAACCCGACGAGGGCACCTTCTTTGAAATCGCCGGCTGCTATCAGCGCTATCACTGCCCGCTGTCGCGCACGATCTTTCTGGGCAAGCCCCCGGCCGAAATGATCGAGGCCGAAAAAGCCGTGCTGGAGGGGATGGAGGCCGGGCTGGCCGCCGCCCGCGCCGGCAATACCTGCGAAGATATCGCCGGCGCCTTCTTCACCGTTCTTGAGCGCCACGGCCTCGTCAAGGACAACCGCACCGGCTATCCGATCGGCCTCAGCTATCCGCCGGACTGGGGCGAGCGCACCATGTCGCTGCGTCGCGGCGACCGCAGCGAACTGCGCCCCGGAATGACCTTTCATTTCATGACCGGCCTGTGGATGGAAAACTGGGGCTATGAGACGACCGAGTCGATCATCATCACCGAGGGCGCGCCCGAGCTGTTTTGCAACCTGCCGCGCAGGATGCTGGTCAAGCCATGAACCCGATCCGCCCGACCATCCCGCTGGACGCGCCCGGCAAGGCGCATGGTTTCCTGCGCCTGCCCTATTCGCGCAATGACAGCGCCTGGGGCAGCGTGATGATCCCGCTGACCGTGATTGCCAACGGGCGCGGGCCGACGGCGCTGCTGACCGGCGGAAATCACGGCGACGAATACGAGGGTCCGATCGCGCTGCAGCAACTGGCATGGCAGATCGAGCCGGCCGAGGTCTCGGGCCGGATTATCATCCTGCCCTATATGAACTATCCCGCCTTTCGGGCCGGCACCCGCGTCAGCCCCATTGACGCGGTGAACCTGAACCGCGCCTTTCCGGGCCGTCCCGATGGCAGTCCCAGCCAGAAGATCGCCAATTACATCAATGACGTGCTGGTGCCGGTGGCGGATATCGTGCTGGATTACCATTCCGGGGGCAAGACGCTGGATTTCCTGCCCTATGCCGCCGCGCATGAACTGCCCGACAAGGATCAGCAGGCGGCCTGCGTCGCCGCCATGCGGGCATTCGGCGCGCCATATTCGATGATGATGCTGGAAATCGACGCGGTCGGCATGTTCGACACCGCGGTCGAGGCGCAGGGCAAGATCTTTGTCACCACCGAGCTGGGCGGCGGCGGCACCGCGACCGCGCGCTCGGCCGGGATCGCGATCCGGGGGGCGCTGAACCTGCTGCGCCATGCCGGCATCCTGCCCGGCGCGGTGCAGGCCGGTCCCGGCATCATGCTGGACATGCCCGAGAGCGATTGCTTTCACTTTGCCAGCCGCGACGGGCTGCTGCAGCCGCTGGCCGATCTGGGCGACATGCTGCGCACGGGCCAGCCGCTGGCGCAGATCTGGCCGCCCGACCGCAGCGGGGTCGCGCCCGAAACGGTGCTTGCCCATCGCGACGGCATCCTTGCCGCGCGGCATTTCCCCGGGCTGGTGCAATCGGGCGATTGTCTGGCTGTGATCGCCACGGTGATGGGTGAGACGACGTCCCCTTGATCGGAATACCCGACCGGACTAAGTTAGTCGGACTAATCTGGCCGGACAAGGAGGGCGCCGATGAAAACCGTGAACATGCACGAGGCCAAGACCCATCTTTCCAGGCTGGTCGAGGCCGCAGCCGCCGGCGAAGGCTTCATCATCGCCCGCGCCGGCAAGCCGCTGGTCAAGGTCATGCGGCTGGATGACGCTCCGCCGCGCCGGCTGGGCTTTCTGCAGGGCCAGTTCGAGGTGCCCGACGATTTCGACCAGATGGCGGCCGATGACATCCAGACCCTGTTCGAGGGCGGGCGGGACGCGTGAACCTGCTCCTGGACACGCATCTGCTGCTATGGTCGGCATTCGCCGCCGAGCGTATCGCGCCCGCGACCGCGAAGCGGCTCCTGGACCCGGCCAATGTCCTGTGGTTCAGCGCCGCCTCGATCTGGGAGGTGGCGATCAAGCGCGCGCTGGACCGACCCGATTTCCGGGTCGATCCGGGTGTGCTGCGGGCCGGCCTGCTGTCGAACGGCTATCAGGAATTGCCGGTCGAGGGGCGGCATTGCCTGGGCCTTGCCAATCTGCCGCCGCTGCATAGCGACCCGTTCGACCGGATGCTGGTCGTGCAGGCCACGGCCGAGGGCATGATCCTGCTGACCGCCGACCCGCTGGTCGCCGTCTATGGCGGTCCGACCGAACTGGTCTGACGCGCGCCGGGCGTCATTCGGCCTCGATGAAGGCCCGGATTGCCTCGCCGGCCTGAGCGATTGCGACGACTCCGTCCAGATGCCCGCGCGTGCCCTGCAACTCGACGAACTGGACCGGAGTGCCGTCCGATTTGATGATCGCGCCGGTTTCGCGCACCGCGTCGCCGGGGAAAACCAGATCCTCGTCGCTATGGATCAGCATCACCGGCACGTCGATATTCAGCAGACCCTGATAGAGGCTGCCCTCGGGGTGGCCGGCCACGTAAAGCTGGTTGGCGCGGACCAGATAGAGCAGGTGGTTCGCATCCGAAATGGCCGCCCGCGCCGCCCCTGCCCCGTCCAGCGTCGCCACCACCTTGAAGCCGTTGTCCCAGCTTTTGCCCGGATCCGCCTCCTCCTCGGCCCAGTTGCGGCCAAAGCTGCCATTCGTCCATTCGGCCGAGTTGGCCTGCAGCGTCACCACCTTCAGCGCCTGCGCCAGCCCGGCATCGGGCGCGGCGCCGCCATAATAGTCGCCGCCGTTCCAGTTCGGGTCCAGCCGGATCGGCGAGGCCCAGACATCCAGCCAGGCGATCAGATCGGCATCCGCCCAGCCTGACGAGATGACCGGGATCACCCGCTCAAGCCTGTCGGGATAGCGCGCCGCCCATTCAAAGCTTTGCAACCCGCCCATCGAGGCACCCATGACCGCGTGCCATTTCTGGATCCCAAGCTGATCCATCAGGCCCTTTTGGGTGTCGACGAAATCGCCGATCGTCATGATCGGAAAATCCATGCCCCAGGGCTTGCCGGTTGCCGGATTGATCGTCGCCGGGCCGGTGGTGATCACCTTCGGATCCTTTGCGCCCAGATTGACCGGCGTATCGACCGAGACGACGAACCACTTGTCGGTGTCGATCGGCTTGCCGGCGCCGATGATCGCGTCCCAGTAACCCGGCGCCTTGTCATCGGCGCTGTATTTCCCCGCCGCATGGCTGTTGCCGCTGAAGAAATGCGGGATCAGGATCGCATTGTCCCTGGCCTCGTTCAGCGTGCCATAGGTCTCATAGCCCAGACGCATCTCGGGCACGGTCTCGCCGTTTCGGGTCTGGTAGTTTTGAAGCGTAAACTCTTTTTTTTCAACGAGTTGATCATAGGCGGCGGCGGGGCCGGCCAGCAAAAGCGCAATCAAAATTCCATGACGCATCAGTATCCTCCAAGTTGTCACGGCATCGAACATGGCATATCGCCGGATGTCCAGTCCAAGGGCGCGCGACCCCGCCTGAAGCGGGCGGACAAAGGGCGCTGTCTGGCGCGCGGCGGCGCGGGCTGATACCGCTTGGACCCGAGGAGGAGCACAGGAATGATCGGAACCGCAACGAGCCATGCCGAACTCTGCCGGGATTTTGCATGGGATGTCCCCGAATTCTACAATATCGGCGTCGATATCTGTGACAAATGGGCAAAGACGCAGCCCGAGCGTCTGGCGCTGATCGATGTCGATCCGCAGGGCGACAGCCGGGAATACAGCTTTCTGGATCTGCAGAACCGCTCGAACCAGCTTGCCAATGCGCTGACGGATCTGGGCATCCGCCGTGGCGATGCGGTCGGCGACCGGGTCGGGGTTTTGCTGCCTCAGGGTCTTGAGACCGCGCTGACCCATATCGCGGTGCTCAAGATGGGCTGCGTCTCGATCCCGCTGTTCACGCTCTTCGGCGAAGAGGCCCTGCTGCACCGGCTGCGCGATTCCGGCGCGAAAGCGGTGATCACCAATGCCGAAGGCGCGCGCAAGCTGGCGCTGATCCGCGACCAGCTTGCCGATCTGGAATTCGTCATTTCCATCGACGCGGACGCTGGGGACGGCGATGGCACCATCCCCTTTCATGCGCTGTGCGACCGGCAGGGTCAGGACTATACCCCCTGCCCGACCCGGGCCGATGATCCGGCGATCCTGATCTATACCTCGGGCACGACCGGCAACCCGAAGGGCGCGCTGCATGCGCATCGGGTCCTGCTCGGGCATCTGCCGGGGGTCGAGGTCAGCCATAATTTCCTGCCCTTTCCCGATGACCGGTTCTGGACGCCGGCTGACTGGGCCTGGATCGGCGGGTTGCTGGATGTGCTGATGCCGGCGCTGCATCACGGCATTCCGGTCGTCGCCTGCCGCTTTGCCAAATTCCAGGCCGAGACCGCCTTTGAACTGATGAAGACCTATCGCATCCGCAATGTCTTTCTGCCGCCCACCGCGCTCAAGATCATGCGCCAGCTGCCGGATGCAGCCGGATACGGGCTGAAGCTGCGCTCGGTGGCCAGTGGCGGCGAGACGCTGGGCAAGGAACTGACCCGCTGGGGGCAGGAGGTCTTCGGGACCACGATCAACGAATTCTACGGGCAGACGGAATGCAATATGGTCGTCTCCAGTTGCTCGGCGCTTGAGCCGCCGCGACCGGGCATGATGGGCCGCGCCGTTCCGGGCCATGCGGTCGAGATCGTCGATCCCCAGACCGGCGCCGTGCAGACCGCCGGGACCGAGGGCGCCATCGCCGTCGGCGCGCCTGACCCGGTGATGTTCCTTGGCTACTGGAACAAGCCCGAGGCCACGGCGGAGAAATTCGTCGACGGTCCCGAAGGGCGCTGGCTGCTGACCGGCGACCGGGGCGTGAAGGATGCCGATGGCTGGCTGCAATTTGTCGGGCGCGACGATGATGTGATCAGCTCGGCCGGCTACCGGATCGGCCCGGCCGAGATCGAGGATTGCCTGATCGCCCATGAGGCCGTCCATCTGGCCGGCGTGGTCGGCAAGCCCGATGCGCTGCGCGGCTTCGTGGTCGCAGCCTATGTGGTCCTGAGCGAGGGCTTCCGGCCCTCGGACGCGTTGGCCGCCGAGATTGCCGGGCATGTGAAATCCCGTCTGGCGGCCTATGAATATCCCCGCGTCGTGCGTTTCATCGAAGCCATGCCGATGACGACCACCGGCAAGATCATCCGCGCAAGGCTGCGCGAGATGGCCGAGGCCGAGGCCCGGGCGGATGCCCTGCACGGCGCCGCCGAAAATCATGCGAAAGGTCCGGCCCATGAGCGCTGAGAACAAGGTCCTGCTCCGGCGCGAGGGCGCCGTCGCCATCGTCACCCTGAACCGCCCCGACCAGCGAAACGCGATTGACGCCGAAACCAGCGCGGGGCTGCGCGCCGCCTTCGACGAATTCGAGCGCGACCCTGCGCTGCGGGTCGCGGTCCTGACCGGGGCCGGCCCGGTCTTTTGCGCCGGCATGGATCTGAAAGCCTTCGTCAGCGGCGAGGCCGAGGCGATCCTGTTCGGCCCCGGCCGTCTGGGCGGCTTTGTCAGCCGGCGCCGCAGCAAGCCGGTGATCGCCGCGATTCAGGGCCCGGCCCTTGCCGGCGGGTTCGAGCTGATGCTGGCCTGCGACATGGCCGTCGCCGTCCGGACCGCGACCTTCGGCCTGCCCGAGGCCCGGCGCGGACTTGTCGCCGGTGCAGGCGGCGCCTTTCGCATCGCCCAGCTTCTGCCCAGGGCCATCGCCAACGAGATCCTGCTGACCGGTGCGCCGTTCGGGGCCGCGCGGGCCGAGGCGCTGGGTCTCGTGAACCGCGTCGTCGAAGAAAACCCGCTGGCCGCCGCGCTTGAGCTCGCCCATGAGATTGCCCGGAACGCGCCGCTTTCGCTGGCGGCAAGTCTGGATCTCGCAGGCCGCGCCGATGGCACGCAGGCAGAAAGCCTTTGGGCGGAAAACGACCGGCAGTTGCGGGCCGTGCTTGCCAGCCGCGACGCCGAGGAGGGCGCGCGGGCCTTTGCCGAAAAGCGCCCCGCACGCTGGACCGGGGAATAAGGCAGGACATCCCCGGGATACGGGCCGGATCGGATCGCGCCACCGGGTATGGCCGGGCATAGTTTTTCTAATGCCAAGGGCCAGAACATTCTCCTTTGCGGCAACCTGCCGGCCGGGCGTAGCTTTCCTGAAACCCTGATCGCCCGCAGGAGCCCAGATGACGAACCCCCGGATGGTGCTGGAAGGCATCTACACGCCACTGATCACGCCCTTTCACGCCGATGGCTCCTTCGATCTGGATGCGCTGGCCGAGCTGGTCGAGACCCTGATCGCGGCGGGTGTGCATGGTCTGATCTCGGGCGGCTCGACCGGCGAGAACTATGCCGAGACGGTCGAGGAAAGGCTTGAACTGGCGCGCTTCATCACCGAACGCGCGGCCGGCCGGCTGCCGGTGATCGTCGGCACCGGGGCCATGCGCACCCCCGATTCAATCGCTCTGGCGCAGGGCGCGCGCGAGATGGGGGCGGATGCGCTTCTTGTCGGCTCGCCGCCCTATTCGGTGCCGACCGAGCGTGAAAATGCCCTGAACGCGCTCGCCATCGACCGCGCCGCCGACCTGCCGATCATCCTTTACAACTATCCCGGCCGCATGAGCGTCGAAATGGGGCGCGAATTTCTGGACCGCGTCGGCCGCTCGAGAAACTTCATCGGCATCAAGGAAAGCTCCGGCGACATCAACCGCGTGCACCTGCTGGCGCGCGACTACCCGCATATCCAGCTCAGTTGCGGCATGGACGATCAGGCGCTGGAATTCTTCGCATGGGGGGCGCGCAGCTGGATCTGCGCCGGCTCGAACTTCCTGCCCGCCGAGCATATCGCGCTGTGGCGCGCCTGCGCGGCCGAGGGTGATTTCGACAAGGGCCGTCGCATCATGTCGGCGATGCTGCCGCTGATGGCGGTGCTGGAGCAGGGCGGCAAATTCATCCAATGCGTCAAGCACGGGGTCGAGACCACCGGCCTGCGCGCCGGGCCGATGCGCCCGCCCCTGAAGGGGCTGAACAAGGACGAAAAGCGCGGACTGGAACAGGTGATCCGGGTGCTGAAAACCACCGTCACCTCGATCACGGAAGGGAACTGAGATGAGCGATCTTCTGACGACCGGGGAATACAAGGCCATCGCGGCGGCGCTGGAACTGCCGCAGAATGCCTTCATCAATGGCGGCTTTCGCCCGGAGGTCTCGGGCAGTACCTTTGCCACGCTAAACCCTGCGACCGGCGAGACGTTGGCCGACATCGCCGCCTGCGGGGCCGAGGACGTGGATTTCGCCGTCGCCAAGGCCCGCGAGGCTTTCGAGGACGGCCGCTGGTCGCGCCTGCACCCCGCCGCCCGCAAGGAGGTGCTGATCCGTCTGGCCAAGCTGATCCAGCGCAATGCCCGCGAACTGGCGGTGATGGAAAGCCTCGATTCCGGCAAGACCATCTATGATTGCGAAACCGTGGACATCCCCGAGACCATCCATGTCATCAAGTGGCATGCCGAGCTGATCGACAAGATCTATGATCAGGTGGCGCCGACCTCGGACGATCACATCGCCATGGTGGTGCGCGAACCGGTGGGCGTGGTCGGGCTGGTGCTGCCATGGAACTTTCCGCTGCTGATGCTCGCATGGAAGATCGGCCCGGCGCTGGCCGCGGGCTGCTCGGTCGTGGTCAAGCCCGCCGCCGAGACCACGCTGACCGCGCTGCGGGTGGCGGAACTGGCGGCCGAGGCGGGGGTGCCGCCGGGCGTCTTCAACGTCGTGCCGGGCAGCGG